>PJUI01000029.1_pt1 | contig 325870 bp, 291 predicted proteins | sample 1512201 | NCBI WGS metagenome assembly PJUI01 (sample SAMN08177670, study PRJNA422409) | Feces metagenome, whole genome shotgun sequencing project. | isolation source: Chicken feces (2) enriched on wood chips | host: Gallus gallus | place: USA: Madison | collected 2015-01-15
ATCAATGTTGCGATGCATCCGATCCCGTGCCTCGGCAATCGACGCATTGGCCTTGTGCTGCAACTCGCGCAGGTGGGCACTCTGCAAGGCGTAGTACTCGCCCAGCTTCATCTTCACTTCCAGTTCGATCAGATGTACGCCGTTGTAGAGAAACTGCGTCGCGCTGTTCAGGTGCCGCACGGCGGCCTGAATGCCAAGTGGCAAATTGGGCGACAACCGTTGGCTGGCGGCGTTGAGCGCGCCCTGAGTTTCGGCGATGGCTTGCTTGAGGGTGTTGCGCATGCGCAAGCCGGCATCGTCGCTGGCGATGATTTTGCTCAGCATCGAGTAAAGCTTGTCGCTGTCATTCCAGTTGATGGTTTCGGCAGCAGAAAAGCTGGGAAGCAGGGCAGCCAGCAACGTACGGTCGCGCATCAGCAATGCGCGGTAGGGTGGGCTGTCTGGATCCTCTAGCCATTTCAGCCAGAGGGTTTCGCTGGTGTCGGCCGCAGGAGCCGCTCCCGGCACAATCGCCTCGGTAATGCCGCCACCCAGGCACAGCGCCATGGTCTTGGCATACGCTACGCCAGACTCCCGGTGATCACCGTCGTAATCGTACTGCTCGGCCACCTTGAACATGGGCGTGTCGAACAGCGCGGCGTAAGCACGGGCGTCCTTGTCGATGAAGCGCTGGAACTCGGCTTCCTGCTGGTCATACTCGGCCTGGAACGCCGCCCGTTGCGGTTCGTGGTAGCGCTGTTCGAGTTTATCGTCGCTGTCCTTCATCGCTTGCTCGACCATACGCGGCCGCTCTACCGTAGGGTCAATCGGTACAAACGGTCCTCTACCCGCCATCGGCTCCAGTGAAGGCACCTTCTGCGCTGCCCACTCGCGATGCGTGGCCCGAATGGCCTGCAGGATCTGCGAGGTCTGCAACTGGTAGGCACGCATGGGGTCCTCACGCCAGACCTGGCGCTTCACCACCCAGTTCAAGCGCTGATGGTTGAATTCCTGAATCAGCCCAACGGTATCGTCGAGCACCACCGCCAGCACGCCGTTCTCCAGCTTGTGCCGGTTCATCGCGTTGACCAGGTACCCTTTCAAGGCAAACCTACGCAGCTTGCGAGTGTGAAAGCCATGCGCACTGTCAAACGGCGAGCACCCATGCTGGGCGTACTCGAACACATCCTTGTCGACCTGCAGGTTATCCGGCGTCATGGCAATGCCCAGCAATTCCGGGTTGTTGCGGGCTTGCGTGAGGTCGACCCCCTCGAAGCGATGCGCAGGCGCCTGGCCCTCCTTGTAGGCATTCAGCACGCTGACCGGCCAGGCATCGCTGGAGAAAGCCAGCCAAGCGCTGCCATAGCGGTCGGTATCGATGTTCAGGAAGGATGAAGGAATGTCGTGGTTTTCATTCACGCATTTTTCGGGCAGCGACGCGGGTAGGCCGTCTGACGGTTCGTAAGGGTTGAAGCGCCGCAGGTGGCCCTGTTCGCTGACTTCGTAGGCATGCCAGACCTGCTGATCGAGCAGCACATAAAGGTAACCCATGCGCAAAGTGCGCAGGCCCATCTTCGCCGAGATATGCAGGCTACCCGCCACAGTCGTGATGCACTCCGGTCGTGTATCCGGCACCAGGGCGCGACGTAGCGGCAGGATCGGCAGGCCCTGGCGTTCGCAAGCCATGCACTGGTCAGAAGGGAGCCCGGCTTCGGCTGTCGCAATGGCGATACGTTGACTGAGGCTCATAAGCGCCTCTCGTTTACTGGGAGGGGATCGATCAGGCGACACCATTGCGCCTCGGAATAACGAGCGAGCATTGGGGCAAGAGGACGGCGGTCGTTTACGGCTGCCTCAACCATGCTGCGCACTGCAGCAACGGTATTCAGCTTGGGATGGATGCACAGGTGATGAAGAGCGAAAACCATGATGTCCTCCTCTGCACTCAGGCCCAACGCTCGTGCGTCATCAATATGGTTGGATACACGCACGGCGGCTAATGGCGGTACCTGGCACTGGCTCGCGTCCTTCGAGCCCGCACGCAGCACTCTCCAGACAGCCAGCACGCGCTCGACCAACGCCACATCCTGCTGAATCCGCTGGGCAGGCTCCGGCAAAGAGTGCCGCGGTCCGCTCTGCCCTTTGAGGTGGGCCAACCTTCCACCGCTACTCAGGAACAACCAGCTGTTGACCGGCCACCACGGGCCATGCTCGACCTGCTTGAACGTTGCCGCGAGCAGCTCCAGGCGAACGGGTTCATAGACTGGGTAAAAGTTGAAGTGGCGCTTGGCATCGGGTATTTGGCACATGGCCGTGAGGTGGGCGGCTACCGTGGCCGGTGTTGCCTCGCTGAACAGCCAGCCACTCAAGTAGCGTCGGTGCTGGTGCAGCCCTCTGTACGCTGCACGAGCCGTCAGCTCGAGCAAGTCACTGCGGGGAAAAGATCCGGGCGAGGCCAGGCAGGCCAATACCGGGTGCAGGTGAGGCGCATGGGCGAGATCGGCCCTGTGCACACGCGTCAACGCTGCTTCGCCCAACGTTTCGCGCAGTCGAGCAAGCAAGTTATGGTCGCTTCTAGCCGTGACCGCTAGTGGGTCTATCAGCACATGGCAATGCAAATGCGCCGCATGGTGCCCTTCAAGGCTGCGGGCCAGGTGTTCGATCTTCATGCCTTGACCTCGCACTTGTTACTGCCATCAGCCGTAAACTCAAGTGACTGGCTATTGCCATCCCCCTTCGCTACCGCCTTGGTCTGCCCCTGCAGATCGAGTGTCAAGCCGTTGATGGTAATGCCCTGGGCATCCAGCACGATGCTGCCGCCAGGGCTTCTGAACTCGATGCGTTCACTGGCCAGCAACTGGTAGACCGTCGTGCGTGTTTGCACCCCCTGCCCGACGCTGATCGATTGAGCCCCTTTGATCACAAGCTCGCTGTTGTTACCAACGACGACACGTTGGTTGGCACCCGTTGTCTCGCTACGGTTGTTGCCCACTTGTTCAGTCAGATCTTGCTTGATGTCAACACGGCTGTTTTGCCCGATGAACTGGGTATGGTCACGCGCAGTTTCCTGGCGGAAGTTGTTGCCGATGGTCAGTTGCTCATCCTGGCCGACTTGCTCGACACGGTTACGGCCGACACGCGTGGTCTCATCATTGCCGACGATGTTGTTCTGATCCCGCTGGGCATGGATGAACACCTCCTCCTTGCCCAGTTCATCCTCGAAGCGCAGCTCGTTGAAGCCATCGCCCTTGTGGGTCTGGCTCTTGATCGTCATGCGCGTCTTGTGCTTGGGCAGGTCATACGGCGGCAGTTGATTACCACAGTAGGTGCGCCCGGTGATCATCGGCTGGTCGGGGTCGGCATTGACATACTGGATGATCACGTCCTGGCCGATGCGCGGAATGGCCATCGAACCCCAGCTGCCGCCGGCCCAGCCTTGCGACACGCGCACCCAGCAGGAGCTGAACTCGTTGTCCTGGCTTTCCCGGTCCCAGGGGAAGCTGATCTTCACCCGGCCCCATTGGTCGCAGTAGATCTCCTCGCCCTTGGGCCCCACCACCGTCGCCATCTGCGGGCCGTCGATGCGCGGCTTGGGTAGCGGCGCCGGGCGCCATTCGGTTCTGCCGGGCACCAGCACGGCTTCCTGCGTGTAGCGAGTGCCTTGCTGGGCACCCGCAGCCTCTTCCTGAAGGCTGGTGAACTGGGTGCCTTCGTGGTGCACGCGGGTTACCCGCCAATGCATGTTCAGGTCTTTGCGCGGGTGCTCGATCAGGGTGAAGCTCAGCCCCGGCTGCAGGCGCACATCGTCGCCTTCCACCTCGGCCATGCGGGCGTCATGGCGCCAGGCTGTGATGCGGGTGGCGGTGAAGGGTGCGCCGACGGCCCCGCGCTTGTAGCGGCCGGGGTAGTCGAAGCGCTCGTACGTGGTGGACTGGTGCTTGAGGTCGCTGCCATCGGCACGCTGCTCCTGGCGGTAGGCGGGGTGGGTGAAGGTGTAGTCGCGCTGCACCTGGCGCGCGGTTCGCACCTGCTCGCTGTAACGCAGATGGCGCAGGCAAGGCCTGGCCTGGTCGCCGCCGCTGTTGGCGTGGTACAGCACCTGGTTAGGGTCAATGTCGTCCTGCTCGAAGAAGCCTTCGTCCTCCTCATCGCCCTTGATGGCGCCCTGGCTGATCTGCCCCAGCCCCAACAGCCGGTCGGTGATGAGCAGCCTGTGCAGTTTCGGCGTGTGCTCGAAGCGGTAGACGAAGCCCTCTTCGGCGGCCAGGCGGGCGATGAAGTCGAGGTCGGTTTCACCGGCCTGCACGCAGAACTCGCGAACCTGGTGGTCGTCGTTCCTGCTGTACAGTTCGAAATGGGGTACGCCCTGATGCTTGAGCATGATTTCAAGGATCTGCGGCACGGTTTTCTGCTGGAAGATGCGCCAGTTCGAGCGCAGCCCGGCGCGGGCCAGCACGGGTTCGACCAGGGCGCGGTAACGGGTGCGATGGAAGCCCGTCTCACCCTGGCTGAAGGTGCTGACCAGGCCGTGCACGTAGCGCAACGGGCGCTCGCCACGCCAGATCGTGAACAGCACCGGCTTGTCGAGCAACTGGCCGAAGTCGACATCGTCTTCAAAACTGACCAGCTCCAGCTTCAGCTGGAACGGCGTGCTGATGGCTTCGTCCAGTTCGAACGACACCACTTCGAACTCACTCCGGCCCACCAGCGGCTGGAAGGTAAAGCGCAAATCGGATTGGCTAGGCATGTGGCGTCCCCCGCTACTGCTGCAGAATCGCGTCGAGCGATTCCAGGACTTCGGCGGTGAGCAGGTCGAGGCGGTAGCTGTAGTAGCTGTAGGCGCAGACCATGGCGAGGGCGGAGATCACCAGCGGGCTCCACCAGGGCCACTCCCAGCGTCGCGGGCGGTGGGGGCAATGAACGACGTTGCTGTAGGGGTCGCACAGCTCTTGCGGCGTGGGGCCACGCAGTTCGCGGATGACCGTGTGCATGCGCGAGATCAAGGCTTTGATGATCTCTTCGCACTTGGGGTCCAGGGCGTGCTTGCCCCTGAGGCCCAGGCAAAAGCAGTAGTACAGGAACTCCAGTACATCCTGGAATTCCTTGGGCGCCTGCATGACCCGTTCGAGCAGCACGAAGATCTTTTCGCCGCCCTGGGTTTCGTCGTGGAAGATGCTGAGCAGCGGCTCGTGGCTCCAGCACGAATTGTTGCCCCACGGGCGGCTCATCACGGCCTCGTCCAGGTACAGGCACAGGGCATAGGAATAGACTTCCTGGTGGGCGATGGGGTAGCCGTGCTGCTGCATTTCTTCGCGGATGTTGCTGACCTGGTTTTGCACGGATTTGTGCACGTAGGCGATGTTGGGCAGGTCATCCAGGGTGCGCAGGCGAATGACCAGGCCGAACAGCGGGCTTGCCGCGTCGAGCATCAGGTTTTCGAAGCCGCCACGCAGCTGGAACTCCGGGTCGCCGGGGTAACCTTCAAAATCCGGGTCACCTGCCCGCTGCCGCTGGTCAGCCGGATAGGGTGAATCGCTAACCTCCGGCAGTTCGAGCATCGCGTAGACGCTGCGTTCTGAAGCGTCATGGGCATCGACAGCGCCGTCGGGTTTTACCGGAGGCAGATCGGATGGGCCGGGCATGAAGTGGTCCTTGTCTTCGAGAAACTGAAGACATGAACACTATCGGGGAATCAATTCTCCAAGGAGTCTGGGGCTTCCCAAATGCTTGTAGGATCCTTCTCTATATCAAGTTTCCAAACGTTTCCCTGGCAACATCCTGCTAGCGAATAGCGCCCTGAAGGAGCGGGTTCTCCGCTCCTGCAGGAATCGCACACCCCCTCCATAAGCGCGTCGCGCTCAGCCAAAGAGCCTGGCCAGGCAGGCCAGTTTCTTCTTGTACGACCGCCGCGCCTCCAGCGCCTGCTCCAGGCTTACCGCCAGGAACCGTGCCTGTTGGTTGGGCTGCATCTGGCCGATCAGGTCGAGATCGGCGCTGATCACCGTGCCGATCATGGCGTAGCCGCCACCCGACACCGCATCGCGGTGCAGGATGATCGGTTCCAGCCCCGCAGGCACCTGGATAGAACCGATCGGGTAGCAGCTGTCGACGATGTTCGACGGGTCCGAGCCGGCACCGAACGGTTGCTCCCGCGGCTGGAAGCTCAAGGCGCTGCCGCCTTTGTAGCGATAGCCGATACGGTCCGCTTCGGAGCCGACTGTCCAGGCCTGGGTGAAGAAGCTTTGCGCTGCGGCCTCGGTCAGCCGATGGTAGTACAGCCCCGGCACCACCCGCACCACCACCTCGCCGCCCAGGGCCTGGCGCAGGGCCATGGGCAGGCTTGCACCGGCGCGCGTCTTGCCGCTGGGCACACCGACCGGCAGCACGTCGCCTGCCATCAGCTTGCGCCCCTGAAACCCGCCCAATGCCCCCAGCGCGTAGGTGGAACGGCTGCCGAGCACCTCAGGTACATCAATGCCACCAGCAACGGCCAGGTAGGCACGGGCGCCCGCCGTGGGGAAGCCAAAGCGCAACACCTGCCCTGCGCGCACGGTAAATGCCGTGTCGGGGCGCTGCTCGCGGCCATCCAGCAAAGCGGGCATCTGTGCACCGCAGACCGCCACCAGCGCATCCTGCTGGAACTCCAGCTCCGGCCCCACCAGCGCACACTCAAGGGCTGCTGCGCCCGCCGGGTTGCCCACCAGGTGGTTGGCCGCGCGCAGGGCGTACTGGTCGAGTGCACCGGACGGCGGAATGCCCAGGTGGTAGTAGCCTTCACGGCCCAGGTCCTGTACCGAGGTGGCCAGGCCGGGTTTGAGTACCTTGATCATGCCAGTACCTCCTGCAGCGACTTGGGGTAACCGACCGGGTCGGCAAGGAAGGCATCCAGGGAGAACTCGACCGGACGAATACGCAGGTCGAAGCGGCCCTCCTCCACATCTGCCACTGCCTGGTCGTAAGCCCGGCGATCAATGGGCTTGAACTGCACGATGTCACCCGGGCGGAAAAACACCATGTGCGCCTTCAGGTAGCTCAGTGTTTGCTGAGGGTCGTAGATCGGTGCCGGGGTGACGCCGAACATCTGGTAGCCCCCTGCACCGCGCACCGAGTAGATGCAACCGAAGCAACCGCCATGGCCCAGGGTGAGCTTGGGCGTGTCGGTACGCGGGCGCAGGTATTTAGGCACCTGCAGCTGCCGCTCGCGCTCGACCATCTGGAACATGAACGGCAGGCCGGCCACGAAACCGACCATCGACACGAACCAGGGCGCACCACTGTGGGCGGCGATGAACGCGTCGACATCGGCCAGCCCATTAATGCGTGCCGCGTATTCCAGGTCGGTGCTGGCCGGGTCCTGGTGGCGGTCTCGGAAACGCATGAGGGTTTCATGGGTCCAGGGGTCGTTGTACAGCACCGGGATCTCGATGATCCGCGTCTGCAACGAGCGCTCGGCCACAGCCTCGGCCTCGGCACCTTGCACCGCTTCAAGCAGCGCCTGCGGCGCGATGCGGTCGGGGTCAAAGCGGATCTGGAACGAGGCATTGGCCAGGCACACGTCCAGCACGCCATCCAGAGCCAGCCGTTCAACGGCGCGGGTGACGGCCATGCCCTTGAAAAACGCTTCCAGCGACATGCTGTCGCTGACTTCGGCAAACAGGTGCTCGTCTGCGCCGAAGCTGTAGCGGATCGGGGTTGTAGCAAGCGGTTCGGCCATGACTGTTCCTTTTCTTGGAATCTTTATAGAAAGGCAGGCGAAAACAAAATACACGGGCTCCGGCTTGTACCAGACGGATGCCTCACGGGCTCAGCGCGGCGCGCGCACCACAATCCCGGCCGCGTCCAGCGCCCTGCGCGTGGCCTCGACCAGGTCGAGAGCGCCGGGGGTGTCACTGTGCAGGCAGATGGAATCGAATTCGATGGCCAGGTCCTGCCCCTCGACCGTGCGCACCAGGCCCTGCTGGCACGCCCGCAACACGCGCTCGGCGACCGCGTTGGGCTCATGGCCGCGCACATTGCGGGTGAACACGATCGAGCCGCTCAGGTCGTACTCACGGTCGGCGTAGAACTCGCGAACCACCGGCTGGCCCAGTGCCTGGGCAATACGGCAGATCACCGAGCCCGGCATGCAGTACAACAGCAGTTCCGGCTCGATCACCCGCAGGTTTTCCACCAGCAGGCGGGCGGCTTCTTCGTCACGCGCCAGGTGCATGTAAAGCGCACCGTGCGGTTTGATGTGCTGCAGGCGCACCCCTTGGGCACGCGCAATTTCGCGCAGTGCGCCCAGTTGGTAGAGCATGTCGTCGACCAGCTCCTGGGCTGGCGCGTTGATATGCCGGCGGCCAAAGCCGACAAGGTCACGAAAACCTGGGTGCGCACCCACCGCCACGCCCAGGGCCTTGGCCCGCTCGACGGTGCGGCGCATGGTACCGGGGTCGCCAGCATGAAAGCCCGTGGCGATGTTGGCCGTGCTTATGTAGCCCATCAGCTCGTTGTCGACACCGTCGCCAATGGTCCACGGGCCAAATCCCTCACCCATGTCCGAGTTGAAATCCACCACCTGCATGACTGTCTCTCCTGGTGCTTGTGACTGCATGCAACCCACGTTAGATTCTCCTTGCCCCCTTGGGAAGATCTATAAACAGATAGGGTGTCTTCGGAAAATCAGATACCCCAGGAGCCCACCGTGTCACTGACCCTGCGCCAGGTCCGCTACTTCGTTGCCACCGCCGAGATCGGCCAGATTTCCCAGGCAGCCATCCACCTGAACATCTCCCAGTCGGCGGTGACCACGGCAATCAAGGAACTGGAAGCCATGCTTGGCGTGCTGCTGTTCCAGCGCTCGGCCCAAGGCATGAGCCTGACCGAGGCCGGCCGGCACTTCCTGAACCGCGCCTACGTGATTCTGCGCAGTGTTGACGACGCACTGAACAGCCCGCTGCCGAACGTGCGCGCCAGCGGCCTGCTGCGCCTGGCGGCAAGCTACACAGTGATCGGCTACTTCCTGCCACACCACCTGCAGCGCCTGGAACACTGGCACCCGGATGTGACCCTGGAGCTGTACGAGCAGGAGCGCAGCGCCATCGAGCAAGGTTTGCTGGAGGGGCGGTTCGACATGGCGGTTGTGCTCACGGCCAACCTCACCCACCCCGACATCGTCTCGGAAACACTGTTCAACTCCGAGCGCCGGCTGTGGCTGCCCGGCCACCACCCGCTGTGCGAGCGCTCGGCGGTAAGCCTGGCCGATGTGGCCTGCGAACCTTTTATCCTGCTGACCGTAGACGAGGCCGAGCAGAGCGCCATGCGTTATTGGGAACTGGCCGGGCAGCGCCCGAGCGTGCGGGTGCGGACCAGTTCGGTGGAAGCCGTGCGCAGCATGGTTGCCAATGGCAGTGGTGTGGCGATCTTGTCAGATCTGGTGCACAGGCCTTGGTCACTGGAGGGCAAGCGCATCGAGACGGTGACCATCAGCGACCCGGTGACACCCATGAGTGTAGGGCTGGCCTGGCACCGTGAGCGGGCATTCAGCCCGGCGATGCAGGCCGTGCGCGATTACTTCCATGATGCGTTTCTGGCGCCCCAGCAGTTGTCCGCCCGGCGCTGAGGGTGTACTGGCAGGGCCGGCCTCTTCGCGGGTAAACCCGCTCCTACAGCTGCTGCACCGGCCTTGAGGGCAGTGGCTACCTGAATAAGCCTCCGCCCCCTGGTGCGACGCGGTCAATGTGGGAGCGGGTTTACCCGCGAAGAGGCCATCATAGGTTTCAGCCGAACGATCAGGCCACAATGCCGTCATAACCTGAGCCGGTGCCGACACGCAAAGAGGACGCGAAATGACCCAGCCCGACCCGTCATACGTCAAATGGCTCGAAGACCGCGCCATGCTCAAGGCTTCCCAGGCGCGTGCCAGCCTGTATTCAGGGCAGTCACGCCTGTGGCAGCAGCCCTACGCCGAAGCCCAGCCGCGCCGCGCCACCGAAATTGCCTCGGTCTGGTTGACCGTCTACCCCGACGCCATCATCGCCCCGCAAGACTGTTCCGTGCTCGGTGCGCTTGCCCACGAAGCCCTGTGGAAACGCCTGTCAGAGATCGGCATCCAAGGCCTGCACACAGGCCCCATCAAGTTGTCCGGCGGTATCCGTGGCCGCGAACTCACCCCCAGCGTTGACGGTAACTTCGACCGCATCAGCTTCGATATCGACCCGCTGTACGGCAGCGAACAGGAACTGGTGCAGATGAGCCGCATGGCCGCGGCCCACAATGCCGTGACCATCGACGACCTGATTCCCTCGCACACCGGCAAAGGTGCCGACTTCCGCCTGGCCGAGATGGCCCACGGGCCTTACCCGGGGCTGTATCACATGGTCGAAATCCGCGAAGAAGACTGGCCGCTACTGCCTGAGGTGCCCACCGGCCGCGATTCGCTCAACCTGCTGCCGGCCCAGTGCGACGAGCTCAAAGCCCGCCATTACATCGTCGGCCAATTGCAACGGGTGATCTTCTTCGAGCCCGGTGTAAAGGAAACCGACTGGAGCGTCACGCCGCCCATCACCGGTGTCGACGGCAAAACCCGTCGCTGGGTATACCTGCACTACTTCAAGGACGGCCAACCCTCGCTGAACTGGCTGGACCCAACCTTCGCCGCCCAGCAAATGATCATTGGCGATGCCCTGCACGCCTTGGACTGCCTGGGCGCACGCGGCCTGCGCCTGGACGCCAATGGCTTTTTGGGTGTGGAAACGCGGGCCAGCGGCACCGCCTGGTCTGAAAGCCACCCCCTGTCGATCGTCGGCAACCAGTTGATCGGCGGCATGATCCGCAAGGCGGGCGGCTTCAGCTTCCAGGAACTGAACCTGACCCTGGACGACATCGCGCAGATGTCCAAGGGCGGGGCCGACCTGTCCTACGACTTCATCACCCGGCCGGCCTATCAGCATGCGCTGCTGACCGGTGACACTGAGTTCCTGCGCCTGATGCTCAAGGAAATGCACGCCTTCGGCATCGACCCGGCCTCGCTGATCCATGCCCTTCAAAACCACGACGAGCTGACCGTGGAACTGGTGCACTTCTGGACCCTGCACGCCCACGACATGTACCTGTACAAGGGCCAGACCTTGCCCGGCAGCATCCTGCGTGAGCATGTCCGCGAAGAGATCTACGAACGCCTCTCGGGCGAGCACGCGCCCTACAACCTGCGCTTCGTGACCAATGGCATCGCCTGTACCACGGCCAGCCTGATCACCGCAGCCCTGGGCATCCGCGACCTTGAGCACATCGGTGCAGCAGACATCGAGCTGATCCAGAAAGTGCACCTGCTGCTGGTGATGTACAACGCCATGCAGCCAGGGGTGGTCGCGCTATCTGGCTGGGACCTGGTCGGTGCCCTGCCCTTGCCCGCCGAAGCAGTCGCGCAGCGGATGCTGGATGGCGATACCCGCTGGATTCACCGGGGCGGTTATGACCTGGCCGGTCTCGACCCACAGGCGGAGGTATCGGTGCGGGGCATGCCACGGGCCAGGGCACTGTATGGCAGCCTCGACAGCCAGCTGGAAAACGCTGATTCATTTGCCTGCAAGGTGAAGAAGCTGCTGGCTGTGCGGCAGGCCTACGGCATTGCCACCAGCCGCCAGGTGCTGGTGCCTGAAGTCAGCAGCCCAGGGTTGCTGGTGATGGTGCATGAACTGCCAGCCGGGCGCGGTATCCAGATCAGCGCACTGAACTTTGGCCAGGCAGCGATTGCCGAGGAGTTGCAGCTGACCGGCTTCACGCCCGGGACGGTAGTGGACATGATCAATGAAACGGTCGAAGGCGATCTGACCGAGGATGGGCGATTGCTGGTGAACCTGGACCCGTACGAGGCGCTGTGCCTGCGCATCGTCAACAGCAGCGCTCATGTGTAACGGGCGCCGCAGCTAAGGCGGTGCAGTAGCCGTGGGAGAGGCCGGTCTTGCATTTACCGCTCCAGGGGCATAGCGTTCGGAAAGTTTCTTTTCCGTGCCCAGGAGCAACTCCATGTACACCGGCATCGTCCAGGCCGTCCGCCCTCTGCTTGATGTGACCACCTACCCGGGCCACAACCAATTCACCATCGACCTCTCCCCGGAACTGCTCGACGAACTGAAGATCGGCGCCAGCGTCAGTGTCGAAGGCACCTGCCTGTCGGTCACCGAAATCGCCGGCACGCAAGTCAAATTCGACGCCATGACCGCCACCCTCGAACGTACCAACCTGCGCTTCTTCAAGGCGGGCCAGGGGGTCAACATCGAACGTTCGGCGAAGATGAACGCCGAAGTCGGTGGCCACCTGATGGCCGGCCACATCGCCACCACCGCCGAAATCGTCGAACTGTCGTTCAAGGAAACCGGCGCCTTCATCAAGTTCCACATGCCACCGGAATGGGGCAAGTACGTGTTCCCACGCGGTTTCATCGGGGTCAATGGCTGCAGCCTGACCGTCGCCGATGTCGACGACAACGTCATCACCATCAACCTGATCCCGGAAACCCTGCGCCAGACCACTTTTGCCAGCTACAAGGCCGGCGAACAGCTCAATATCGAGGTCGATCACCAGACCATGGTGCTGGTCGATGTGGTGGAGCGCACCATCAAAGGCACTCTGGCCCGCGAAAAACTGCTGCCCTGAGGCCTGCCCATGCTGCCCAACGCCCTCCCCGCGCGCACGGCCAGGCGGCTACGCCTGCAAGTGTTGCGTGGTCGTGTCGGCCTTGGCCTGGTCGCCGGTTTGTCGGTGCTGGCTGGCATGACCGACGCCATCGGCCTGCTGGCGCTGGGTGACTTCGTGTCGTTCATGAGTGGCAATACCACACGCCTGGCCGTGGCCATCAGTGAGGCAGACCTGGCCCTGGTGCTGCGCCTGAGTGGCGCGATACTGGGCTTCGTCGCTGGCAATACGCTGGGCGTGCTGCTGGCGCGTGGCTTGCGCCGCCGGGCCTGGCCTGTGTTGCTGATGGTTGCGGTACTGCTGGCGTTCGCAGCGGCGTGGCCGTTGGCGGCCACCTTCCCGGCATTGTTGGCCGCCACTCTGGCCATGGGCATGATCAATGCCGTGGTTGAACAGGTGAACGGCCTGCCCATCGGCCTGACTTACGTCACCGGCGCCCTGTCCCGCTTCGGCCGTGGCCTGGGGCGTTGGCTGATGGGCGAGCGGCGCAACGGCTGGCGGGTGCAGCTGGTGCCCTGGGCCGGTATGCTGCTGGGCGCCGCGTTGGGCGCCTGGTTGCAGCAGCGCCTGGGCCTGCAGGCACTGGCTGGCAGCTGCGCGCTGGCCGGTGTGCTGGCCCTGGTGTCGCGGTTCATCCCACGCGGCTGGCAGCGTGGCTACATGCCGCGCTGATCAATCGATACGCGGGTGCTGCTGTGCCAGGGTCTGGCGCTTGGCTTCCAGCTCGGCAATCTGCGCATCGATGTCCTCGATCTTCTGCTCGATGTTGTCGTGGTGCTCCTGCAACAGTTCACGCGCCTCTTCGATGTCCGATGCCGCCGGTGCCGCACCGCGCAGCGGTTTGTTGGCGGTTTCCTTCATGGTCAACCCGGTCAGCAGGCCAATAGCGGCGATCACCATCAGGTAGTAGGCCGGCATGTACAGGTCGCCAGTGCTTTCCACCAGCCAGGCTGTGATGGTGGGGGTAAGCCCGGCGATCAGCACCGAAATGTTGAAAGCGGCCGCCAAGGCGCTGTAGCGGATGTGCGTAGGGAACATTGCCGGCAGCGTCGAGGCCATCACACCGATGAAGAAGTTCAGCAGCACGGCAATGATCAGCAGCCCGGCAAAAATCACCCCCAGCACGCCGCTGTTGATCAGCATGAACGCCGGAATGGCCAGGGCGAACAGGCCGACACTGCCGACGATGATGAACGGCCGGCGGCCGAACTTGTCGCTGAGCAGGCCGATCACCGGCTGCACGAACAGCATGCCGACCATGATCGCAATGATGATCAGCACGCCATGGTCTTCGCTGTAATGCAGGTTGTGCGACAGGTAGCTGGGCATGTAGGTGAGCAGCATGTAGTAGGTGACGTTGGTGGCAATCACCACGCCGATGCAGGTCACCAGGCTGCGCCAGTGCTGTGTGGCCACTTCCTTGAACGACACCTTGGGCCCGGAGGCCAGGCCTTCGCGGTCGCCCTGCTCCAGCTTGTCGACATGCTGCTGAAACGCGGGTGTTTCTTCCAGCGCATGGCGCAGGTAAAGGCCGATGATGCCCAACGGCAGGGCCAGGAAGAACGGCAGGCGCCAGCCCCATTCAAGGAACTTTTCTTCGCCCAGAATGGTGGAAATCAGCACCACCACGCCCGCGCCTAGCACAAAGCCGGCAATCGAGCCGAAGTCCAGCCAGCTACCGAGAAAACCACGTTTGCGGTCGGGGGCGTATTCGGCAACGAAGATCGAGGCGCCGGTGTACTCGCCGCCCACCGAAAAGCCTTGGGCCATCTTGGCCAGCAACAACAGGATCGGTGCCCAGATGCCGATGCTGGCATAAGACGGTATCAAGCCGATGGCAAAGGTGCTGAGCGACATGATGACGATGGTCGCCGCGAGGATTTTCTGCCGCCCGAACTTGTCGCCCAAGGCGCCGAAAAACAGCCCGCCCAATGGCCGGATCAGGAACGGCACCGAGAAGGTGGCCAGCGCCGCGATCATCTGCACGCTGGGGTCGGCGTTGGGGAAAAACACCTTGCCCAGGGCATAAGCCACGAAGCCGTACACGCCAAAGTCGAACCACTCCATCGCATTGCCCAGTGCGGCAGCGGTAATCGCCTTCTTCATCTTGGCGTCGTCGACGATGGTGATGTCCTTCAGGCCGATTGGCTGGACTTTTTTCTTGCGAGGTTTCATACCCGTATCCCTGTCGATGAATGCTCTAAGGGATCAGATACAACGGGACACTAAATAATTCAGCGCTCAATGATTTTTTGTGCGTTTGCGCGGCATCACCGACAGCGCACAAAGAAAAGCCGCTGCAACTGCAGCGGCTTGTTTTACCGAAAGCCTGGCCTCAGATACCTTCGCGCGCCAGGTCCATGGCGAAGTAGGTCAGGATCAGGTCGGCACCGGCACGCTTGATCGCGCCGATGCTTTCACGCACCACCCGGCCTTCATCGATGGCGCCCGCAAGGCCGCCGAACTTGATCATCGCGTACTCGCCACTCACCTGGTACGCCGCCAACGGCAGGCGCGAGGCGGCGCGGATGTCGGCGATCACGTCAAGGTAGGCGCCAGCTGGCTTGACCATCAGCACATCCGCACCCTCTTGCTCGTCCAGCAGCGATTCGCGCACTGCTTCGCGGCGGTTCATCGGGTTCATCTGGTAGCTCTTGCGGTCGCCCTTCAGCGTGGTACCACCGGCTTCACGGAACGGGCCATACAGCGACGAGGCGAACTTGGTGGAGTAGGCCATGATCGCGGTGTCGTGGAAACCGGCACCATCCAGCGCGCTACGGATAGCCTGTACCTGGCCATCCATTGCCGCCGACGGGGCGATGAAGTCGGCACCGGCAGCGGCGGCAATGACCGCCTGCCTGCCCAGGTTGGCCAGGGTGGCGTCGTTGTCCACGCCATGGTCATGCAGCACGCCGCAGTGGCCGTGACTGGTGTATTCGCAGAAGCAGGTGTCGGACATCACCACCATTTCCGGCACGGTGTCCTTGCAGATGCGCGACATGCGCGCCACCAGGCCGTTTTCGTTCCAGGTGTCGCTGCCGGTGGCGTCCAGGTTGTGCGACACGCCAAAGGTCATCACCGACTTGATACCGGCACGGGCGTAACGCTCGATTTCCTGGGCCAGCAGCTTCTCGGGGATGCGGTTGACCCCAGGCATGCTGGAGATCGGCACGAAGTCATCGATGCCCTCTTCGACGAAGATCGGCAGGATCAGGTCTTCCAGGCGGAATTCGGTTTCCTGGAAGATCGTGCGCAGGGACTCGTTCTGGCGCAGGCGGCGTGGACGAACGGACGGGAATTGGTTGGACATGACAGCTCCAGGGCATTTTGAACGGCGTATACCTTATGCCTGTCGCGCGCCAGTGAAAAGGCTAAATGACGAGATTGTGTCTTGCGTCAATGGTAACGGCCGGGTTTGCCTGTGCCGGCCGCTTCGCGGGTGAACCCGCTCACGCAGAGACAGCACAGCTTCGGGAAAGCCCCACAAAGATGTGAGGCGCCTGCAACACCTTATTGCAACCAGGGCGGCGTGGGCTCTTCTGCCTTGACCACTCCATGCTCAGCCTCGTCACGCGCTGCACGGCGGCGTGCATCATCCAGCCGGGCGGCGTCGATCTCGCGCATCACCCCGGACACGTCAGCTTCATGTTCGTCATCTGCGAACACCCCAGTCAACGGGCTGTCGGGCAGCAAATCCCCGGCCTCGAACAGCGCCCACATCTCCTGCGCATACCGGGTGCTTTTCAGCTCCGGGGCAAAGCGCCCGAAATAATGGGCCATGTTGTCCACGTCGCGCTGCAGCATGCTGAAGGCGTGGTTGTTGGCGGCTGCATCCACGGCCTGCGGCAAATCGATGATCACCGGTCCGTCCGGGCCGAGCAGCACGTTGAACTCGGACAGGTCGCCATGCACCAGCCCCGCACAAAGCATCAGTACGATCTGACGAATGACAAAGGCGTGGAACGTGCGGGCTTCCTCCGCTTCCAGGTGCACATCGTTCAGGCGCGGGGCGGCATCGCCATCGGCATCGGTCACCAACTCCATCAACAGCACGCCGTCCTGGAAGTCGTAGGGCTTCGGTACCCTCACACCCGCACTGGCCAGGCGGAACAACGCCGCAACTTCGGCGTTCTGCCAGGCATCTTCGGCTTCTTTACGGCCGAACTTGCTGCCCTTGGCCATGGCCCGGGCCTGTCGGCTGTTGCGCACCTTGCGGCCTTCCTGGTATTCGGCGGCCTGGCGGAAACTGCGCTTGTTGGCTTCTTTATAGACCTTGGCGCAGCGCACCTGGTTGCCGCAGCGCACCACGTACACGGCGGCCTCCTTGCCACTCATCAGCGGCCGCAGTACTTCGTCGACCAGGCCGTCTTCGATCAGGGGTTCGATTCTTTTGGGTGTCTTCATCAGGCTGTGTTCGGGGTCCTGGCTGTGATGGTCGACATCCTCTCACAGCCGGGGACGACTTGCTCGTCTGTCTTCAGCCCAGGCTGATCAGGCGCCCTGCCCCAAGCTGTTGATCGGCACCCCGCGCGCCCGCCGGCGCGTGACCAGCAAGCCGGAACACACCACCAACACAGCCAACACCATGGTCGACACCACTTCCAGGCGATGGTCCGGACGCAGCAGCATCACGACCAGCACGCTGCAGATGAATACGATCACACCCCAGGTGAGCCACGGGAACAACCACATGCGGTAACCCAGGGTCTTGCCCTGTGCGGTCAGGCGCTGGCGCAGGCGCAGCTGGGAAATCGCGATGACCAGGTACACCAGCAAGGCAATGGCCCCCGAGCTGGCCATGAGGAAGCCGAACACCTTGGCCGGCACCAGGTAATTGGCGATCACTGCCAAAAACGCTGCACCGGTGGACAACAGCACCGCTACCACTGGGGTGCCACTGCGGCTAGTCACCTGGGCACAGGCCGGGGCATCACCGCGGCGGCTCAGCGAGTAGACCATGCGCGAAGCGGTATACAGCGACGAGTTCAGGCAGCTGGTTACCGAAGTCAACACCACAAAATCGATGATGGCCTTGGCATTCGCCACGCCCAGGGTGTCCAGCACCGTGACATAGGAACCTTCCGTCGCCAGGCGCGGGTCATTCCAGGGCACCAGCGCGATGACGATGAAAATCGACAGGATATAGAACAAGGTGATCCGCCAGATCACTGAGTTGGTGGCCCTGGAAATATGCTTGCCGGCTTCGTCGGACTCGGCTGCGGCAATGGTCACCACCTCGGCCCCAAGGAACGAGAACATGGTGATCAGCATGGCGCTCAGCACCGCACCGAAACCATTGGGCATGAAACCACCGGTATCCCACAGGCGCGAAACACCACTGACGCCAGTACCGGGCAGCAGGCCAAAAATGGCGCACACACCCAGCGCAATGAAAGCGACGATCGCCACCACTTTTACCAGTGCCAGCCAGAATTCGAACTCGCCATAGTTCTTCACGCTGAACAGGTTGGTGGCCGTCAGCAACAAGGTAATCACCAACGACAGCACCCAGATCTCCATCTGTGGAACCCAGGAATTGATGATGGTGGCGGCAATATTGGCTTCGATAGGGATGATCAGCACCCAGAACCACCAGTACAGCCAACCGATGGTGTAGCCCGCCCACTTGCCGATGGCGAGGTCGGCATAGGTGGAAAACGAACCGGTATCCGGCGAAGCAACCGCCATTTCGGCCAGCATGCGCATCACCAGCACCACCAGGCCACCGGCCAGGATATAGGCCAGGATGGTGGCCGGCCCCGCTTCAGCAATGGCACGACCAGAGCCGACGAACAGGCCGGCGCCGATCACACCGGCAATGGACAGCATGGTGACATGCCGTGATTTCAATCCATGACTCAAATTGTTCTTGTGGGTTTGCATGGCACTACCTTGTTGTTTTTGTCATGCCCACGCTGGGGCCGCCGGCTGCACGGTCGCCGACGCAGGCGCGAAAAAGCCCGCCCTGCCCTGACTGGTGAGCAGGGCAGTTCGGGTTGAGTAAAAGGAAACCGCGGAACCTGTTACCGCGTTGTCAGCTGGCCGCCCGCTGGCTGGCCGTCAGGTCCGCCTTGGGGACGCTGCCACCTGCAAGGGTGACCTGCTCACACACCTTCTCGACGATGTAGGCGCCGATCGGGATGGCCGAGGTGGCCGCCGGCGACGGTGCGTTGCACACGTTGACGCTGCGCGCAGTGTTGACGAACAGGAAGTCGTCGATCAGCTTGCCGTCGCGCGACACCGCCTGGGCGCGCACACCGGCCGGGTAAGGCGTGAGGTCGGCCTTGGTGATGCTCGGGCAGTACTTCTGCACCTGCTTGAGATAGCCGCCCTTGAACAGCGAGTTTTTCATCTCGATCAGGCCTGGGCGGAAGTTCTTCGCCAGCACCTTGAGAATGCCGGGGGTGGTCAAGGTCTGGAACAGGTCGCCGGGGCTGACGTCGGTCTTGCGGTAGCCCTCGCGCTTCATCGCCAGTACGGCGTTGGGGCCAACCGTGACGGTGCCGTCGATCATGCGGGTCAGGTGCACGCCCAAAAACGGCATCGACGGGTCGGGGATCGGGTAGATCAGGTGGTTGACGATCTGGTTGTGCTGCTTGGGCAGCAAGTAGTACTCGCCCCGGAACGGGCAGATGACAAACTCGGTGCGCAGGCCCAGCATAGTGACCACGCGGTCGGCCATCAGGCCCGAACAGGTCACCAGAAAATGGCTACGGAACTCGTCGCGCTGCGTGCGCACGATCACTTCGCTGGCTTGTTCCTGCAGGCCGACCACCTCTGCCCCGTAGCGGATTTCGCCGCCGGCACGCTGGAATTCAGCGCCCATCGCAGCAGTCACTTGGGCGTAATTGACGATGCCGCTGGACGGCACGAAGATGCCACCCATCCCCACGATATTCGGCTCGCGCTCGCGCAGTTCGTCGGCCGACAGCCAGTGGCGCTCCAGGCCGTTGGCCGCGGTACGCTCCCACAGCGCCTTCATGCGCTGCATTTCCAGCTCGTTGGTGGCCACCAGCAGCTTGCCGCACTCATCGAAAGGGATGCCGTGCTGGGTGCAGAACGCCTTGGTGGCCTTGTTGCCTTCCAGGCAGAAGCGCGCCTTGAGGCTGCCGGGGGTGTAGTACACGCCAGCGTGGATCACACCGCTGTTGTGACCGGTCTGGTGGCGGGCCGGGCCGGACTCCTTCTCCAAAAGGAGAATCTTCGCGTCCGGGTAGACCTTGATCAGGTGCATGGCCGTGGACATGCCCACAATGCCACCGCCAATAATGATGAAATCGTACACAGCCTTACCTCACACGCAGGCATTGCCTGGCTCGCTCACCAAGGCCCGCGCGGGCCCTGGTGGCATCATTTTGTGCAACGACGCATGGGCGGGCGCCCGCCCTGCGCCCTGTCATTATTGCCCGCGCTGGTACAGCGGTTTGGGGAAGGCGACGTAACCACGCTGGCGCATCAGTTCACGGCGCAGGCCCTCGTGCGGGGTGAAGCGGTCGCGACCATGCAGCCAGAACAGGTTGTTGATCAGCAGGAAGCTGCCCACGCCCACCGGTACCGACACCTTCTTCCCGCTGCCTTCCAGCGAATCGGACAGGGCGTTCAGCCAGATCCCTTCCTCGTAGTTTTCCGGCTGCACGAACTGGTCAATGTAGCGCATGGTCGGGCGGCCTTCGCCATCGGTGTCGAAAACGGAGTGGAACACATCTTCGGCGACCTTCTTGCTCGGCGGTGCGGTCCAGCGCATTTCGCGGCGGGCCATCGGGTGGCGGAAGAACTCCTCGCACTGCTCCCAGTCATCCAGGTGCAGCAGCAGCGAGTTGCCGCCTTCCATGTTCCTTTCGTCGATCTTCAGCATCAGCACGTAATCGGTGATCTGGTTCACGAAAGTGCCGTCGTTGTGCAGCTCCATCACCCGATGCGGCTGGCGCAGGTAGCTGTCGGAGTTGTCGGAGTTGACCACCACGAAGCGCGCATAGAACTGGCCGCTCATGGCGTCGTAGTTGGAACGGCCGATCAGGTGTGCGCAGGCGGTAGTGAACTTGACCATGTCTTCGGCCTGGCTCACGTCATCCAGGCCCAGCGGGGTAATCAGCATGCCGCCGGTGGCGCGATCGAGGATGGTGTTGAGCAGCACAGGGCGCAGGGTGCCCTGGCACAGCTGGTCAAGGATTTCACCCAGCCGGAAACGCAGGAACGACTTGTACTCCAACGCCTGCACCGGCCACTGGGCAACAGCCTGGACGAACGCTTCGACGGTTTCAGGGGCGAAGGTCAGTTCAAGCAGGCGCGGCGACTGTTTCGAAGGGGCAATGGTGTAACCACGCGGCTCGAGCGGCAGTGGCATCACAAGTTCTTCGATCTGCGTAAAAGCGTTCATGGCAGTGTCCTGGCAGAAAAAGTGGAGAGCGCCGTCCGGTCGTGACCTGGATCAGTGCGGGCGAGGTAAAAATATCGCCACTAACAGGAAATGTCTACATTTTTGTATTTAAGCGACATATCAGCTTTTTATCCATTGTTTTTCGTCAGCAGGCGGTTTCGGTATGATCGGCAAAACGTTTTGAGGAACAGGATCTTGGAAGCGCTCGCCCCCCGACAAAACTCAGCTTTCAGCGGGTATGAGAGGCTCAAGAAGGACATCATCCGGGGCGTGTTCAAGCCCGGTGAAAAACTGTTGATGAGCGCCCTGAAGGAACGCTATGACCTGGGCGTGGGCCCGCTGCGCGAAGCACTATCGCAACTGGTGGCCGAGCACCTGGTCAACGCGATCAGCCAGAAAGGCTACCGCGTGGCGCCCATGTCACTGGACGAGATGAACGACATCTACGATGCCCGCGCCAACGTGGAAGCGATGATCATCGCCCTGGCCATCGAGCGCGGCGACGACACCTGGGAGGCGTCAGTGCTGGCCCACTCGCATACCCTGGCCAAGGTGGTGGAAGTCAAAACCCGCGAGCAGCGCCTGGATGTGTGGGACGAGCGGCACAAGGCGTTTCATACCGCCATTGCCTCGGGCTGCGGCTCCAAGCACCTGCTTCAGGCACGCACCTACCTGTTCGACCAGGCCGAGCGCTACCGCCACCTGTGGCTGACGCAGACGGTGTTCTCCGAACAGGCCCTTGAGCTCAAGCGCCAGGAGCATGCGGCGCTGGTCGAGGTGATCCTCGCCCGTGACGCCAAACGCGCCAGCGCCATGATGCGCTCGCACCTGATGACCCCGGTGCCGATCATTGCGCAGATCATGCATGCCGAGGGTATCGGCGCTCGCTAAGCGGTTACTCATGGCCTGCACGGCCCCTTGTGGGAGCGGCCTTGTGTCGCGAAAGGGCTGCGAAGCAGCCCCTGCATTTTGTACATTCATACTGAAGCCCTGGGGCTGCCTTGCAGCCCTTTCGCGACACAAGGCCGCTCCCACAGGGGATCGTGTTAAAGGACCAGGTGACTAGATGAATTTTTCTTAAATCGCCGGTTGTCTATTCTTTGGCACAATCAAATCTCTATTAGATGCCCAGGAACCAGCATGCCTCGCGTACTGACCATCGAAGACGACGCCGTCACCGGCCAGGAAATCGTCGCCGAACTTACCAGCCACGGCCTGGAGGTCGAGTGGGCCGACAATGGCCGTGAAGGCCTGGCCAAGGCCATTGCCGGTGGCTACGACCTGATCACCCTGGACCGCATGCTGCCCGAGGTCGATGGCCTGACCATCGTCACCACCCTGCGCAGCCTCAAGATCGCCACGCCGATCCTGATGATCAGCGCCCTCTCCGACGTCGACGAACGGGTACGCGGCCTGCGGGCCGGCGGTGACGACTACCTGACCAAGCCGTTTGCCTCCGACGAAATGGCCGCACGGGTCGAGGTATTGCTGCGCCGCAACAGTGTGCCCATGACCCAGACACGCCTGCAGGTCGCCGACCTGCAACTGGACCTGATCAGCCACGAGGCGCGCCGCGGTGACAATACGCTCAACCTGCTGCCCACCGAATACAAACTGCTGGAGTACCTGATGCGCCACAGCGGCCAGGTGATCACACGGATGATGATTTTCGAAGAAGTCTGGGGCTACCATTTCGACCCCGGCACAAACCTGATCGACGTGCATATCGGCCGCCTGCGCAAGAAAATCGACTCCCCCGGCCAGTCGCCGCTGATCCGTACGGTACGGGGCTCCGGCTATGCCATTGCTGAACCCGTCTAAAGGCTGGAGCTCCTCGACAAGCCGCCTGCTGGCGCTGTACAGCTTTCTGTTCGTGGCCTGGAGCAGCATCCTCATGGGGGTGCTGTACTTCGAGGTGTCCAGCTACCTCAACAAGCTCACCCGCCATTCCATGTTGCAGCGACAGCACCTGTTCGCGCACATGAGCGGCAAGCAGTTGGACGACGCCCTGATCGCCAGCCAGGCCTTCGAGGAGCGAAGCTTCGACGCCTATGGCCTGTTCGACACCCAGCTCAACCCGATTGGCGGCAGTGTGCGCGCCCTGCCCCCGGAGCTCAGGCTGGACGGCAAGATCCATGAGTTGAAACGCTGCCTGGATGCCGACGACCCACACCTGCCCCGCGACAGCTGCGATGCGGTGGCGATCAAAGTGCAAGATGGCCGCTGGCTGGTCCTGTTCCGCGATAACGGTTCACTGTTCGTGGTCACCCGGATCATCCTCGATGCCCTGCTCTGGGGTATCTCCTTGACGCTGATCCCAGGCTTTGCCGGCTGGTACCTGCTACGGCGCAGGCCGCTCAAGCGTATCCGCGCAATCCAGGCCCAGGCCGAGCTGATCGTCGCCGGCGACCTGACCCACCGTTTGCCCTTGTCGGCCCGGCGCGACGAACTGGACATGCTGGCCGCCATCGTCAACGCCATGCTCGACCGCATCGAGCGGCTGATGCATGAGGTCAAGGGCGTGTGCGACAACATTGCCCATGACCTGCGTACCCCGCTTACACGCCTGCGTGCCCAGCTGTACCGCATTCGCCAGCAGAGCGACGTAGACTCCGCGCAAGCCGAGGCGCTGGACCAGGCCATCGGCGAAACCGACACCCTGATGGCGCGTTTTCGCGGGTTGCTACGCATCAGCGAACTGGAAGACCGCCAGCGCCGGGCCGGTTTCGTCCAGCTTGACCCGCATGAACTGCTGGTCGAACTGCACGACTTCTACCTACCGCTGGCCGAGGATGGCGGCATCCACCTGGAACTGCACCAGCCCGCGCAGCTGCCAGCCCTTCACGGTGACCGCGAACTGCTGTTCGAGGCACTGGCCAACCTGGTGGGCAACGGTATCAAGTTCACGCCCGAGGGTGGGCAAGTGCGAATTAGCGCGACACACGACGACACCGGCGTGCACCTGGCTATCGAGGACAGCGGGCCGGGCATTCCTGAAGAAGAGCGTACTGCGGTGCTGAAGCGGTTCTATCGCAGCGATGAAGGCCATCGCCATGCCGGGTTTGGGCTGGGATTGTCGATCGTTGCGGCGATCGTCGACCTGCATGGGTTCAGGCTGGAAATTGGGGAGAGCGAGCTGGGTGGGGCCAGACTGGTGTTGCATTGCCCGCTTGCGGGGCTGGCCAAATAAAAGCAGGGGCCGCATTGCGGCCCTTTTGCGGCACAAGGCCGCTCCTACAGGGGTAGCGCAGCATCAAAGGCTTACGCGACCTTTGTAGGAGCGGCCTTGTGCCGCGAAAGGGCTGCAAAGCAGCCCCAGTACGCCGATCAGTCAGCCAAACGCCAGGTAGTCGTGCCCTTGCTGTCTTCCAGCACCACACCCATCGCGGTGAGCTGGTCGCGAATACGGTCCGACTCGGCCCAGTTCTTGTCGGTACGTGCCTGCAGACGCGCCTGAATCAGGCCTTCCACCTCGGCAGCATCGACCTTGCCTTCGGCACCCGCACGCAGGAAGTCATCGGCTTCCAGTTGCAGTACACCCAGCACTTCACCCAGCTCGCGCAGGCGGCCAGCCAGGCCGGCAGCAGCCTCCGGGTCGCTGTCGCGCAGGCGGTTGATCTCGCGCACCAGGTCGAACAGCACGGCGCAGGCTTCGGGGGTGCCGAAGTCGTCGTTCATCGCCACGCTGAAACGCTCGACAAACGCTTCGCCGCCCTTGGCTGCCACCCGTGGCAAGCCGCGCAGGGCGTGGTAGAAGCGCTCAAGCGCACCCTTGGCGTCGCGCAGGCTGTCTTCGGAGTAGTTGATCGCGCTGCGATAGTGGCTGGCCACCAGCAGGTAACGCACCACTTCCGGGTGGTACTTCTCGAGCACATCGCGGATGGTGAAGAAGTTGTTCAACGACTTCGACATCTTCTCGCCGTTGATCCGGATCATGCCGCAGTGCATCCAGGCGTTGGCGTACTGCTTGCCTGTGGCCGCCTCGCTCTGGGCAATCTCGTTCTCGTGGTGCGGGAACTCCAGGTCGCTGCCACCGCCGTGAATGTCGAAGCTCTCACCCAGGCAGCAGGTGGACATCACCGAGCACTCGATGTGCCAGCCCGGACGGCCCGGGCCCCATGGCGATTCCCAGCTCGGCTCACCGGGCTTGACGCCCTTCCACAGCACGAAGTCCAGCGGGTCCTGTTTGGCTTCGTCGACCTCGATGCGTGCGCCGATGCGCAGGTCTTCGATCTTCTTGCGCGACAGCTTGCCATAGCCGACGAACTTGCCGACGCGGTAGTACACGTCGCCATTGCCCGGGGCGTAGGCATAACCCTTGTCGATCAGGGTCTGGATCATCACGTGCATGCCGGCGATATGGTCGGTGGCACGCGGCTCCTGGTCTGGCGGCAGGATGTTCAGGCGGCGTTCGTCTTCGTGCATCGCGTCGATCATGCGGGCGGTCAACGCGTCGAAGCTTTCGCCGTTCTCGTTGGCCCGGTTGATGATCTTGTCATCGATGTCGGTGATGTTGCGCACGTACGTCAGCTCGTAGCCGCTCTTGCGCAGCCAACGGGTGACCAGGTCGAAGGCCACCATGCTGCGGCCATGGCCCAGGTGGCAGTAGTCGTACACGGTCATGCCGCACACGTACATGCGCACCTTGTTGCCATCCAGCGGCTTGAAGGTTTCCTTCGCTTTGCTCAGGGTGTTGTAAATGGTAAGCACGGCGTTTCCTCAGCTGCCCCAGGAGTCACGCAGGGTGACAGTGCGGTTGAACACCGGGCGGCCCGGCTGGCTGTCTTTCAGGTCGGCGCAGAAGTAGCCTTCGCGCTCGAACTGGAAGCGGTCCTCGGGTTGCGCCTGGGCCAGCGACGGCTCGGCACGGCAACCGCTGAGCACTTGCAGCGAGTCCGGGTTGATGTTGTCCAGGAAGCTGCCGCCATCCTCGGTCTTTTCCGGGTTCGGCGAGCGGAACAGGCGGTCGTACAGGCGCACTTCGCACTCGACGCTGCCCTCGGCCGGCACCCAGTGGATCACGCCCTTGACCTTGCGGCCTTCAGGGTTCTTGCCCAGGGTGTCCGGGTCGTACGAGCAACGCAGCTCGACGATGTTGCCATCAGCGTCTTTGATGGCCTCGTCGGCGCGAATCACGTAGCTGCCACGCAGGCGAACTTCACCGGCCGGTTCCAGGCGCTTGTAACCCTTCGGCGGCTCTTCCATGAAGTCATCGCGGTCGATGTACAGCTCGCGCGCGAACGGCAGCACACGCACGCCCATGTCTTCTTTCGGGTGGCGCGGCAGCTCAAGCTGCTCCACCTGGCCTTCCGGGTAGTTGGTGATGACCACTTTCAGCGGGCGCAGCACGCACATGGCGCGCGGTGCGGTGCGGTCCAGGTCGTCACGGATGCTGAACTCGAGCATCGACATGTCGACCACGCCGTCGGAGCGGTTGGTGCCGATCATTTCGCAGAAGTTGCGGATCGAAGCCGGGGTGTAGCCGCGGCGACGGAAGCCGGACAGGGTCGACATGCGCGGGTCGTCCCAGGCGTCGACGTGCTTTTCGTCAACCAGCTGCTTGAGCTTGCGCTTGGAGGTGATGGTGTAGTTCAGGTTCAAACGGCTGAACTCGTACTGGCGCGGGTGCGCCGGCACCGGCAGGTTGTCGAGGAACCATTCGTACAACGGGCGATGCCCTTCGAACTCCAGGGTGCAGATCGAGTGGGTGATGCCCTCGATAGCGTCCGACTGGCCGTGGGTAAAGTCGTAGTTGGGGTAGATGCACCATTTGTCACCGGTCTGGTGATGGTGGGCATGGCGGATGCGGTACAGGATCGGGTCGCGCAGGTTCATGTTCGGCGAGGCCATGTCGATCTTGGCCCGCAGCACGCACTCGCCGTCCTTGAACTCGCCGGCCTTCATGCGGGCGAACAGCTCGAGGTTTTCTTCCACGCTACGCTCGCGGAACGGGCTGTTCTTGCCCGGCTCCTTGAGGTTGCCGCGGTATTCTTTCGCTTGATCAGGGGTCAGGTCGCAGACATAGGCCTTGCCACGCTTGATCAGCTCGACCGCCCAGTCGTGCAACTGGTCGAAGTAGCTGGACGCATAACGCACGTCGCCGGCCCAGTCGAAGCCCAGCCATTTGACGTCGCTTTGAATGGCGTCGATGTATTCCTGGTCTTCCTTGGCCGGGTTGGTGTCATCGAAACGCAGGTGGCAGACGCCCCCGAATTCCTTGGCCAGGCCGAAGTTGACGCAGATCGACTTGGCGTGGCCGATGTGCAGGTAGCCGTTAGGCTCCGGCGGGAAGCGAGTGACGATGCTGCTGTGCTTGCCCGAGTCCAGGTCGGCCTGGATGATCGGCCGCAGGAAGTTCGCAGGGACAGCGGGGGCGCCTTTGGCAGCGGCGTTGGGCGCGTTGTCGGCAGTGGGCTTGCTCATAGGATCCTTGAATGCACGTGTCCGGCCTGGGTAGGCCGATTGAATCAAAGGGCCTATCATAGCCGAAGCAGTCAAGCTGCTGACAGTCGGGCCCGGACAAACTGGCGTGATTTATCACGGCTTTTTGCCCAAGCCTGGCAAAATGGCCAGTGCGCGCCATGTGTCGTGATCGCCTGAACATGCGTCAGGTGATAACCGGCGCCCTGCGCACCCTAATTCCCGATTGCCTTGAAAAAGCGAGTTTCAGCATGTCCAAAGTCAAACTGACCACCAACCACGGCGACATCGTCATTGAACTGAACGCTGAAAAAGCCCCGATTACCGTGGCCAACTTCATCGAATACGTCAACGCAGGCCACTACACCAACACCGTGTTCCACCGTGTGATCAAAGGCTTCATGATTCAGGGCGGCGGTTTTGAGCCAGGCATGAACGAAAAGCGTGACAAGCGTGCCAGCATCCAGAACGAAGCCGACAACGGCCTGAAAAACGCCAAGTACACCATCGCCATGGCCCGTACCATGGAGCCGCACTCTGCTTCGGCGCAGTTCTTCATCAACGCCTCCGACAACGACTTCCTCAACCACAGCGGCAAGAACGTACAGGGCTGGGGCTACGCGGTGTTCGGCGAAGTGATCGAAGGCCGTGAAGTGGTTGATGCCATCGAGAAGGTCGCCACCGGTTCCAAGGCTGGCCACCAGGACGTACCAAAAGAAGACGTGATCATCGAGAAAGCCGAGATCATTGGGTGATACTGCTGATCTCCGATCTGCATTTGCAAGAAGAGCGCCCGGATATTTCCCGGGCGTTTCTTGATCTGCTCGACGGCCGTGCCCGCCACGCCAAGGCGTTGTACATCCTGGGCGACTTTTTCGAAGCCTGGATCGGCGACGATGCCATGACCGCCTTCCAGCAGTCGATCTGCCAGGCCATGCGCCGGCTGAGCGACAGCGGTACGGCCATCTTCCTGATGCATGGCAACCGTGACTTTCTCATTGGCCAAGCGTTTTGCGACGCGGCAGGTTGCACGCTGTTGAGCGACCCCAGCGTGATCGAGCTGGGCGGTGAACAGGTGCTGCTGATGCACGGCGACACCTTGTGCACCCGTGACGTGGGCTATATGAAGATGCGCCGTTTACTGCGCAACCCGCTGAGCCTGTGGGTGTTGCGGCACCTGCCGCTGTCGGCCCGCTACAAGCTGGCGCGCAAGCTGCGCAGCGAAAGCCGCACGCAAACCCGGATGAAGTCCACCGAGATTGTCGACGTCACGCCCGAGGAAGTACCCAAGGTGATGGCGGCGCACGGCGTGCGCACGCTGGTGCATGGCCATACCCACCGGCCGGCGATACACAAGCTGGTGGTTGATGGGGAGCCGGCACGGCGCATCGTGCTGGGGGACTGGGACCGCCGGGGCTGGGCCTTGCAGGTAGATGAGCAAGGGTTTCAGCTGGCGCCGTTCGAGTTTTCCTGACGGGCATTGCGTGCCCCATGCAGGAGCGGCCTTGTGCCGCGAAAGGGCCGCACAGCGGCCCCAGATCTCAGCATAACCACCGAAATTGCTGGGGCTGCTCCGCAGCCCTTTCGCGGCACAAGGCCGTTCCTACAAGATCGCAGTTGCAGCAGAAAGCGCTACTGTTGCGCCACCGCCCCTTTGTCACGCTCACTGATCACCACTTCCCGATACGCCGGGTCTGCCTTGATCTGTGCCTCGGTAAACGGAATCACCGCCAGTTGCTTGGCCGCAAAGGCCTTGGTCTGGTCACTGGCATGCGCCGAGGCCGCTTCGCTCGACTGGGAGAACGCCAGTAACCCACGAGCCTCTGGCCCCTTGTCGGTGAAGCTGACCAGCTGCAGGTAGCTGGTACCGCTGACCACCAGCCGCTTGCCCTGCCCGTGCGGCACACTGTACATCGCGTTGTACACGCCCAGCGCCTGCGGGCCACCCGGTACCGGCGTGCCATCGAGCGCCTGCTGCACCTGCCCCCAGCGCGCCTCCCCCGCTATACCGCTGTCGCTCACCTGCTTGAGCGATGCCAGCGCCGCGGCATGTACCAGCTTGCGCACGGCCGCCTGCTCCACCGCCAAACCACGCGGCGTGTGCTGCGGGTCTGCCGGGTCAAAGGCGACGCGCCAGCTTTCCGGGTGTTCGGCCAGGGCGTTGAACAGGTTCTGGAAATGCACCAGGCCAATGCCGCTGTCGAGGTCGGCCTTGCCATTCCAGGCCGCCAGGCTACCGCACACGGCCTGCACATCTGCGCCTGCGCTCTTGCACCATTGCAGCAGGTCTGGCAGCACCAGGCTGGCCAGGTAGACCTCGTCGTCGGTCACCATGCGCTGCAGGTCATCAACGCCCAGCTTTGCCGTGCCCTGCAGGCGCTGCAGGGCAAAGCGGCTGCGCATGCCCAGCGGCTGGTCACTGCGGCTGACCAAGGGTGAATAGCCGGTCAGCGGCTGCGCCGGGTTGACCATCCAGGCCGGGTCGTTGGAGTTCTGCACGAAATCCTGGCGTTCAAGGCTCGGCAGCAGTCGCGCCGGGAAGATTCCCGGTTGCGCAGCCTGGGCGTCGACCTTCCACTGACAGGCGCTGCGCGAACCATCCAGCACCACCATGCGCCCTTGCCCTTGCGGGTTGCTGCAGGCACCCAGCAGTTGCTGGTCGACATACGGCACCACCGACTGGTTCAGGTACAACGCCCCACCGCCCTGGTCCACGGCCAAGGTGTTGACCCAAGGAATACCCTGCAACTGCTCGACCGAGCCTTTGAGCGCCGCCAGGCTGTCGGCACGGTTGATCTGGTACCACTGCTGCAACACTCGGGTGTTGTCCAGATTGGCGTCACGCAAGCTGTAGGCCGCGTGCGCATCCCAGTCCAGGCGCCCGGGCCATTGCACCACCGGGCCGAATTGCGAGCTGTAGACCTGCCGCTCTACCTGGCTCAGGCTGCCATCTTCTGCCTTGACCGCAACGCTGATTGTTTGCCGGGCCAGTGGCAGCGACTTGCCATCCAGCAGGTAACGGGTCGGGTCCTTAGGGTCGAGCTGCAGACGGTACAGGGTGAAGTGGTTGGAGGTGTCGACGGTGTGCGTCCAGGCCAGGTGCCTGTTGAAACCGATATTGACCACCGGTAGGCCCGGCAATGCCGCGCCCATCACATCCAGCTGGCCAGGAATGGTCAGTTGCATCTGGTAGAAGCGCATGCCGCCCATCCACGGGAAGTGCGGGTTGGCCAACAACAGACCGCGGCCATTGGCCGAACGCTGCGCGCCCACGGCCACCGCATTGCTGCCGCGCTCCGTGGCAAAGCGTTCTTGCCGCGCCAGTGCGCTGGCGAAACCCGCCGACGCCTGCTGGGGGCTCTGTGCAGGTGGTTGCGCCCCCGCCAGTGCTTCGACGAACTGCCCGACACCGCCTTCGGCCAATAGCCTGCGGGTCAGTTTGACCAAGTCCTGGCTGGTGATCGGCCGCAGCCACTCACCGTTGCCACATTCGGCGGGCAAGCCTTCGCGGCGGCGCTCGGCGAGCGCCCGGTTGTAGCCGCTGGCATAGCCCGCCAGCAGTGCCTGCACCTGCGCCGGTTGCGCCTGCAGGAACGCTTCGACCGCCGTTGGGCTGTTGAGCCAGGTGAAGAACAGGTCACTGGCCAGGTTGTCGCGCTGCTCCAGGGTCTTGCCTGTGGCACCAAAATGGCGTGAGCGCTCACCGCTTACGGTCAGCACCTCGTTGGCCAGCAGGCACAGGTTGTCCTGGGCATAGGCATAGCCAACGCCGTAGCCCAGGCCGCGCTCATCCTTGGCCACGATATGCGGCACCCCGTAACTGGTTCGACGGATCTGCGCGCTGGCATCAGTAGCGGGCTGCGCCTGCACGGCAACGCTGAAGGCCACCAACGCAGCGGCCAGGCCTGCGCAAGTCATGGGACGGGAAAGTGGAAACACGGGCGCTCCTCGGGTTCGGGTCTATCCCGATCAGACGAACGGCCAGGTGAAAATTTTACGTCTTACAGGGCGATGGAACGTCTTGAAGAGGAACAGCCATTTTTTTTACGAGTGGGTTGCAGTTTTTGCGTTCTCATTCGTCCTAGTAAGTGAGGCAACCACATTTCGGGTTCGTCCACGAAAAGGAGCATTCACATGTACAACCCGCAACCCTCGACTCACGCCGGGCGCGTCCCAGGCAAAGCGCCCAACGGACAGGACGTTTTTTCTGAGGAACGCATCGGCAACGAACAGATCCGCGAGCTGCTGCGCACCTTCGGCCTGCGTACCAGCCTGATCCGGCTCAAGGTGATCGATGCCTTGCACGCCGCTGACCGCAATGGCCGCAGCATTGGCGTACGCGGCGTGCACGCACAACTGGAACAGCTGGATATTCCGCTGTCGTTCCTCAGCGTGCGTGAGGTGCTCAAGCGGCTGTGCACCGAAGGTGTCATCGAATTGGGCAACGACAAATGCTACAGCCTCAACCCCCAGGCGCGCGCCGTACTGGAGCAGACACACACGCGCTGAGCGCATGGCCGGCCACACCTGGCCGGCCCGCACGGATCAGGGCTTGACCTTGCGCCGCAGAATGCCGTTGATCACCACGACCACCACGGCGATGGCGATGGCCGCCATCTGGAAGGTCTGCTCACTGATCGTGCCCTGCTTCTGCAGGTGGGACAGGCCCAGCATCAGGCCCAGTACCACCAGGATGATCAGAAGGGAATATTTGAGGCGCTGCACGTGTGTCATCGAAAGTTCCTTGCAACATCAGGGGCAAATGGCTCGCAACGAGCCGTGGCAATGATACAACGCCCATAGGGCCCGGCGCTGCATTTCCTGCTGGGTAGGGTGCCGACTGCCTGAAAACATGGGGCTCCAAGCACCCATGCCGGAGGCATCATGTACAAACCCCTGCTGTTCGCGTCCCTGATTCTGACCCCGCTTACCCTTCACGCGCTGGACACCCGCGAGGTGACGACGGCGCAACTGCTTGAGCTGGGCCGCGACCTGGAGCGCCATGCCGGCGCCAGCCAGTGGCAACAACTGTGGCAACGCGTGCGTCAGGCCGGTTACCTGCAGGCAAACGGTGCGCCGGTGTATTTCAGTGCTCCCATGGCCCAGTTGCCCGATCTGGCCCGGCAGACCTTGGCCCAAGCCGATCAGGTACAGGCGCTGCACCAGACCCAGGCGCTGTACCGCCGCAGCTTTTCCGGCACGGTGATCGGGCAGCGCAGCGGCCAGCCATTGCATGCCCTGTGCCTGCTGGTCGACTGGCGGACGCTGCCCCCAGGCATGCTCGACGAGCCTCACGCCTACCTGCGCAGCGCCAGCCTGCTGAGCAGCTACCCCTGCAACTGAGGGTACCCCGCCCCATCATTGGACGAGCGGAGCGCCCTGATGGGAAATCAACGGCCACAGCCAGATCGTGAAGACATGTCCTACAACGCAGGATATCGCTGCCTGCAAACCCTGACCACCGAGGCTACAAACCGCAACCCATATGTCGCCTAGCGACGCGCCGTGGCTGTCACACAGAATTTGCTCACACCGTCGACATAACGCCGCTGGTGATCGGGTCGCACATTCCCCATCCCGAAGGAGCGCCATATGGAATTACCAGACTTGAGCCTCATCGATATCAGCCAACTGCCCCACTCGCTGCAGGCCCTGGTCGACTGTATCGGCATCGACAACGCCTACCAGTTGACCTGCGCCTACGGCGGCAGGCCGAAATACATCCCCAAGTACCGCGAGCGCACCAAGCTCGCCGACGTGCTGCCGGCCGAAGCGCTGGACGCACTGATCAAGCGTTTTGCCGGGGTAGCCCTGGAGATCCCCAAGGCTGACCACTTCCTGCGCCAGCTGCGCAATCAGCAGATCCAGAAAGAAAGCGCCAATGGCCTTTCACGCAGCCTGCTGGCCAACAAGTACGGCCTGAGCCTGCGCCAGATCGGCAACATCCGTCGCCAGGAAACCTGCGCTCGCTGACGGCCAGTACCTAGGCCGCCAAGGGTGGCCACCTTTCCCCTCAACACAAAGAGCAAACAGACATGTCGATAGACAACAGCCTCATCGGGTCCGTGATCAACGCCTTGCCCATGGATCGCATGATCGCAGGCCCCCTGCAGGCCATGGTCCAGGCACAGGTTACTGCCAGCAAGTCGTACGCCGACTTCCTGATGCAGGTGTGCGTGCAGGACGGCAAGGCCGTGGCCATCCAGTTCGACTACGACGAAACCATCGTCGACGAACAGGGTGAATACAAGGGTGTGGTCAGCAAGACCATGAAGGTGCCGCTGCTGGCGGCCATCACACACCCGAACATCTCCATTGATGAAGGCACTGTCGAATTCGAGCTGATCATCAATCAGATGTCGGAAGACACCTCCAGCACGGAGATGGGTGCAGAGGTGACCGGTTCGCTGGGCTGGGGCCCATTCAAGCTGAACGTAAAGGGCAGCGTCAGCCACCGGTCCGCCCAAACACGCAAGACCGATACCCGCGCCCGCTACGCCTTTAATACGACGATGAAACGCCAGGAGCCACCTGAAGCCATGATGAGGGTGATCGAGTTCCTGACCGACGCGGCGACCAAACCGACCGTGAGCAAGACCGCCACCCTGGAAAGCCCGGACGAAATCTCCCAGGCCGATACCTTGAAAGTCCCTGTTGCCAATGCCGGCACCGTCACCCCTTGAGACGCCCCCTGCGCCGTAAAACAGCCCCCTGGCCAGCATCGGGGGGCACCACCTGACCTGAGGAGGCGAGCCCTTGAACACCCCCCCTGCCCCGATGACCTCCATCGACCTGCGTGAGATCACCCGTGGCCTGCAAGAAGCCGCCAGCGCCACCAACAGCCTGATTGCACAACAGTACATCAACCTGTTCGACCAGTTCTTCGAGTGCGACAGCGACGCCCTGGGCGCCCCCATGAAAGCCAAGATGGTCGAGGTGGCGATGGATGGGCAGCACATCATGCGCGTCCCCCTGTTTGCACTGGTGTCGCCCAAGGGTCTGGCCCTGGAGCGCATGCAGGTCGACCTGTCGGTACGGGTCAAAGGGACCGAAGCGCAACAGGCTCTGCTGACTGCGAGCGAGAGCAAGACTGCGAGCTTCAAGGTCACCATCGGGGGCCAGGGCCGTCAGGGCGAAAACCGTGACCCGGATGAAGTGCAGATCCGCATGCAGTTCCAGGCCAGCGAGCCACCAGAAGCCCTGAACCGGCTGATAGACGAGTACACCAACCTGATCGTCCCGGTACGCGCCCTTGATCCGCAGCCCTCGCCCGACACCAATGAATTCATCGAAGCGGCGACCGTCCGATAACGGCCGCCCCGACACCACTTCAGAAATCGCGCTTGTAGAAGATGTCCAGTGAGCTGGCCAGCCCACTGGCGGCTTCCAGGTACACCTTCTTGCTCAGCTTGTAACGCAACGCGATGGTATTGGCAGGTTCGAACACACCCACGCCGTAACGCAGGCTCAGCTTCTCGGTGATGTTGCCGCTGGCGACTACGCTGGTGGTGTTGCCCGAGCCTTCGGTGTCCAGCTGGAAGTCGTCGATGCCCAGGCTCGAGGCCAGGCTGCCGGTAATACCGGCGCTGCCAGCCAGCCCCAGGCCCAACGCTGCCTCGGCAAGCATGTTGTTGTCCTCGCCAGAGTTGCCCAGTGGTCGCCCCAGCACGAGGTACGACAGCGCCTGCTCCTGGCTCATGGCCGGTTCCGAAAACACCTTGGTTGTGGGTTGCTCGGCACTGCCACTCAGGCGGATACCGGCAATCACATCATCGACCGTGCGGATGGCTTCGATGTCCAGGTACGGCTGGTCGATCGGGCCGGCGAACAGCAAGCGCGCACGGCGAATGGTCAGGCGCTGGCCGTAGGCACGGTAGCGGCCGTCGGCAAGGCTCAGCTCGCCACGGGTGTCGAGGTTGTCGCCGATATGCACGTGGCCGAGCAGGTTGGCGGTCAGGCCAAAGCCACTGAACGACAGCTTGTCGCGGCCCACCTCGACATCGATGTCCATGGCCATCGCCATGGGCGGTTTGCCCTCTTCGGTCTGGTGACCGACGATTACCGTGTCATCCGATACCTTCACGGTCGACGGTGGCAGTTCGCGCACGGTGATCTTGCCTTTGGGTACTTGCACCTTGCCGGTAACCGCCAGTTTGTCGTCGATCAGGCGCAAGGTCAGGTCCGGCGCAACCTCCAGCGTTGCGTAGGGCTCGACCGTGACCGGCAGTTGCTGGCCTTGCAGGCGCAGCTCCATGCCCAATGCCTGCCCCCACGTGAGGTTGCCACTCAACTGGCCGCGCCCTGCATCGCCGCTGCGCCAGTTGCCATTGAGTTGCACCTGCTCGCCGGCGATCAGCGCCTGCAACGACAGGTCCTCAAGGCTGGCCGGCAACTCGGCGCCACTGACTTCACCACCGCTGAGCATCAGGTTGCCGTTGACCTGTGGTGCCAGCAAGGTGCCTGAAAGCCGGCCACTGCCGTTGAGCTGCCCGGCCAGGCGTTCGACCATCGGCACGAACGGACGCGCCACCGACAGGTCCAGCCCGGCCAGGCGGAAATCACCTGACAACGGCTTGTTCTTGCCCAGCGGGTCGAGGCGCGTATTGACGTTCAGCTCGCCCAGGCGCTCTCCACGGAACGCCAGGCGGGTATCGATACGCCGTGGCGCCAACGTGCTGTCGACACGCAGGGCCTGATAGGGGAAATCGACCCAACGGCCCTTATCGCGCACACGCAGCGTGCCGCCACTGGCATCAATGACAATGTTGCCTTTGGGGCCGCTGGCCGGGATGTCCAGGTTGATATCCGCATTGAGCAGGCCCTGCCAGGCGAAGTCTTTTGGCAGCCACTGGGCAAGGCTGTCGAGCGGGAACTGCTTGAGGTGGTAGCGCAAGCGCGGCTCGGGCGCCAGGCGCTGGTCGTCACCACACAGGCTGGCCTGGCCAGAGCGCCAGCAATGGGCACCGAAGTCCAGCTGGCCGCTGGCCAGACGCTGCAGGCGTGCCGGCGATTGCAGTTGCCAATCCTGGCCACCGGCCTGGATACGCCCACTCGCAAGGCGGCCACGCCAGTCACCCTTGCTCAACTGGCCATCCAGGCCGAGGTCAAGCTTGAGTTGCGGGCCATCCAGCGCCAGGGTCAAGGCTTGCTGGCGAATGTCGCCTTTGCCGTTGGCCTGCAGCGTGCCCAATGCCGTGTCGCCCAGGTGAATGCCAGTGGCCTTTAGCTCGATCACACCGCGCTGGGCGTTGTCCAGGCGGGCATCCAGGTCCAGCTGTTGCAGCCGGTTTTCGGCCTGGGCCAAGCGCTGGCCCTGCAAGGTCAGCGTGCCTTGCGGAGCCTGCAAGGTGCCGGCGACATCCAGCCGGCCCTTGACCTGGCCTTGCAGCCTTGGCCACAGCTGGCCCAGGCGCGGGAGGTCAAGGTCGATTCGCCCGGCCAGGCGCTGCTGCAAGCTGCCACTGCCGTTGATACGGTTGTCACCCAGCTGGATCGCCAGGGCGCCGAGTGTCCAGTTCTGCCCCGCGCCCTGGGCCTCGGCCTTGAACACTGCCGGCTGGCCGCGCAGGCGGCCTTTCAGATCAAGCTGGGCATCAAGGGTGAGCACCTCGCCCTTCATCTCGCCTTTGCTGCGCAGCGGCCCTGCCAAGGTGCCCGGCAGCTCCGCCAGCCAATAGGCCGGGTCGAGCGCCGAAAGCTGCAAGTCGACATCCCAGGCCAAGGTGTCGGCAAAACGCACGGCCACACTGCCGGCGGCCTTGCCTTGCCCGGCGGTCAGCGCCAGTTGCGGCAGTTTCACCTGGGTCAGGTCACCTTCGAACGGGCTGGCCAGGCTGAACGCCCCTGCCGGGCCGTCCAGGTCGCCTTTGAAGGTGCCCTGGTAATCGCCATCGCGATAATGCACCTGGGTGTTGAAGCGCTTGAGGGTGACCTCGGGCGGCGTCTCCAGCGGGTACAGGCGCAACCACGGGAAGTCCTGCCAGTCCAGTTGCGCGTCGGCGGTCAGGCCTTGCTGCCAGTCGGCCGTGGCCTGCAGCTTCACGCGCTGGGTGTCGCTGGCGGTCAGGTCAAGGGCATCGAGCCTGGCGCCTTTGCTGTCGACCAACCCGGACAGCGCCAACGCGATTGGCGACTGTTCAGCCGGCAGGCTGGCCGTTCCCGACAGTTGATAACCCTTGAGCAGATCGCCCTTGGCATCAAGCTTGAGCTGATTCAACTGCAAGGTATCGGGCAGCGAGCCCGCCGGTTTGAACGCCTCTGAACGAATCTGCAGGGTCGCCGGCAGGTGCTCGGCCAACGCCTGCAACTGCCCGTTCAGCGTGGCGTCGAGGTAACCGCTGCTGGTGCCGGCAAGCTTCAGGGTCTTTTGCAATTCGCCGGTGGCGGTCAGTGCCAACTGCCAGGGTTTGCCGTCCACCGCCGGCAGTTGCAGCTGCGCCTGGAGTTGCACTGGCCAGTCACCTTCGGGCTGCAGGTCGCCCTGCAGGTTCAATTGCAGGTCATCGCGCTGCAGGTGCAGGCTGTCGATGCGCATCCCGCTGCCGGTCCAGTGCGCCGCCAGTTGCAAGTCACCCAGCAGGTCGCTGCCGTCCAGCCGCAGTTGGCCGACCTTGACCTCGCCCAGTTCGATGGCCAGCGGCAAGCGCAGCGCCGGCAACTGCAGCGGGCCGCTTTCGGCCGGCTCGGCACTTGGCGCAAAGGCCATGTCGATGCGTTGTGCCTGCAACCGGTCGATGCACAGGGTGGCGCGCAGCAGGCAGGCAGGCGACCAGGCCAGTAGCGGTGCCTGCACCTCTACCGTGCTGCCGCCGTCGGCCCAGCGCAGCATGCTGGCCTGCCAGCTGCCCGCCAGGCGGCCCTGGAAGTCGGCCACCTCAAGCCCGGGCACCTTGCCCAGCGCCCAGCGGCTGCCCGCCTCGGTACCCAGCAGCAGGCCCAGCACCAGGCCCAGGCTCGCAACCACCCCGAGCAGGCCCAGCAGAATGTATTTGATCACGCGTTTCACAGCTCAGGCCCCATGGAAAAGTGCAGGCGAATACCCCCTTCGTCATCCAGCGCCTTGGCCAGGTCCAGGCGCAACGGCCCGACCGGCGATACCCAGCGCACACCAAAACCGACACCGGTCTTGAGGCTGGGCAGTTCAAGGTTGTTGAACGAGTTACCCTGGTCGACAAACGTCGCGATCCGCCACTTTTCGGTCAGCGAATACTGGTACTCGACACTGCCGGCCACCAGGTAGCGCCCGCCGATGCGGTCGCCATCGCTGTTCTTGGGCGACAGGGTCTGGTAGTCGTAGCCACGCACGCTCTGATCGCCACCGGCGAAGAAGCGCAGCGAAGGCGGAATGTTGTTCTTGAAGCCATTGGTCGCGCTGCCACCGAACTGTACGCGACCGAGAAGGCGGTGGTTGTGGCCAAGGGTGGTCAAGCCTTTGAGCAGTACGTTGCCGTGCAACAGGTTGGTGTCGGAAACCAGCCCTTCCTTGGCCACCTGTACGTCGAACTGCAGGCGGTAGCCGTTATGCGGGTCGATGCGGTTGTCACTGCGCAGGAACGAATAGCTCACGCCAGGCATCAGCAGGTTGCTCAACCCGGAATCGTCACCCAGGCGATACTCCTCGCGCTGGTACTTGAGCGAAATGACCCGCTGCCAGCCGCTTGGCAGCTTGCTGTGCCACTCGGGGCCGACTGTCAGCAGTTTGCTGAGGGTATCGGTACCGGCAAGTTCCTCATTCTGGTAACCGCCGGCGAAGCGCAACTTGTCGGTCAGTGGCGGGTCGAGGGGGATGTCGTACCACAGGCCAACGTTCTGCCGGGGTGCCGACAGCTCGGTTTCCCAGCCATAACTGTGGCCCTGCGGGTTGACCCAATGGCGGGTCCAGTTGGCCTTGCCACGCGGACCGACGTCGGTCGAGAAGCCCAGGCCCAGGCCCATGGTGCGTGGTTTGCGGGTTTCCAGGCGGACATCCACCGGAATTTCTTCACCCACGGCGGCGGTGGGCGCAGCATCCACCCGCACGCCTTCGAAATACCCGCTCGATTGCAGGTCATTGTTCAGTTCGGCAATCAGTTCCGAGTCGTAGGGGGTGCCCGGCTTGAACGACACCATGCGCTGCAGCAGGTCATCGTCCAGCGGCGTGTCGCCGCCGAACGTGACGGCGCCCAGGTGGTAGCGCGGGCCGCTCTGGTAGACCAGTTCGATATCGGCCACACCGGCCTGCGGGTCAACCGCCAGGCGCTGACGGCTGAAGCGGCCACTGAAGAAGCCGTAGCGCGACGCCTGGTTCTGGATCAGCCGCTTGGCATCCTCGTAATTGCCGTGGTTGAGTTGTTCGCCTGCGCGCAGCGCCTTGCTGTCGGGCACCCGAAAGGCCTTCATTTCACTGGCGGGGCCTTCGATGCGCACGGTCACGTTGCGCAGGCGGATCGGCTCGCCCGGGTTGATGCTGAGGATCAGTTGCGGGGAATGGTCTGCATCTTTGGGGGGCTTAACCTCGGCATCGATCTGCGCCTGGTAGTAGCCAAGTGCCTGCGCGGCTTTGCGCGCTTGCTCCTCTGCCCCGCGACTGAAGCGTAACAATGCTTCTTCATCGCGGTCACCAAGGGTGCCTATATAGCCTTCGACATTGGCCTTGAGCGCTTTGTTGGCTGGTTTTACCTTCACCAGCAACTCGCTCTGGCCCCATGCTGCGAAACTGGCGGCCCAGATAACCAGGCCCCAGGTCAATCTTCCTGAATACGTCATGCGGGGAATGCTACCAGAGCCAGGCGCTCAAGGGAGCCGCCTGGCGGGATGTTCAGGCAAAAGTGGAGGTTGAAGCGACGGGATTTGGATGGAAGAACACCCGTTCCCGGATCGGCCCTACAGCGACCTCGCCGATTTCTTCGTAGCCTTGGCGCTGGTAAAAGGCCAGGTAGTGCTCGTTGCCGGTGTCCAGCACCACGCCCTGTGTGCCGGGGTCGTCCGCGCACCAGTCGTGCACGGCCTGTAACAGTTGCTCACCATAGTGCTTGCCTTGAAATTGCGGGTGCACGCCCAGCAATGGCAACACATGCACCTGATCGGTTGGCAGGCAGGTGGCCAAAGCAGCCTGGTAGTCCATGTAGCGCCGCGTGCAGGCCAGGCCGGTCCCCAGGATCATGCGCAGGCGCCAGGCCCAGCTGTCGGCCACGCCCAGCCGGCGCTGCGGTGGTACGATCAGGGCCAGGGCAATCAGGCGGTCGTCCAACAGCAAACCGATGGCAGGTAATTGCAGGTAGAAATGCTGGCGCACCCATTCGCGCACCATTACCCGCAAGCGGCGCTCATAACCCGGGCGCTGGGCTTCGAAGATATAGGCAAAGGTAGGTTCGTGGCGGTAGGCGTTGTACAGCAGCGAACGCGCCTCGCGGCTGTAGCCGTCATCGAGCAGGCAGACTTGAGCCGGAGCGGCAGTGGTTTCGGGCATTGCGGGCAGACCTCCTGGAATGGGCATACATTGCCTTGGAGGTGCACCACCGCGCTTCGTTCACCCCCTACAGCACGTTAGCAGCAGGCTCCCGAAGCCGCCATGCTGGTGATGTGGGGCGATGTCGGCTAGCATCCCGCCTTTTACCGGGATCGTCTTTCCATGAAGATCGTCTGTTTCAACATCAACGGCCTGCGAGCCCGCCCGCACCAGCTGGCAGCGCTGATCGAAAAACACCAGCCAGACGTGATCGGCCTGCAGGAAACCAAGGTCAGCGACGATCAGTTCCCGCTGGCCGACGTGCAGGCGCTGGGTTACCACGTGCACTACCACGGCCAGAAAGGCCATTACGGCGTGGCGCTGTTGTCGCGCCAGGCCCCGTTGAGCCTGCACAAGGGCTTTTCCACCGATGAAGAAGAGGCCCAGCGCCGCTTCATCTGGGGCACCTTCGCCGATGCCGATGGCAACCCGATCACCGTCATGAACGGCTATTTCCCCCAGGGCGAAAGCCGCGACCACCCCACCAAGTTCCCGGCCAAGCAGCGTTTCTACAGCGACCTGCAGGCACTGCTGGAAGGCCAGTTCCGCAACGACCAGCCACTGCTGGTCATGGGCGACATGAACATCTCGCCGCAGGACTGCGACATCGGCATCGGCGCGGACAACGCCAAGCGCTGGCTGAAGACCGGCAAGTGCAGCTTCCTGCCGGAAGAGCGTGAGTGGATGGAACGTTTGAAAGGCTGGGGCCTGGTTGACAGCTTCCGCCACCTGCACCCTGACGTGACCGACCGTTTCAGCTGGTTCGACTACCGCAGCCGTGGTTTCGAGGACGATCCCAAGCGTGGCCTGCGCATCGACCTGATCATGGCCTCGCAGCACCTGGTGCCGCGGATCAAGGCTGCGGGCGTGGACTATGAACTGCGTGGCATGGAAAAGCCGTCCGACCATGCGCCGATCTGGCTGGAACTGAGCTGATCGCCGCCGCCCTGTAGGAGGGGCCTTGTGTCGCGATAGGGCTGCCTCGCAGCCCCAGCAATGTAGACGTTGACGCAGAAATCCTGGGGCCGCTGCGCGGCCCTTTCGCGACACAAGGCCGCTCCTACAGTATGTGTGTGGCGCTTTCGACCTGCGCACTCACAAGCCAAGCCGCAACGCCTCCCCCACCCCAGCCCCACGCACATCGTCCGCCGCGCTGACCAAAGCAAAGTTGTAAGCCCCATGCGACCAGTACCGCGCCTCCAGCTGGCCATCGACCCGCTGCCCGTCCGGCATGCGCCGATACAGCTCGCCCGGTGAGCGCAAGAACAGACTGATGCGCTGGCCCTTGCCATCTTCAAACACCAGCAGTGCCGCCGGCCCCTGCTCGTTGCTGAGCAAGCGCGCCCCCACCGGTTTGAAGCCATAGCCTTCCAGGTCCGGCAATTGCCCCACGCGGCTGAAATGCCGCCCCAACCAGTCGCGCAACTGCCCCGCATCACTGGCCTGGATATCCAGCGCCTCGCTGCCGGCAAACAAACGGTGCGCCTGGACGGCATCGGCCATGGGCAGGTCGGCGCGTGCCAGGGACGCATCGCGCACCTGCCAGCCGCCCAGCCCTCCCACACCCAATGCCAGCATCACCACCGCCGCTGCGGCCCAACGCCGCTGCCGACGCTGGCGCAACTGCCGACGCAACTGCCCAAGGTCCAGCTGCGCCGCCCCGGGCAATTCGCCAAACCCGGCCAGCGCCGTACGCAACCGGCGGGCATCTGCGCGCCAGCCCTCCACCCGCGCCGCAGCCTGCGGGTTGGCCGCCAGCCAGGCCTGCACCTCGGCCCGGCGCACAGGCGTCAGGCGCTCATCGACGTAAGCGTGCAACTCGTCTTCGCTGGGGATCAGGCGCGTCATTTCAGTCTCCGCAAGGCCGGGGGCTGGGGAGTGCCCTCGGTCAGTTCGCGCAAGGCACTGCGGGCGCGCGACAGGCGCGACATCACAGTGCCGATGGGGATGCCCAGGGCCTGGGCGGCTTCCTTGTAACTCAAGCCTTCGATGCTGATAAGCAGCAACAAGGCGCGCTGTTCGGCCGTCAGCCGGGCAAACGCCTGCAAGTCGGCCTGGGCCAGGACAATGGCCTCAAGGTTGGCCCCGACCGGTTCCTCCTCGCGCTCGGCACGGCCGAACCAGGACAGCCAGCGCGCATGCAGGCGGTCGCGGCGCTTACCGTCAAGGAACAGCCGATAGAGGATGGTAAACAACCAGGCCCGCAGCGCCTCGGCATCGCGTTGCTGGTCGCGTCGGCTGAGGGCCCGCTCGACCGTGGCCTGCACCAGGTCATCGGCGCTGCCCGGCTCGCGGGTCAGCCACACGGCAAAGCGGCGCAGGCGGGCCAGCAGCTCGCGCCACTGGTGGTCATCCAGATCGTGCATGGAAAAGTCCCGGCCTTTGAAGTTGTCATTGTAAAGGCAGACGCCTGCCAGGAAATTCTATTCCCGCCGATGGAATAAGTTTTTCCCTGCCGCGTCGTACTGGCACCTTCACCAAACCGGACGATGACCATGAACTCACCTTTGCACGGCCCGGCGAAAGCCGTGCGCCTGGCTGCCATCGGCGCCGTGATGCTGGCCGCAGCTGCCGGCTTTGCCTACGCCGCCGGCTGGCTCGGCGAAAGCCGGCTGACGCCACAGCGTATCATCGACACCTTCGAGGCCCAGGCCGGGCATTACCCAGGCTACCGGAAGAACCATGCCAAGGGCCTGTGCGTCAGCGGCTACTTCCAGGCCAGCGGGCAGGCCGCCAACCTGTCCACGGCGCGGGTATTTAGCCAGGCGCGCGTGCCGGTGACCGGCCGTTTCGCCATCGGCGGTGCCAACCCGTTCGCACCGGACACCGGCATACCCGTGCGCAGCCTGGCCATTCAGCTGAGCACCGACGACGGGCAGGTTTGGCGCACCGGCATGAACAACCCGCCAGTGCTGGCAATCAGCACACCGCAAGGGTTCTACGAGCAAGTACTGGCTAACACGCCAGACCCGACCACCGGCAAACCGAACCCTGCCAGCCTGCAGGCGTTCTTTGCAGCCCACCCGGAAAGCGCGGCGTTTCGCCAATGGGCGGCAGGCTACAAACCCAGCGACAGTTTCGCCAGCACCCAATACCATAGCATCAACGCCTTTCACCTGATCGACGCAAGCGGCGCACGCCACCCGGTGCGCTGGCAGCTTGAACCGCAAACCGCGTTTGCCGCGCTGCCCACCCAGATCGATGACAAACAGTTTCTGCAACATGACCTGCAGCAACGCCTGGCCCAGGGCCCGTTGCGTTGGACGCTTCGCCTGGTGCTGGCCGAACCCGGCGATGCGGTGGACGACCCTGCCCGGCCCTGGCCTGCCGAGCGGCGCAGCGTAGACGCCGGAACCCTGGTGCTGGAACAGGTCGACGCCCCTGAGCAGGGGGCATGCCGCGATCTCAACTTCGACCCGTTGATCCTGCCCCGAGGCATAGAGGCATCTGCCGACCCGATACTCGCCGCCCGTTCGGCTGCCTACTCGGAATCGTTCAACCGCCGCAGCCGTGAATCGCTCAGCACCGGAGCCCGCCCATGAAACCCGAAGCCTTCCACCCTTTCGCCCGCTTGCTGCACTGGCTGATGGCCGTGCTGATCCTGGCCATGCTGTTCATTGGTGTGAGCATGGTTGCAGACCTGTCGCTACGCCACCCTGTACTGATCGGGTTGCACAAGGCCACCGGCCTGGCACTGCTGGTGCTGGTAGTGCTGCGTATCGGGGTGCGCCTGGCCGTGCCTCACCCACCCTTGCCGCGAGACCTGCCAACCCTGCAGCGCTGGGCCGCCGGGGCATCGCACTTGCTGCTCTATGGCCTGATGCTGGCCATGCCGCTACTGGGCTGGGCCATGCTGTCGGCTGGTGACTACCCTCGCCCGCTGGGCTTGCCCGCCATCGCCCCGCACAACCTGCAACTGTATGCCGTGTTGCGCCTGGCACACGGCTGGGCCGGCTACCTGTTGTTCGCCACGGTGCTGGTGCATGTGGGTGCAGCCTTGATGCACGCGTGGGTGCGCCGCGACGGCGTGTTGCGTAGCATGTGGCCTGGCCCCCTGCGCCGCAGCGAATGACCTGCAGCAGCCCGGGGCGTTCGACAATCAATAATCGTTCTTAATAAGATCGGCTTTCTATTTGCCTTATTGCCCTGGACTGCCCTATGAACGTCGCAAAGGATCCTGCAACCCTTAAACCTGCCAGCACCCTGGACCTGCGTCCGCTGCTGCTGGCCAACATGGCCTGTACCATGTCGATGATGGCCTTCGTCGCCCTGATCGGCCCGATTGCCCGCCAACTCGGCATGGCCACCTGGCAGGCCGGCGCTGCCGTGACGGTGGCCGGCGTGGTCTGGGTGCTGCTGGCCCGGCCCTGGGGCCGTGCGGCAGATCGCCTGGGCCGGCGACGTGTCCTGTTGCTGGGGACCGCCGGCTTCACCCTGGCTTACTGGCTGTTATGCCTGTTTGTCGAGGGCGCGCTGCGCTGGCTGCCGGGTGCGACCGCAGCGTTCATCGGCCTGATGGTCGCACGCGGCTGCATCGGCGCTTTTTATGCTGCAATCCCGGTAGGCTGCAACGCGCTGATCGCCGACCATGTCGAGCCGCAGCGGCGTGCCCGGGCCATGGCTTCGCTGGGGGCGGCCAACGCTGTCGGCCTGGTAGTAGGGCCGGCACTGGCGGCGCTACTGGCGCGGCATAGCCTGAGCCTGCCTTTCCATATCATGTCGCTGCTGCCGGCCAGTGCCTTCCTCGTGCTGCTGTTCACCCTCAAGCCGCAGGCGCTGCCCCACAACTATGCCCCGAGCCCGGTGCGTTTGAACGACCCACGCCTGCGCAGGCCCTTGCTGGTAGCGTTCAGTGCCATGCTCAGCGTTACCGTGTCGCAGATCATTGTCGGCTTCTTTGCCCTGGACCGCCTGCACCTGGGCCCTGCTGAAGCTGCCCAGGCGGCCGGCATCGCGCTGACCACGGTGGGCGTGGCACTGATGCTGTCACAGGTGCTGCTGCGCAAGCTGGAATGGCCGCCACTGAAAATGATCCGGGTAGGGGCCACGGTTTCGGCCCTGGGCTTTGCCTGCGGCTCGCTCGCGACCAGCGCACCTTGGCTTTGGGGCTGCTACTTCGTCGCGGCAGCGGGCATGGGCTTTGTGTTCCCGTCGTTTTCAGCGCTGGCGGCCAATGCCATGCACGCCTCCGAACAAGGTGCCACAGCCGGATCCATTGGTGCGGCCCAGGGCATGGGGGCGGTGATCGGGCCACTGGCCGGCACCCTGGTGTATGCCCTCGATCCGCGCCTGCCATTTCTGGCCGTGGCCGCACTGTTGCTGCTGGTCGGGCTATGGCCGATGCCGCGCGACCAGCGTGCCTGAGAAGCACAGCGCGCAAGCGTGCAGAGTGTGTTTTAATGCGCGTCGCTCATTATTTTTTACACCTCTGATTACAAGGCGGCTATGGACACGGGGACGCGACTCAAACTGGTGCGTGAACGCAACAACCTCTCCCAACGGGAACTGGCCCGCCGCAGCGGGCTGACCAATTCGACGATCTCGCAGATCGAGCAGAATCGCGTCAGCCCTTCGGTCAGCTCCCTGAAAAAACTGCTCGAAGGCATTCCCATGAGCCTGGCGGAGTTCTTCAGCTTCGACGAGCCGGTGCGAGAAGAGCGCTTTGTGTTCCGTGGCGGCGAGCAGCCCGATCTGGGCCGAAACGGCCTGCGCATGCTGCTGGTCGGCGCCAGTGTCGAGGGCCGGCAGATGCGCATGCTGCGCGAACTGTACGCACCGGGTGCGGATTCCGGCGAGCCGATCGTGCATGCCGAGGGCGAAGAGTGTGGCCTGGTCACCCGCGGCACCGTGGAGCTGTGGGTCGATGGCCAAGTCAGCGTACTCAACTCGGGCGACGGCTACTACATCCCCACTACCCTGCCGCACAGTTTCAAGAACATCGGCCCGGACGAGGCCGAGATCATCAGCGCCAACACACCGGCGAATTTCTGATCTTGACGCGCAGCGGTATGCCCAACGCCCGAGCCATCTACCAGAGCCTGCGCAACGCGGCCCTGGGCGTGCATCACCTTGAGGTGAGTGCACGCCGCGAAGGCGGTTTGGTCGATGTCGACATCCAGGGCTGGCAATTGACGCTGGCCCTCGATACCGAAGGCCTGGCGCATTGCATCAGTTGCCGCTGCCCAGACGGCCAGCAAGCCGGGATCGAGGCGTGGCAGCGCTACGGCACCAACCCGGTCGACCTGCTCAGCCTGTGGGAACGCACTCAGCTCGAGAAGCTGCTGGCCCCCTGACTTAACGCCTCCTCGACAAAGTCCAGGCGGTCCTGCCCAAAGAACATTGCCTCACCGACAAAGCAGGTCGGCGCGCCAAATACCCCGCGTTCGACGGCCACTTCGGTGGCCTGCTTGAGCGCTGCTTTCACTTCTGGGTCAACCGCCAGCGCGTGAAACGCCTGCGGGTCGAACCCTGCCTGGCTCAGTGTTTCGTCCAGAACGGCGCTATCGCTCAGGTTGCGACGCTGCACCCACAGCCCGTTGAACAGCACCGACAGCAACGCCTCCAACCGCTCTGGCGAGCGCAACTGGGTGCCCATCACCCCGCGCATCAAGGCCAAGGTATTGACCGGAAACCCCGGCGGCAGCCCGAACGGTACCCCATAGCGCGCGGCAAAGCGTGCCAGGTCGGTGAACATGTAGCGCCCCTTGGCCGGGATCATGGCCGGCGAAGCATTGCCGGTGGCCTGAAAAACCCCGCCCAGCAGCATGGGCCGGTAATGCAGCGTGGCACCTTGGCGGGCACACAGGCCTGGCAGTTGGGTCCAGGCCAGGTAGCTGGCCGGGCTGCCCAGGTCAAAAAAGAAATCGACAGTCTTGTGCATGGTTACGGTCCTTGCGTGGTGAGAGGGGCTTACCAGCGTTCCATCCAGGGGCGCAGGTCCAGTTCGAACGTCCAGGCGTCCCGGGGCTGGGCGTGCAGAAACCAGTAGCTGTCGGCAATGTGCGCCGGGGCGAGGATGCCGTCCTGGTCCTTGAGGGCATAGCGCTCGGGGAAGCTGTCGCGGATAAAGGCGGTGTCGATGGCCCCGTCCACCACCACATGCGCGACATGGATATTCCGTGGCCCCAACTCTCGCGCCATGCTCTGGGCCAGGGCGCGTAAGCCGTGCTTGGCCCCGGCGAAAGCCGCGAAACCTGCCGCACCCCGGGTGCCAGCGGTGGCGCCGGTGAACAGGATCGTGCCGCGCTCACGCTGGACCATGCGCCGGGCAACCGCCTGAGCGGTAAGAAAGCCGGCGAAGCAGGCCATTTCCCAGATCTTGAAGTACTTGCGCGGGGTTTCCTCAAGGATGCTGCAGGGCACATTGGCGCCAATATTGAAAACAAACGCCTCGATCGGGCCGATATCGCGCTCGATAGTCTCGACTAGCGCTGCCACCTCCTCCTCCTTGCGCGCATCGGAGCCAAAACCATGGGCCTGGCCGCCAGCGGCGCGTATTTCCTCCAGCAGCGGTTGCAGCTTTTCTGCCTGCCGCCGCGTCACGCAGGCAATGTACCCCTCCCGGGCAAAGCGCTTGGCAATCTCGCCACCGGTAGCGTCCCCCGCACCGATCACCAGCACTACTTTTTGTTGTTCTGACATGCCTGCCTCCATTGGTAAATGATCGTTTAGTAAACGAACGCTATGTTATGATCCCGGTCATCGTCAAGCCCGCCTGCAGAGGCAAGTGAATGCGTTATTCCAACGAACACAAGCAGCAGACCCGCGAACGGTTGCTGAACAGCAGTGGCGCGCTGGCAAAGCGTGGGGGCTTTTCCAGCACTGGCGTCGCCGGGCTGATGAAGGCAATCGGCCTGACCGGCGGCGCCTTTTACAACCACTTCCCTTCCAAGGACGACCTGTTTACCGAGGTGGTACGCCAGGAGCTGCACAACAGCCCGCTGGCCCGCCTGGCCACTCAGGGCGCCAGCCGCGAACGCCTGGGCCGCTGCCTGCAGCAGTACCTGAGCCTAGCTCACCTGCACAATGCCGAAAGCGGCTGCCCGCTGCCGCCGCTGGGTGTGGAAATCGCCCGGGCCGCAGCGCCGGTGCGCGAAGAGGCCGAGCACTGGCTGGTCGAACTGCACCAGGCCTGGAGCGCAACGCTGGAGGATGATCAACTGGCCTGGGTGCTGATCAGCCAATGCGTGGGTGCATTGATGGTCGGGCGCATGCTGGCCACTGAGCGCGTGCAGTCGCAGGTGCTTGACGCAAGCCGCCAGTTTGTCGAAAAGGCCCTGCATGAAGTGGATTAGCCTGCTGCTGGGCCTGACCCTGGCGCTGCCCGCGCTTGCCGAACAAGCGTGCCCACCGGGGCAATACCAAGTGTGCCTGATGGGCTGTTTTTGTGCGCCGATTGACCCTGGGCAAGCGGGCCAGATTCTCAAGGATGTGGAGGTCATGGCCTCGTCCAGCCTGACGTTTGCTTTACGCCAGGCCCGGGATGAGGCCACCGCCAGCGGCGTCCAGCCGATCCCGCTGCATATCCGTGCGCAACTCGAACCCTGGTACGACTTTGCCGTGCTCGATGCGGTGCGCTTCCGGGTGGGTGACGAACAGCAGATGAGCGCAGCCAACGCGCTGCTGCAGAACCCCGACGTGAACGCCGTAACGCTGATCGACACGATCATCTTCCGCCGGGCCGGCGATGCCGAGGACAACGTGGCCCTGTGGGCGCACGAGCTCAAGCATGTGCAGCAGTACCAGGAGCTGGGCGTGGAGGAATTTGCCCGACGCTATACGCGCAACTATGACGATCTGGAGGGGCCGGCCTACAAGATCGAGGCCGAAGTCGGCAAGGCGCTGCGCGAACGCGCTTCGGGGCAGGCCCACTGATATCAGTTACTACGCGATCTCTGTGTAGGAGCGGCCTTGGGTCGCGATGGGCTGCAACGCTGCCCCCATTTCAGTGTCGCAGCGGATATCGCCGGGGCTGCCTTGCAGCCCATCGCGACACAAGGCCGCTCCTACAGGGCACCGCGCATGCGCTCAGGACGCCGCCGATGCCTCTTCAGCCGGCTGCTCACGGCTGGCATAGCGCTGCGCCAGCACCGCGCAGACCATCAGCTGGATCTGGTGGAACAGCATCAGCGGCAGGATCATCGCGCCAATACCACTGCCCACGAACAATACCTGGGCCATGGGCACACCCGTAGCCAGGCTTTTCTTGGAGCCGGCAAACAGGATGGTGATGCGGTCCTCAAGGTCGAAGCCCAATGCCTTGCCAAGCACGCGGGTGCCAAACAGCACCACTGCCAGCAAAATCCCGCACACGGCGAACAACCCGGCCAGGTGCTGCGGCGATACCGTGTGCCACAACCCAGTGACCACGGCTTCGCTGAAGGCGGTGTATACCACGAGCAGGATCGAGCCCTGGTCCACCACCTTGAGCCAGCGCGCATTGCGCTTGACCCAGGCGCCGATCCAGCGCCGCGCAATCTGCCCGGCAACGAACGGCACCAGCAGTTGCAGGGTGATCTTCAGCACGGCATCCAGGCCAGAACCGGTGTCACCACTGGCGCCCAGCAACATCATCACCAGCAAGGGGGTCAGGAAGATGCCCAGCAGGCTGGACGCCGCCGCGCTGCAAATGGCTGCAGGCACGTTACCGCGGGCCAGCGAGGTGAAGGCGATGGCCGACTGCACCGTGGCCGGCAAGGCGCACAGGTAGAGCACGCCCAGGTACAACTCGTTACCCACCAGCGGCACGAACAGCGGCTTGAACGCCAGGCCAAGCAGCGGGAACATCACGAACGTGCAAGAGAACACCAGCAGGTGCAGGCGCCAGTGCCCGGCACCGGCAATGATCGCCTCGCGCGACAGCTTGGCGCCATGCAGGAAGAACAACAGGCCGATGGCCAGGTTGGTCAGCCAGCCGAAATACACCGCACCATCGCCCGAGCAAGGCAGCACGGTGGCGATCAGAACCACCCCGAGCAAGGCCAGGGTGAAATTATCGAATAACATGCGCAAATACTTCATCACAGTGTCCGTCTTGTCATTGTGCAAGGGCAGACGATAAGGTCTACGGCTTTTCTGTGCTAACGCCGGAACCCCCATCGGTATCGCTCAACGGACACGTTCCGCACAAGGACCCGCTCATGCCCCTCTCCCGCCCGGCCGCCCTAGCGGCTGTCATCACACTGGTTCTGGGCCACACCGCTGCCCAGGCCGACGACCAGTTGCAGGCCAAGGTCGACCAGATCATCCGCCCGTTGATGCAGGAGCAAGGTATCAGCGGGATGGCCGTGGCGATCTACGCCCGCGACCACGCGCACTATTTCAGCTATGGCGTGGCCAGCAAGGCCGACAAGGTGCCCGTCAGCCGAGACACGCTGTTCGAGATCGGTTCGCTGAGCAAGACCTACACCGCCACCCTGGTCGCGCTGGCCAGCGCCGAGGGCAAGCTGGACCTTGAAGCCCCGGCCAAGCGCTATCATCCTGCACTTGCCGGGGCTCCCCTAGGCGACGCGACGGTGCTGGAACTGGGCGCCTACAGTGCCGACTGCCTGCCCTTGCAGTTCCCCGATGCGGTGCAGACACCGCAGCAGGTCGTCGATTTCTTCCGCCATTGGCAACCCCGCGCCAAGCCCGGCACCCAGCGCTGCTATTCGAACCCCAGCCTTGGGCTGTTCGGTGACCTGGCCGCCCGCGCGCAGCAGCAACCGTTTTCTACCCTGATGACCGAGGGCCTGCTGGCGAAAATGGGCCTGAAAAACACCTACCTGCACGTCCCGGCCAGTGCTCAGGGGCTTTATGCCCAAGGTTACGACGCCGCCGACAAACCGGTGCGCGTCGGCCCCGGCCCGTACGCCGACGAGGCCTACGGCATCAAGACCAGCGCCAGCGACCTGCTGCAGTACGTGCGGCTGCACATGCAGCCGCAGGGCCTGCCACCGGCACTTGCAAAAGCAACCGCCATTACCCAGCAGGGCTACTTCCAGGTCGGCAGCATGACCCAGGGCCTGGGCTGGGAACGTTATCCCTACCCAGTCACGCTGGGCACCCTGGTAGATGGCAACAGCGCGCGGCTGATCCGTGAACCGCACGCAACCACGCGCTTGCAACCGGCCCTGCCGCCGCTGCCAGCGGCCTGGTACAACAAGACCGGTGCAACCAACGGTTTCGGTGCATACGCCGCATTTGTGCCCAGTGAAAAGCTGGCAGTGGTGTTGCTGGCGAATCGAAATTACCCGAACGAAGAGCGGGTTCGTGCAGCCTTCGAGATCCTGTCCGGGCTGTAGTGCGAGCAGCGATTGTCGAACAAAACGACAGAAATGTAGTGCGTAAAAATATTCACTACAAAATCATTGACGCCGCTCATCGCCCTTGTGCATGATGAAGCCGTCTCCCTGATCGGGAGCGGTGGCAAGGGTGTTCCAGACGGCTTGCGCGGTAACGCAGGCCGTCCGTGGAGAGGGAACTGTCCAAAAGGCAGCGTGAGAAAGCCCCTGTTGCGATGCTGCTGTAGCAGCGTTGGTAGTGCGCTACACCGTGGTAGCGCCAACTGTGAAAATCACCTACGAATGGGTAATGGGGGCTTTATGATGAACTTGAACAACAATCCGACTATCGACCAACTGGCGCAGCTGTTCGCCGTACGCAAGGACAGCCTTGACGACCATTTGCTGTGGGTCACCCAAACCGGTGAGGTGCGGCTCGACCGCCTGCCACCGAACACGATTGAAGATGAATTTGAAGAGCACCTGCCCAGCATGTGTGCCCGCTTCAAGGTCTACCGCCGTGGCCAGGGCTACGTCGGCAAGAAGGCCGCCGCCGACACCGAGTTCGTTGGCCGCGTCCTGCAGACCCTGCAACAAGAATGGCCCGCCGCCCGTGAGCGGCAGGCAGTCAAGGTGATCGAACCGCTCAACTGAGGGTTCTCACCCTTAACCAAGCCCGGCCCGCATAGGCCGGGCTTTTTCATGCCTGGCGCCGCTGGCGGCGGCTTTGCGGCAATGGCAAGGCCCCGGTAGCCATCGCACGGGCACGGTCGACACCCCACACCAGGGCGCGGGTCATGGTCTCCCCTGGCCGCGCAGGGTAGTACTCCTCCAGCAATGCCCGCCCATCCCCGGCATACAACCCCAAAAACAGCTGAGTCGCCCCCAAACGTGACAAGCGCACCTGCACATCCAGCGTGGTGCCGTCACTGAGGACTTCGTCGTGGCTGCGGCTGTGCAAATGGGCGTCGGCCCACTGCCAATAAGTCTCTTCCCTGACTCGCATGAGCATTCAATCCTCCGTCGCTGGAATGCCACGACAGAAAACCACAACCTCACCCAGCCGGCGAGCGCTACCCGGCAATGCCATGAGGCGGATCAACAAAGCGCAATAAAAACCCCGCCATTGGGCGGGGTTATGTACTGGGGCGGGATCACTTCTTCAGCGGAACCCGCGGCATGAAGCGGCCTTTTTTACTGCGCTGCAGATGTGCAGGCTGGAGCTGTTCGGAATCATCCAGCGTCATGTGGGCGAACCCCAGGCGGAAGGCCGCCTGGCCGCAACGCACTTGGCTGTTGATCGGGAACGCATCGTTCAGGTCTTCGAAAAAGGATTCGCTCATGCCCTGTCTCCCTCCAGTGGCAGTCGCGCCGGCAACCAGAAGAGTCGCCCAGAAAACGCGGCCTGTGAAAAAGAGACTAGCTGGTCATTTGCGGACCGCCCGGACAAGAGTCTTGCAGCCGACCAGTGGCAGACTGCTCTACTTCAGGCGCACCGCGGTGCCGGTGGCAAATACCACCACCATGCCACCCTGCACCGACGGCATGCTGATCTCGAAATCCACACCCACTACCGCGTCGGCACGCAACTGGAGCGCCCGCGCCTTGAGTTCTTCGGTGGCCTGCTCGCGTGCTTCACGCAGGGCGCTTTCCAAGGTTTGCGAGCGGCCGCCAAAAAAGTCGCGAAAACGCGCAAAGAAATCGCGTACGAAGTTGATGCCCTGCACCGATTCGGAGCTGACCACGCCCAGGTATTCGGCAATCGGGCGCCCTTCGAGCTGACTGGTGGTGGAAATGATCATGAAAGCGCTCCGTTGGCCTGGATAAAGAGGCCGATTCTAACAGAGCGCCGAGCAGCCTATTTGCGCGGTTTACGCGCTGACTGCCCGCAACGTTTGCCCGATCCGCGCGCCGAACACGTTCACCAGCAACCCCGCCATCACCAGCAAGGCGCCCCAGCCCTGGATGGCGGTCAGGCGTTCGCCCAGCAACAGCGCCGACGAACTCAAGCCAATCACGGGTACCAGCAGCGAGAACGGTGCCACCTTGCCGGCCGGGTGGCGCGACAGCAGCTTGCTCCACAGGCTGTAGCCGAGCATGGTGGCGACAAAGGCCAGGTACACCAGGGCCAGCACCGAGCTCCAGCTGATGTTGGCCAAGGCATCGCCAATGCGCTCCGGCCCTTCCAGCCACCAGGACAACGCCAGGAACGGCAGTGGCGGTATCAGCCCGCCCCAGATCACCAACGCCACCAGGTCAACCGAGCCAAAACGCCGGGTGATGATGTTGCCCATGCCCCACATGGCACCAGCGCACAAGGTCAGCACCAGCGCCAGCAGGGGCACATGGCCGCCATCTTCGCTGCCAATCAACGCCAGGCCGCTGGCCGCTACCAGCAGCCCCAGCACACTGGCCAGGCGCAGCCGTTCGCCGAGGAACAGTGCAGCGAACCCCAGCGTGAAGAACGCCTGCGACTGCAGGATCAGCGAGGCCAGCCCGGGCGGCATGCCGCTGTACATGGCCTGGAACAGGAAGGCAAATTGCCCCAGCGAAATCGTCGCGCCGTAGGCAATCAACCAGCGCCAGGGCAGTTTCGGCCGCTTGACCAGCAAGATTGCCGGAAACGCCACCAACAAGAAGCGCAGCGCCCCCAGCAACATCGGCGGCAAGCCATCGAGGCCTACCTTGATGACCACGAAGTTGACTCCCCAGGCGACGATCACCACCAGGGCGATGAGCAGGTCCTTGAGCGGCATTGCGACTTCCTTCTACAGGCTTTTAGGACATATTTCGTTACAGCATAAGGCTATTCCTCAAAAGCGGACCAGCACAGTTATGCCCCAGGGTTGCACAACAGTGACTGTTACTGACCTCCAGTACGGGATCAACTACAGGAGAACATATGTACTCCCTATGTATACACGAATTGCCCCGAAGCTACTTGCTCGCCCAGGCATTGAAGCGTTGCTCGAGCTCTTCGCCATGGTCGACCCAGAATTCCACATTCATCGCCAGCGCCCCTTGCAGGTTCTGCGGCGAAGTCGGCACCCAACTGGCCAAGGTCGGGTCCAGCCTGGCAGCTGCCTGGGTGTTGGTCGGCCCATAGGGAATCTGCTGCACATAGCGCACCTGGGTATCCGGCTGGTTGGCATAGGCAATCAATCGCTTGGCCTGGTCGACATGCCGCGAGCCTTTGATGATGGCCCAGTAGTCCATGCCATACAGGCTTCCAGGCCATACCACGGCCAGCGGGCTGCCCTGCTGCGCCGCCACGGCGATGCGCCCGCTGTAGGTCGACGTCATTACCACATCACCTGCAGCCAGCCACTGCGCAGGTTGGGCACCGGCGTCCCACCACTGGACATAGGGTTTGAGTTCGCTGAGCTTGGCAAAAGCACGTTCAACCCCGGCCGGCGTCGACAGCACCTTGTAGACGTCCTCCACCTTCACCCCATCGGCCAGCAGCGCGAACTCCAGGTTGTACACCGCACGCTTGCGCAAGCCGCGCTTGCCCGGGTACTTGTTCACGTCCCAGAAGTCGGCCCACGAGGCCGGTGCCTCAGCCAGCTTGTTGCGGTCGTAGGCGATGGCCACGCTCCACACCAGCGCAGCCGAACCGCAGTCCTGAGCTGCGTCGGGGATCAGCTCGGCGCCATGGCCCAGGCGCTGCCAGTCAAGGTGCTCGTAGACCCCCTCTTCACAGCCGCGCATCAAGTCCGGCCCCTCGATCTGCACCACGTCCCAATCGACGTTGCCGGTGTCGGCCATCACCTGGATCCGCGCCATCTCGCCGTTGTATTCGCTCTGGATCAGCTTGCTGCCATCCTGGGCACTGAAGGGCTTGAAGATGGCCTCGTCCTGGGCCTTCTGGCCGGCGCCGCCATAGCCCACCACAACCATCTGCGGCGCGGCTTGCGCGCTGCCCAGGCCAAGGGCAAACAACGTTGCGCAAAGGCCAGGAACACGGGGTATTACCTGCATCGTAGCTTCCTCCTGCCGGTGCCCCAAGGGCCCGTTTTCTTGTTGTTGTGAGGTCACACCCTCGCGGTGAGGGTGATCAAAACCTAGTCGCGCGCCAGTAAAAAAACAAGTTGATTTTTTACTGGCGCTACACTTTCATAAACAAAACAAGAACAACACCGCACCGGAGCCGCCTGCATGCAAACCGCCTTCCCTCACTTGTTCGAAGCTTTGCAAATTCGCGGCAAACGCTTGAAGAACCGCATCATGTCCACCGGCCACGACACCTGCCTGCCCACCGACAACCTGGTCAACGACAAGCTGATCGCCTACCAGCGCGACCGCGCAGCCGGTGGCGTCGGCCTGATCGTGCTGCAGGTTGCGGGGGTGCATGACAGCGCCCGCTATACCTCGCATGTGCTGATGGCCACCGACGATGCCTGCATCGACGGCTACCGGCAGCTTGCCGAGGCCTGCCATGCACACGGCACCGTGGTGCTGTCGCAACTGTTTCACCCCGGGCGGGAGATCATGGAATCGGCGGACGGCCTGTTGGCGGTTGCCTACTCCGCGTCTTCAGTGCCCAACGAACGCTTCCGGGTGATGCCACGTGCACTGGACCAGCCGATGATCGACGACATTGTCCAGGGCTACGCCAGTGCGGCCCGACGCCTGCACCAGGCCGGGCTGGATGGCGTGGAGGTGGTGGCCAGCCATGGCTACCTGCCCGCGCAGTTCCTCAATCCGCGGGTGAACCTGCGCAGCGACGGCTACAACGGCAGTCTGGAACAGCGCCTGAGGTTCCTGCGTGAAGTGCTGGCCGCCGTGCGCGCCGCCACCGACGAGCAATTCATCATCGGCCTGCGCATAAGCGCCGACGAGCGCGACAGCCAAGGGCTGAGCGAGGATGAGTCGCTGGCCGCTGCGGTTGCCCTGCAGGGCCAGCTCGACTACCTGCACATCGTCGCTGGCACTTCGGCGTCCCTGGGCGGCGCCGTGCACATCGTCCCGCCTATGGCCATCGAGGCGGCTTACCTGGCCCGAGAAGCGGGAACCTTCAAGCAGCAACTGGACATTCCGTTGTTCGTCACCGGGCGCATCAACCAGCCCCAGGAAGCCGAACTGATCCTGGCCCGCGGCCAGGCCGATGTCTGCGGCATGACCCGTGCACTTATCTGCGACCCGCTGATGCCGAGCAAGACCCAACGCGGCCAGGTCGAAGATGTACGCGCCTGCATTGCCTGTAACCAGGCCTGCATCGGCCACTTCCATCGTGGCTTGGCCATCTCCTGCATCCAGCGGCCAGAAACCGGCCGCGAATTGCAATACGGGCAGCTGACGCCCACCACCGCGCCCAAACGTATCCTCGTCGCTGGCGGCGGCCCCGCCGGCATGAAGGCCGCCGCCGTGGCCGCCGCCCGTGGGCACCAGGTAACGCTGTACGAAGCCGGCCCGCAGCTCGGTGGCCAGGTGCTGCTGGCCCAATTGCTACCGCGGCGCAGCGAGTTCGGCGGCGCCAGCACCAACCTGCAACGGGAAATGGCCCTGGCCGGCGTGGAAGTCGTGCGCAACACCCGGGCCGACCGCGCCCTGGTCGAGCGCGAGCGCCCCGACCTAGTCATTGTCGCCACTGGCGCTACCCCCTACTGGCCGGCGTTCGAGCGCACGGGTGAACTGCAGGTGGTGGACGCCTGGCAGGTGCTGCGCAATGAAGTGAAGCTGGGGCGTTCGGTGCTGGTGATCGACTGGCGCTGCGACTGGATCGGCCCTGGCATCGCCGAACGCCTGGTGCGCGAGGGGCACCAGGTGCAGTTGGCAGTCAACGGCACCCATTGCGGCGAGAACCTGCCGCTGTACGTACGCGACCAACTGGCCGGCGAGCTGCATCGCCTGGGCATCCCCATCACCCCTTATGCGCGCTTGTATGGCAGCGACGACAACACGGTGTACCTGCAACATACCGCCAGCGGCGAGCCGATGATCTTCGAGGGCATCGACACCTTGGTGCTGTGCATGGGCCATCAGCCGGAAGACAGCCTGGCCAGCGAGCTGGCCGGCCTGGTAGAAGTGCGGCGCGTTGGCGACTGCCTGGCACCACGCACCGCCGAAGAAGCGATTCACGACGGCTTGACGGTTGCCTGGTCGCTCTGAGGCTGTACATACTGCGGCTTTTGCGATGGACCGACGCGCATGAGCCAACTCCCCCTGCCCCCCGCCAGCGACGCCGGGGGCGCCGCGCCGCAGTTCCTCGGCACCCGCATCCGCGGCCTGCGCAAGCGCCGCGGCATGACCCTGGCGGAGCTGGCCGCGCACAGTGAACTGACCGCCGGTTACATCAGCCAACTGGAGCGCAACCTTTCCTACCCGTCGATCCCGGCGCTGTTCAACATCGCCCGCAGCCTGGGTGTGACCATCCAGTGGTTCTTCGCCAGCGAAGCCGCCACTGCACCAGAGGACCAGGGCTATGTGGTGCGGCGCAACAGCCGCCTGAGCGTGCACTATGAAGATGGCATCGTCGATCAACTGCTCACCCCCCAGCCCAACCGCCAGTTGGAGATCCTGCACTCGCGCTTCCCCCCAGGCACCTACAGCCAGCAAAGCTACAGCCATGAAGGCGAAGAAGCCGGCTACATCCTGAGTGGCAGCTTCGAGCTTTGGGTGGGTGAACGGTACTTCCAGCTGGGTGAAGGCGACAGTTTCAGCTTCTCCAGCCAGGAGCCCCACCGCTACGGCAACCCCGGCGAGGTGGATGCCGTGGTGATCTGGGTGATCACGCCGCCAACATTCTGAAGCACTCCTGCAGGCGTTCGTAACACCGTTGACCTGCAATACGGTCTACCTTGTCCACCGAACTTGAAAAGGAGCACAACCATGAAGCAGATCCTGATCATTGGCGCGGGCTTTGCCGGCCTGTGGAGCGCACTCAGCGCCATCCGCCAGCTTGACCTCAACGGTAGCAAGGAGGTCGAGGTCACCTTGCTCGCCCCCCAGGCCGAACTGCATGTGCGCCCGCGCTTCTACGAGCCCGACGTTCACACCATGGCCGCGCCGCTGCAGGACCTGCTCGATGCCGTAAACGTTCGCTTCGTGCAAGGCACGGCATTCCACATTGATGAAGCGGCCCGCCGGGTCAGCTACCGTACCCGCAGCGGCACCCAGTGCGCCCTGCCCTACGACCGCCTGATCATGGCCTGCGGCAGTGTGCTCAACCGGCCTGACATGGTCGGTATCGAGCAGGTTTTCGACGTCGACAAGATCGACAGCGCTGCACGGCTGGAAACCCATCTCAAATCGCTGGCCAGCCTGCCCGACACGCCGGCGCGCAATACCGTGGTGGTGGCCGGTGGCGGTTTTACAGGTATCGAGACGGCCACCGAGCTGCCGGCACGGCTACGGGAAATCCTCGGTGAGGACGCAGCGTTGCGTGTGGTCGTCATCGACCGCGGCGCCAGGATGGGTGCTGCGTTGGGAGACGGCATCCGCCCAGCCATCGAACAGGCTTGCGCGGCGCTGGGTGTGGAATGGGTGTGCGGTGCCACAGTCGCTTCGGTTGACCCAGCCGGTGTGTTGCTGGACAACGGCCAGCGCATCGACGCCAGTACGGTGGTGTGGACGGTGGGCTTCAAGGCCAACCCGCTCACCGAACAGATCAGCGGCGAGCGCGACCGCCTGGGGCGCCTGCATGTGGATGGCAACCTGAAGGTCAAGGGCAATGATGCGGTCTACGCGGCGGGTGATGTGGCCTATGCCGCCTGTGACGAGCTAGGCAATTACGCCGTGATGTCCTGCCAGCATGCGATTCCGCTGGGCCGCCATGCAGGCAACAATGCCGCTGCCGAGCTGATTGGCGTGGCACCCATGACCTACAGCCAGCCCAAGTACGTGACGTGCCTGGACCTGGGCGCCTGGGGCGCGGTGTATACCGAGGGGTGGGAGCGCACGGTGTCGCCACCGGAGGACAAGGCCGAGGCCAAGGCGCTGAAGGCGCAGATCAACACGGTATGGATCTACCCGCCAGCGGCGGATCGCGCTGCGGCTTTGGCGGCTGCCGACCCAACCATCCCGGTCGCCTGAAACGGCTCATCGCCGGCAAGCCAGCTCCCACAGGTACTGCGCATGACTCGAAGTCGATGCGTACGGTGTGGGAGCTGGCTTGCCGGCGATGAGGCCATGACAGGCCAGCTACTGAGGATCAGGCAGCGGCAAACAGCTCGTTGGCAATCTGCGCCTGTGCAGCATCAATTGCCTGGCTGCGGTGTTCCGGGCCATAAGCCAGGCCATGGGCGCGAACGATTTCCAGGTCGGTGACACCGATAAATCCCAGGAACACTTTCAGGAAGTCTTCATGCCCGGCGCCAGTCGGCTGGCCAGCGTGCAGGCCACCGGCGGTGGACACCAGTACCACTTTCTTGTTGCCGCACAGGCCTTCCGGACCCGCTTCGGTGTAGCGGAAGGTCTTGCCGGCAACAGCAACGCGGTCGATCCAGGCCTTGAGCTGGGTCGGCACGGTGAAGTTGTACATCGGCGCACCAATCACCACGGCATCAGCGGCCAGGAACTCTTCCAGGGTTTCCGCGCTCAGCTTGGCTTCGAACGCCTGGGCTGCATCGCGCACATCTTCAGGGGTACCTGCAGCCACCAGGGTGGCGGCAGAGAAGTGGGCGATGGCGTCGGCGGCCAGGTCGCGATACACCACTTCCACGCTCGGGTCAGCGGCTTTCCAGGCTTCGACCACTTCACGGCTCAGCTGGCGGGAGGCGGAATTGTCGCCCAGGATGCTCGAATCGATATGCAACAGTTTCATGGGACTCTCCAGTGATTGAAGACCGCAGCGTTGGGCGATCACGATGGAGAGAATCCTACCGGGATGAGTAATGGCTGATAAGTCGGCAAAAATGCGCTAGTTTGTCCCACAGATGGAACAGTGAGACATTCCCATGCAAGATCTCAACGACCTTTTCTACTTCGCCCGCGTGGTCGAAGCCGGCGGGTTCGCCGCCGCCGGGCGTCAGTTGGGCATCCCCAAGTCGCGCCTGTCACGGCGTATTGCCGAACTGGAAGAACGCCTTGGCACCCGCCTGCTGCAACGCACAACCCGGCAACTGAAACTCACCGCGGTGGGCGAACGCTACCTGCACCACTGCCAGGCCATGCTCCTGGAAGCCGAAGCCGCCGATGAAGCCGTGGCCAGCATGAGCAGCGAGCCGCGCGGGCGCTTGCGGGTGTCTTGCCCGGTGGCACTGGCGCATGCCTTCCTGCCGGATGTAATCAGCCGCTTTCTTGCCCAGTACCCGCTGGTGCAGCTGGACATGGTGCTGCTCAACCGCCGCGTCGACCTGATTTCCGAAGGCATCGACGTCGCGCTGCGGGTGCGAGACCTGGGTGATGAAGACCCGGCCCTGGTCACCCGCCGCCTGCGCCAGGCGCAGATGCAACTGGTGGCCGCGCCCGGTTTCGCCGACCACATCCGCGAACCGGGGGAGCTGGCGTCACTGCCGGTGCTAGGCGCCGCCGAAGCAGACCGGTTAGTACACTTCCGCCTGTTCGGCCCGCATGGTAAGCAGCAGGAAATCGCCCTGGAACCGCGCTTGGCCATCGACGATTTCGTAGTACGTAATGCCGCTGTACGGGCTGGACTTGGATTCACCGCCTTGCCCAGCATGTTCTGTGAAGAAGAACTGGAACGCGGCGAACTGGTGCGCCTGCTGCCAGACTGGTCACTGCCAGGCGGCTATCTGCAGGCGGTGTACCCGCATCGGCGCGGTGTACTGCCCGCGGTGCGGGTATGGATCGATCACCTGGCGGCCTCATTCGAGGCCTGTGGAGAGCGGTATGTCTGAAAGGAAGATGAGCGAAGCCCAGGTGGCAGCGTTTTGCCTGAGCCTGCCGGGTACACGGGAAGACTACAAATGGGGTGGTATCCGGGTGTTCTCGGTGGCGGGCAACAAGATGTTCGCGGTGCTGGACCTGGCGGGTGCGGGGCTGTCGTTCAAAGTGGCCGATGAGCTGTTTCTCGGCTACTGCGACCGCCCAGGGGTGCGGCCTGCGCCGTATCTGGCGCGGGCGCGGTGGATCAGCATGGCGCTGCCCTACCCCATGGGGCGTGATGAGCTGTGTGATTTGCTGCAGCGCTCGCACCAGCTGGTGGTGCGGCGGTTGCCCAAGCGGTTGCAGGTGGGGTTGTTGACTTAGTCAGCCTGTACTGGCCTCTTCGCGGGCTTGCCCGCTTGTATGATTAGACTGCACGCTTAGAATTGCACCGACCGAGTGAGCCCGCCGTCTACCAGCAGGTTCGTACCGGTCGTGAAGCTCGCAGCCGGACTGGCAAGAAACACTACCGCCTTAGCCACTTCTTCGGGAGTGGCCATGCGACCCAGTGGATTTTCGGCCAAACACTTCGCGAAAGTTTGCGGTTGGTCGCGCTCGATGTCACCCCATACACCCTCTGCGAAGTACACATTGCCGGGAGAAACGGAATTGACTCGGATTCCTTCGGGCGCATGACGCACCGACAGGGTTTTGCCGTAATGAAGCAAGGCGGCCTTCAAAATGCCGTAGGGCTCGGCGAACATATCGACCTCACGCCCGGATACGCTGGAGATCAGCACAATCGAGGCTGCTTCTGACTGACGCAGCGCAGGCAGTGCAGCTTTTACCATTGCCGCACTGCCCAGCAGATCAGTGTCGAAAGCACGACGCCAAGTGTCGAGATCATCCCCCCCGGCCAATGCGCTCACATTCGGCACGACGATATCCAATCCGCCCATTCTCTGCGCGGCCGAAGTGACCCAGGCGGCCACTTGCTCAGGCTGGGTGACATCGACCGCCGTACCAAATGCACGAGGACCTAACTCAGCGGCAGCGCCTTCGAGACCCGCGGCACCGCGCGCGCAGAATGCCACCTGCGCGCCCTCCTGAAGAAACAGCTCAACGATCGCTCGTCCGATGCCTCTCGATGCACCGCTGACCAGCACGCGCTTGTCCTTCAAGCCCAGATCCATGGTTTAACTCCTCTAGCAGTTGTTGCTGCGGCGGGACACAACGTGCGCCGCCGCGCGGATTACTTGCGCAGCTTGTACGCAATAATTTCGTCGCTTGTCCCGGTTTCCATGAAGGCATGGCCCGAGGCGGATATGAGTACGTACTGTTCGCCATTGACCTCATAAGAAATCGGGTTGGCCTGCGCACCGACGTTCAGGACGTCTTCCCACAACACCTTACCAGTGGCGGAATCGATCGCCCGGAACAGGTTGTCGGTGGCCGCACCGACAAAGGTCAAGCCGCCTGCGGTCACTACCGTACCGCCGTTGTTAGGCAGGCCGATATGGAACGGCAGGTGCGAAGGAATGCCGAACGGACCATTCCGGCGCGCGGTGCCCAGTGGCTCATCCCAAACGGTCTTGCCGGTGTCCAGGCTAACTGCACGAATCCCACCGTATGGCGGTGCCGAGCATGGCACGCCGGTACCCCAGTTCCGCCAGCCAGCATTTACGCTGATCGCATAGGGTGCGTTCACTTGAGGGTACACAGAGGCGCCGCCCTCACCCTTGCCCGACTTGCTGCCGGCCTGGTTCAAAGCGGTCTCATCCACCTTCGGTGCATAGATCGGCTTGAGCCCCATCTTGTTGGCCTGATCCCGTGGGATCAGTTGGTTCAGGTTGGGGATGTCGTTGTAGTTGGCGATGATCAAACGGCGCACCGGATCAATAGCAACCGAGCCCCAGTCTGAACCACCGTTGTAGCCGGGGTACTGAATCCAGGGGCGATCTACCGAAGGTGGTGTCAGGTAGCCCTCATAGTTTGCTTGGCGGAACTGAATCCGGCACATCAGCTGGTCCAGCGGCGAGAAGCCCCACATGTCCGCCTCGGTCTTCGGAGCCTTGCGCAGCGTGTGCCACTCAGATGTCGGTTGGGTGTCGGCCAGGTACTGAGGCTCGACCGAACCGCCCTTTGGTGCCTTGACCTCGCCAACCGGGGTCAATGGTTCCCCTGTGGCACGGTTCAGGATATAGATATCGCCCTGCTTGGTCGGCAACAGTACCGCCGGTACTGGCTGACCATCCTTGCCTGGAAAATCGAGCATTGTCGGCTGACTGCCCAGGTCGTAATCCCAGACGTCATGACGAATCGCCTGGAAGTGCCAGACGTCTTTGCCGGTTTTCACATCGACCGCCACGAGTGAGTCCGAGTATTTGTTCTCAGCTTCGCTGCGGTTGGAACCGTAGTAGTCGATCGAGGAATTGCTGATCGGCAGGTAAACGTAGCCGAGCTGCTCGTCGCCCACCGCCGCTGTCCACATGTTCGGGGTGCCGCGAGTGTAGGTGCTGCCCTCGGCAGGCCCATGGACATTGTTCTGGTTACCCAGGTCCCAAGCCCATGCCATTTTTCCAGTGATCGCGTCATAGCCGCGGATAACGCCAGAGGGCGCATCCTCATCCTGGCCGTCGCGAATCTGCGCGCCGGTCACCACTACACCATTGACGATCGCGGGCGGCGCTGTGACGGCGTACCAGCCTGGGACTTTCTTACCCAAACCTTCCCAGAGGTCCACCGAGCCGTTCTGACCGAAATCCTTGCACGGCTCGCCTGTGTGCAGGTCAACGGCGATCAGTCTTGCGTCCAGTGTGGCTTCCACGACACGGCTGCGGCACTGAGCGGTCTCTGGCAACTGGGGAGCTGTATAAACCGCCACCCCGCGGCAGGCTGCCGCATGGGGGATGGCCTGGTCCGGTACGCCCGGATCATGTCGCCAGTTCTCTTTACCGGTGGCGGCGTCGATCGAGATCATGATGTTCTTGGCCGAGCACATCAGCAGATCGTTTCCGACCTTGACCGGTGTGGTTTCCGGCGAATACCGACTACCCGGATTAGGTAGATCCCGGGTGTGATACACGAACGCGCGCTCCAGGCGCCCCACGTTCTCTGGGGTGATTTGGTTGAGCGGGCTGAAACGTTGGGCGTTGTGGTCACCGCCGTAAAATTGCCAATCGCTGCCAACCTGTGGCACGTCTTGGGCTTGAGCAAATTGCACCTGAAGGGCGCAAGAAATGGCGAGGGCAAGCGCGCCCCCGCTTTTAACGCAAGTAAACATTACGAACCTCGTTACGCAGCAGTGCGGACAGCGCGGCGTAGCGCCGGCGACAGAATCAGGATAAGCAACAGGATGACGGTCATGGCCACCAGCCGTGGTACCAGTCCCCACCAATTGAGTCCGACCTCCCAAAGGGCCCATATCACGGTAAGCCCCCAGATCACGCCGAACAGGTATATGGCGCTACGCCGTTGTCGCCACAGCAAGACGGCGGTCACCACACAACCTGCACCTGCCAGGCCGTAGTACCAGCTACCACCCAAGGCCATCAACCACACCCCGCCTCCGAACAGAGCCATGCCAAACAGGCCAAGTGCTAATGCAAGTACGATTGTTGCCACCCTCCACTTCCCGCCCATCACAGGCTGCGCCTTGTCGTTGCTGCGGGACACACCAATACGTTGATTCATGACGCTACAGCTTCCTTCCTTACAAGTAATTCAAATCACCGCGTGCTTGGTAGTTGCTGCAAACCCTATTGGGCGCCGGGTGCAGAACATCGACAGGATCGCGCCAACAACTAATAGCGCGCCGACCACCACAAAGGCCAAAGCGAAGCTGCCAGAGCCAGCCACTACATAACCGGTTACGATGGGTGCCAGCAGGCCGAATAGGTTACCGACCGCTGTGATAAAACCTGCGGCGGTACCGACATCGTCCTCGGACCGAACCAAGTCGTTGACCAGCGAAAGGTTCAGGGAGATCGCCGAAGCGCAGGTGGCCAGCGACAAGGTGATCACGAACAGAATCGCCCAAGTGCTGTCGATTGCTGGAACCAAAAAGATCACCGAGGATGCGAGCAGTACGCTGGCAACGACCATGCGACGCTGGCCTGTTTCTGCCGCACCTGGACGCATCGCCTTATCGCTGAGCCGGCCAATGACAATGGCGAGAACCGCAGCGCCTAGATAGGGAATGGCGGTATAGATGCCGCTCGACATCACGGTTAGGCCTTTCTCGGCCTGTAAATAACTCGGCAGCCAAGTCAGGAAAAAATAGGTGGCGTAGACCGCGCACCCGTGGGACAGAGCAATCGCCCACATACTGCTGGAGCGCGCCAAACCCTTGAGGCCGAGCGATACAGGCACCTGCTGCCCGGCAGTAGGAGCAGCACTACCTTGCGCAATTTCAGCGCGCTCGGCATCGTCTAGCCAAGGTGCCTTCGAAGGATGGTTGTACCACTTCAACCAAGCGGCTAACCAAATAAACCCAAGTGCGCCTGCCACAACGAAAGCAATCCGCCAACCAAATGCGCTGATCAGCCAGCCGAAACCAATGGCGCCGATGGCGGGGCCGACGAGACTTCCGCTGTGGAAAACAGCGGTGGCCATACCCCGCTCGCTGAGCGGCATCCATTCGCGGATAACCCGCGCGCCTGCTGGGTAAGTAGTGGCTTCGCCCATGCCCATGATGAGCCGGCAGCCAAGCAGCGAAATGAACCCAGTGGACAATGCGGTACAGGCAGTGGCCACAGACCACACCCCTATCCCGTAGCCATTGACCTTTTTTGGACCGAAGCGGCCGACCAGGTAACCCATGGGAATGAGCGCGAGGAAATAGAGCCACACGAACGATGAGAACAAATAGCCCATCGCGACCGGTGAGATACCGAACTCCTCCTTGAGTACCTTGGATGCCACCGAGAGTGATACCCGGTCAACATAGTTGATTAATGTCAGGGTGAAGAGAAACGCGTAGATCCAGACGCGCTTTTTCTTCAGAAGACTGGTGTCTTTTTGCATCGCCATCACCTTGTAGTTATTTGGGACGATCCAGGTACGAGAACTAAACTTGCTGGCGGCGAAAGCCACTCACGGCGCCCAGGCAGCGGGCATTGGGTTGTGAGCGGCAACCGCACGTCCTTTTAGGGCTCAGTTAGCCCAGCCAACGCTGGATGTTCGCGACCATGACGTCTTTGGAGATGCCATATCGATCATGAAGTGTCGGTAGCGCGCCTGCGTCCAGGAACTGGTCCGGCAGTGCAACGTGACGTACTTCGGGTAGAACGCGGGCTTGCACCAGCGCCATGGCAATCGCCTCTCCCAAGCCGCCAATCTGAGTGTGGTTTTCGGCGATAACCACCAGCCGGCCTTCACGTCGGCATTGCTCGATGATGGTCTGCACGTCCAGCGGCTTGATGGTTGGCACGTGCAGCACGGCCGTTTCGATCGTGCTTTTGGCCAGTTCATCAGCCACCTCAAGAGCGCGCATGGTCATCAAGCCCGAGGCGATGACCAGAACGTCTTTGCCGTCCCTCAGCAGCTTGGCTTTACCCAGTTCGAACTTATAGTCGTATTCGTCCAGAATCAGCGGCACCCGTCCGCGCGGAAGGCGCATGTACACTGGGCCATTGTGCTGCGCGATCGCAGCCACACATTGCTCGGTTTCCAGTGCGTCGCACGGATCAATGACCATCATCTGCGGAATCGCGCGCATCATCGCCAGATCTTCGGTGGCCTGGTGGCTCGGGCCGTAGCCGGTGGTCAGGCCAGGCAGCGCTGCGCAGATCTTCACGTTGAGGTTTTCTTCTGCGATCACCTGGTGAATGAAATCGTAGGCGCGTCGTGTAGCGAACACTGCATAGGTCGTGGCGAACGGGACGAACCCCTCCTTTGCCATACCACCAGCCGCAGCCATCAACAATTGCTCAGCCATGCCCATCTGCAAAAATCGCTCAGGGTATTTCTGGGCAAAGATATGTAGGTCCGTGTATTTCGCAAGGTCAGCAGTCATGCCAACGATGCGTGGATTCTTTTGCCCGGCCTTGATCAGTGCATGTCCGAATGGCGCTGAGGTGGTGCGCTGCCCTTCACTCGCAATCGATGCGATCATCGAGGAAGTCGTGAGCTTAGGTTTGGTAGGGGTGGCGGCAGTCACTGTTGGCTCCTTGGGGCATAGATCCCATCCAGGTCGTTGATCGCTTGCTGCCACTCATTAGCTTCAACGCGAATGAAGTGGTTCTTATCCCGTGTTTCCAGAAACGGCACGCCTTTGCCCATCAAGGTGTCGAACAAGATGACTCGTGGTTTATCGTCCGGAAGCGTCCGAGCTTGGTCAAATGCGTCAATGACTGCCTGCAAGTCATTGCCGTCGACACGCTGCACATGCCAACCAAATGCCTCCCACTTATCTACCAGTGGTTCAAATTGAAGGATGTCGTGCGATGGACCATCGGCTTGCTGACGATTGATGTCGACCAGATTGATGAGGTTGGAGAGTTTGTGATGCGAAGCTGACATGGCCGCCTCCCAAACAGCTCCCTCATCCAGCTCACCATCGGACATCGAGTTGTAGACGTAGGCATCACTCCCCTTCATTCTCAGCCCCAACGCCTGGCCCACAGCAATCGCCAATCCTTGGCCGAGAGAGCCGCCAGAGATTTCCATACCTGGCGTATACGTGGCCATGCCAGACATAGGGAGTCGGCTATCGTCAGACCCGTATGTTTCCAGCTCTTCCTCTGGCAGCACTCCAGCTTCGAGCAGCGCAGCATAGAGAGCGATCGCATAGTGACCGTGAGACAGCAGGAAGCGATCCCGCCCTTCCCACTCAGGCTCGGCCGAGCGGATATTCATTGCATGGCAGTAGGCAACAGCCAAAACGTCAGCCCAACCCAGCGCTTGACCCACGTAACCTTGACCCTGCACTTCGCCCATCCGTAACGCAAAGCGTCGGATTCGCCAGGCATGCTTCGACAATCGGGCAAATGGCGTATCAGCCTGCCCATTGAAACTCTCGGTCATCTTGTCCTCCGTTAGTGACCTGGGGTATCTGGACGCACTCATGCAAAACATTCATCTCGCGTCATCCAAATAGAGCAACACGTTGATCTTCATGTAAAAATACACAGGCGACAAAAGGTTTAAATTCGCCAATCAATGAACAGGATTCACTAATGAATTGGATCAAGCGGCTGCCTTTGCCGTCTCTGCGAGTTTTCGAGGCTGCTGGTCGCACTTGCTCATTTGTGGAAGCAGCAAGAGAGCTGGATCTTTCGCCAAGCGCAGTCAGTCACTCGATCCGAAAATTGGAGTCGGCCACTGGCGTGGTGCTGTTCACCCGCAACACGAGACACACCGCCCTCACAGGCGAGGGGGCGGCGTTGCTTGAGCACGTGCAACGAGGATTCAGTGAAATGAATCGAGGGCTGGCATTAGTTACGGGTGAGCCGTCCACGCCTCTGCGTGTCCACACTGCCCCGACCTTTGCTAGCCAATGGCTGGTGCCGAGACTTGCCGGCTTCATGAGCGACCACCCGGGAATTGAGCTGCGCATATCAGCGAGCACGGACTATGCAACCTTCGAGGTCGACGACTTCGATCTGGACATTGTTTATGGCGTGCCACTGCACAATTCGCACGAGATCATTCCCTTGGCGATCGAGGAATTGACTCCTCTGTGCAGCCCCGCGTTAGCTTCCGCCCTGACATCCCCGCAGGACTTGTACAACCAGTTGCTCATCCAAAGCGAGGGGCAGTCCGTTCAATGGAAGGGCTGGTTTGCCGCTAACAGCATGCCCATACCTACAAGTTTCGGCCTGGCATTTGATCGAAGCTCCATGGGAATTTCTGCTGCGGTCGACGGGCTGGGAGTGGTGCTTGAGTCCACGCTGCTTGCAGAGCGAGAGATGGCTACAGGAAAGCTCGTCGCCCCCCTCAAAGGTCTCAGTCAATCCGTTCGGTACGTCGCTCACCACCTCGTGCACCCGCGTCGCCCGCGCCAGCAAGAGGCCGTTGCTCAATTCAAGATGTGGCTGTTCAAGGAACTGGCGATCCCCTCATTTGCCCATCCTGTGCTCGATTGATGCCCTGCCTGACGAGAGGCACCAAACTGTCATCGCGGGCGCGGTGGATCAGCATGGCGCTGCCCTACCCCATGGGGCGTGATGAGCTGTGTGATTTGTTGCAGCGCTCGCACCAGCTGGTGGTGCAGCGGTTGCCCAAGCGGTTGCAGGTGGGGTTGTTGATCTAGTCAGCCTGTACCGGCCTGTTCGCGGGCTGTCCGCGAAGAGGCCGGTACAGGTAAACATCAATTGAAGGGCAGATAACGCCCTTCAAAAAACAGCCAGTCCGCCCAGAACACCTGGTGCACCAGCACAATCCCCCAGAACACCAACTGGTACGAAACCTTGCGGGTCTTGTGCCGAAACAGCTGTTGTGCCAGCAAGGCCCCAGGCCAGCCACCCAGTAATTCACTGGCGTGCAGCACTTTCTCGGGTGTACGCCAGGCCTGTGTACGCGCCTGCTGCTTATCCTGCCAATACAGCAAGACGCTGATCAGGCTCATCGCCGGGTACAGCGCCAATGGCCACCAGGCTTGATCGTTCCAGGCCATGCGGGCAGCACCCAGCCCAGGCAACAGGCAAAGCAGGCCCAACAGCAGCAGCTTCAGGCGCACATTGCGCACGCCTTCAGCCCGTTGCCCGCGCAATACCTCAGCCATGTGCGGTGGACCAGTCAACCCAGCCGAACTGCCAGGTCGCCAGAATCAGCAGGCCGAAGACAATGCGATACCAGGCAAATGCCGCGTAGCTGTGGTTGGCAATGAACTTGAGCAGCGCACGCACAGCGATCATGGCGAAAATGAACGAAGTCACGAAGCCAATGGCAAACACCGGCAAGTCACTGGGCTGGAACAGGTCCCGGTACTTGTAGCCCGAGTACACCGCCGCACCGACCATGGTCGGCATCGCCAGAAAGAACGAGAACTCGGTCGCGGCTTTGCGCGACAGGCCGAACAGCAGGCCACCGATAATGGTCGAGCCGGAGCGCGAAGTACCCGGGATCATCGCCAGGCACTGGACAAAACCGATCTTCAACGCATGGCTCCAGCGCATGTCGTCCACATGGTCCACCTGCACGCTGTGCTCCCGACGCTCGGCCCAGAGCATGATGACCCCACCCACCACCAGCGCCGCCGCCACTGTGATCGGGTTGAACAGGTACTCGTGAATCAGGTCGGCGAACAGCACCCCCAGCACCACCGCCGGCATGAACGCCAACAGCAGGTTGCCGGTGAAACGCCGTGCCTTGGGCTGGCTGGTCAGGCCGAACACCACTTCGAGAATCTTGCCGCGAAACTCCCACACCACTGCCAGGATCGCCGCCAGCTGGATAATGATGTTGAAAGCCATGGCCCGTTCGCCGCCAAAACCTATCAGGTCGGCGACGATAATCTGGTGCCCGGTACTGGAAATCGGCAGAAACTCCGTCAGCCCTTCAACCACGCCTAAGATGATTGCCTGGAAGGCAGTCCAAAAATCCATCATTCCCCCGGATGGAGCGCTGCTTGCTGCAGGCCCCTTGTTCTTGATTTGCTTGAAATTGCCGCACGCGGCCCGGCTGTTTTACAGCGACTGTTGGGCGCAACGCCAGTGGAAAAGTTCACGGCTGCTAAAGGTTTCATCTTGCGCGGCCGAAATCCTAGCAGAGCGCCTTTGCATTCGCTTTACGAGACCCGCTGCAGACTGTTACTAAGATATCACTTAGCCATTAGTCGAGTGGGGCCCTGGCGCAAAGCATGCTTGGATGCACCTCAATAAAAAGAACAATGCGGGAGCTCGTGGATGAAGACTCTGAGATCGATGTCGATCAGCTGTCGGCTGTGGCTGATTCTGGTGGTGGCAGTGGCCATGCTGGTGGTGCTGGGCCTGCTGATGCTGCGCCAGATCCATGGTGACCTGTACCAGGCCAAGGCGGAGAAAACCCGCCACGTGGTGCAGACCGCGGCCGGTGTACTGGCCTATTACCAAGGGCTGGAGGTGGCCGGCACACTCAGCCGCGAAGCCGCCCAGCAGCAGGCGCTGCAAGTGGTGCGGGCGCTGCGCTACGACCACGACGACTACTTCTGGATCAACGACCTGGGGCCCAGGATGATCATGCATCCGGCCAACCCCAAGCTCGACGGCCAGGACCTCTCGGCCACTCGCGACCCTGACGGCTTTGCCGTGTTCAACGAGATGGTCGCACTGGCCCGCCTGCAGGACGCCGGGCCGGTCAACTACCGCTGGCCCAAGCCCGGCGCCAGCGAGCCAGTGGCCAAGACTTCCTATATACAGCTGTTCAAGCCCTGGGGCTGGATCATCGGGTCTGGCGTGTACATTGATGATGTGCAGGCCGAATTTGCCCGCCAGCTGCGCGACGCCTCGCTGGTGGGCGTGGGCATCGCCCTGCTGATGGCGCTGGTGGTCTTGCTGATTGCCCGTAGCATCGCCCGCCCCTTGCAGGAGGCCGTGCAGGCCATGGGCAACATTGCCAGCGGCGAAAGCGACCTGACCCGGCGCCTGGACACCCACGGCCGTGACGAAATCACCCACCTGGGCGAGCACTTCAACCGCTTCAACGGCAAGCTGCAAGGTGTGGTCGGCCAGCTGCAGGGCGCCGCCCACGCATTGGCCCAATCCGCCGGGCATGTGGGTGACAATGCGGGTGCCGCACAACAGCACAGTGCCCAGCAATCGCTACAGATGGATCAAGTGGCCACTGCCGTGAACGAGGTGACGTACGCCGTGCAGGACGTGGCCAAGACCGCCGAACAGGCCGCCGGGGAAATGCGCACCGCGCAGCAGCAGGTAGCGCATGGCCAGCAAGCCATCCATGGCAGCCTGGCACAGATCGATCGGCTGTCGCTGACCATCGACCAGGCCGTGCAAGTGATCCGCGACCTGGCCGGGCACAGCACGCGCATCGGTGGCGTGCTGGACGTAATCCGCTCCATCGCCGAGCAGACCAACCTGCTGGCGCTGAACGCAGCCATCGAGGCGGCACGGGCCGGCGAGCAAGGTCGCGGCTTTGCCGTGGTCGCCGACGAGGTGCGCCTGCTGGCCCAGCGCACAGCGCAGTCGACGGCCGAGATCCATACCATGATCGAGCACCTGCAAAGCCAGTCGGACGCGGCGGTCAAGGCCATCGACACCAGCAGCGAAGCCTCGCGCCAGACCGTCGAGCAAGCCCGCGAGGCCGGCGCCAGCCTGGATGCCATCAACCAGGTGCTGAACAACCTCACTGCCTTGAATGCATCCATCGCCAGTGCCACCTTGCAGCAGGCGCATGTGGTCGAAGAGATCAACCGTAACGTGCTGGATACCGCCGGGCTTTCCCAGCAAACCGCTGACGCGGCGCGCCAATCGAGTGATGCCGGGGTGGCGCTGGGGCAGTTGAGCGAGGAGCTGGAACAGTTGCTGCGGCAGTTCCGGGTCTAGCCTTTGCACATCGACGCGGCCTTTGTGGGAGCGGCCTTGCGCCGCGAAAGGGCCGCAGCGCGGCCCCAGCAATCTATGTTTTGATGCCGAAATCCCGGGGCCGCTTTGCGGCCCTTTCCGACCGGTCCGGCGCCCCGGCAAGGCCGCTCCCACAATGTGCGCTACAACTCGGCCCAATGACCCGCTACAATCTCGCCCCTTCCCCTAAGCCTCCAAGGATCGCCGATGTCCGGCCTTGAACTCATCGCCGCCGTCCTCGGCGTTACCGCTGTCTGGCTGACGGTCAAGCAGAACGCCTGGTGCTGGCCGATCGGCCTGGTCATGGTGCTGATCTATGGCTGGCTGTTCTACGAGGTAAAGCTGTATTCGGGCATGTTGCTGCAACTGGCCTACGCCATCCTGCAACTGTACGGCTGGTGGCAATGGAAGCGCCCCGGTCATGAGGAAGACGCCCGCCAGGTTTCCCGCCTGCAACGCCCGGCACTGCTCAGTGGCCTGGCTGCCGGGCTGCTGCTGAGCGCGGCGCTGGGCGCGGCCATGGCCAACTGGACCGATGCCGCCCTGCCCTGGCTGGACGCCACCCTCACCGGCTTCAGCCTGGTAGCGCAATTGTGGATGGCCCAGAAGCGCCTGCAATGCTGGCCGCTGTGGGTAGTGGTAGACATCGTCTATGTAGGCCAGTACCTGCACCAGCAGCTGTATTTCACCGCGGGCTTCTTCGCCGTGCTTACCCTGATTGCCGTGCGCGGCTGGCTGGAATGGCGCCGTGACCCAGCGTTGGTGCAGCCATGAGCGCAGAACAGGCCATGAAGGTACTGGTGCTGTGCGGCCCCGAATCCAGCGGCAAGAGCTGGCTCAGTGGCGTGATTCAGGCGCATTTCGGCGGCGTGGTGGTAGCCGAGTACGTGCGCCACTTCATCGACCAGGAATGCCGCGATACCTGCTACGCCGATATCCCCACCATCGCCCGGGGCCAACTGGCCTGGGAGGACCGGGCCCGCGAGCAAGCCCCACCGCTGCTGATCCTCGACACCCACCTGCTCAGCAACATGCTCTGGAGCCGCGCCTTGTTCGATGACTGCCCGCCCTGGCTGGAACAGGCATTGCTTGCACGGCGTTACGACCTGCACCTGCTGCTCAGCCCACAAGGCGTGGAATGGGTCGCCGACGGCCAGCGCAGCCAGCCCGACCTCAACGATCGCCAGCGCTTTTTCGACGACAGCCTGGCCTGGCTGAAGCGGTATGATCAGGCCCACCAGATACTTGAGGGCAATTGGCCGCAGCGCCAATTGCGGGCACTGCAGGCGGTTGCTATGCTGCTTGATATCGATGCGCCAGCATGCCCCACCGAGTGTTAAGCCACTGAGACACACCATTGGGGCAAAGCCCCCGAAACTGCGGGGGTTTCCCCCGCCTCGGGGTCAGTGTCAAGCCAGTGAAACACCCCTGCAAAAACCCTTCCAGTCAAAGCCACTGCTGGCTTGGCCAGCAATACCCACGGCTACCTGTATCAACCTTGAGACAGAATACGCCGCAGATTCTCATCCCTTTGCCTTAACCCGTTGATCTGCAAACGATTCTCAAAAGCGGCACACCTTCTGCTCTGTTGTTCGCATCGCTGAACAGGGCCAGCGCTCAAAGAAGGAGTTGCCGTCGTGAGGAAAAGTGACAAACGCCTCTATCACCTCGTACTGGTGGGTTGTGTATTGGGGTCACTGAGCCTGGCGGCCCAGGCCGACAACGGGATCATCATCATCAAGCGCGACGTGCAGGTGCGCAACGCGACGATCCCCCCCCTGATCCCTGACCCGAGCCCGACCACGGTCAACGCCAACCCTTCTGCCTACGTGCTCAAACAGACCAACGAGCTGAGCGATGGCGACTTCGCCAGCATCAGCAGCGGCGCGGGCATCAGCAACATGATCACCCAGCAGACCAACAACCTGGGCGGCAACCTCGGCAATCAGAACCAGCTGCCCAACCTGGCGGGTGGCCGGGGCACCGGTTCGGGCAACGGTATATCGAACATGGTCAACTCAAGTGTTCAGCGCGGGCTCGCTCCGTTGCAGATCCTGACTGGCGGGGGCAAGTGAGATGAAGCACATGCTGCTGATTCTGGCCACCCTGTGCAGTGCGCCAGCCCTCGCCGATTCACTCGTTCCCGTCATCAATAACGCCAACATCGACAGCTCCGGCAGCCGCTACCAGGGCAACCTCTCTGTCAACCAGGCGGCTGGCGACAAACAGCAACAGGTCAATGCGCGCGCCATCGCCGTGGGGCCTGAAGCGAACGCCAGCACGCAGATCCGGCAACGGCTGAACACGCCTGCCGACCCCGCAATGGATGCCCGCTCGACCATTCAGGGCAACGCCTTCAGCAACGGCAGTGGCGCACTGGGGGTCAACCAGAGCGCCGGTGCCAATACCCAGCAAGCCAACGCCTTGAGCATCACCCTCAGTGCTCAACCGCAAAGCATCGACGACAGCGTCCTCCTGCAACAGAACGTGGCGCTGATCAACAACTCCGGAGCAACTGACATTCCAGCCGGCTATCGCCAGGTCACCACCAGTGACCAGGCATTCACCGGTAGCCGTGGGGTGATCCAGTTGAACCAGAGTGCCGGGGTGGGAAACCGCATGGCCAACACCTTGAGCATCCGGGTCGCGGATTGACCCAATCAGTTAAGAACAACACTTAACCTAATAAAGTACGGAGAATCACCATGAAACCCTCGATGGCAATCAAGCCTCTGGTGTTCGCAATTGCTGCGGTCATGGCTGTTGCTGTACAAGCTGGGCAAAACGATCGGCGTAATGACCACCATAACGGCCACCATAACAATGGTCAGCACACGCCTCCACCCACCAAGATCCCTGTGTATGCAACGGCCAATGCCTGGGATACCCAAAGCAGCACCGATAACCACATCACCAATCAGGGCACCATCAACGAAGCCGAAATGAACCAGTCGGGTGAAGGTTCGAGCGGCAACGTCGGCATCAACGTGGCGGCCGGTAACGGCAACCAGCAGGATAACGCAGCTGCCATCGCCAACGCCGGCTCCGAGTCGAGCCTGGACAACAGCTTCGTGTTCGGCATGGCCAATGCCACTGCCGATGTCGTTCAAACCAGCTCAGACAACCGTGTCGACAACTATTCGACACAATCGTCGGCTGTGATGAGCGGCTCGGCCAGCGGGGCTGAGGGCAACATCGGCATCAACGTCGCCGGTGGGGACCTCAACCAACAGAAAAACACCATGGCGATCGCCAACACCGGTGCTCCGCTGGGTAATGCCACTGCCACCGCGTCCGCCGAGCAGGATGGCCCAGGCCTGACGGTGAACAACGCCGCCGACCGCACCTACCGGGTGGATACGATTACCATCACCACCTCGGCAAGCGGTTCGAGCTCGCGTGATGGCACGTTCAACTCGACCGATGACCGCAACTCGTCGTCGAGCTTCAGCGTGGCCGGCGCGCAAAGCGCCAGCTCCAGCGGCTCCAGTGGCTGGAACTCCAGCGGTTCGAAAGCCAGCTCTGCCAGCGGGTCCAACAGTTCGAGCGCAAGTGGCTCGAACAGCTGGGGTGCCAACGGCTCGGCCAGCGGCAGCAACAGCTCGTCGAGCAGCGCCAACCTGAACGCTTCGCTGGATGCAGCCGCCAACGCTACGCGTACGCTCACCACCGATGATGGCCGTCGCGAGCGCACCCGCTCCAGCACCTTCGACGGTTCGCTGAGTGCATCGCTGGATGTATCGGTCGACAAGTCGCACGAAAGTGCATACGACTCGTCGTTCGAAAAAGCATTCGACTCCAACTACGACAAGTCGCGTGAATCGTCGTACGACAAGTCCAAAGAGTCTTCGTACACCAAGTCTCACGACTCTTCGTACGAGAATGCTTCGGCGTCTGATTTCTCGAAGTCTGGCGAGAAATCGAAACAATCCTCGAACGACGTTTCGAAGAGCTACAGCGAAAGCAGCGCTTACGACTTGAGCAATACTGTGTCCTTCCAAGTGCTGACCCCGACCGGCTGGGCCAACCCTGTTACCAATACTGCAACCCTTAGCGGTTCGGTAAACGGTGGCAGCGGCAACCTGGGCGTGAACGTGGCAGCCGGTGTGGGCAACCAGCAGAGCAACTCGCTGGCCATCTCCAACACCTCGTTCTAAACGCTGCGCTTGAGGCCCCCTTCGGGGGGCCTTTCTTCAACACACCGTAAGGCGTCCGATCATGCGTATTTTCGCCTTGGCGTTTTTGCTGTGCCTGGCCAGCGTGAGCGAAGCTGCACAAATGCCGCTGTCCGTCCTGCCGGGCGGCGCCGTGGTGTTCAAACCCATCCAGAGCGTGCGCGAACGCAAGTTTGCCGACCTGGTGCAACAGAAAACCGACTTCAGCTGCGGCGCCGCCGCACTGGCCACCATCCTGCGCCAGGCCTACTGGCTGGATGTGGACGAACATCAGATCATCGAAGGCATGCTGGCCCACGCCGACCAGGACCTGGTGCGCACGCAGGGCTTCTCGATGCTCGACATGAAACGCTATGTCGAAAGCTTAGGCATGCGTGCCCGCGGTTATCGCGTAGCGCCCGACACCCTGCACAACGTGCGCATCCCGGTCGTGGTGCTGATGGATGTACGCGGCTACAAGCACTTTGTGGTCATGCAGAAGGTCGACAAAGGCTGGGTGTACGTCGGTGACCCGGTACTGGGCCATAGACGCTACAAAGTCGAAGACTTCCTCAAAGGCTGGAACGGCATCATCTTCGCCGTGATCGGCCAGGGTTACGACAAGAACAACATCCTGCTCGACCCGCCCCTGCCGCTGACCGCCAAGGGCCGCGTGGACACCTTCACCCCCGTGAAGGACAACGAGCTGCTGGACTTCGGCTTCATCAAAAGCGACTTCTTCTAACGACTGTTCTAATGACAAGGAGCATGATGCTCCAGGGAGCATTTCATGAAGACTTCATTGTGGCTGGCCATGGCCTGCCTGGCTGCCAGCCTGCCAAGCCACGCCGAGCCGTTGAAACCCATTGAACTGAAGGACCAGGAGCTGGCGAACCTGCGTGGCCGCTATGTGATGCCGGGACGCATCGTCAGCTTCGGCATCGTCATGAGCAGCACCTGGCAAAACGCCAAGGGCGACGTGATTGGGGCGACGTCCACGCTGCAGGTTCAGCAGTCGACCATCAAGCCCCAGTTCTATGTATCGATGATTGATGAAAAAGGCACAGGTACGGCGCCGGGCAGTGCGCCTTCTGCCGGGACTGGCGTAGTCACGGGCGGCAATGGCCTTGCCACTACCGAGGGTGTGACCCAGGTGGTACGTGCGGCTGGTGACAACAACGCGGCCTACAACAACGTCGATATCAACGTCACCAAGGCCAACCAGGCCCCTGCCGTGCAACAGCAAGGCCAGGTGCTGGCCGCCGGCCAGACCCTGGTCGGGGAAAACGGCGCCGGCGCGCTCAGTGTGTCGTCCAGTGGTGTAGGTGTGCAGCTCAACATCAATGCCAGCAACAACCAGGGCAGCAGCGTACAACGCCTGGCCCAGGGGGGCCTGATGCAGAACTCGACATTGCTCGGCAACGGCAACCGGGTCAGCAACATGACATCCCTGAACGTCGTCATGCGTGAGAACGTGCCGACAGCGGCTTCGCTCAACGGCAGCCTTGACCAGCTCAAAGGTCTTCGCACCTTCGGATACTGATCTACGCTCAGTCTCATCAAAAGTAGTTGGAAGGGACGGCAACTCCATGTACCGATCTTTAACGCTCAGAGCTTTTGTGTGTTTGACTACCTTGGCACCCACAGCACTCTACGCAGCCGCCGACCCACAGGTCGAAGCGCTGAAACAGGAACTGATCGAACTCAAACGCCGTTACGAGGCCCAGCAACAGGCGCTGATGGTGCTTGAACAGCGCGTGCGCCAGGTCGAGGAGGCCCCCGCAGCAGCGCCGCCCAAACGCCTGGTCAAGTCCCCCGCCGAGGGGGTCAAAGGTGCGCAGACCGTCGCCTCAGGCGCGCCAGGCACCACCGGCAGCTCTTACGGCCAGGCGCTGACCGCCGATTCCGAGCCGGCGCAAAGCGTTTCCAACCTGTACGACGAAGCCAGCGGATTCTTTGGCGGCGGCAAGTTCAGCTTCGAAACCGGTGTCACCTACACCCATTACGATACCCGTGCGCTGACGCTCAATGGCTTCCTGGCGCTGGATTCGATCTTCCTCGGCAGTATCAACCTTGACCGGATCAAGGCCGACAACTGGACCCTGGACATGACCGCGCGCTACAACTTGGCGCAGCGCTGGCAGTTCGACATCAACGTCCCCGTGGTGTACCGCGAATCCACTTATTCCTCCGGCGGTGCGGGAGGCGCCGGGGCGACCACCTCCGATGCAACCGTCACCCGCGACCCGGAAATCGGCGACATCAACGTTGGCGTGGCCTACAAGTTCCTTGACGAGGACGAGACCTGGCCTGACGCGGTTGCCACCCTGCGGGTCAAGGCGCCGACCGGCAAGGACCCATACGGCATCAAGCTGCGCGAGGTTGATGGCAACAGTAACTTGGCAGTCCCGGACAGCCTGCCGACCGGCAACGGCGTGTGGTCGATCACACCGGGCATCTCGCTGGTCAAGACCTTCGACCCGGCCGTGCTGTTCGGCAGCCTGTCGTATACCTACAACATGCAGGACTCGTTCAGCGATATCAGCCCGCAGGTCAACAGCAAGGTGCCGGGTGACGTGAAGCTTGGCGACTCCTGGCAGATTGGCGGCGGTATTGCCTTTGCCCTGAACGAAAAAATGAGCATGTCGTTCTCGGTGTCTGACCAGTTCGCCCGCAAGAGCAAGATCAAACCCGATGGCGGCGACTGGCAATCGATCTCCAACAGTGATTACAACGCGGCCAACTTCAACGTCGGCTTGACCTTCGCCGCCACCAACAACCTGACCATCGTGCCCAACCTGTCCATTGGTCTGACCGATGATGCGCCAGACTTTTCCTTCAGCCTGAAATTCCCCTACTACTTCTGACACTTGCCCTCGGCCGGGCCCGCTTGCGCGGGCCCGGCTTTTGGTTACCAGCCTTGTAGCAAACCGCTTTCCCTTCCCCGGCCTGTTATCATCCAGCACAGATGCATGACGATTTAATGGCAAAAGGGAAGTTTTTGTGAAGAACCTGTCAGACCACCCACGTACCCGGCTTGCCGCGTTGGCAACCTTGGTACTGGTGATCCCACTGGGTACGCGCGCCATGCTGGGCTGGTCCAACCCGCTCGGTTACCTGTCCGACCTCGCCCTCGGCAGCCTGCTGATACTGCTGCTGCACCGTCGGCCATGGTGGCTGGCCCTGCCCGTGCTGCTGGCCTGGGCGGCCCTGTGGGTGGCTTCCGCCGAGTTGGTAAGCGCCGTGGGCCGGTTACCCACCAGCGCAGACCTGACCTACCTGGTCGACCCGCAATTCATGGAGAATTCAACCGGGGGCGGCCTGGCCCATGCCTGGCTGCCCTTGACCATGGGTGCCGGCCTGCTGGCCTGGCTGGCCACCGCCTGGCGCAGCCGCACCCAGCGCAGCATGCCGCTGCCACGCACGGCCTGGGCCATTCCGGTACTGCTGTTTGGTGCCCATTGGGGTAGCCAGCAGCTGGCGCCTACCGACGCCGACCAGTGGCGCCAATACAACCTCACCCACCAACTGATGTCGGCCGGGGTCGGCAGCCTGGAGCGCACGGTCGAAGGCTGGATGGGCCATACGCAAACGTTCACACCGCTGGCCAGCAGTGGCCTGACCCAGTCCGACCTACACGGGCAGCGGCTGCTGGCCGGGCCAGGCAGCGCTCGCAACCTGCTGGTCATTACCGTGGAGGGCATCCCCGGTGCCTACCTGCGGCCCAACCGCCAGGCCCTGCACAGCCGCTTTGACGAAGATCTGATGCCCAAGGTCAGTCAATGGGCCGAGCGGGGCATGAATACCCCGGATTATGTGCTGCATACCCACCAGACCATCCGCGGCCTGTACGCGATGCTGTGTGGTGATTACGACAAGCTGGCCAATGGCACGCCAAAGGGCGTAGAGCTGCTGACGCAGAACGAACGCAACCAGGCCTGCCTGCCAGCCCAAATGCGCCAGGCCGGTTTCACCACCCACTACCTGCAAGGTGCCGGCCTGCGCTTCATGGCCAAGGACCGCATCATGCCGCATGTCGGCTTCGACTCGGTGCATGGGCTGGAGTGGTTCCGCAACAAGAACTACCTGGACTTCCCCTGGGGCAAGGATGACCGCGCCTTCTTCGAAGGTGCCCTGGACTACGTCGGCCAGCTACAGAAACAAGACAAGCCGTGGATGCTGACCCTGCTCACCGTGGGTACCCACCAGCCGTACTCCGCGCCAGCCGAATACCTGGAGCGCTATGACACGCCAAAACAGGCAGCGGTCGCCTACCTGGATGACGCGCTCGGGGCGTTCCTCGACAACCTCGAACGCCAGGGCGTACTCAAGGACACGCTGGTGGTGGTGACCTCCGACGAGTCCCATGGTATCGACGGCGTGCGCCTGGCCTCGTCCTGGGGCTTCAACCTCACCCTGGCGCCGGAGCAGGCGCAGCTGCCGCGTATCAAACGCGGCACCTATGGCCATATCGACCTCGCCACCTCTGTGCTCGACTACTTTGCGCTGCCCATTCCCATGGCGCTTGGCGGCCGCTCGCTGTACCGCGACTACGACACCGGCCGCGAAATGATTTCCTACACCAACGGCATGCTGCGTTACCACGACGGCCAAGGCGTGTTCACCGAGTGTGACTTCCAGCAACGCTGCCGACGGTACGCCAGCGAAGGCTTCATTGCCGATCAGGCCCGCTACCTGGGCCCGGGCGACAGCCTGCTCGGCCAGAAGATCGGCGCCCTGGCCGGGGTGCTCGACCAGTCACTGCTGCAAACCCCGCTCAACCTGCGCTACCAGTTCGGCGGCCCTTCGCCGATCAAGTTGCGCAAGCGCATTCACGATGACTGGGCCGACAACCTGATCGGCGCCCAGTACCTGGAAATGCCGGAAGGCTCGCATACCCGCGTGCGGGTCAAGGTTCGCTCGCTGGACCCCAAGCGTGTGGCCTACATCCAGCTCAAGGCCAAGCAACTGGAGCAGGACGTACCGTTGGGCTTGCCTGCTGAAGTCAAGGTCACCGCCGACGAGCCACTGGAAATGGACTTCAGCTTTGACAACCCGACCGAGCGCAAAGCGTTTTCCTTCCACTTGCTGGGCTACGGCGGCGGCAAGGTGGAGGTCAGTGACTTCAGCGTGATCACCGCGCTGCCCGGCGAGGAAGACCCAGCGGATGAACTGACCGAGGGGCATATCGCCCATTCGGGCTGAGCGCCTTACCGCTCATCACCCGGCCACCGGTGCCTGTCGATTCGACCTGAGCGTGCTCGACTAGTGTGTGAATCCCCCAGCGTGGAGACAGCACCATGAGCACAAGCGAAAGCAGGCACCCGGTGGTTTCACGTAGCCAGTGGCTGGCGGCCCGCCAGCAACTGTGGCTGCACGAAAAAGCCTTTACCCATCACCGCGACGCGCTGGCAGCAGCCCGCCGCGCCCTGCCCTGGGTCAAGGTCGAGCACGACTATCAGTTTCAGGGGCCGGACGGCGAACTGAGCCTGGCCGACCTGTTTGCGGGGCGCAGCCAGTTGTTGCTTTACCATTTCATGTTCGTCGAGGGCTGGAGCGAAGGCTGCCCCGGCTGCTCGTTCCTGGCCGACCATTTTGACGGTGCCAACCTGCACCTGGCTCACCACGACGTGTCGCTGGTGGCGGTATCGCGGGCTCCGTATGCCGAGTTCCAGGCGTTCCGTCGGCGTATGGGCTGGCAGTTCCGCTGGTACTCGTCACACGGCAGCGGGTTCAACGAAGACTTTGGCGTCAGTGTCGGCAGCGCGGGTGAGCGGCAGTACAACTATGAGCCGTATGACGGCAGTGAAAGCGAATTGCCCGGCTTGAGTGCGTTCTACCGCGAAGCGGATGGCAGCGTGTACCACACCTACTCGACCTATGCCCGCGGGCTGGACATTCTGGTCAATACCTACAACTTCCTCGACATTGCGCCACTTGGGCGCAACGAAAGCGGGACCATGGACTGGGTGCGACACCACGACCGTTACGAAGGGCAGCCAGACAAGCCACATTGCTGCCACAGCTAGTCCAGGCCACGTGCACAGTCGCTGAAGGTTGTGCGATCACTGTGGGAGCGGCCTTGTGTCGCGATAGGGCCGCAAAGCGGCCCCAGGGTATCAGCATCACGGCAGCAATCGTGGGGCCGCTCTGCGGCCCTATCGCGACACAAGGCCGCTCCCACAAACAGCTCGCTCGGACATTGCTACCTTTTAGCCACGCACACCCAGCATCCCGCGCTCGACAATGAAATCAATCACCGCCTGCAACCCCTCACCCTTCTTCAGGTTGCTGAAGGTCCACGGCCGCTGCGGGCGCATGCGCTGGGTGTCGCGCTCCATCACTTCCAACGAAGCCCCTACATAAGGCGCCAGGTCGGTCTTGTTGATGACCAGGAAGTCCGACTTGGTAATGCCTGGACCGCCCTTGCGCGGGATTTTCTCCCCTTCGGCCACGTCGATCACGTAAATGGTCAGGTCTGCAAGCTCCGGGCTGAACGTGGCGCTGAGGTTGTCACCGCCGCTTTCGACGAAGATCACCTCCAGGTTGCCAAACTTGCGCGCCAGCGCCTCGACGGCCGCCAGGTTCATCGAGGCGTCTTCGCGGATCGCCGTATGCGGGCAGCCGCCGGTTTCCACCCCCACAATGCGCTCGGGCTCCAGGGCGCCGGCCTCGGTGAGGATGCGCTGGTCCTCCTTGGTGTAGATGTCGTTGGTAACCACGGCGATCTGATAGTGGTCGCGCATGGCCTTGCACAGCGCTTCCAGCAGTGCAGTCTTGCCAGAGCCGACCGGGCCGCCGACACCGACGCGCAGGGGTTGTTGATAGCTTTGCATGTAGGCAGTCCTCAGGAACGGAACAAACGGGTGTATTGGGTTTCGTGACGTGATGAGGCAATGGCCAGTAATGGCAGGCCGCCACCGAGCTGGTCGTCGCCCAGGGCCAATGCTTGATCGAGGACCGCGGGCAAGCCGGTGCTCAGGTCGCGCAGCAAGGTCTGGGCAGCCTGCTGGCCGAAAGGCACCAGCTTGACCCCGGCCATGACCGCGCCCTCCAGCCAGGCAAAGGCATAGCCAAGGGCCAGCTGGCGCAGCGGGATTGCCCAGTGCACAGCCAACCAGGCCATACCGCCCAGCTGAGTCAGTTCAAGGCTGGCGCGCCAGGCCGGGGCCTGGCCCAGTTGCCAGCCATCAAGCAGCCGCGCAAACGCCGCGCCACGTTGTTGCTCTTCAAGGCGCAGCTCGGTGGTCTCGCGGTTGGCCAGCAGGAAGCGGCTCCAGTGGGCGAACGTCGCGGCATTTTCGGTCTGGCAAGCGTGGTACAGGCGCGCCAGCAGCGGCCAGTCGAGGCAGGCCAGGGTGTCGTCGACCTGCTCGCGCTGCCAGGCAGCGAAACCGTCCACGCCTTTTACCCAGCCCGCCTCCACCGCCCACTCCAGGCCTTGCGAGTAGGTGAAGCCCCCCACCGGCAGGCCGGGGCTGGCCAGCTGCAGCAGGCGCAGCAATGCCATGTCGCTGTCCATTAACCGGCCAGCACCAGCGCGGCGCCGGCCAGTAAGCCACCGCCAAAGGCCTTCTGCAGGCCACTGTGACGGCGCAACAGGCAACCGACCGCAAAGCCCGCCGCCAGCAGCAGGCCGCTGACCGCGACAAAGCCGGCGCTGAATTGCCAGAACGCACTTGGCGTGGCTTCTACGCCATGGGCCCAGCCATGGAACAGGGCGAACACCGGCATGGCCATGGCCAGCAGCAACTGACGGCTCGGCAGCAAGACCGCCCCGGCAGCCACCAACACCGACAGGGCGATCAAGGTTTCCATGCCCAGCACGTCGCCAAACAGGTGGCCACACACTGCCCCGCCAAACATCGCCGCCAGGGTTGCCAGGGGCAGTGTCAGGCTGCGCCCGGTCAATGCAGCGAGTACGCCGGTGCCCAGCAGCATCAGCAGGTGGTCAAGGCCGGTCAGCGGGTGCAGCAGGCCGTCCTGCAGCGGGTTGCTGTCGTGGCCAGGGTGGGCGAAGGCTGGCAGGGCCAGCATCAGCAGAAACAGGGCGAACGTCTTTTTCATAGGTTGCTCCGAGGCAGTTCAGGAATGGGCAGGCAGGCGCACGAACGGGTGATCGTGGCCGTGGGCATGGCTGTGGCCGTGCGGTGCGCTCTGGTACGCCCCGGCTTCAGGCTCGAATGGTGCCTGTTCCGCTTCTACCGTCAGGCCCAGGCCACGCAGCATGTCGTCCAGCACATGGTCATGCTGGAAGCGCAACAGGCCAGGCTCGATCTGCAGGGGCACGTGGCGGTTACCCAGGTGATAGGCCGCGCGTGCCAGCAGGTGCGGATCGGTGCAGCGCACCGTCGACACGGCCTCGGGCGCCGCCAGTACGCGAATCAGCTGGCTGCCTTCGGCATCGGCAAGCAGTTCACCGCCACGCAACAGGTGGCCGCGCTCGAGCATAAGCCCGGCTGCGCGCCCATCGTCCAGGGTTACCCGCAGGCGGCTCTTGATGCGGCTGTCCACGTCCAGGGTGACGGTGCCGCTTACAGCAAGCGTGCCGGGGTCGGTGATACGGCGGTTCAAGACAATCATGGGTGCTCCTTCAAAACAGGAAGTAACGCTGGGCCAGCGGCAGTTCGCTGGCAGGCTCGCAGACCAGCAATTCGCCATCGGCGCGCACCTGGTAGGTCTGCGCATCAACCTCGATCAGCGGTTGCAGGGTGTTGTGGACCATGTCCGGCTTGCGCACCCGGCGGCAGCCGTTGACCACGCCAATCAGGCTGCGCAGGTTCAGCTCTTCGGCCAGGCCACGGTCCATTGCCGCCTGGGGCAGGAAGGTCATGCGCGTAGCATGTCGCGCGGCACCAAGGGCGCCGAACATCGGCCGGTAGTGCACCGGCTGCGGCGTGGGGATGGAGCCGTTGATGTCGCCCATGGGCGCGGTGACGATCATGCCGCCTTTGATCACCAGGGCCGGCTTGACCGCGAAGAACGCCGGCGACCACAGCACCAGGTCGGCCAGCTTGCCCGCCTCTATCGAGCCCACTTCGTGGCCGATGCCGTGGGTCAGCGCCGGGTTGATGGTGTACTTGGCGATGTAGCGCTTGACCCGGAAGTTGTCGCTGTAGGCGGTGTCTGGCGCCAAAGGCCCACGGCGCAGCTTCATCTGGTGGGCAACCTGCCAGGTGCGCAGCACCACTTCGCCGACCCGGCCCATCGCCTGGGAATCAGACGAGGTCATGGCAAAGGCGCCCATGTCGTGGAGGATGTCCTCGGCAGCGATGGTTTCGCGGCGGATGCGCGATTCGGCGAAGGCCACGTCCTCGGCGATGCTCGGGTCCAGGTGGTGGCAGACCATGAGCATGTCCAGGTGCTCGTCCACGGTGTTTACCGTGTACGGCAGGGTCGGGTTGGTCGAGGATGGCAGCACGTTGGCCTGCCCCGCAGCGCGTATGATGTCCGGCGCGTGACCACCGCCGGCACCTTCGGTGTGGAAGGTATGGATGGTGCGGTCGCCGATGGCCGCCAGGGTGTCTTCGATACAACCGGACTCGTTGAGGGTGTCGGTATGGATCGCTACCTGGATGTCCATTTCCTCGGCCACGCCCAGGCAGCAGTCGATGGCCGCCGGGGTCGAGCCCCAGTCCTCATGCAGCTTCAGGCCCACCGCACCGGCCGCTATCTGCTCACGCAGCGCTTCTGGCCGCGAGGCATTGCCCTTGCCCAGCAAACCGATGTTGATCGGCAGGCTGTCGGCGGCCTGCAGCATGCGCGCCAGGTACCAGGGGCCGGGCGTGCAGGTGGTGGCATTGGTGCCGGTGGCCGGCCCGGTGCCGCCGCCGATAAAGGTGGTGACGCCGCTGTTCAGGGCCTCATCGACCTGCTGCGGGCAGATGAAGTGGATATGCGAGTCGACACCGCCGGCGGTGACGATCTTGCCCTCGGCCGCGATCACTTCGGTGCCGGGGCCCACCGGTACGTTGACGCCCGGCTGCACATCCGGGTTGCCGGCCTTGCCGATCACTGCGATGCGCCCGTGCTTGATGCCGATGTCGGCCTTGACGATACCCCAGTGGTCGATGATCAGGGCGTTGGTCAGCACCAGGTCCATCGCTTCCGCGGCCAGCATCTGGCCCTGCCCCATGCCGTCGCGGATGACCTTGCCGCCGCCAAACTTCACCTCTTCGCCGTAGATGGTGTAGTCCTTCTCCACCTCTACCCACAACGCTGTGTCGGCCAGCCGCACACGGTCGCCCACGGTGGGCCCGAACATGTCGGCATAGGCCTGGCGGGAAATACGGCTCATACCCTGCCCTCCAGCGGGCCCATCACCTTGCCCTGGAAGCCATAGACTTCACGCTTGCCGGCGTAGGCCACCAGTTGCACGGTGCGCGCCTGGCCCGGCTCGAAACGCACGGCGGTGCCGGCCGGGATATCCAGGCGAAAGCCCAGGGTTGGCGCACGGTCGAACACCAGCGCGTCGTTGACTTCGTAGAAATGGTAGTGCGAGCCGACCTGCACCGGCCGGTCGCCGTGGTTGGCCACACTGACACTGACCGTTTCGCGGCCACTGTTCAGCTCGATATCGCCAGCGGCGACCTGGATTTCACCTGGGATCATGCGGGGCTCCTGGGCTGTTTCAGACGATGGGGTCATGCACGGTCACAAGCTTGGTGCCATCCGGGAAGGTCGCTTCGACCTGCACGTCGTGGAGCATTTCGGCGATGCCGGGCATCACCTGCTCGCGGGTCAGCACTTCGCGCCCCTGGCTCATCAGTTCGGCAACGGTACGGCCATCGCGGGCGCCTTCCAGCACGGCAGCACTGATCAGCGCCACGGCCTCCGGGTAATTGAGCTTCAGGCCACGGGCCAGGCGCCGTTCCGCCAGCAATGCGGCGGTGAACAGCAGCAGTTTGTCTTTCTCTCTCGGGGTCAGCTCCATGGCGCTCTCTCAGGTAGCCCAGATACGCGGTGGGCAGGCTGGCAGGCCGAGGACGGCCGGGCGCAGCACATGCCACAGGCGTTGCAGGGTGCGTTGCAGGTGTTGGTTGTCATGGTCAAGCACACGGATAACCAGCAACGACCCCAGCAGGGTCGCGCCGGCCGGGTTGGCCAGTTCGTCGAGCAGTGGGCGAACTTGCTCCAGCACCGCCTGGTCGGCGGGTGCCGCACAGAACGTAGCGAGCAGCGGGTGGCCGCCGAGCTTGTCCAGGCGCCCGCCTTCGATACGCAGGCGTTCATGCAGGCCTACTTCGTCGGGTAGCTCAATATGCAAACGGCTGTCCAGGGCGCCCTGCTCGAACCGTTCGTTCATGACAGGGCGCCCCAGGCACAGGGTTTCCCAGGCCAGCAGGCGCGCCCCGGGATCGAGGGTGAAACGGCTGTGCAGGCTGGCGCGGGCGCCAGAAAAGAAGATGCTGTCCTGCGGCAACCATTCCAGTGTGCTGCCGGCGGCCAGCTGAAAACGCTGGGTCAGCCGCGCGGTCGGGCCGATGCTGCGGTAGAACTTGCTGGCACCGGGCATGGTCAGCAGCGCGTGGCTGCCGGGTTCCAGGTGAATGTCCAGATCAAGGCGGTCGCCAGCGACGATTCCACCTGGAGGGTGCAGCACATAGACATGGCACGGTGCACCCTCCGGGTAGAAGGGCCGCTGCACCAAAAGAGGTCCGAAATGCCGACGCGCACCAAGGCGGGTCACATCGTCACGCCTGACAAAGCGCAACTGCAGGTGGGCGCTCCAACCTGCATCGTCTGGTTGTTGTTCGATCTGCTCCGCGAGCGACATCCTGCGGCCCCTGAAATCCGTGGCCTGCTGGCCGTTAGAGGGTCCGGCGCGGGCAGTAGCTAGCGCCCGCGGCCTGACCACTCGATCAAATTCGCAGGCTGGATATAGCAGGTTGCGGGCCAACTCCGCAGGTGAAGGCTCATGAAACTTTTGCCGTAGCCGCTCTGGCATCGGGCATACGGGGGGATGGCGCACAAAGCGGGGGCGTGGGTTGGCCCTGTTTCGGTGCCGGCAGAAGTGCAAAAGGGGCCGCTTTGCAGCCCTTCGCGGGCGTGCCCGCGAAGGGCCGCAACGCGGCCCCAAAACCTCAAACCTCAGTAATCGAAACGGTCGACCGCACGCCGACGTTCGTTGTCGTCACGCCGGTCATAGCTGGCTGTGGTCTGGATGTTGGCATGGTGCGCCAGCTTCTGGGCAATCGACAGGTCATGCTCTTCGATCACCCGGGTGATGAACGCCCGGCGGAAGTCGTGCGGCATGATTTTCACCCCCACTTGCGCACCGCGCTGGCGGGCAATGTAGTAAATCGCGTGCTTGGTGATACGCGCACGGGTGATGTGGCTACCGCGGCGAATGCGGTTGAACAGGAACAGGTCATCTTCTGCCCCTGCCGGCAGGTCCTGACGGCGCAAGTCCAGCCACGCCTGCAGCTTTTCGAATGCCCATGGCGGTGCGTACTTGATCAGTTGGTGGTTGCCCTTGCCAACCACCTGCAGGCTGCGGGCCTCGAAATCGACCTGGGCCAGGTCGATGTCCACCGACTCCGACTTGCGCATGCCGGTGCCGTACAGCAAGGCGATGATCGCCGCGTCGCGTACCCCCTGCGGCCGCGGGTCGGATGCGCACACATCCATCAGTTCGCGAATCAGGCTGCGGCGCAGGTTGCGCCCTGGCGGCAGGCGGCTGCCAGTGGCCGGTTTGACCTCACGAATGCGCAACAACTGCTCATGGTCGATCAGGCCCTGGCGCCAGGCCTCGTTCATCACCCCGCGAATGGCGTTGACGTACAGCGACGAGCTGTTGGGCGCGTAACCGTCGGCACGCAGGGCCGACACCAAGGCGATCACGTGGCCGGGCTCTAGCCGATGCCAAGGCACGTCGACGACATTGCAGTCGACAAAGCCCAGCCGGTCGGCGGCGTCCTGAAGGATGTAGCGCATGGTCTGCTGGCTGGATGGGGCCAGGCGGTCCATGTACTGCAGCAGCGGATTTTTAGGGAGATCGGACAAAAGTGAATCCTGTAGCGAAGCGGCAGCCGGCAGCGAACCGGGCAAAACCTCAAGCGAGTCAAAACGACCTACAAACAAGTCCCAATGAGCGCCAAGCGCGCATACCATCAGGCCCCTGAACGGTGCCATCACCTTGATATTCAAGGGCTTTGCAACTGGCACGGTTCGTAATCTTACCCCAATTGAGGCCTACCGAACGAACCGAGGATCGCCCATGCCAAGTGCAACGCATCGTTCCTGTTGTAGCCCAGACAGACGGCATGCCCGGCTGACGCGGTCATTTGTGGCAGCGCGAGATAGGGATTGCTAGACGATGGCTGCCGGCCACCATGTCGGAAACATCTGCTGCACGCGGGGCTCGGCAAAGCGTTCGTCTATCAGCACCAGCACGCCCCGATCCTGGTCACCACGGATAACCCGGCCCGCCGCCTGGATCACCTTGCGCACTCCAGGGTACAGGTAGGCGTAATCGAAGCCAGCCCCAAACTGCTGCCCCAGCCGCTGTTTGAACTGTTCGTTGACCGGGTTGACCTGCGGCAAACCCAAGGTGGCGACAAACGCGCCGATCAACCGGGTGCCTGGTAAATCCACGCCTTCGCCGAACGCACCGCCCAATACGGCGAAGCCCACGCCTTTGCCATCGGCGACAAAGCGGTCAAGAAACCCTTGGCGGGCCGCCTCGTCCATCCCCGGTTCCTGGGCCCACAGGGGAATCTGCCCATGCCGCTCGGCCAGCAGACCGGCCACTTGCTGCAGGTATTCGAAGCTGCTGAAGAACGCCAGGTAATTGCCCGGCATGCGCTCGTACTGTTGGGCAATCAGCTCGACGATCGGTGCCAGGGAGGCGTGGCGCTGCTGGTAACGGGTGGACACCTGGCTGGCAATCCGTACTTCCAGCTGCTCTGCGCGAAACGGCGCAGCCACTTCCAGCCAGGCGGTATCGGCCGGCATGCCCAGCAAGTCGCTGTAGAAATGCCGCGGGCTCAACGTGGCGGAAAACAGTGTCACGCTGCGCGCCGCCTGCATGCGTGGGGCCAACAGGCGTGCCGGGGTGACATTGCGCAGGCACAGGGTAGCCAGCCGACGCTTGCGCGGGCCCTGACGCTGGCTGATGTCGAACAGAAAGTGCTCATCGAATAGCTCGGCAACCCGGCTGAACTGCAAGGCCTGGAAGAAGAACTGCAACACCTGCGGGTCCATTTGCGCAGGCGTCTGGTTGATCTGCTCCTGAATCAGCCCGATGCATTGCTGCAGGGCGCGCAGCAGGCCGTCTGGCAGCGACTCGCTGGCTTGATAAGGCGCGCGCTGTTCTTTATACAGGGCGTTCCACTGCCGGTTGAGGCGGTCCAGCGCACTGACCAGCCCAGGCGGTTTGCTCTGACGCAGGGCCAGCAACTGCCCTTGGTCAAGGGTGGCGCTGTACATGCCGCGTCCACGCTCGACAAGATTATGCGCTTCGTCCACCAGTACTGCCACGCGCCACTGGTTGAGCTGGGTGAGGCCGAACAGCAAGGCATGCGCATCGAAGTAGTAGTTGTAGTCAGCGACCAGCACGTCGACCCAGCGCGCCATCTCTTGCCCCAGGTAATACGGGCAAACCTGATGCGCCAAGGCCACTTCGCGCAGGTTGGCACGGTCAAGCAAAGGCAGTGCTGCCGCAGCCTCACGCGCTGCCGGCAAACGGTCGTAGAAGCCTGCGGCCAATGGGCAGGATTCACCATGACAGGCTTTGTCCGGGTACTCACAGGCCTTGTCGCGGGCGATCAACTCCAGGGTGCGCAATGCAGGTTGTGGCGTGGCATCGGTGATCTGGCGCATGGCATCGAGGGCCAGCGCCCGGCCCGGGGTCTTGGCAGTGAGAAAGAACAGCTTGTCCAGTTGCTGTGGCACCATGGCTTTGAGCAGCGGGAACAAGGTACCGAGGGTCTTGCCAATGCCGGTGCTGGCCTGGGCCATCAGGCAACGCCCGGTACTTACCGCCTTGTACAAGGTTTCGGCCAGCTGCCGTTGCCCCTGGCGGAACTGTGGATAGGGGAAGCTCAGCGCCTGAAGCCCTTGGTCACGCTCGGCCAGACGCCGTTGCTGGAATTGGGCCCAGCCCAGAAAGCGCTGGCACTGGGTTTCGAAGAAGGCCCGCAACTCAGCAGCCGTGTAGTGCTCACTGAGCAGCGTCTGTTCATCGCTGTCCACGTCCAGGTACACCAGCGCCACATCGATGGTTGGCAATTGCCGTGCCTGGCACATCAACCAGCCATAGACCTTGGCCTGGGCCCAGTGCAACTGGCGGTGATTGGCCGGCTGACGCGCCAGATCGCCACGGTGCGTCTTGATCTCTTCCAGGCGATTGCTGCCAGGGTCATAACCATCGGCGCGGCCTCGCACCTTGAGGGTTTCGAACTGGCCTTCAAGGGTGATTTCCGACTCGTAGCCAGCAGCACGCCGTGCCACTACCCGCTGATGCCCTTCGATGCCTTCCTGGGCGGTGGGCGACGGCGTAAAGCGCAGGTCCAGGTCGCCGACCTTGGCGCTGAACTCGCACAAGGCACGCACCGCCACGCTGTAGCTCAAGGCGTTTCGCTCCAGCGCACATGGCACACCGCAACGGGCAAGCCGTGCTGCCTGCAGAACTCCAGCCAGCGCAGCTGGTTGTCCTGCAGGCGGTCACCGGGCCCCTTGACCTCGACCATGCGGTAACGGCCCTGCTCCGGCCAGAACTGGATCAGGTCGGGCATGCCGGCGCGGTTGCTGCGAATGTCCTGCAACAAGCGCAGGAAGCACTGTTTCAGCTGGGCAGCCGGCAAGCACGCCAAGGCCTGTTCCAGCAGTTCCTCGCTGAGCATGGACCAGAACACGAACGGCGACTGCAGGCCCTGTTTGCCCTGGTAGCACTCGAGAATCGCCTGACGATGGCTGCCATCGTCGAGCCGCCCCAGGCAAAGATCGAATAGCGCACTGCGCCGCTGCTGGAAGTCACTGTCGTGCAGGTCCTGTGGCGCGGCCTGAAACGGGTTGAAGAATGCGCCAGGCACAGGGGCGAAGATGGCCTCCCAGCACAACAGGCCAAACAGGCTGTTGAACAGCGTGTTCTCCACGTAATGCGCCTGGCCACCTTCTTGCGCCAGGTGCTGACGCACAGCTTCCTCCACACCCAACGCAGCGTGCTCGCGGGGCAACTCGAGCTCGATCAGCTCCAGCGGTGTGGCACGCTGGCGTCGCTGTGGCGGGCCGCCAAGCTTGCGCGCCAGGCGTGGCAGCATCCGTTCCAGTGCCTGCACTTCCAGCGCGTTGGCCGGTGCCGCCGCGAGCTGTAGTGCCAGCGCATGGGCCTGGGGCCACTGCTCAGTGCGCTCAAGCACCCGCACCTGGCGAATGCGTGCCTGGGCATGGCTGCACTGGCCGTACACTGCCATGGCCTGGTCCCACTCCCCCAGGCGCTCGCATTGCTGGCCCAGGGCGAACTGCAGGCGCGCATGGCGGCGGGCCAGCCACGGGTTGTCACTGTGCAGGCCCTGCAGGGCACCCAGAATCGACACGGGTTCGTCGCCCTGCTCCAGCCGCTCGGCGCACTGGTGCAAGGCCATGGCCAGGTCGACTTCGGCACGTTGCTGCAGGGCTCGCGAGCCCGTGCTGAATGGCACCTGCTCGTAACGCAGCACACCGAGGTCGGCGAGGACGAACTCTGACCAGTCCTGGTACAGGTTGCCGAAGAACAACAGGCGCATGCGGTCGCACAAGGGTTGCAGGCACCACTGGAGGATGCGCACCTCGCTGTCGGGAAACCATTCGGCCAGTGACCGGGCCACCAGCCCTAGCGGTTGCAGCTGTGCCAACAGCTCATGCTTGGCGGCACGCGGGCGGCTCAGTTGCCGGGCGAAGCAGCGGGCCAGTTCGTCTTTGCGCAGCAAGGCGAACAGCTGTTCCAGGCCCAGTTGCTCGGGTTCCCGCACCCAGCCGAGTTTCTGCAAAGGTTGCAGCGCCAGCGCCGTATCGCCGATTTCGGCGTAGTCGAGCCGGTCGCTGCGAAACAGCTCGCCTTTGCGCATGACCATGCGCACCATCAAGGCCTGGGTTGGCGCTTGCAGTTGGTTGAAGGCACGGATGAAGGCCAGTTCCTGGTCATCGAGCAGGTCCTGGTAGCGCTGTTCGACCCACAGCACTACCTGGCGGAAGTTGTGCAGGTAGTAGAACGGGTCGTCGACGGAATGGGCGATCACTGGCGGAGGTCAGGTTGCGGTAACAGGCACTGTTTATACATACAGATAACCATGCCTGACAAGAGCCGTGGGTCGCGTCACGATCAACGATCCGCTTGGGGCTGCTTCGCAGCCCATCGCGACACAAGGCCGCTCCCACAGATACGGCGGTGCCGCTGTGAACAGTGAAATACCTATGGGAGCGGCCTTGTGTCGCGATTGGGGCGCAAAGCGCCCCCAGGATTTATGCCTGTTCAGTCGCTCCAGCCATCTCCCCTGCTTCGACCTTGGCATTGCCAATCGGCGCCTGCAGCAGCAGGAAGTACGCCACCGCCGAGCACAATGCCACCACCGCGCTGATCATGAACGCCGTGGTGAACGAGCCTGAGTACTGGATGCTGAAGCCGGTAGCGATCGGCGCCACCGAGCCGGCAATGTAACCGCCGAAGTTCTGGATCGAGCCAAACGAGGCCACGCGCGGGCTGTCGACGATGGTATTGACGATCATCCAGGCAGTGGCACTGGCCATGTTGATGCTGAACAGTGCCAGGCACAGCAGGATGACGCAGCCGGTCAGGCCGGTGACGAACGACAGTGGCAAGGTGAACAGCGCCGCCAGCACCAGGCCGGTAATGACGCTGAACTTGCGGCTGCCCAGCACAGTCATGCCACGCTTCACCAGCCGGTCGCAGAAGCGCCCGGCAACGATTGTACCCGCCGCACCAAAGCCGTAGGCCAGCGACACGACCCAGGCGGTCTTGTACAGGTCCAGGCCGTGTTCACGCTCGAAGTAGCCCGGCAACCAGGTCAGGTGCAGCCACAGCATGTAGATCACACCCATGAAACCCAACACCGCACCCCAGGTGCTGCGGTGCTTGAACAGGTCCAGCCAGCCGGCGAAGTACGAAGCCTTCGGCGTTTGTACCGGGGCCACAGGCGCCTTGTGTTCCGCTGGCAGCGGCTTGCCTTCGGCCTCCAGTTCCGCCAGGTAACGCGCCTTGCTCTTGTAGAACGTCAGCCAGCACACCGCCAGCACCACACCGATCACGCCGGTAATGATGAACATGCCACGCCAGCCGAAGTTGACCATGAACAACGTCAGCAAGGGCGGCGCCAGGCACGGGCCGAGGCAGGTCGACGACCACACCACGCCGGTTGGCGTGCCGCGCTCATTGGCATCGAACCACTCCGACAGGGCCTTGGCCGCCGACGGGAACGTGGGCGCCTCGCCAATGCCCAGCAACACCCGCAGGCCCATGAAACCGGCAAAGCTGTTGACCATGCCAAACGCCGCCTGGGCCACCGACCAGCCCAGCAGCGAGGCGCCGAGAGCGACCTTGCTGCCCAGGCGGTCGATGATCATGCCCATTGGCAACTGGGCAAAGGCGTAGGCAATGGAAAACGCCGACAACAGGATGCCCATCTGCGACGGGCTGATCATCATGTCTTTCTGGATGGAGGTGTTGGCGATCGACAGCGCACTACGGTCCAGGTAGTTGACGATGCCGATCAGCAGCAGGAACACAACGGTGATGCGCTGGTACTTCTTCATAGGGTTCATGTGTCGACCTTTATTATTATTGTTGCCGCGCTGTCAGCGCTTTGGCGATCCATCGATGGTCCTGCGCCCCTCCCTTGCGCAGCGTGTAGCTCAAGGCTGGCGGGCGGTAGCTGCAACCTCCAGCAGGCCACGCCGGCCGAGGTTGTCGATCAACGCGCGCAGGCCAAACGCCCACTGCGGTGCCTGGTCGCTGGTGGTCACGCGGTTGCACAGGGTACCCAGTTGCGGGTTGCTGATGGTCACCACATCACCCGGCTTGTGGGTAAAGCCATTGCCCGGCTGGTCACGGTCCTGCTTGGGGGCGAACAGGGTGCCGAGGAAGAGCACCATGCCGTCGGGGTACTGATGGTTTTCGTTGAGGGTTTGCTGCACCAGGTCTTGCGGGTCGCGGCTGATCTGGCGCATTGAACTGCGGCCAGCCAGGATGAAACCGTCCTCGCCCTCAACCCGCAAGTCCACTTCGGCGTTGCGCACATCGTCAAGGCCGAAGCTTTCGTCAAACAGCCGCAGCAGCGGGCCCAGTGCGGTGGAGGCATTGTTGTCCTTGGCCTTGGACAGCAGCAAGGCGCTACGCCCTTCGAAGTCGCGCAGGTTGACGTCGTTGCCGAGCATCGCGCCCTTGATGCTGCCATCGCTGGACACCGCCAGCACCACTTCCGGCTCAGGGTTGTTCCAGCTGGACTTGGGGTGGATGCCGATAGCGGCACCGTGGCCAACTGCCGACAGCGGCTGGGCCTTGGTAAACACTTCGGCATCCGGGCCAATGCCCACTTCCAGGTATTGCGACCACAGGCCCTGCTCCACCAGCACCTTGCGCAGCGCTTCGGCCTGCGCCGAGCCGGGCACGATCTGCGACAGGTCTGCGCCGATGCGGCTGGCCAGGGTGTCACGGATGGCATCGGCCTTGGCCGGGTCGCCCTTGGCCTGCTCTTCCACCACACGTTCCAGCAGGCTGGTGGCGAAGGTTACGCCAGCGGCCTTCACCGCCTGCAAGTCGATAGGCGCCAGCAGCCATGGCTGACGCGGGTCGCGCTGGGCGGGGTCGCTGTTGTCCAGCAACACCGATAGCGCCACCAGCGGTTCGGCCAGCGGCAAGGCGCGCAGGTAGGCGACCGGGTCGGCCACTTCAAGCAGAGCCGAGACAGTCGCCACGTAGGTGCTGATGTCGTAGACCGCGCCGGCTTTCACCAGCACCACCGCCGGCCCCTGGTCCGCCAGCCACACCCGCCCTACCCAGCTGCCGCTGTCGAACACACTGGCATCCTGGCTCAGCGGCAGCGGTTGATTGGCGTTCGATCGGTCAGTCATCTGTGTACCCTTACTGTGCATCATTGGGAAAGTGCCGGCAGTTGCAGTTGGCCGGCCAGGCGATCAAGGTCAGCCAGCAGCTGTGGCGAGAGGCTCACGCCCTGTTGCAGGGCCTGGCGGCGCTGGGCAAGGCCAGCCTGCCCAGGCAAGCGCACCGGGCGCGCAGGGTCGAACGGGCGGCTGGCGAGTACCAGTCGGCCCAGGAAGCTGGTTTCATCGGTGAACGCTTCCAGGCCGCCGAAGAAGCGCGGGTCGATGACCACGGCGGTGGCCGAGGCGCCCCACTGCTCAGGGGCATCCTTGCGCCCATGGCCGGCCAGGCCGGACGTCAGGGCTTCGACCAGCAACGCCAGGGCAAAGCCTTTGTGGCCAAAGGCCTGGCCGCCGAGAGGCAGGATGCTGCCTTGCGGGCGGGTAAAGAAATCGACCGGGTCGTCGCTCAGCTGCCCGTCATTGCTCACCAGTACCGGGTGCGGCAGGCGGCTGCCGGCATCGCGGCACTGGCCAACCAGCCCAAGGGTAATGGTCGACATGCTCACGTCCAGCAGGATCGGCTCGCCCTGGGTCGGGATACCGGCAGCAATCGGGTTGGGGGTGTAGATCGGGTCGATGCCACCGTGGGCGCAGACCAGCCCCACCGAGGGGTCCGATGAATACACCATGGCCACCAGGCCCTGGTCGGTATAGTGCTTGAGATAGGCGGCCAGGCAGCCAATGTGCGAAGCACGGCGTACCACCGCAATGCCGATGCCCTGCGCAGTCGCACCTTTTGCTGCGCATTCCAGGGCACGGCTGACGCAGTAAGGCCCCAACAGGTAATGGCCATCGAACACGCTGGCGATGCCACTGTCCGTCACTTGTTCCAGTACCTGTGCACGGGCCTTGACCTTGCCTTCCTGCATGCCACCGATGTAGCGGCTGACCAGGTTCAGGCCGTGGGTACGGTGCCCGAGCAGTTCACCTTCGAGCAGTACCCGGGTCACCACCTGGGCGACCTCGGTATCGGCACCGGCTTTCTCGAACAGTTGCTCGACAAAGGTGGTGAGCGCTTGCACGTTGTGATGTGTGGCTTGAGTCATTGTTGTTATCTCGTAAGCGGGACGGGAGCGGTCAATCAGGTCACTGCGCCGATCTGCCAGGGCACGAACTCGTTCTGCCCATATCCGTGCTGTTCGCTTTTGCTGCGTTCCCCGGAAGCAATGCGCAGCATCTGCTCGAAGATGTACGCGCCACGCTCCTCGATGCTGGTGGAGCCGTCGGCAATACCGCCGCAATTGACGTCCATGTCCTCTTCCTGGTGTTCGAACACCCGGTTATTGGTCGCCAGCTTGATCGACGGTGCCGGGGCACAGCCGTAAGCCGAACCACGCCCGGTGGTGAAGGCGATCAGGTTGGCCCCGCCAGCCACCTGGCCAGTGGCCGAGACCGGGTCGTAACCAGGGGTGTCCATGAACACCAGGCCCTGGGCACGCACGGTCTCGGCGTACTGGTACACATCGACCAGGTTGCTGGAGCCCGCCTTGGCCACTGCGCCCAGGGATTTCTCGAGGATGGTGGTCAGGCCCCCGGCCTTGTTGCCGGCCGAAGGGTTGTTGTTCAGCTCGGCGTTCATGCGCTGGCAGTAGTCTTCCCACCAGCGGATGCGCGCCACCAGCTTTTCGCCCACCTCACGGCTGACCGCGCGGCGGGTCAGCAAATGCTCGGCGCCGTAGATTTCCGGGGTCTCGGACAGAATCGCGGTACCACCGGCCGCCACCAGGCGGTCCACGGCGTTGCCCAGTGCCGGGTTGGCGGTGATGCCGGAGTAGCCATCGGAGCCGCCACATTGCAGGCCGACCACCAGATGCCGTGCGCTGACCGGTTGGCGCTGGACGTGGTTGGCCTCGGCCAGCAGGCTTTTGACCTGCTCGATGCCGGCAGCAATGGTTTTCGAGGTACCGCCGATGCCCTGGATGGTGAAGGTGCGCAGTTGCGCACTGGCTTGCAGGCCCTGGGTTTCCAGCAGGCTTTCGATCTGGTTGGTTTCGCAGCCCAGGCCAATGATCAATACGGCAGCAAAATTGGGGTGCACGGCGTACCCGGCCAGGGTGCGGCGCAGCAAGCCAAGGGATTCGCCGCTGGGGTCTACTGCGCAGCCGGCACCGTGGGTCAGGGCGACCACGCCGTCGATATTCGGGTAGTCGGCCAGTGCCTCGGGGTGGATGTCACGGCGGAAATGGTCGGCCACAGCCCTGGCGACGGTCGCCGAGCAGTTCACCGAGGTGAGAATGCCGATGTAATTACGGGTGGCAACCCGCCCATCGGCGCGCACGATGCCCTCGAACTGCGCTTCGCTGCCAGGCTGGCTGCGAGTGTCGACACCAAAGGCATAGTCACGGGCGAAATCGCCCATTTGTACGTTGTGCACATGCACGTGATCGCCGGCATTGATGGCCTGCGAGGCAAAACCGATGATTTGCCCGTAACGGCGCAGCGGCTGGCCCTGCTCCACCCGTTCGGTCGCGAGCTTGTGGCCCGAAGGAATCGGCTGGCGCACGGTAATCGCCTCGGCATCCAGGTGCAGGCCTTGCGGCAAGGCCTGGCGGGCGATAAGCACGTTGTCCAGCGGGTTGAGGCGGATGACGGCAAGGTCACCGGACTTGGCAATCAGTTGCATGGGACCTCTCAGGGCGGTGCGGCGGGCTTCTTGTTATGGCTGTTGCCACTGTAAGAAGCCTTGCGCAGCATTCCCAATGAGATGATCCGATCAATTGATAACCAGTGGTTATCGGAAGTCGTGATCGGGCGGTGATCCTTGATCGTCTAATAGACTGCCCAAGTGCTCAAGCCTGCACATATCCTGTGGGAGCGGGTTCACCCGCGAACACCGGCGCAGCCGGTGCCATGCACCGCGTCGACTGCTTCGCGGGTAAACCCGCTCCCACAGGGATCGCGTGAACCATCAGGTCTTGTCCAAGGCAGTGGCAGCCGTACCTTCCTGCTGTCGCTGTTTGGCACCCTCCAGCAAAATCTCGACAAACGCCCGGGCCGAAGCGCTCAGCGGTTCATCCTTGCGGGTGACCACGCCATACTCCAGCGCGGGTACATGCAACGGGCTGCGCAGCTCCTTGAACTGCCCGCTGGCCAGCTGCGCGGCAACCATCGAACGCGGCAACATGGCAATCATCGGCGCCGATTGCAGCAGCTGCAGGAACATCGGCATGGAGATGGTCTCGACGCTGTCGACGGGCGTGGCAATACCGGCCACCCGGAAGGCCTGTTCCAGGCGGTTACGGATCGGCGTGCCCACCGGGTACAGCACCCACGGCCAGTCGCCCAGCGCCGACAGTGGCGGGCTTTCCAGCTGGTTGAGCGGGTGCTCGCTGTTGACCACCAGGCTGAACGGTTCGGGTTCGAGGGGCTGGAAGTCGAACAGCTGGCTGAAGCGCTCTTCGGTGAAGCGGCCAATCATGATGTCGAGCTTGTTCTGCTCCAGCATGGTCAGCAGGTGATCACTGGAATGCTCCACCACTTCGATCGACAACAGCGGGCTGCGGGCCTTGATCGCGGCAATGGCCTGCGGCAGTACCAGCGCAGTGGCGGCAAAGATGCCACCGACGCGGATAAAACCGTGCCCGCCGTTGCGCAGGCGGTTGACCTGGTCGACGAATTGCTGCGACTCGGCCAACGCACCCTGGGCATAACGCACCACGTATTCACCCAGCTCGGTGGGCGGCATGCTGCGTGGCAAGCGCTCGAACAGGGCAAAGCCGAACTGCTCTTCGAGATCGCGCAGCATCTTGCTCAGGGCCGGCTGGCTGAGGTTCATGCGCGTGGCGGTTGCGTGCATGTTGCGGGTGCGCGCCAGGGTGTCGATAAGCACCAGGTGCTTGTAGCGGATCCAGTTGCAAAAGCTGGAATGGGTCAGGTCCGGCGACATCGGCAGCAGGCCTCAGGCAGGTGAAAAAGCAGGGTTATTGCGCCCGCAGGTAGCGCAGCAAGGTATCCAGGGCAACCGAATTGGGCCGCGAGCGGAGGGTCAGCACGCCCAGGTTGGCCATGGTCAGCGGCAGCTCTACCGGCAGGATGGCAACCATGCCATAGCGGGCATAATGCTCGGCCACGTCATTGGGTACCACCGCAATCATTTCGGAGGCTTCGAGCATGGCGGTGGTGGCCAGGATCGAGGCGGTTTCAACGATGTCCAGTGACTGCACCATGCCCCCGGCCTGCAGCGCACTTTCGACGCGGCGGCGCATCGGGCTGCCGATGGGGTGCAGGATCCAGGTCAGGGCCACCAGGTCACTCAATTGCAACCCGACAGTCGCCGCCAGAGGGTGCCCGGCGCGGGCAATCACGCGCATCTGCTCACCGCCTTCAAACAGCTCGATGTTCAGGTCCTGGCTGTCGCTCTGGTCTGGCAGGCGGCCCACGACCATGTCGAAATCGCCGCGCAGCAACGCGGGCAGCAAGGTATCGCTGGTACCCACTTCCAGCGAGATACGCACCTTGGGGTGGTCACGCTTGTAGGCCAGTACCGCCTTGGTCAGCACGCCCGGCACCGGGCCCATGACGCTGCCCACCCGCACCAGGCCCAAGGCCCCGCGCGCCAGTTCGGCGATTTGCGCCTGGGCATGCTCGAACTCATGCAGCGCGCTCTGTGCATAGCGGATCATCACCTCACCGTAGAGCGTTGCTTGCATGCCGCGCGGCAAGCGCTCGAACAAACGCACGCCAAGGCGTTCCTCAAGCTGCTGCAGCAACAGGCTGGCCGCCGGTTGCGTGGTGTGCATCGCCGCAGCGGCGCGGCGCAGGTTGCCGAACTCGCCCAGCGCATTGAGCAGCGTGATCTGGCGGCTGGAGATTCTCAATGCACCAAGGCTGGCAGGCGCCTGGGTTGGGTCAAGTGGCAAGCGAGACATATCGAATCCGGTATCGCTGATTAAGAATTGGCGATTATGCCTGTATCGCTCGACAACCTACAGTCAGGTCTCCCAGCGCTTGAGCAGAACAAGAGTCGATCATGAGCATACGTATTACCCACCTGAGCGTTCGCGACATTCGTTTTCCTACTTCGCTGTCGCTGGATGGCTCCGACGCCATGAACAGCGCCCCCGACTATTCGGCAGCCTACGTGGTGCTGCACACCGACGCCGAGGGCCTTGAAGGCCACGGCCTGACGTTCACCATTGGCCGCGGCAACGAGATCTGCGCGGCGGCGGTGCAGTCACTGGCCCCCCTGATCGTCGGCCTCAGCCTCGAAGAGATTACCGCCGACATGGGCGGTTTCTGGCACCGCTTCACCGTCAGCGACAGCCAACTGCGCTGGCTGGGCCCGGAGAAAGGCGTGATCCACCTGGCCACTGCGGCCATCATCAACGCGGTGTGGGACCTGTGGGCCAAGCGCGAAGGCAAGCCGGTGTGGAAACTGCTGGCCGACATGACGCCCGAGCAACTGGTGCGCTGCCTGGACTTCAGCTACGTCACAGACGTGCTCACCCCCGAGGAAGCCATTGCCCTGCTCCGCCGCCAGGCCCCAGGCAAGGCCCAGCGTGAGGCGCAGATGCTGCGCGAAGGCTACCCCGGCTACACCACCGCGCCAGGCTGGTTGGGTTACAGCGAAGAGAAGATGCGCAAACTGGCCCGCGAGGCCGTGGAAGATGGCTGGACCCACATCAAGCAGAAGATCGGTGCCGACCTGGAAGAAGACATCCGCCGCGCCAGCATCCTGCGCGACGAAATCGGCTGGGAGCGCACCCTGATGATGGATGCCAACCAGGTGTGGGGCGTGGAGGAGTCGGTTGCCAACATGCGCCGCCTGGCCGCCTTCGAACCGCTGTGGATCGAAGAGCCGACCAGCCCGGACGACATCCTTGGCCACGCCACCATTCGCCAACGCATCGCGCCGATTGGTGTCGCCACCGGTGAACACTGCCACAACCGGGTCATGTTCAAGCAGATGTTCCAGGCCGGTGCGCTGGATTTCTGCCAGCTGGATGCCGCCCGCCTGGGTGGCCTGAACGAGGTGCTGATCGTGCTGCTGATGGCGGCCAAGTACGACGTGCCGGTGTGCCCGCACGGCGGCGGCGTCGGGCTGTGCGAATATGTGCAGAACATCGCCCTGTTCGATTACATCGCCGTGTCTGCCTCGCTGCACAACCGGGTACTGGAGTACGTCGACCACCTGCATGAGCACTTCATCGACCCGGTGGTGATCCGCCGTGGGCGTTACATGCCGCCGCAACGCCCAGGCTACAGCATCGAAATGCATGCCGAGACCCTTGAACGCTACCAGTACCCCAACGGCGCGGTGTGGCTCGATATCAACCGTTCCTGAACAACAGGCCTGGGTGTGCCCCCAACAGGGGGCACACCACCAGCACTTTTCACGGGGAAAAAAACAATGACAACCCTCACCAGCGCAGCGGCTTCGGCCCCTGCCGCCACCACCGAGCAGCGCCTGAACGGCCTGCTGCTGCGCAAATTGATGCCACTGCTCATCGTCGTCTACGTGATGAGCTTTCTTGACCGCACCAACATCGCCCTGGCGAAAGCCAGCATGGGCATCGACCTGGGCCTGTCGGCAGCGGCCTATGGCCTGGGTGCCGGCCTGTTCTTCCTGACCTATGCGCTGGCCGAAGTGCCCAGCAACCTGATCATGCACCGGGTGGGCGCGCGCTTCTGGATCACCCGCATCATGATCACCTGGGGCCTGCTGTCGGCGGGCATGGCCTTCGTCCAGGGAGAAACGTCGTTCTACATCATGCGCCTGCTGCTGGGGGTGGCCGAAGCGGGCCTGTTCCCCGGGGTGATGCTGTACCTGACCTACTGGTTCGACCGCGAACAGCGCGCCCGCGCCACGGGTTACTTCCTGCTGGGCGTGTGCCTTGCCAACATCCTCAGCGGCCCGCTGGGCGGTGCGCTGCTGGAAATGGACGGCGTACTGGGCTGGCATGGCTGGCAGTGGCTGTTCGTGCTCGAAGGCTTGCCTGCCGTGGCCCTGGCCTATGTGGTGTGGAAGAAGCTGCCCGATGGCCCGGCTTCGGCGCCTTGGCTGTCGGCCGCCGACGCCCAGGACATCGAACGCCGCCTGGCCGCCGAACGGGCTGCCGCGCCACAGCAGAGCAAACTGGGGCAGATGTTCCGCGACCGGCAGATCTGGCTGGCAATCGCGGTGTACTTCGTGCACCAGATCACCATCTACACGGTGATTTTCTTCCTGCCGGGTATCATCGGCACTTACGCTGCGCTATCACCCTTCCAGATAGGCCTGCTGACTGCCGTGCCGTGGATTGCGGCTGCCATCGGTGCTGCCACCTTCCCGCGCCTGGCCACCTCGCCACGGCGTTGCCGCACCCTGCTGTTCTGCGGCCTGCTGACCATGGCGACCGGGTTGCTGCTGGCGTCGCTGGCCAACACGTTCATTGGCCTGATCGGGTTTTCACTGACCGCCCTGATGCTGTTCGTGGTGCAGTCGATCCTGTTTGTCTTCCCGTCCAGCCGGCTGAGTGGCAACGCCCTGGCGGCGGGCCTTGCGTTTGTCACCACTTGCGGCCTGTTGGGTGGCTTCGTCGGGCCGTCGGTGATGGGCCTGATCGAGCAGGCCACCGGCAGCACCCGCAACGGCTTGTGGATCATTGCCGCATTGCTGGTGCTGGCAGCGGTGCTCAGCACCCGCTTGCGCCAGGGGCAAGAGCAGGCATAGTCAGCGTGAAACGCTGGCAGGTCGCCCGCAGCGCGGCTCCAGTGCCTGCGCCAGGCGCTCCACCGCCTGCTGCAGGTCATCTGGCTGGTCACCCAGCCAGACCAGTGCCATGTACTGCTGGTAACGCCCCTGCAGGCTGAACTGCCTGCCCGGCAGTGCATGCAAGGCGGAACCTGCCAGCGCCGCAACGATGCAATCCCAGGCCAACGGTTGGCGAAAACGCACCCACAGCATTCGCCCGCCCTGAGGCGCCTGCATCGCCACCTGCTGACCGAACTGCAACGCCAGCGCACGTACCAGATATTGCGTGCGCCTTTGCAGGTCGGTACGCAGCTGTACCAGGTGTATCTCGATCTGCCTTTTACCCAGCATCAGGGCAAGCGCTTGCAGGCGCAGCGGCGCAAGCCGATAGGCCCGTTCGGAAAATGCCTTGGCCAGTGCCGCGTCATGGCTTAGCACATAGGCGTAAGGTGCCTCGGCCCCCACTGCTGTCTCGAATGCCCCCAATACCAACAGCGAGCGAGGGTCGACCCAGTCGCGCAGGCGCGTGCGTGGCGGCCCGCTGTAACAGTGTTCACTGTCCAGGTCGTTTTCCAGCACCCATACAGGGTGCTGGCCCAGTAGCTGACCAAGCTGCTGCTGGTAGTGCGGCGGCACCAGCCGCCCTTGCGGCATGCCCAGGCAAGACGGCATGACCAGCATGCACACCGGCTCGGCGCCCAGCAACCGGGCCAAGGCCCGCAGGTTCGGGTTGCCGCGGCTATCTGCAGGTACTTCCAGCACCCGCATGCCGGCACGTGCCAAAGCGTGCAACACCTGCCAGCAACAGGGCGACTGCACCAGCACCGTTCCCCCTTGCAAGGCAAGGCCCGCGAGCACTGTATCCAGCAACGCTTGCACATCAGGGGCCAGTTGAACGTCCTCGGCACGCCAGTACAGGCTGGAGGAACGGGTATAAGACTCAGCCACGGCATTGCGCAGACGGGTGTCGCCGAGTGTTTCCCACGGTGCAACACCGCTGGCGCGCTGACGGGCCAAGCGCCGCTCGTGGCCTAGCAGCATACGCTCCAGCAATGGTTGCACCGGCAAAGGTGACTGCGGGTGCATGGGCGCTGCCGCTGCCTTGGCAGCGACCTGAGCGTAATAGCCGGACCTTGGCAGACACTGGACGCGGCCCTCTTCCTCCAGCAGGTTGTAGGCACTCTGCACGGTAGCCAATGAAACCCGCAGCCGCCGGGACAGTGCACGCAGCGACGGCAACTTGCAGGGGCCACCGCCTGAGGCCTGCTCGATCAACGCTTCCAGGTAGCGATACACCTTGCGATAGGCGAACTCGCCAGGAACCGCTTGCCCCATCAAGGCAACGCCGCTGGGCCACGGCGGCGCCCCGACGACGGCCTTGGCAGCAGCCTGAGGTGCACGTCGCGGCGGGCCAGGTGGCTCTGCAAGCGCCAGGCCGTCAGCGGCATACGCCCTTCATAGATCGCCCGTAACTGCCCCAGCGGCAGGCCACTGGTATTCACCAGCCAGTCCCGCACCGCGTCGGGGCACGGTTTGCCTTGCAAGGCCCGGTGCAGGTACGGCAGCGCTACCAGCATGTCGGCATGCCGGCACTGCAGAAAACGCTCCAGCTTCTTCCCCTGCCGGGCGAACGGGCTGAACAGCAGGCACACCAGTTGGGTCTGGTTGATACCGTAGGCTTTACCCAGCGGTAGCGTGTGTACATCGCGAGGCTTGCTGTCGGCCGAATGGTCTGCCAGCCGCAGCGCCGGGCGAGCAGCCGGCAGCTCAAGGCTGCGTGCACGCAGCTCGCGCAATTGTGCGGGCGCGTACGGGTCGACGAATGCCGACAACGACCAGGCATCGTCGGTCGTTTCGAGTCCCCCACCCAGCATCGCGTCAAGTTGCTGCCCTTCAAGCAGCTGCGGCAGCAGGTCATCCATGGCAATCACCCGCAACGGAGCCTCCTCCGTGACAGCGCCCTGTGTCGGCGCCAGGCTGCCCGGAGAGACTTCAATAACACCCTGCAACCGGCTCAGCCCGTGGGCCAGCGTCGCCAGGCACTGATGCAACACATGCGGGCCGCGCTCCCCTGCCAGGCGCAGGCTACGCCGGGCCCAGGCCAGATAGCGGCGCCGCTGGCGCACGGGAATGGCGGTGATCAAGACGTCGGCCGGTGTCGGTGCCTGCAGTGCACAACACACGGCATCCGCCAGCTCCAGATGCAGGCGGCTACCCAGCAAGGCTTCGGGCCTGGCATCGACCATGTGACCAAACATCAGCATGGCGTTCCTCGCCAGCAGCCCGCGTTCGGGCGCAGCCGAAGGCCGACGGCTGAAGGGCACAACTTCGCGCCCTTCGATCATCTGCAACTGAACGCGCGGGTCGTCCTGCATGAACAGGGCACTGAAACTGCGCTCGTGGCCTTCGAGCGTATCGCTGGCAGCCACCGGCAGGCTGACCACCAGTACCCGCAACTGAAAGGTTACCGGCGCACGCAGGGCGATGCTCAGTTGCGCCGCACGCAGCATGGCCAGCAGCCGGGCACTGCGGCAATCGCCGCCCTGCAGCACCAGCACGCGGAACGTACCGATGCACTCCAGCCCACCTGCCGCCACCAGCAATCGCTGTATCAGCAATTGCAAGGATGCCCGCTGCACCTGCGACATTTGGCTCAACAAGCGCTCGAGCACTTGCTGGTAGATATAGTGCATTGCCTGATCGTGAATAGCCGTCACGAAATCACCTCATCAACTTCATGCAGCCAACGCGTGCTGAATCTTGTGTTCAAGTTTCAATACGTCCTGTGCTTACCCCGAAGAAATTCCCTACAATCAAATTAAAGTAATGACGTAACGCATCACTGTCGCCAGACCATCGAAAAAACATCAATACCGCGACGGCCCGTCGCTACCACACACAGCTCATCCTCAGGCATAGCCAGGCTCATTCCACGCTCCTTGCGCAAACTATCTTGGGGCTATTATCGGGGGATGCAGAGCGAATAGAAGATACAGATCGAGGTAAAAAAACCATTCAGCAAGATTGCAGAGACACACTGAACCTCTCGCTGGAAGCGTTCAAGGCTGAATAGTTGGCGGAATATTTCCACACAATCACAGGCCATTGCCTTATATGTAGTCCATTTCTGACTTCAATGTAGGAATGGTCTTTTTATTAGCGCTGAAATAATTCTGCTCGCCCACAAAAAACCCGGGACTCTGCCCGGGTTTGTCGGCATTGCGAACCGCTGTCAGTGTTGCGCCATGTCCAGCACCACTCGCCCACCGCACGGGCATTGGTCCATGTAACGATGTGCCTCCACCACCTGCTCGAACGGGTACACCTTGATGATCTGCGGTGTCAGCAGCTGGTCAGCAGTGAACTGGTTGATGTCGCGCAGGGCACGCTGCAGCGCCACCTGGTCCTGGCTGATGCCAAGTTCCGGTTTGCCGGTGAAGTTACCGATGCAGTGCACGTAGAACTGGATATTCTTCTGGAAGGCTGCACAGGCCGGGAAAGGCGTCTGGTTACCGCCCTGCAGGCCATACAGCACCAGGCTGCCACGCGGCGCCAGCACATCGCCCAGCAGCGACATCTGCGGCCCGCCCATGCCGTCGAGGACCATGTCCACGCCGCGGCCATCGGTGTACTTGCCAACCTGCAGTAACAGGTCCTGCTCCTCTGTGACAATCACCTTGTCGGCACCCAGGCCCAGCAGGTACTCACGCTGCTCAGCCTCTTTGGTAGCCGCGAACACTTTCAGCCCCAAGGCCTTGCCCAATTGCACGAAGGCGGGGCCGGCACAATGGCTGGCATCGGTCACCAGCGCGGTCTGCCCAGCCTTGGCACGGGCTAGGTCAACATAGGCAAAATAGGCGATCAGCAAGGGCGTGTAGTGCACGCTGGCCTCGATCGGGGTGAGCACATCCGGGTAGCGGGTAATGGCCGTACGCGGCAATACGATGACATCACCGTACACCGGGTGGTCATTGGCACTGGTGGCCGGGAAGCTGGCGACCCGGTCGCCCACCGCAATGTCCTCGACCCCTTCACCGACCGCAGTCACCACGCCGGCCATTTCGTGGCCGATGCCCGCCGGCAGGCGTGCCTGGGACGGCGCCAGGTTCTGGCGCCAAAGCACGTCATACCAACTGACGCCAATCGCCTCGACGCGGATCTGTACCTCGTCGGCAGCGGGTGACGGTTCGGCCTGCTCCTCGCAACGGAGCACATCGGCAGCGCCGAACTTGTGGAAACGGATCATGCGGGACATCGCATACCTCGCCTTTGTGAACCTCTAATTACCACTGACTTTATCCGGGCTTTGATGGTTAGACCATCAGTGGTCATTAATAGTCGACATGCTTGTCATCGATTGGGCACCTGACTTTCCCTGCAATTGGTCCCCCTAAACCCGTGCAGGGTAACAGCCTTTGGCCGTAAGATTCACCCCTGCCCCACTTTAGGCGAAGCGCACCGATGAATCGAAACGACCTGCGTCGTGTAGACCTCAACCTGCTGATCGTGTTTGAAACGCTGATGCATGAGCGCAGTGTGACCCGCGCCGCGGAAAAACTGTTCCTCGGCCAGCCGGCCATCAGCGCGGCTCTGTCGCGCCTGCGCAACCTGTTCGACGACCCGCTGTTCGTGCGCACCGGCCGCAGCATGGAGCCGTCCGCACGGGCCCACGAGATCTTCGCCCTGCTGTCGCCGGCGCTGGATTCGATTTCCACTGCAGTCAGCCGCGCCGCCGAGTTCGACCCCGCCACCAGCAATGCGGTGTTCCGCATCGGCCTGTCGGACGACGCCGAGTTCGCCCTGCTGCCCCAGTTGCTCAAGCGCATTCGCGCCGAAGCGCCGGGCATTGTGCTGGTGGTGCGGCGGGTCAACTACCTGCTGATGCCAACCCTGCTGGCCTCGGGGGAAATTTCGGTGGGGGTCAGCTACACCAGCGACCTGCCGGCCAACGCCAAGCGCAAGGTGCTGCGCCGCAGCATGCCGAAGCTACTGCGCGCCGACAGCGTGCCCGGCGGTATCACCCTGGACGACTTCTGCGCGCGGCCGCATGCGCTGGTGTCGTTTGCCGGCGACCTGTCCGGCTTCATCGACGAAGCCCTGGAAGAACTCGGCCGCAAGCGCCACGTGGTGCTGGCGGTGCCGCAGTTCAACGGGCTGGGGAGCTTGCTGGCGGGGACGGATATCGTGGCTACTGTGCCGGACTACACCGCCGATGTGCTGACTGCTGCGGGCGGGCTGCGGGCCGAAGACTTGCCGATACCCGTGCGCAGTTTCGAACTGCACATGGCCTGGCGCGGGGCGCAGGACAACGACCCGGCGGAGCGGTGGTTGCGGTCGCGGATACAGATGTTTTTTGGCGATCCTGACAGTCTCTAGGTTTCGCCGGGCGGGCTGTTCATCTGATCATTTCTGCCTTTCCACAAACCAGGGAGCTCCATTCACTTCCAGTGGATTGCTACATTGGGGGCACATCTGAGGGCATGCTTTGGATGGTTTGAAAAGGATGCCCCCAGCCTAAGGTCCAACAGTCTCCTTCTCGAAAACTCACCCGTTGTTGTTCCCAAACACCGCGGAGTGAAGGTAGGTCGATGAGATGCTCTCCTCTGCCCAAGTGCGTGAGCAATCGAGTGATACCTCCTATGCAATTAATATCTCAGGTGTAGATCGCCAAGCTGAATTCAGACCTCACTCCGACGCTTTTCAAGGCGCTGCCAGAAAGTCGGCAGCTCACTCCTAGGATGCAGAAGGCTTGACCAGACTTCTAGCAGACGTGACACCGCAATCCTTCGTACATCGACCACCAAGCCAGCCTCAAGCAGCTTTTCACGGTTTGCAAAGAGCGCTTGGCCTAGATCGTTTTCAAGCTCTATTTGCGTGAACGTGACATCGAAGAAGCGTTCGTGCGTGTCTTGAAACTTGTCCTTGTAACGAATCCTCACCAGAAGCACTAGATTGTCATTCAATGCTTGGGTGCCGGGCATAGCATTGGCACGTGCGAAACGCTTCACCACGTCATCCATGCCATCTGGTACTTCATCGACCGAGTAGAGCTCGCCCTTATAGTTCCCAATCCAGGTAACTGAGGCGTAATAATTTTCAAGGGGAATATATGCGATGGATAAATCACGGCATTTTTTTTTGTCGTATCTCCCGGCCCGATCATTACCGCACCTTCCGCTGATCACGAGAAAGGGCGCTTTGGTCACCTGCAGCTCAGTCAGCTCCTCACCCGTGTTTTCGATCACCAAGCGCCGAACGTAGCTGGTCTCGCCTTCATATCCCTGGCGCCAGACCTTCAACGCAGGCTGTTGCAGGCGCTGTTGCAGATTCAGCGTCTGGGTGTCGCCCCGTCGCTTGTTTAGCTCGAGGATGCACTTCACATAGGTTTCGTAATTGTCGTTCGCTGACAAAATCCCCGCATCGACCGCTGCCGCCTGGATTTTGGAACGTTGAGAAGCCGAAAGCTCACCACCTGATTTTTTGGCCTCATTACGAATGATCAGACCCACCTGATTGTCGATGCCAACTCCGCCCCCACACAGACCAATGTCTCGACTATCCGGCTTAGCGTCAGACATGGTGTCGACCGCGTTGTATTTACCACAGCCCCCCAATAGGGCAGCGGTCAGAATCAAACAGATATATCTCATATTCCCTCATTTTGATCAGCAGATGGGCGCCCCGATCTAGTGTCGTGACAGTGCCTAGTCTGCACGCAATACCAGTCAATATCAAAATGCCACTGCTATGACACCCACTGCCCCCTGCTCTCATGGCCAGACTGGCGGCAAGCTCACGGTTCCACATCTACCCAGGCAGCGCTGCAAAGTACACCAGCAGAGAACGTAGCGTCGCAGCTACGCTTCCTGCGTGATCGGGCTTTGGCCGAGAGTAAGTCTTTTACCAAAGACTGCCTCCTCTCCTAGCTCACCTTTCACACGCTCTGCATAGGAAGTGAGGCCGCTGTCGTCCCAGAGTTCGTTTCTCTCTGACCATGACAGGATGACGTTCTGAGCGCTGAGAATTAGTTGCTCGAGATTGCGATCAGAAAATGCAGGTACCGGCATACCCTCCTTTACCTGATCTATTGATCGACATCGTCAAAGATGTTCCGACCGCCCTCTTGTGCAGATGGGCGGATCAAATCGCTTCGGCTAACTGCAGGCTCTGCTCTCCGCTCCTGCGATACCTCACTCACCCAATCGTCAACTCGACGCCTTTGGGTATCGACCATATCCTCCACCCCGGGCCATTCAGGGAAAGCCGCACGTATACCCTCTAGCTGATCAATAAAATCAGAAAAGTGGTAATCAGGGTCGTCCTCATAGCTATACGTTTCCTGCTGAGACTTACGAATCCTGTCTAGGTCAGGCAATACATGCTTCTGCACATCGCTATAGAAGTCTTCCCGCTCCCGGTCATCGAAGAACTCATGCATGTCCTGATCGTAGATGTACCCTAGGTCATCCTCATCGAACACACAGTCGTAAATCTTGGTCGAGATCGCATCCCTAGCTGATTCCGGTAAAAGGCCTTGCCGAAGCAAGCGAAGAGCAAGGTCAGACGACATCGTGAATAGGTTTCTCGCGAAGTCACGAACCAAACTGGAGGCCAACTCTCCATCAGTTTTCGAGTAAGCGGCTAGGAATACGGGGTCAGTCCTGCGCAGCAGGAAAGAGTACAATCTGCTCCGTCTCATACGCTCCTCCTCGGCCCCGCAATTGACGTACTGATAGCATCGTGTTGCGATCGCAGCGAACATGCTCGCCGGCAAAATCGTAGCATTCTGAATGCCCGCATCGCCGCAAGTCACCAGCTCCAACAAACGCTCAGTGGGTGTGCCATCTACAAAAATCTGGAGTTGATCAGGACTCTGGGCAAGAATTAAAGCAAACGCATCGCCAATCGTTGGATGCTTGTATCGCCAATAGCGTCCTTCAGTAGTATCTGCCACTTGTACAAAGCTTCCCCGGAGGCTCTCAAGCGCACGGATGCAACCGGCTTGATTCCCCCCCAGCCGTTCAATTGTCTTTACCTCATCTCCTGACAGGTTTACCGGGCTTTCAATTGCTCCGTGCTTCATGTAAAGCAAAGCCAATGCGGCCTGGCTTTCATCATCCATGCCCTGCATTGTCTCAACGAGCCATCGCTCCTGTTTCGCGACAAATTCATCGATATTTTTCTGGTCAATCTTGAGGGCTTTGGTGAATTCAACACTGCCCAAGCGCCGAGCAGTCTCAGGTGCGAACCGACTGTGAGCTGCCACCGCTGGAAGAAACTCCTTTAAGCGCGTCCTAACCCGCTGCGATTGGTTGCCAAGCTTCACATGGTTGTAAAGGATTTCTGACTTTTCGCGGGAGGTCAGCTCCTTCACATCGATGACCACCTGGCTTTCCTCAATCAAGGGAAACGCCGTTCTCTTGAGATCACGCCTTGCGCTGTTGTAGATGTAATCTCGGCTAGTCATGACTACCCGATGGCCAGCACGGATCATCGTCGAGAGCGCCGGAAGGATCCGGTTCCACTCCATCACCAGGTCGGCTTCGTACTGCATCGCCCCAAAGGCGTCATCAACCCAGATGAACTGCGATGCTTCCTCGGTGTTCCAGTGATCTCGGATTTGCTGGGGCTTTTCCAGCTTCAAAACCATACTTCCCCACTTATCCATCGCACACATGGCCATAAGTGAGGCAATCGTCGTCTTCCCGGCAGCTGGCTCTCCAACCAAGAGGACGAGCCCATGCTGTTTAAGGGCTTGGAGTGCTTTCCTATAAGTACCTGTCACCACAAGCTTTGAAAGATCAGGAAGCTCCGTAAGTAGCGCCTTCGTCTGCTTGTACCGTCTCTCATCCAAGATCTGACTGAGGTCACCCAGGCCATAGAGCCGAGGCACGTTCATGCGCAGGTTGCTGTTTAGCTGGATCTTCTCGCAGATCCATGTGGAGCCCAGCAGCAGAACGTGCTTGACCCCAACATCTTCAAACGCCCGCCTGATCTTGAGATGGCTCTCCCCAGTCCAGTCGCCGTTCGTCATCAGAACATAGACATCACACTGTCCCCTGGCGACGAGTCTTCGCACTTTTTCACGCTCACCAGCTACATCTGACAGCGTGAGATTATGATCCCGGCGCGATGTGAACTTGCACTGGAAGACGAACGCGCCTTCATACAACTCATTTGGCTGAGGAGACCACGTCCCCTTGAACCCACCGTCGCGACCTCCATCATTTCCCTCAAGGAACGTTTCGACGGTCTGACCCAACACCGTAGAGGCTACGGCCATACATAACTGCTGAAAGCTATGCCAACCCAGGAGGTGAAGGTCGTATTTAGGGACGCTCATCTGACGTTCGATCCTTGCAGCCAAGTCCTGATGGCGGACAAAGTGCAATCATAGCGGAGTTGTCGAAATGCCGTGCCCTGGAGGTAGCGGCAGCGCAACTTTCTAATCTGGATCTCGGGACCTGATCCTTCAATGCAGACGTGGCTAATACGTTCTCACTCTGGTGAGGAGTAGCAATCGAATACCTAGCTGCCTAGTGAGCTCATCGCGATAGCGACGCGCCTTTTGCGAAAACGCGTCAGCCCGCAATCAAAGATCTATGTACTCAACCGATCTGCGTTTCTGAGCCGTCAGAATGATTTGGCTATTCGCCCAAACGACGTATAACTCCGAAACCTGCTGCTGCCCCTGCGCATAGGCATAAAATCGCGTATTCAGGCGCCTAGGTCTGGTACGCCAGTGCGCAGCGCTTGCTCCCGGCTCTATCTGCCGGTAAGGCTCGGCACGTTCAATGAGACGTTTTTTGAAGTAATTCTCAACAGTGCTCTGATTGGAAAGGAGATGCATGCCCCCAGGATTCGGGAAAAGCACCGCTGCCAGCTCATTTTCTTGAGCGATGCTGACGGCGACATCGAAAAACGCGTTGACTATGCTATGTACCGTATGAGTAGCCAACATCTCATCCATCGGATTGATCGCGCGAACGATCAGGCAACGCTTGGTTGGATGGATCGCCGGGATTGATTCGAAATAGATCATGGCCATCCCCGCAAGCCGACGTTGCACAGGGTCAAACACCACCATATGCGCGTGCCGCTCCTCCTTCCACATGTCCGTGTAATCGCGCGTGCACAGGTTCGCGGCTTGCCTAGCGAAAAACGCTGCCGGATGCTTTGACACGAAAGCCTGCAATTCAGTGACTTCGTCGTTAGCAGGCATAGCGGTGAACTTGCCCTGCTCGCGCTTCAACCAGCATGCACATGTCGCGAGCACAATTGTTTGGGTGTGTCTGACTGCGGCCTGCAATCTTCCACGGCCAGTTTGCGCCCCAGCCAGATGAGCCTCACTCACCATCCGCTTGGCCAGGCTATCAGCCTGCTCATCGTTGAACTTCATTATAAACGCCGGCATATGCGTCTCAAGAGCGTCCGGTAAAGTGGTGGTGAAAAGCGTGTCGAGCTGCTCCAACCCCTCGGCGATATCAACACTGAAATCCTCCAAGGCAGCTATCTGTCCGAGGTCGGTTTCGAGCCACGATCCGATCAATGAGTCCTCACGACTCGCCGCGAACAGTACACCTAGATGGGCCGCCACGGACTGAGGATCACGCGACTTGTCGTATAGCCGCTTGGAACGGATGGCCTGACACGCGTCGGTGAAGTCCCTTTTTGAACAGATCTTCGCGCTGATCGTCTTTGCCTGAACCAGCGCTTGCAGACTACTGCGCTCAAGGCGCTTTTCCATGCGACGAATCGAGCGCGCCCAGCGCATCGGGTAACCATCACACAATTTGAAACCAGCCATGTGCGATTCGAAACCCAGGACATTCTTCCACTGTGACCTGACGCTGTGGCTATCAGCCTTGTAGATCATGGATATAGCCTCAACCTCCTGAGCCTGCAGCTCAGCGCCTGATGGTCCGCGCCCCATTAGCAGGTTCTCTACCAACGGCACCAATGCGTCCATCTGTTCTTGTAGCTGCTCAGCTGACGACCACGCATGGCGAACCATGCTCGGCAGCAGGACGCCACCCGTTTGGTTCAGTATGGCTGGTAAACGAGGCAAAATTTTTAGGCTCTCGGCCTGAGCTAGAACTTCCCTTCGTTCGTCGTAGCGCTCGCGTGCCCCGTCCTCCGGTTGCTGGTGGCGATAACCGATGTCCGTTACCACCCGATCATCAATGGCTTTAATGACACAGCTCAGGTTCTCAGTGAAAGCAGCAAAGTGGTTACGAAGGAAGGCATCGTCCAGTAGTACACGAGATGTTGAATTCAGGTCCCAGCAACAAAGCGTATGAACGCCACGTGCCTTGTAGTACCAATCCATGATCGCTTTGAATGAGTTCACTCCCTTGTTCTCGACTAAGTACTGCAAAGTGCCTAGTCCAAACCGTACCACGCGCTCCGCTTGGCACAGATGACTGAACTCTGGCATGGAAACGGCGGTGAGCAGATAGTGATACGGCTGGGCGGCCAGAGTGCCAGCACAGCGAATGATCCAGTCAACCAACTCGCGCTCTTTACGCGGTTTACGGTGCCCTTTGATTACAAGCCAAGTCTCAAGGCTCTGGACACCGATGACGGTATACGCACGCTGAAAACACAGAACTGCCTCAGGGTAGCCATACCCATGTCGCTCAAGCACTGCCAAGTATTCCTGCAATGCTCCGGGGCGCGCCAAGTAAGTGCGACACTGCCCTATCTGCTCGAAGCTCAAGCAGTATGGCGCACCGGCCAACAGCGCGATCTCGGCAAGCGGTTCGCCCTCCCCCTCTCTTTTGTTGAGCTCCAATAGGAGCGTGTGGCAATGCGCTAGGTCTTCGACGCTCGCGCCTAGGGCAATCAAGTGCTCGACCAACAATGAAGAAGGCTCGCAGTAATGGTCCAGCATACGCTTGCAGTGTTGAATTTGATCAGATGAATGGGCCTTAACCACATCCAATACAAAGGCCCAATTTGCGCTGGAAGCTCGCCAAAGCGACTCTCCAATGACTTCGTAGATGGCATCTGCGCCGGCTGTGCCAGAAGCAACAATCAGTTGCAAGTTTACCTGCAGCCGATCCGGGTCTATAGCATCCAGGTCATGACGAAAGATACCCGCTACCTGCTTGCGCTTAACACCATTGGCCAGCAATAGATCAATGGCCTGCTTGAAGGTGCGAAGGGCTTCAGGGGTGATCTCGGGCGCGTGCGCGTGATAGCGCTCTTTCATTTCATAGTCTAGCCAGGCCAGTTCTGCTTCTGTCTGCACCACATTGGTCAGCACCAGCAGATTGGCGAGTGGGCCCTTCAATCTGAAGTTGCCATAGCGAGCATAATGTTCGATCCTCGCAAAGCTCTCCACGCCAACCTTACGCGCGGCCATGAACCAGCCAGCATCCAATCTGTCGAGCTGTCTTGCGCGTTCATAGGAGAGCAGCGGCATGCCTTGTATGGCCTGATCAACGGCTGGGGTGTAGCGGTTCAAGCGACACGTCACGACTCGGTCGTAAAAGGTCTCGTAAAGAAAGGCACGTCCTTCGTAGGTGCGTGTTTTTGCTAACTGCCTACGCGTGTATTGCCATGTCAGCCAATGCGGGACGAAGAACATCCCCAACTTGCCATACCAGGGCCATTCCTCTGGTTTAATCAGTGACTGCGAAGCAGGTATGCCAAGCATTCGGCGGATATGAAGTGCCTGGTCAGAGTCTTCGGCAAGCAGCTCGCTGACATTGTTCTGAACCCAACGCCGCGCAGCTCTTAATGTAATCCGCTGAGTAAATCTGGAGTGAACGTCGGCAGTTTCATCGTAATCGGAAATGGCCAGTCGTTTGACCGCGTCTCGCCCTTGCTCTAAGGCATGGGTACGAAATGCCCGATACCCACTTTGATCCCTCATTGTCATTCCTTTTACGTGGCGGTGCGGTCGTGCAAACGACTGCGGCTGAATCAGCTTCGTGGTTGATAGCCGGACAAGACTAAAAGCGAAGTCCGTTATTAATGCTCATTACCTCGTTGATGTCGCTCCTCATTCGGACACCGATAGCATTTATTTTCACGGATGGGCCAGAAGCTCCGCTAGCTGCTCAGGCCGGGGGGCCTGTTTCTCGAACTCAAGTCGGCCACGGATAGAGTCACCATCAAATCGGTAGATGCCCCTGTAATTCAGCATTCCACCCCACCCATTGCCATGACGCCTTCCACCATGGGCACTTTTTTCACCAGTAACCACCCACACGATTTCCAACCCTTCTGCGTCCAAAAATGCCCGCATCACATCGCGATCTACAACAGCCGCACTGAACCCGGGCTCGTCAACGGACGGATCTTTAAAAAGAATTCTGCTATCTGCTGTTGCGTATGCAAGGGACCGTCCTTCCGCCAGACGCAGATTAAGTCCACGCATAAGCGCTGGAGCGGGAACCGTAAGATTGAAGCTTTCCTCAATCGAATAGTCATGGCCTGATCGCTCGACACGCCAGTCTGCTACCGTCGCTTGCGTGTGAATTGCTTCGTCTGAATCCATCTCGAAACTTCCATCGATGGTCTCGAATGCCGGATGCCAAGGATACTCGCCAAGGTAGCCATTCAGGGGCATATCGAATGCCGGAAAATGATCCCGATTATCTGCTGATTGGGTTAGAAACACCGTTAAACGCTCAACATCATCGCGTGCTACCAATATCGATTTAACTTTGTGCCAAGTCATCCGATGAATCACGCGTTCGCCATCAACCATAGCCAGATGATTACGGCCAACATTTGTGTCGAGTACGAGCCAGCGTCGGCCAGCAGGGTCGATGACATCAATCTGCTGCACTGGATCAGGCACGTCTCGCGATTGATCCTCCATCCACGCGACTCGCGATTCGGGCGGATCGTCGCGCCAGCGCGAAAAATGAGGGGACCACCAAGTCGGACCTTGACGATCCGAGTCGCGCTGTTTAGTACGAGTTACAAGGATAGTCGGATCCATCTCGCGTGAGCCGACTTGCCAAGGCCCGCGAAAGAGCTCGGGATCTTCTTGATAGTTACCACCTACGAGCGAGGTGTCAGAAAGACGTCCGGTCATTTCATGGTAGGCGATCCATTGATATTTTTTACCGATGCGCTCGACTCGGTGCTCATTACGGTCATGGCCCGCCATCTCGCGGTCGAATTCGGCGAAGCGTTCTGGAGTCCATCCAAGCTCATGCGCGCGCCAAGCGACCCAATGGCGCGACCTATCACCAGCATATGTTGGATGCCCGGCTACGGCTCGCTCGTCCCACATTCGGCCGCGCACAAAGCCGGCAGCACGAATACGAAACGCCTCTATCTCTCCCTCGTCCAAAAGACGCTCGAACTCGCTGATAGTCGCGTCTCGCTTTTTTTCGGACGCACGCCGCGCCTCCATCAGTTTTTTGGCTTCGTCGTGAGCTTGACGAAGAAAAAGCGAGAGCCCCGTAGGCATCGAATTGGTGCGAGCTGCGATTTCAAGTACCTGCTCAAACGCCGTGGTACGCGCCGGATGGGGTTTGATCGCTTCCAAGTACCAGGCGTCGTAAATCTCACGCATGGTACGACCATACTCCGAGCGTGGAAGTAACAGGAAGTCGCCGGCAAGATTATCGATTTTGTAGCGTGCAAAATCACCATCCTCGACTGCGGAACTGCAAATTTCATCACGCAATAAACTGCCGCCATAGTTCTGAACATACTTGCCAAGAGTTTCTTCGGTCACCTTCTCGAGTACCCTCCCTCCTGGATAAGGAGGCCGAGCGCAATCTAGCGATATGTCCGCAGGCAAAACGCCGCGACTGGCAGCAAGCTCAACGATCCCACGCGCGTGGTCGCGAACGAGCGCGTGGGTTGGTAGCTGGTCGCCAGTAAACACCGCCTCGAAGGCAACTCGCGCGAGCTCGGCAAGTCCCTCATCGCTGGAATTTCGCGTTGCTGCACCATATGCAGCAGCAAGCACGCGGTCGAAAACATAAGCGTCGTCAACATTGGAGAATTTCTCGATCATCTGGGCGGCGAGTTCACGGCGATTTACCAATAGTGTCGCAAGCGCTTTGGTCGCCATATCACGGATCCAACGATGGCTGAGACTAGTGAGCCATGCGAGCGTGATGGCGACTAGTCGAGCGCGCGGCAGCTCGATTGGCTCTAGTCCGTTGGCTAGCACCCACTCGATCAATGTTTCAATCGCGCCGTCGCCGTCACCATCCACGGCGATGTGCGTCACGCGAGTCGACCATTCAATGTCGCGCTCGTACATCGGTAACGGTTGCAGCCAACGGTCAAGATAGTCGGCATTAAAGAGATTGTCAGGTTCAGTGGCGATCGCAAGCAGCGTCTCAAGAACTGCGTCACCTCCGATTACGTCAGCGCATTCCTCAACCAGCTCCAGGGTCCGTTTGGTGAAGGCGTCCTGCCGACGCCACAGCAGACTGAGCTGAAAGGCATGGGCAAGTTCCCAGCGGGAAAACTTGCCGTCGACAACGTCAATGAGTTCAACGCCGTAACGCTCTGGCAGCTGTACAGCCAATGCCTCGGCGATGCCCGCGAACTTGGAGGAGCCTCGACCCGCCACATAAGATGCGAGTGCCCCCCCAGTGATGAAAGCGGGCTCAGGATCGCCGTCGCCTACATGAGTATTGAGCAGCCTCTGGGCTATACGATGGTCACTTAACCGCTCGAAGGTAAAGCGAACCATCTCGTTGATCTCTTCTCCGTCACCGACTGGCTCAACTGCGATCACACCTTCGCTTTCGAGCTGGAAGAAAAGGCTTTGTTCAGCGAGACCGTTTGAGTTGTGCAGACATTCGATGATTGAATTCGCGGCGTCAATTGAGAGATAGCCGGTACCGGCAACTACCATCTCTTCCGTGAGCGCCGTGAGTACCGTCTCTACACGCTTTAGCCTTGGCGCCAAGCCCATCCGCAAATTGAGCGTCTCGACCACCGCGTTGAAATAAAAATCGAAAACCTTCGACACGCCAGCCAGTCCACGCGGAAGTTCGCTTTCATTACGACGTTCAAGCATGTCACAGCAAGTACGCAGGAACAGCGGGTTCTCAAACTCTGGCGCGAAATGCGGGGCTGCCATTCGAACGATGCCACGCTGGTCGAGGTAGCGACGCGCGGCTTCAGCCGCCCTTCCTGCGAAACCTGGGTGTTCCAAGCGAGGTAACGCGGTCATATCGAGGTCGCGCACAATATAAGGAATGAAGGTGGAGCGGCAGGAGACAAGAACCGCTACATGTTCAAAACGGTCGGCAACAGCGAGGAACGCGGCAAGACGCTCGGACCAAACCGCTACACCATTACGCTCGTTGATCGCATCAACTATCACTAACGCGCGGGTGCCAGCTGCTTCGGCAGCGGAGTCAAACGCACCGAGAATTGCATCCGGAGGAGCATTTGTCAGCCCCAACTGCTCGGCGATCTGTCGCCAAGGTTCCGCATCACTGAACGCTCCACCAAGCATTAGGACGGCGGGAAAGCCCTGCGCAACATGATGCTCGGCGACATCAGCCAGCAAGTGTGACTTACCAACGCCCGCCTCTCCGCTCAGCAGCAGGCGGTGTGAATTAGCGAAGTTGGTCGAGGGGGCATTGATTTCCTCGACAACGCGATCGATCACTTCGCGCAAATGTTCGGCAAAATGAAGACCGTCGCGACCACTGTCCTGAGCCGCTCCGGGTTGCCGACGTAGCTCCCAGATTCCGCTGCGACAGCGGTTGAGCGCCGCAGTTGCAATCGCCAATAAAGCGCTCCATTCCCCGAATGGAATGAGATTCGCTGGGCCAAGTGGTACGCCGCGAATTGCTGAAGATATCGCAGCCATTTGGTCGCCGAGCGCAGTGAAATCTATATCACATGTTCCCCCCAGCGCCGCGCCAATGCTGCGTAACGAACGATGTCTCGCCTCGTCGAGATCATCAGCCCAACCAATGATCTTGCACGCGAAATCGGGATCTCGTGCGAATGCGACTAACGCCTGACGAATAGGCAGTTCGATATTAAGTTCTGGCGTGTAGCGGCGACCGAGAGCGGCACGGCTGATCGCAAACCGGTCTTTAAACCATTCGCACCCAAAATGAGGGAGATCGAACCAATAGGTACGACGCCCCACATACAGTGGATCATTCCGCGAGAGTCGTTCTGTGAGCTGAAAGCCGCCCCAGAGTTGGATTTCAACTATACGAGGCGCGATGGAAGCTTGACGCGCAATCACCCAGTCATCCCAGCGATCGCGCTCAGACTTGCGGCCTTCAACACGGCCGTCAGACAAGTCGAAAGGTATGCATACGATGAAGGTGGCGAGTGCCGGGTGCTTGGCTACGGCGTTTTCAAAGGAGTCTTTGAGCTGCCCCGCTTCGCCGCTACCAAGCTCGAAGAAATACTTGGCCTGCCATCCAGTTTCAGAGCCATTGGGCTCGACTCGATAACATTCAAGTCCTGCGTCGGCACCCGCCCCCTTGCGGTGGAACGGTACGCCCCCCTGAGACTCGAGCGCGGCAAATTGGCAGACGAGCTCCTCGAAACTCGCGTGCTGGCTGCCGTGATGTGTGCGGATGGCTCGGAAATCAATCATTGGTGTTGCCATCGGTGGTCCTCAAGTCAGTTACAGAACTCTACTAAGCCGCGATAGTTACGCATATTTAAAGCCTGTAGCAATGATCTCCGAAAGCGCACTCCATACCGACATCATCAACACCTTTTCAGTTGGGATCGTAATACGGAGGGTGTGTCTATCCGAGCTCGAATCACGCTTGCAACTTTTGTAATTGTATGAGCGGCTCGCCAACCTACCCTTCAAGGGCAAACCGTAGTTCCTCAAGATAAGGGCTCATATGTTCCCTCACTAGCGCCCGGGTGTAAGCGACATAGGCTTCATCAGGCGATAGCAACTTCACCAGATCTTCAAGATCAGTCCCCGGATCGCGCCCTTCCTTCATGGCGGCGAATGTATGACGAATAGCTGACATGACTACTCGACGATGACGAGCGCGCATTTGAAGTAGTTCAGCCCTGGCCAAGCCAAGATATCGGATGCTCGCGACCCCTTTCGGGCTGAGCTGACCGGCGATGATGGCGGGTTCTATCCTACCGTCATCAAGGAACACCAAGTGCTCCGCTGGATCATCGACGCAAGGATTTAACAGCAACGGTTCCTCATTCCTTAACCCCCGGGGTCCCGTCGCCCGCTGAGACTCGTCGACTAGCGGGAAGTAGTTGGCCTTGCCGATTACTCGCTTGCGGTTGTCATAGTCAGGTTGGGTTCTCGGCCGATTACAATCGGCGCAAGAGATCAGCAAATTGGGCCATTTTGCAGCCAACCAGTAGTAGCCGTCCTTTTTTATCGGATCGCCCCCTGGGACAGCCGACTCCACAATCACGGCTCCTTTGGGACGGAAATGCTCGATGTCACCCGACTGAGTGCCGGCAAGGATTGACTCGCAAAATGCGCACTTACGACCAAAAAGCTTATCCAACTTGTCCCGGACGCTCTTGGTGGAATATGCGGCAAACTTCAGCTTCTCGTTCGCGATTTTGGCGATTCGATTCCTTCGCCGTTCTTTGACCCCCGCAGCAGCAAAACCCTTTGGCGCACTATCCTTGGGCCGATCGACCTTGATCATAGTGGAGTTACCTCATCTGGCGATGTCTTGGGCGACATCTCCTGCATGACAAACCTCAGTCGAGCAACAGTTGCCTTCGAGAGCTTCTCGGCGCTCACATTCTGCAGCGCTGGTAGTTCTTCGGTGCCTGAGGAATCAAGTAGCTGTAGAGCCAGCCGTTCGCGCTTGGTAGTCCCCAGATATCGTTCATCGGTCAATTCCTGGACGAGCTCCTTGAGTCTCGACTCATCCTCTTCGGTACGATTCGGTGTTCCCAGCAGTGTTTCGTATTCTTTGATGTCCGCTTCCATTTGCGGATCTGCAGTACTGCGTAGCCCAAAGTGCTCCGAGGACAGCAACTGCTCTACCCGAAGCTTTGAAACCGGGGGTAGGTCTTCCAGGGCATAGATATGACCGAGCCTGTCTCGCTTCAGTACCGCCACTTCCCCCTCGTAAAGGCCCCGAAGGCACAACGGATCGTGGGTGCTATAAATGAACTGAGTGCGTGGAAATGCACTTCGCAGAGCGGACAAGCATTGCAAGCGCCAGGCCGGGTGGAAGTGATTGCCCAGCTCATCAATCAGGACGACTCCTTCTGTTGATTCTATGTCTGAGCCAAACCGATACAGTACTTGCATGATATCCACCGCCATGCCTAGCATCGACTGGTAGCCATCGCTCAGATGACTGATTCGACGCCCTAGTGCACCACCTACCTCCAGTGAAAGGTCGCCCACTCCAGCCCCTTGGATTACCTTCACAAGATGGTCATCAGGCATCAGACTGGCGAGCACTCGGTTGACTTCATCCAACTGCTCGTGAGCAAGCTCCGCCAACCATTCCTCCGGGGCAGTCAGTGGCAAAAACGGGTCAAAAAGGTTATCGATTTTTGCGTGGTTTAACCCCGCCTTTGGCTTATGGCGCCCTCGTGGAAGTAATCTCGTTGCGCCGTAAGCCAATACAAGTGACCTAGAATGCTCAGTGTTGAAGCTCAGAGGCTTGGATCGTCGAAACGTTACGACCGTGTCTTCGTCCGCACCAACCACCGACACCCTAACCTCGCCCTCGTAGGCGTCAGCAGATAGTAGCTTGGCGCTGGTCATTTTTAGACGTTTCGCGTAGGCCTTCCCCGACAACGCCAAGGCCAAGGCCCGTAACACAGTGCTCTTACCCACCCCGTTTTCACCAAGCAGAGCAAAACAAGGCGCTTGCTCCGACAGCGACTGGCTGAGGTCGAGATCCAAGTGGTGGATGGGGCCATAATTTTTGATCTGGATTCGAGTGATGTATTGAGAGATGGCTTTATAGCTTTCGACTCCGATACCCAATTCAGTATCGATGGAAATCTGTGCCGTACCAGGCATAAAACGGCTGGGTCCAGCATCGACCGGATCCCTGGTAAGCGGTCTATCCCCGGCGCGTAGCAACTGTCGCCAAACAGCACAGTGAGCAGAGTGGCCCTCGGCTCGTGCGACCCGCTCCTCATTACTAGCGCTCTCGAATAGTTTTGCCTGTTCCGATCGTGCGAGCACCAACTGCCGACGGTTCAGGTCAAAGAGTTTGATGTTATCCCAGCCGCGAGCCGTGTGCGCCTCTACGGAGCCGTCCGACATGAATATCAAATGCTCATCGGGATCGTCCCTACAGGGGTCAAGGAGCACTGGACTCTCAAACTCGACGATTTCGATGTATGGAGCGCCGCTTTTTGCGAGGGAGTTGTAAAGAGGAAAACGATCAGCCTTGTAGCGATTGCACGTAGAACAAGCCCAATAAAGATTGCGCCAGTCAAGCTGCAGATGCCAATAATTCTGATCGAAGGATTCAGACGCAGACCGGGAAGATTTAGGCCTAAATCGCTCTATAACACCAGCAGAAGTACGATCCGCGTATATCTCGCAGTAGCAGCAACGATGTTGGAAAACTTCACTTAGAAGATCGCGAAGCGACCTCAGATGGTTATAAATTTTGCTCGGATAACCGGCGCGAGTTGTAACTAAGCTCTTGGCCAGGATGATGCTGGCCGAGTGCTCAGGCGGGAAATCAGATAGATAGGGGGTGAGGTAATCTGGGCACGCTGGCCGGTGGATCGGGGTCATCCTTGTCTCCTTGGCTTGCAATTACGCATACGGAACAATGTGCTGGCACAAACCTGGGGCTCTCGCCATTGCGGGAGTTGGGCAGTGGCCGAAGCAGTCAGAGTTTTGCATGAGTGTCAAAGGGCGTCTTGTGCACCGTGGCCGCATGCATCGCCAAGCCACCTACCACCCCTAGCGACGCATCTCCATGGTGTATCTCACTACCTGGAAAGTGACGTTTGACAGCCTCTGCGATATAGGGCGCTCGCGACATGCCGCCGGTAAGCAACACAATCGGAGTTCGGCCAGCGGTCGCCCCCCTCACCTGACTGAGCAACTCGTTGAAGGAGCGCATGTACCTTTCATATCCAAACTCCAGATCAGATGTCCCCGCCTTGGCTCGAAGCCCCTTCTGCACGTAATCGAGAGAAACGTCTGCTTCAGCTTCTGAACTGAGAGCGACCTTGAGCCTTTCTACGTCACGATTCATCCTGACAGTGACCCCATACCGCTGCAGCGCAAGCAAACGCTTCTTGTAAGGAGCTTTGATCGAATCAACGTCTACTTTTCGAAAGGCCGCTTGCCGGTTCTGGTCGCTGACCATGGCAGCATCGACGTAAAACGGTGCGAGCAGGCGACAGTCATTTTTTCCAAATAGTGGCATTACCGCGCGAAGAGAAAGTCCAAGGTCCACATCGGTGCCGCCCTTAGCTAACCCCCAACTGGCGTCCAGCTTCGGCGCCCCCTCCTGACCACCGACATGCCCAACGGCGATATCAGTGGTACCACCTCCTACATCCACGACTACCGCAAACTGGGACTCTGGGAAATCCATGTGATAGGTTATTGCGGCTGCTGCGGGCTCTGCCAGGAAATCCACTGATCTGAATCCCGCACTATGTGCTGCTTCGCGCAGTAGCTCCACTGCCTGGTCACTTCCCTCTGGCCCCATGGAGCTTCTAAATACAACAGGCCTGCCAATAGTGGCTTCAGTGACATCGACACTCAATTGCTCAGTCGCCGCACGCCGGACGTGCTTTAGGACATTCGAGACGATTTTCACAATCGCTTCGCGCTGTGGAGCAGCTAACCTGAAACCAAGCATGGATTTCGGAGATTGGATGAGTCGGCCTTCCTCGTACCAAAAGAATTCCTCAATCGCGTCTTCGCCAAAAACTGCTGATTCGTCGACGTTAATCGAGCTAGCCCTACCCGCCTCCCTCTGCTCATGGGCCCAATGGCGTCGAGCTGCGGAAATGGTCGCTCTCCGAATTTCCGCAGCCAAAGGCGATACAGGCTTCCTCAGCTCCGAGGTAGCCAAGGAAATTCGAGCCTGTGCCTCCTCTTGAGTAATGTCGCCATTCTTCGCTAGCGATCGATAGTGGAACCGAATTTTGCTGGTTGCCTCGTCGTATTCTCCGAGAGCCTTCGTATACGCCGCCGTCGAAGCACTAAGGTTGTCGCGGACCTGCTGCTCATAGGCGTCTGGCTGGAAAAGGGTCCAGTCAATAGACTTCTCCGGTATGAATACCGCAGTTCGAAACTGGCTGTCGCCGCCGAAGGAAATATGTCGAAGCTCACCGTCTATGTAGGCAGCTGCTGCGGTGTAGCTCGTTCCAAAATCAATCCCTATGCGCATGCTCATCCTAGACATTCAAAGCGGAGGTCGCAGAACCCACCTCCCAACGTTACTGGGGTGTAGGCAATATGCTATCATTTTCAGTCAGGTTGTGATCGGGGGTTCACAATTAGGAGTCTCAGCTGATCCATGCGCGGCCTTATACTGTGCCAGAATGCCGGACGCCCTCCGCTTTCCACCGAGGTGGCGCTGAAGCCCCAGACATGACTGCTGCCGCACAGCTACGGACGAAGTAACTGCCGTAATAGAACCAGCAACGCCGCCTGAAGGCGGGGAAGCAGATCCGCAAAGAGCCACTGACAGTCCGCCATGGAGGTACAATGGAGTCCAGTGGGCGCCACCTCGTTCGACAGCTGTTAGAAATCGCCATCCTCGATCGCGCATCCTGCTGGGGGTATAGGGGTATTTCTGGGGGAGTACATTTCCGTTTCTGCAAACCAGAAATACCGCCCTATAGCCCTGTTCAAATGTTCGTTATCCAGGTGCATCGTGCTGGTCCATCTCCCCCAACTCGCCATGGATACCATCCAAGAGCGAGAACACGCTGTCCATGTCCTCCCCAAGGTGCCGCACGTTGACGTGACGTATGTCTGGCAGGCTGACTTCACCTTCTTCGTGGTTGGATAGCGAAACGCGAACGACTGGGGATCAACCTCATCCAACTAATGAATGAAAGCCTCCATGGCTGGAACCTTATCACGAGGGGTCAGCTCGTTCAGTAGCGCCCGCAGCTCTGATCACAGAGGAATCCGACGCGGTCGTGATCTGCCTTGGCTGACTTGTCGCCAGGCACCTGGCCAGCGGCAGGACCAGTTTCAACTGCTCAAAAAGCATATTTAGCTCGTTCAGGCACAACACGCCCACGCGGAATTATCTTGAAACTCTTTAGGCGCGACATCTCTGAGCATAAATTCCCACATTCTTCGTAAAAGTATGGCACCGTCTGTAATTTAAATGGAACCGCCATAGCTCAAGGAGAACCTGATGCGAATCCATCAAGTGGAGATCAAGAATTTTCGCCTTCTTGCCGACGTTAACTTGGCGCTTGAAGCGCAAACGACTGTCATTGTGGGGCGTAACAACAGTGGCAAAACTTCGCTATCCGAAGTCATGCGTCGGCTGCTAGCTGACGGTAACGCACGTTTTCGTGTAGAGGACTTCTCCAGTGCCAGCTACGACGGATTCCGCAAAGCCTATCAAGCGCATGCTGAAGGCGCAGATGATGCAGCAGTACGTGCGCTACTACCTGTCATAGAGCTACGCATCAAGATCAAATATGACCCAGACAAACCGCAGCTGGGACCACTCGCGCCGTTTGTAATTGACCTTGATCCCGATTGCCATGAGGCTTTGCTCGTCCTGCGCTACGAGCTAAATGACGGAGTGCTGGATGTCTTCTTCGCTGATCTAACCATTGATGCTGAAGACAGCGAATCGACAGCTGTGTTCTTCAGAGCATTGCGAGAACGCATCCCAAACATGTTCAGCACAAAGCTGTTCGCCGAGGATCCCAACGATCCGGAAAATTGTAGGCAACTGCCACCAGCAGCGCTGGCGGGCTTGGTCAAGACGGGGTTCATCAACGCGCAGAGGGGATTGGACGATGTGACCTCTCGGGAATCAGATGTCCTTGCCAAGACACTGGAGAGCCTGTTCGCCACCGCGTCTTCTGCCTCGGCAGAACCCGCTGACAAAATGATCGCAGATGCCCTGAAGGAAACCGTTAACGATATCCAAAAACAGGTCGATGGTAGTTTTAGCGAACAGCTGAAGGCGCTGGTACCGGCGTTACAAATCTTTGGCTACCCTGGACTGGGCCAACAGGAACTTCATACAGAAACCATCCTGGACATCCAGAAGCTGCTATCGAATTTCACCAAGGTGCGCTATCCAGGCCACAGCGGCATCACGCTCCCTGAGGCCTACAACGGGCTGGGCGCACGAAACTTGATCTTCATCCTCCTGCAGCTAGCCAGCTTCTACAAAGCCTACCGGGCAGAGGCAAAACAGCCTGGGATACACCTCATCTTCATTGAGGAGCCGGAAGCGCATCTGCATCCACAGATGCAAGAGGTCTTCATTCGGCAGTTGGACAAGATAGCCACAGAGTTGGTTGCAGGCTCAGCCGACAGGATGCCTTGGCCAGTCCAGTTCGTTGTATCTACGCATTCATCGCACATTGCGAATGCAGCTGGATTCGAGTGTATTCGCTATTTCCTCGGCCGCGCGGCACACGGCGGGCCAGCGGGTGTCCGGCAAACCAAAATTAAAGACTTACGCAAGGGGCTCAAGTCAACCCCGCCAGAAGACAAACAGTTCCTGCACCAATACATGACCTTAACGCGGTGCGATCTGTTCTTTGCGGACAAAGCTGTGCTTGTCGAAGGCCTTAGCGAGCGCCTTCTGCTGCCGGAAATGATCAAAAAACTGGAAGCAACTGATAGTGCGACACCAAAACTATCCAGCCAGTACATGACGGTCATGGAAGTGGGTGGCGCCTATGCTCATCTGTTCTTCGAGCTCCTGGACTTCCTTGAGTTGCGCACATTAATCATTACCGATCTTGACGCAGTGGAGAAGCCTGGCGGCGAGGCTTGTACAGTTCATCAAGGTAAGCATTCGAGTAACGAATGTCTTAAAGCTTGGTTCAAGGGAGATCAGCCAGTCACATTGGCAGCCTTGACGGCTATGACGGACTCACAGCGAGTCCTGAAGGGAAATCGCATTGCCTACCAATGCCCAGAGAATGATGAGGGGCCCTGCGGCAGAACATTCGAGGATGCCTTCATTCTTGCAAATCCGACGCTGTTTGGTTTGACGGCTACCACGAGTGAAACACTGGAACTTGAAGCTCGCGCAATTGCTAGCAAGCAGAAAAAGTCCGAATTCGCCCTCAAGTACGCCATTACCGAGACTACCTGGACTGCTCCTAAGTACATGCTTGACGGCATACGATGGCTGGCCGATAACGACAGCCCGCTCCATGTGCCAACGAAAGGAGCAGCCTCAATCGGAGCTGCGTTAGCGGCATCGGGAGAGCCGGAAAATGCCTAAGCAATCACCGGCTGAGCACGCCAGCCAAGTAGCGTTGGAGCAGATGTTCGATTGTATAAACACCGGGCAAAGCTTCCTTTTGGAGGCTGGCGCTGGTGCAGGCAAGACCTACTCGCTGATTGAAGCACTCAGATACCTGCTCAAGCGGGACCAGGCCACACTGCTGAGACAGAACCAGCAGATCGCCTGCATAACCTTCACCAACGTAGCCAAGGATGAGATTGCCGCGCGGACTGATCGTAATCCCGCGATCTTTTGCGAGACAAACCACGCCTTCTGCTGGTCATTGATCAGCGGTTTCCAGAAGCCTCTGCGTGCGCTGGTAGAGCAACTGCCAAAGTGGCAGGAACTTCTGGCTGAGAAAGGTGAGTGCATTGGAAGTCGAAGCATCGAGTACAATCTTGGGCATCGATCCCTTCGAGATAGCCGAGCGCTGTTGCATCACGATGACGTGCTCCCTCTCACTATCGCGCTAATGGGCCATGCAAAATTCCGCAGCATAGTCAGGGATCGCTTCCCCATCATTCTGATAGACGAGTATCAGGACACCGACAAAGATTGGATTGAGGCCATCAAGGCTCTTTTTCTTGGCCAACCAGAGTCACCTTTGTTCGGGTTCTTTGGCGACCACTGGCAGAAAATCTATGACGGTGGCTGCGGCAGGCTTACTCACTCCTCGGTGACAGAGATTGGAAAAGGGGCAAATTTCCGCTCCGTCAAACCTGTGGTGGACTGTCTCAACCGCATGCGACCAGGCCTAAACCAGTGTGTGACAAATCCCGATGCACCAGGGCAAGTTCGCGTCTTTCTGACCAACACGTGGACGGGGACGAGACAGGCAGGCGCTCACTGGGGAGGGGATCTCCCAACGGAAGTTGGTAAGGTCGCCTTGAATAGCGTCAAGCAGCAGCTAGAGGCAGACGGCTGGAATCAGCAGGATACGAAGATACTGATGCTGACGCACCGCCTGCTCGCTGCAGAACAGGGCTACTCAAATCTTGCTGCTAACTTCACGTTCAATGAAGCTTTCACCAAGAAGGAGCACCCTCACATCGCCTATTTTGTGGACGCGCTGGAGCCTGCCTGCAATGCGTTCGCCAACCACCGGTATGGTTTGATGTTTGAGGCATTGGGCGGCAGAACTCCGCTTCTGCCGAGACATCAGGACAAAGCGGCTTGGGACACCGCCATGAACCAATTGGAAAAACTCCGAAACGAAGGCACTGTGGGAGAGGTCATCAAACACCTACAGAGTACACGCCGTCCTCGACTCCCGGATGCCATCGAAAAGCTTGAGCACGAGCTTGAAACCTTCGATAGCGCAGAAGAAGACATCCCGCAAAGGCTGACAGAGCTAATGGGACTTCATGGGACTCCTTATTCCGAGGTACAGGCGCTCTGCCGATACTTGGACGGTCATTCACCTTTCGAAACGAAGCACGGCGTCAAAGGTGCTCAATTCGAAAATGTGCTTGTCGTTGTAGGTAGAGGTTGGAGCAAGTACAACTTCGGGGAAATGCTTGAGAATGCGAGCCGTCCAACTGTGCCCGCGAACAGGCAAGAGAAATTTGAGCGGAATCGCAATCTATTCTACGTGGCCTGCTCCAGGCCCCAGATCCGATTGGCGTTGTTGTTCACTCAAGAGATATCTGCCCCCGCAAGCGCAACTCTACAGAACTGGTTCGGCGCTGATTCAATCACGGAGGTGCAGTTCTAGCCTCCCAGACCCGACCCCGAAATTCAGTTGCTACGGCTACCGGATCGATCACTGAAGTAAGGCCCTGATACAGACATGCTCACGTCATTCCCGAGAACAGAATACGTGAGTATGTTCAAACAGCTATTAACGTTGATTGCCACGTGTGGGATCTACCTTCTGGTGCTGAGTCAGCACGCCAACGCACTCCCCATTGACCATAATCGAACGTACCCAGTTACCTGCCGCAGTTGCAACTGCTCGATCGTCACCAAAAATCACGTCAACTTGGCATGGCACCATTTGCCATTGCCCCAGCACGAACCAGCCGCGAGTCGGGAAGCTAGTTGGTCGAATGTGTTGGCCAGCTCGAAGGCCCGGCAGGCTTCTGGGACGCCGTGGTCTGGGTCTACCTGCATACGCAGGGTAATGGCCGCGGGCTGGTTGCGGAGACTGCTTACCCTGGATTAACCCATCCCTGCAACGCTGTTTGACCGGCGAACAAGTGGCGGATACCGTCGACGGCCAGAAAGCTGATGCTTTGGGGAGCGGATTGAAGGCCACCTCCACACTGCGCCTGATCGACAATCACAGCCCAGCAAAACCGACAGCCCCCCCCACTCGAACCTTGAAGCAGTTGCTCAGCCAGGTAGATGTACAGGTGCTGGATCATGTCATTGTCGGCAGTGGTGAAGAGATGCAGTGGGCAACCGGCTTACTAAAGCTCTGAAGCTTCTGAACTTCATCCTCAAGATGGGAGACGTAAACCTTTCCTTGGTTTTTACACTGGGCTGCAGCCAGAGTCGCCGGATCATAAATGTCCACACCACCCTGTGAATCGCCACTGACACCCCGTGCAACGATCCGCGAGTATGGGCCCCCGATGATGGGAAACCCTTGTTTACTCAGGACGTGCTCAAAAATATCTAGGCAGAGATCTTCAAATTCATCACCACGCTTTGGCGCCGCAAAATTTTCAAGCTTGCTGGCAACAGCTTTGGACAGCATTTTCATCACCACTCCTTGTTCCCCTGAAAGCCATCCCAGGCAGCAATCATCCAATCCTGATGGAACCATACGTCAAACACCCCCTTCATGACATGAGGCATTACATCGAGTCTCTGCACAAACACGGGCCTGCCCTTTTCCTCGATCAAAGGAAATGCCGTTCTCTTAAGATCACGCCGTGCGCTGTTGTAGATGTAATCACGGCTACTCAGGACTACCCGATGGCCCGCTCGGATCATCGTCGAGAGCGCTGGGAGTATCAGGTTCCATTCCATCACCAGGTCGGCTTCGTACTGCATCGCCCCAAAGGCGTCATCAACCCAGATGAACTGCGATGTCGGGCGATAGTCCTCTCCTGCTACCGCTCTCAACTAAGCAGCGTCAGCCTCAGCCAAGCAACAGGCCTGCGGTTACTGCCCACAGCATGTCCTTGACGAGTGCGAGCAAAATCTTCCCAAGCCTGAAGAATGAGCTCGGTGTTCTGTGTGATGAGGTCAAAGAGCCGCACGTCAGGTCCTCGGCGTAATCGTAGGCGTCAAAGGTGAATAATCAGCGTAGCCGACGCTGATCACTGAAGATGAATGCGATGAGGGGAAATGAGTGTAACTTTGCCGATGGGTGCCCAGACGCCTATCCTGCCCACACGCTCCAGGGAACAGCCGCACTGCCAGCTAACGTTGCTGGCGGCGCGAGCCCAACTGGATCCAGACCGGCGCATGATCGCTGGCCTTGGCTTCGTTGCGCACCCAGGCATCCACGCCCGCCTGCTTCAGATAAGGGCTGAGACTGAGGTTGAGCAGCAGGTGATCAATACGGAGCCCGGCATTACGCGCCCAATGATTGCGAAAATAATCCCAGAACGTGTAGATGCGCTGCTCGGGATACAGGTGGCGAACAGCATCGACCCAGCCCTGCGCCAGTAACTGTTGGAAATACGCCCGCGATTCAGGTTGCAGCAGCGCGTCCTTGAGCCATGAGCGCGGGTTGTAGATGTCCAGATCGGTCGGCACAACATTGAAATCGCCGGCCAACACCGCAGGATGGCCGCTGCCATGCAGTGTTTGGGCATGCTTGATCAGGCAGTCGAACCAACGGAGTTTGTAATCGAACTTCGGGCCGGGTTGCGGGTTGCCATTGGGCAAGTACAAACAGCCCACCAGCACGCCGTGCACCGCAGCTTCCAGATAGCGGCTTTGCTGATCGTCCTGCATGCCAGGCAGCCCGCGACGCACCTCCAGCGGCTCGCTATCACGCGCCAGGATAGCCACGCCGTTCCATGAGGGTTGCCCTTGGTAAAGGCAACCATAACCTGCCGCTTCGATGGCCTGGCGAGGAAACTGCTGGTCGGCCGCCTTTAGTTCCTGCAAGCAGGCAATGTCCGGCTGCTCCCGTTCCAGCCAGGCCAACAGCGTGGGCAGGCGGCTGCGGATGCCATTGATATTGAAGGTGGCGATCTTCAGCGCTTTCATGAGTGGGGGTCACTCACATGAGCCTGCACGGCATCTTCCAGTGCCCGGATATGTGCCTCATCGGCCAGTGCCTTCAGCGCCAACCAGTCATCCCAGTCAATCGCACCATCGTCCCGCAGCGCCTCGGCGGTGCGTACCAGTTCATGGTGGTAGGCATCCGGCGATTCGCGCCGGTAGCTGATGTCGTCGTACTGCGCGTACCAGGCTTCAAGTTCAGGAATGCTGCGTTCGATACTCATGACGGCCGCCTCGTTCTATCCCTGCTAGTCAGAGCCCAAGAGCCGCGCAACGTTCAACCGCAACAGTCAGTCGGTCAGCCCCCCCTACCGCTGAAGTAGTGCATGGGAACTTCTCACCCCATCCGAGGCGTCCCATTTCCAAGTCTGGAGAGTCCGGGTCGAACTTCATGTTCTGATAATCGCAAGGATGGGCGCCCTTCTGTGCCCCTTTATGAACAGGCTGTTCATGATATACCTGAGTGAAACCCTGGCCTTCGGTGGACGATTGCAGCACCGGTAACGTTCCTTTTTTCCATGTCAGCCACTCGTCAATCCTGCTGAACCCTCTTGTCCTGCTGCCTGTCGCTACTGTTAAGTACAGGACCGCAGGGGGCTATGGTGAGCGAGATCCGCATTGGAATTTCCGGTTGGCGCTACGGCCCATGGCGCAAGGACTTCTACCCCGAGGGACTGCGCCAGAACGACGAGCTGGCATTTGCATCGCGAGCAGTCAACAGTATCGAAATCAACGGTTCGTTCTACGCACTGCAAACCCCCGAACGCTATGGCAAGTGGCGTGACGAGACACCGCAGGGGTTCGTGTTCTCGGTCAAGGCGCCGCGCTACATCACCCACGTACGCAGGCTCCGCGAAATCGACGAGGCGCTTGCCAACTTCTTCGCATCGGGCCCCTTGCTGCTAGGTGACAAACTCGGCCCCTTCTTGTGGCAGTTTCCCCCAAACCTGAAATTCGACGCGCAGCGCTTCAGCGACTTTCTGGCCAAGCTGCCACGCGACCGCAAAGCCGCTCGCAGCCTTGCGCGCCACGCCGCTGAACGCCTGCAAGGCAATGGCGGCACTGCCGTGCCGGGTAATGCGCGCCTGCGCCACGCCGTGGAAATCCGCCACCCCAGCTTCCTCTGTGACACCTTCATCAACCTGCTACGCAAGCACAAGGTTGCCCTGGTGGTCGCCGACAGCGCCGGCAAATGGCCCTATGTCGAAGAGGTCACGGCCGATTTCGTGTACTTGCGCCTGCATGGTGATGTCGAGCTGTACAGTAGCGGCTACACGGCCAAGGCATTGCGGCGCTGGCGCCTGCGCATACAAGCCTGGGCTGCAGGCAGCCAGCCTGAGGATGCTCAGCGTGTGATGCGCCGCGCCCCGGCAAAACGCACCTCCCGCGACGTGTACTGCTACTTCGACAACGACCAGAAAGTCCATGCCCCTTACGATGCCCGCCGCCTGCTGGACAAGCTAGGGCTTGACGGCGAGCTGGTGACCGAACCAGGCGTCGAGCCGCAGGAGCCGCTATGAACCCGACACTGCCCGCCCGTCGCCGCTATTCCCTTCACCAGTGATCGCTTGATGCTCAATGGTGTGCTCTTGGGGCTCTGCTCAGGAGCAGCCTGGCGAGATATGCCCGAGCGCTTCTGGTCAAAGGGTTATTCCTTGTCTGGTTGTGTATCCAAAATTACACAATGAGACGCCATAGACGCTGCAAGCAATGCGCCTTCCGTCGCTCAGCAGGCACCCTCCCGCGAGCGGCTGGCCGAACAGTAGGTGAACAACCCTGAAAGGAGTTTCACCATGACACCCACAAAACCCTCTGCGTTTGTGCTTACCCTGTGCCTGGGCTTGGCTGCACCACTTGCCCTGGCTGCCACAGACCTGAACGATCAGCGCGCCCCGGGCGTGCAACCGCACGACAATGGTCAAATGAACGGCCAAGGCGGTGCCACGGGCTCAGGAACACCAGGCGATGGCATGGGTACGGGTAATGGCGGTACTGATGACAATGGGACGGACAACACGGGCGGTGACGGTACCAACAGTGGTTCGGGCACCGGGGGTAATGGCTCTGGTGGCAGCGGTACAGGCTCGGGCAGTGGTAGCGGAGGCTCATCGGGTAGTGGATCCGGCGCAGGTTCCGGCAGTTAGGTGAAATGGCCGATGGCAATGGACCACTCGGCCTGACTGCAGCGCACTCAGCGCCAATGCGTCATCAACGCACCCCGCATGCCGCCGACCGGATCTTGCTGAGGTAGCGGTACTTTGGCGATGTGCGCAACGGCACACGGGTGCGCTGCCCTGTCGGGCCGCTGGATGTCGTAGTTTTCCTGCCCGTGGGGATAGGCGCCGACCACCAGAAACTCATCGCTGCACTCGATGCAGCGATGGCCCGTACCAGCCGGCAGCACCAGCACATCGCCCCGCTCCACGCTGACGCTCTGCCCTGATTCCCCGCCAAGCATCAATCGCGCCTGCCCACAGGCAATGCCCAGCGCCTCATGAGCGTTAGGGTGAAAGTGGTGATAACCGAAGATTCCGTCGCGCCACAGCGGGGTCCATTGGTGAGCCGCAAACAGCGCTTCGAATGCGCTGGCATTGTCCCCCGCCGGATCGAGCTTCAACCGGTAGAACAGCACGGGCAAACGGCTGTTCGGCGTGGCGCCGTCGTCTTCGAAATACAAGGCCTGCACGCTGGCATCTTCTGTATTCATGAGCGTCATGATGCGCACCCTGGGGGTCATCGGTTCACCTTCGAACCCGTCGGCTGTTGCGAGGTTCCAGCCGGCAGACGGGTGCGCATACCGTTGAAACTTTCCCGACACGTGCCAAGTCCAGACACCTATCGATAACAGAACGGGAGCAGGCAATGACCGGCACGGTAGGCGACTTTCTGGTGGAACGTTTGTATCAATGGGGAGTACGGCGCATCTTCGGTTACCCCGGCGACGGCATCAATGGGGTGTTCGGCGCGCTAAGCCGGGCCAAGGGCAAGATTGAATTCATCCAGGCCCGCCATGAGGAAATGGCCGCCTTCATGGCCAGCGCCCATGCCAAGTTCACCGGCGAGCTCGGTGTTTGCATGGCCACCTCCGGCCCAGGCGCCTCGCACCTGCTCACCGGCCTGTACGACGCACGCATGGACCACCAGCCGGTGCTGGCCATCGTCGGTCAACAGGCTCGTGCGGCACTGGGCGGGCACTACCAGCAGGAGCTGGACCTGCTGTCGATGTTCAAGGACGTTGCCGGTGCGTTCGTCCAGCAGGCATCGACACCGGAGCAGGTGCGCCACCTGCTCGACCGTGCAGTGCGCACCGCCGTCGGCGAGCGCCGCGTTACCGCCATCATCCTGCCCAATGATCTGCAGGACCTGCCCTATAACGAACCGCCGAGGGCTCACGGTACGGTGCATTCCGGCATCGGCTACAGCAAGCCCAGGGTGGTGCCGTTCGACCAAGACCTGCAGCGCGCCGCCGATGTACTCAACGCCGGGCACAAGGTGGCGATACTGGTAGGTGCCGGCGCACTGCAGGCAACAGAGCAGGTGATTGCAATTGCCGAAAAACTCGGCGCCGGGGTGGCCAAAGCGCTGCTGGGCAAGGCTGTGTTGCCGGACGACCTCCCGTGGGTTACCGGGTCGATCGGCCTGCTCGGCACCGAACCGAGTTATCAGCTGATGACCGAGTGCGACACCTTGCTGATGATTGGCTCAGGCTTTCCCTATTCCGAGTTTCTGCCTAAGGAAGGCCAGGCGCGCGGCGTGCAGATAGACCTGCAACCCGACATGCTCAGCCTGCGCTACCCGATGGAGGTCAACCTGGTTGGCGACGCCAGCGAAACCCTGCGCGCACTGTTGCCGTTGCTCGAGCACAAGACCGACCGGCGCTGGCGCGACAAGGTGGAGACCTGGCGTGCGCAGTGGGACAAGACCGTGGCCAAGCGCGCGCTGGTCAAGGCTGACCCGATCAACCCGCAACGCGTGGTCCATGAGCTGTCCCCTCGCCTGCCCGACCACGCCATCATCACCAGCGATTCCGGCTCCTGTGCCAACTGGTTTGCCCGCGACCTGCAGATTCGCCAGGGCATGCAGTGTTCGCTGTCCGGCGGCCTGGCTTGCATGGGCGCAGCCGTGCCCTATGCCATTGCAGCCAAATTCGCCCACCCGCAACGGGCTGTGGTTGCTTTGGTGGGCGATGGGGCGATGCAGATGAACAACCTCGCCGAACTGATCACCGTGGCCAAGTACTGGCAGCAGTGGGACAACCCACAATGGATCTGCGCCGTGTTCAACAACGAGGACCTCAACCAGGTCACTTGGGAGCAACGGGTGATGGAGGGCGACCCCAAGTTCGAAGCTTCGCAGTCGATCCCTGACGTGCCCTACCATCTGTTCGCCATTTCCATTGGCCTGCAAGGTATCTACGTCGATCGCGAAGAGGACGTTGCCGCTGCGTGGGAGCGCGCGCTGGCTGCTGATCGGCCAGTACTGATCGAGTTCAAGACCGATCCGAACGTGCCGCCCCTGCCTCCCCACATCAAGCTGGAGCAGGCGAAGAAGTTTGCCACTACCTTGCTCAAGGGCGACCCCGACCAGGCGGGCATCATCGTGCAGACAGCCAAGCAGGTGCTCAGCTCGGTGCTACCTGGCAAGAAGTGATAGCCACCTCTGCTGTTCGCCTGCACCGGGCTCCTGCCCTGCCAGGCGTGTCAGCAGAGGCACTCAACATCTTGCCCTTTCTATTGTCTGAGCGGCACTATTCTCCCCTGCGCCAAAACGTCTTGGCTGATCGGAGAAGTGATACATGGACATTCAGCGCCGGAACAACGTTCAAGTCCATGGCGAAGGCACTTCGACGCTGGTGTTCTCTCATGGCTTCGGCTGCGATCAGACCATGTGGCACTACCTGTTCCAGCACTTCACCAGCCGTTTCCGCGTGGTGCTGTATGACCTGGTCGGCGCAGGCAGATCGGATCTGGATGCATATGAGAGCGCAAAATACGGTTCACTGGCTGGCTACGCACGAGACCTGAACGATGTGATAGATCACTTTGGGCGCGGCCCGGTGATTGTTGTCGGCCACTCGGTGAGTGCAATGATCGGCGCACTGGCCGACCGTCTTCACCCGGACCGCATTGCCGCGCACGTCATGGTTGGGCCCTCTCCTTGCTATATCGATTGCGAGGGTTACGTGGGAGGTTTCAAGCTCGAAGACATCCACTCGCTGCTCCACACCCTGGACAGCAACTACCTGGGATGGTCCAGTGCAATGGCACCTGCCATCATGGGTTCACCAGGGCAGCCAGCACTAGGCGATGAACTTACCAACAGCTTCTGCCGCACAGAACCGGAGATCGCCAAGCAATTTGCACGCGTGACCTTTTTATCCGATAACCGCGAAGACATCGCCGGCCTGGATACTCCAACGCTCATTCTGCAATCTTCCGATGACCTGATCGCTCCTCTGGAAGTGGGCCGGTACATGCATGCGACCTTGCCCAACAGTGTTTTCCATCTCGTAGACAACGTGGGCCATTGCCCGCACATGAGTGCACCAGCAGCCTGTGCCGAAGCAATGGACGATTTCCTCAAGCCCTGGGTAGGCGAAAATGTCGACTGATCAGCCTCTGCTGCCCGAATTCGAAGATCTTTTCGACAGTGCCCCCTGTGGCCTGGTTGTCACCGACGAAGACGGCACCATTCTGCGCAGTAACCGGATTTTCAGCATCTGGATCGGCATCAGCCAGGAGGAGCTTGCCCAGCGGCGGTTTCAGGATCTGCTGACTATGGGTGGAAGGATCTTTCATCAGACCCACTGGGCTCCCCTGATGCGCATGCAGGGTTCGGTCGCGGAGGTGAAACTTGAGCTCAAAAACGCCAGTGGGCACACCGTCACCACGCTACTCAATGGCGTGAGGCGCGAGCATGTCAATGGCGTTTATTACGAACTGGCGCTGTTCGGGACAACTGATCGGGACAAGTATGAGCGCGAGATTCTGGAAGCACGCCGGCGTGCCGAACAGCTGTTATGGGAAAAAACAACCACAGAGGCCGCTTTGCAGCAGGCAAAAGTGGAGCTTGATCTGGCCTATGAAAAATCCCTGCAGCGGGCTTTTTTTGCGGAGCAAATGGTCGCTATCGCAAGCCATGACCTCAAGACCCCCCTCACCGCCATCAAGATGGCGGCAGACTTGCTGGCCCGAGGCGAACGTACACCCAGAGATACAGAATTACTTGGCCACATCAGTCAATCCTCCGAGCGCGCTCAACGTATGATCGCGGATCTTCTGGATTTTGCATTGGCCAGGGTAGGCCGTGGAATCGGCATCACACGAAGGCAGGTTGATCTGCACCTGGTCATTGAGCGAAGCGTGAAGGAGCTACGCGTTGCCTTCCCGCAGGCAAAAGTGATCCACAAGCAGGAAGGCGCAGGTATGGCAGAGGTCGACGCTGACAGGATGCATCAGGTCATCGGGAACCTGGTGGCTAACAGTGTGGCTTACGGGGATCCTGGCCAACCCATAACGATCACTTCTACCCTGCACGGTGAGCGGGCCATGCTCTCGGTGCATAACGAGGGTACAGCCATACCCGAATCTTCGTTAGGCAACCTCTTTGAGCCAATGACCAGAGTGAGCGAGCTGGACACTGACCTGAGAAGCGTAGGTCTTGGCCTTTTCATCGTTCGTGAAATAGCCCGGGCCCATGGCGGCGATGTGGCAGTGAGTTCCACGAATGAAACGGGTACATCATTCTGTGTGAGTTTCACCCGTACCGGTACCGCGAGGTGACAGCGCTGGAGGCGCCCGAGCTCGATTGCGGTCACCGGCAACCCGGTCCTGCCCCTGCTTGGCGGTGAGGGCCATCCTCGTGAGGGACGGCCCCACCCATGGAGCTGCCTGTGAACACCCATCAGGCTCAAGGCGCGAAGCCGAGCCCGTCGGAAAGGTCGGTGCCTTCCGGTTTGCTTCCTGACCGCGCCGATGCGTTGCCACCCGCCTGATCCATCGATTCTTCGACCGACGTCTTCAACTCGCTACCCTTGGTCTTGAGCGCATCGGTCAACCGGTCACTACTGGCGCCCATCAGCTCATCTTCCTTGCGGGTACTGGGCAACGCCGCCCCCAATGCCGCGCCCAGCGCTATCCCCAAGGCGGCCAATACCAGCGGTTGCTCCTGGAGCATCTGATCGAACTGCCCTTTCAACGCTGTGGTCTGGTCTGCGACCTTGTGCGCCGAGTGACGCAGGTTATCTGCAGAAGCACCCATCGAGTCCCGCGCACTGCTGCCAAGTTCACCTGCCCGGTCACGCACGTCATGGGCTTTCATGCGCACCGCCTGGCTGGCATCGTGCACCGCCTCCCCTGCATGGGCAAAGGCATCCTTCACCGTACCCACCGCGTCTGCGATCTTCTCACCCAACCCAGGCCCCTGATGCGCGGGCCCGGGGTTGAAGGGGCGGTTCTGGTTAAAGCCCAGCCAGGCCAGGCCCAGTACCGTGAGGGTAGCGGGTACGGGGTTGTTCTTGAGGGTGGTGCCAAGGTTCTGGAAGAACTCACCGCCATTGCCCTTTGCATAGGCCAATAGCCGATCGACCATCTGGCCAGGGCTCAGGCGCTGTTCGAGGGCATCCACCAGATCGCTGATGTGCTCGCGCCTGGCGTTGATTTCCTGCTCGAGCAGGTCCGGGTCTTTGTGCGCGTCATGTTCGAAAGAAGTGGTCATGGCAGTTTCCTCTTCAACGTGTCCTTGTCCTGTTGCATGGCATGCAAGGTGCGATCAGGTGTCAGATGCGCGGGCTCGAACTGCTTCTTGCCGGACTGCAGCATGATGAAACCGATCACCACGGTAATTGCGCCGACGATCAACGCGGCCAACCAAGGCTCGACCACCATTGCCAGCGCATAGACTGCCGCCAGCAAGAGGATGATGAAACCCGCCAGTATCACCACAGCACCCGCTGCAACGGCCGCCGTCCCGGCTTTCAGGGTAGCCAGGTTGTGCTGAAGCTCGGCCTTTGCCAACGCCAGTTCCTTGGTGAACAGCTCCGGTACTTCCCGCATCAGCTGACGCAGCAGGCCACCGACACCGACCGCATCCTCGTCCGCCGAGCGTAATCCCGGGGTGGTTTGCAAGGGGTCCTTGTTCATCATTCACCTCCTTTGAGTGGATCACGCTCGAACGGGCTACCACTGACCGGCGTACCGGCGCCTGGCCCGATCGGGTCGGTGGGGGTGTAAGGTTTACGGGTGGATACGTCGCTACCGCGATCCGGGGTCACAGGCTGCGCAGGCCGGGAGTGGCGCCAATCGTCCGATGACGCAGCGGTAGCCTGACCATGAGTGGCGCTGGCCCGCATGAACCGCGACACGGCAAAGCCAAGTGCGACGCTACCGGCCAAAAACAGCGCCGGGTTGCTGCGTGCCAGCTGGGCACCGCGTTGCAGCAGGCTCTCGGCGTTTTCATGACGCAGCTGCGCGGCAAAGTCGCCCACGCACCCTGCTGCCTGGCTCAGGTACTGCGATAACCCAAGTGTGTCGTTTTCTTGCAGTGCTTGCGCGGCTGAGCGTGCGCCCTGCTCCAGCGAATCAAGCTGATCGGCTGCGGTATCGCGGTAGTGCTCGAATTGCTCGCTGCCTTTCTGCCTGGCTTCACATAGCAGCGCACCGGCCTCATCGGTGATGGCCTGCGCGTGATCCTGAGTGCTGCCGGGTGAAGACGTCGAGCCTTGATCGGTCTTGTCCATCGTTACGCCCTCGTAAATGAGTAATGAGCGAATGCCGTCATTACTGGGCATTCATTCGGAGGACGCAGGCGGGGCGGCGGTAGTTCAGCGCGCGTGATCTATGACGCTTACCCGCCGGTCAAAATGAAACGGCACGATAAACCCCAGGCACTGAACCCGGGGCCGAGGCTTGGACCGCAATGGTAATCAGCGCCAGGGGTGGTGCTGTCCTGCAGCCTGGCAAGTCGGCGGAACGTTTTTCCGGCCCGGTCGGTCGCACGACAGAGACACAGCCAACTGTGCGAACCCTGACCGTGAGGACCTTCCATGAGCGCCACCGCCCCCGTGGGTGCCGAAGAACACCGCATTGGCCTGACCATCAATGGTCAGCCCCGATCACTGCTGGTCCTTCCCTGGACGACGTTGCTCGACCTGCTGCGTGAGCAGTTGGACCTGATAGGCACCAAGAAAGGCTGCGACCACGGCCAGTGTGGGGCCTGCACGGTATTGCGTGATGGCAAGCGCATCAATGCATGCCTCACCCTCGCCGTCATGTGCGAAGGCGCCCACCTGGTGACTATCGAAGGGCTGGCCAGCGGCGGCGAACTGCACCCCCTGCAACGCGCCTTCATCCGCCATGATGCCTTCCAGTGCGGCTACTGCACGCCGGGCCAGATCTGCTCCGCAGTGGGGCTGGCGAATGAAGGCCATGCCAACACCCCACAGGCCATTCGTGAACAGATGAGCGGCAACCTGTGCCGCTGCGGTGCCTACAGCAACATCGTCGCTGCAGTGGAGGAAGCCCTGCCGTCGATGAACGACCGGCCCCAGGCCCCGCAGGGAGGGACGACCCCATGACGCCCTTCAGCTACCACAAGCCTGCATCGGTCAGCGAGGCAATCAGCCTGGCAGACCCCGGCTCGCGCTTCATTGCCGGTGGTACCAACCTCGTCGACCTGATGAAGGAAAACGTGGTTCGGCCCGAACGGCTGATCGACATCTCAGGCCTTGGGCTGAACGGTATCCACGCCACCGCCAACGCTGGCGTGCTGATCGGCGCATTGGTCAGCAACGCCGACCTGGCCTGGCATCCGATGATCCAGCAGCTCTATCCACTGCTGTCAGAAGCCATCCTGGCAGGGGCATCCCCGCAGTTGAGAAACATGGCCAGTACCGGTGGCAACCTGCTGCAACGTACCCGGTGCTACTACTTCTATGACACCGGTACCCCCTGCAACAAACGTGAACCCGGCAGCGGATGCCCCGCGCGTGATGGCCTGAACCGTATCCATGCCATTCTTGGCGCCAGCGCTGCCTGCGTCGCGACCCACCCCTCGGACATGTGCGTGGCATTGGCAGCGCTCGAAGCCGTGGTGCATGTACAAGGGCCGTCCGGTGAACGCCAGATACCCTTCGCAGATTTCCATCGCCTGCCCGAGGACACCCCCGAGCGCGATAATCAACTGGCAGTCGATGAACTGGTGACAGGTATCGAGCTGCCGCCCCCGCTATTTGAGCACCACTACCGATACCTGAAAATTCGGGATCGGGCATCCTATGCGTTCGCGCTGGTGTCGGTTGCCGCTGCCCTGCGCTTCGATGGCGAGGTGATACAGCAGGCTCGTCTGGCCCTGGGCGGTGTTGCCCACAAGCCTTGGCGAGTCCCGGATGTGGAGCGCATGCTGATCGGCCAGGTGCCTTGCGAAGCGCTTTTCACCCAAGCCGCGCAAATGCTGCTGCAAGGTGCACAGCCCCTGAGCCACAACGGTTTCAAGGTCACGCTCGCGCAGCGGGCAAGCGTGCGGGCATTGAGCGAGGCGGCGCTGGGCGCTGCAGGCAGGGGGGCACGACCATGAACAGAACCACACCGTTGGTCGGCACGCCCCTGGACCGCGTGGACGGCGTGGCCAAGGTCACCGGGCAGGCACGCTATGCGGGTGAGTACCCCGAGGCCGGGCTGCTTCATGGCAGTGTCGTGTCCAGTACCATCGCCCGGGGCCGGGTCGTCAAGATCGACAGTGCCCTGGCAAGCCGCGTGCCCGGGGTGATCGCCGTACTCGACCATCGCCACCGGCCGCACATTTCCGGTTACGACGACGACTACAGTGACGCCGACTCGGCCGAGGGGTCGCCGTTTCGGCCGCTGTTCAACGACCGCGTGCTCTACAGCGGGCAACCGTTGGCCCTGGTGGTGGCTGACACCTTGCAACTGGCGCGGTATGCAGGGTCGCTGATCAATATCGAGTATGAAGAAGAGGCCCACCAGACAGACCTAGGGGCCAGCCCGCAATCGCATGAAGCACCAGCCGAGACACCGGCACCGCGCGGCGACTTTGTCGCGCAATTCGCCGGTGCACCGCTGCAGGTAGATGCCACTTACCTGACTGCCAATGAGCATCACAACCCGATGGAGCCACATGCGTCGACCGTGCTCTACAAAATGGACGGCCCCCTGGAAATCCACGACAAGACCCAGGGTACGCAAAACTGCCAGGACTATCTGCACAAGGTGTTCGGCCTGCCAAAGGCCGACATCAGGGTGCGTGCGGCATTTGTCGGTGGCGCCTTCGGCTCGGGCTTGCGCCCGCAGTACCAGCTGCCGTTGGCAGTGATGGCGGCATTGCACCTGCAACGCTCGGTGCGCGTCACGCTGACGCGCCAGCAGATGTTCACCTTCGGCTACCGGCCCCGCACCGAACAGCGGCTGCGCCTGGGCGCAGACGCGCACGGCCGGCTGCTGGCGATTGCCCACGATGCACTTGGCCAGACATCCCGCTTCGAGGACTTCACCGAGCATCTGGTGGAATGGAGCGGCATGCTCTACCAGTGTGACAACGTTGCGCTCAGCTATCGCTTGGCCCCACTGGATGTGTACACCCCGCTGGACATGCGCGCACCCGGCGCTGCCTCCGGGATGATAGCGCTGGAATGCGCCATGGATGAGCTCGCCTGCGCAGCGCAGATCGACCCGCTCGAATTGCGCCGGCGCAACTTCGCCGCCAACAATGCCAACGAGGGCAAGCCCTATTCCAGCAAGGAGTTGCTGGCGTGTTACCAGCAAGGCGCCGACCGTTTCGGCTGGGTAAACCGCAACCCGCAGCCTCGCAGCATGCGCAATGGCCATCAGTTGGTGGGTTGGGGCATGGCTGGCGGCGTCTGGGAAGCGATACAGATGAAAGCCAGCGCCAAGGCCCGCATCGATGCACAGGGCCAGCTCACTGTCAGCAGCGCCACCACCGACATTGGCACCGGCACCTACACCGTCATGACTCAGATCGCCGCCGACGCTGCCGGGGTCAGGGTCCAGGATATCACCTTCGTGCTGGGCGACTCCTCGCTGCCCACTGCGCCACTTCAGGGCGGATCGTTCACCGTATCGTCAGTGGGTTCGGCCGTGCGTCAAGCCTGCCTTGTGCTACGCAGCAAAGTGCTGGAACACGCGCGCAACACATACCCAGAGCTCGCCAATATCCCCACGGAGCAGATCGTCTTTGCTGATGGCTACCTGTACGCCGGCAGCCTTCGCCTGGCCATGGGGGACATCGTCGCCAGCGCCGCGGGTGCTGTTTTTGAAGTGCAGATCGATGCCGAGCCAGGCGCCAGGCGCCAACTGTTCTCCACCGCCACTCATTCGGCGGTGTTCGTGGAAGTCCACGTTGACGAGGACCTCGGCACCATCAAGGTGACCCGGGTGGTCAGCGCCGTGGCGGCAGGACGGGTGGTCAACCCAAAGACTGCAACCAGCCAGATCCTGGGAGGCGTGGTGTGGGGTGTGGGCATGGCCCTTCACGAAGAGGCGTTGACCGACCATCGACTGGGCCGCATCGTCAACCACGACCTGGCGCAATACCATATCCCGGTCAACGCAGACATTGGGGATATCGAGGTGATCTTCGTTGAGGAGAACGATGACATCGTCAATGAACTAGGCTCCAAGGGCGTGGGTGAAATCGGCGTTGTCGGGGTGGCTGCGGCGGTGGCCAACGCTGTCTACCATGCTACGGGCAAGCGTGTAAGGGCGTTACCGATCACGCTTGATAAAGTGCTGTGATCCGGCGGGGGCTCGCAGCCAGGCGTCCTGGCGGCCAGTATCGAACTCAACCCCCTCAGCTTTGATACCGTCGGACTTGTTGGTGTGAACTTTGATGCACCACATGGCTTCCCTTGCATACCCGCCCACAAACCTTACGGCTGCAGGAGCTGACGTCTATGAGAGCGCTGACCTACCACGGAGCAAACGACGTCAGGGTCGACAACGTCCCTGATCCCATTATCAAGGAAGCAGACGACATCATCCTCAGGGTCACCGCCACAGCGATCTGCGGTTCTGACCTTCATCTGTATCGAGGAAAAATTCCGGAGACCGAAGCCGGGGATATCTTCGGCCATGAGTTCATGGGAATCGTCGAGGACACCGGAAGTGCAGTCACCAATCTACAGATTGGCGACCGGGTAGTAATTCCCTTTGTTATCGCCTGCGGCAGTTGTTTCTTCTGTCAGCACGATCTGTTTGCCGCCTGCGAAACCACCAACACCGGGCGCGGCTCAATCATCAACAAGAAGGGCATTCCTCCGGGCGCGGCACTGTTTGGATACAGTCATCTGTATGGCGGCATCCCTGGCGGTCAAGCTGACTACGTCCGGGTACCCAAAGGTAACGTCGGCCCGTTCAAGGTCCCCACCGACCTGGCCGATGACAAGGTCCTTTTCCTGTCCGATATTCTGCCGACCGCGTGGCAGGCGGTCATCAACGCCGAAATTGGCCAGGGTTCATCGGTTGCCATCTACGGCGCCGGGCCAGTGGGGTTGCTGAGTGCTGCCTGTGCACGAATGCTCGGCGCCCAGACCATCTTCATGGTCGATGACAACGATTACCGCCTGGCGTATGCCCAAAAAGCTTACGGTGTTGTCCCCATCAACTTCGAGCAGGACGACGATCCCGCTGACAGCATCATCCGTCACACGCCAGGCATGCGTGGCGTTGATGCGGTAATCGATGCCGTCGGCTTTGAAGCCAAAGGTAGCACTGCCGAAACAGTAATGACGGCACTGAAGATCGAAGGCAGCAGCGGCAAGGCGCTGCGCCAGAGCATTGCTGCCGTGCGTCGTGGCGGCGTTGTCAGCGTCCCAGGTGTTTACGCCGGCTTCATCCATGCCTTCATGTTCGGCGACGCCTTCGACAAAGGTCTGACTTTCAAGATGGGCCAGACCCATGTCCAGAAATACCTACCGGAGCTGCTGGAGCACATCCAGGCAGGACGCCTGCAACCGGAACTGATCGTCACCCACCGCCTGGCACTCGAAGAAGCGGCCATGGGCTACAAGATGTTCGATCAGAAGCAGGACGACTGCCGCAAGGTCATCCTCGTACCAGGCGCTGCGGCGGGCACCCTGGGCCCTGACCATAAAGGAGATAAACGATGAGTGCACAACTGAACGGCAAGCGCGTGGCGTTTCTGGTCACTGATGGCTTCGAGCAGGTGGAACTGACCGGCCCGCGCGAGGCACTGGAAAACAGCGGTGCGGTGGTCGATATTCTGGGCGAAAAAGAAGGTACGGTCAGGGGCTGGAATCATGACAAGCCCGCCGACCCATTCCCCGTGGATGCGACGTTCGAGGGCGCCGACCTCGACCTCTACGACGCCTTGGTGCTGCCTGGCGGCGTGCAGAACTCCGACACCATCCGCATCATTTCTGCCGCGCAGAATCTGGTAAAAAACCATGACGCGGCTGGCAAGCCGCTGGCCGTCATCTGCCACGGCGCCTGGTTGCTGGTGTCCAGTGGCTTGGCCAAAGGCAAGCGCATGACCAGCTACAAGACATTGCAGGACGACATCCGCAACGCGGGTGGCACGTGGGTAGATGAACAGGTGGTGGTGGACGGCAACTTGATCACCAGCCGTCAGCCAGATGATATCCCCGCCTTCAATGAGCAATTGATCAAGGCACTGGCAGGCTGAGTGTGCTTCTTTCCAGCGCCCCTGGTCGCATTTGACGCGGACCAGAAGGCGCTGGTCATGCCAACTGGATATAAACCGAATAGCTGCCCAGCAAGATCCAGAAGCAGAGGAAGATCCAGGGTGTGCGCAGGGAAAACAGCAATGATTTGCGGTGCCCCGCCTGAGAGGTTTCGGCCTCGCAGAACAACGGCGACTCGTCATAGGCCAGGCCCATCATCGGCTCGCTGCGCAGCAAGTGGCTCTGTTTCATCTGCCAGTGCTCGATGATCCGGAAGGCAGCACGAATGCCTGGCCAGGCATTCAACGTACTCAGCACGCCAAGCAGTGCGAGAAAAGCCGGCACCATCAAGGTGAACATTTCGCCCCAGCTCTGGTTCAGGTTGCTCATCGACGATACGAACGCGATCACCAGGAACGACTGGGCAGCGAGATAAGCATCAGTGCGGTTGGCCAGAATGGTGGTTTCATACTGGATTTCGCGCCGATAGAAATCCAGCCGCTCTTTCGGCGTACCGAAGAGCTTCGCATTCTTTTGGTCGATTTCGTGTTCCGGCGTGGTGGGCGTGATGATTCGAGGCACCTGGATACTCCTGGATATCGTATGCCTCGCCCATTACAGCGCAAGACCCGTCAGTGATAGAGCCCTCTGCTTGCTGAAAATTCAGTGGGAATGCGCTTGCCAACCGCTCGTCGCGCAGACCGAAGATCCACCTCAACGCTGGCTTCGCGCACGCTTCGAACGGTAATGACCGTTCCCAACTGCAGGAGCATCTACCATGAGCGACTACCCTACCCCTCCATTCCCGTCCCAACCGCAAAGCGTGCCGGGCTCACAACGCAAAATGGAACCGTATCCGGATTGTGGTGAGCAAACCTACACCGGCCACAACCGCCTGGAAGGCAAAATCGCCTTGATCACTGGCGCCGACAGCGGCATCGGGCGCGCAGTAGCGATTGCCTACGCTCGCGAAGGTGCTGACGTTGCCATTGCCTATCTGAATGAGCACGACGATGCGCAGGAGACGGCGCGCTGGGTCGAAGCCGCTGGCCGCCAATGCCTGCTCCTGCCAGGCGACCTTGCGCAGAAACAGCACTGCTACGACATCGTCGACAAGACCGTGGCGCAGTTCGGTCGTATCGATATTCTGGTCAATAACGCCGCGTTCCAGATGGCTCATGAGGGCCTGGACGAGATTGACGATGATGAATGGGTGAAGACCTTCGATACCAACATCACCGCCATTTTCCGCATCTGCCAGCGCGCCTTGCCCTCAATGCCAAAAGGCGGTTCGATCATCAACACCAGCTCGGTCAACTCTGACGACCCGTCACCCAGCCTGCTGGCGTATGCCGCCACCAAAGGGGCCATTGCCAATTTCACCGCAGGCCTTGCCCAACTGCTGGGCAAGAAAGGCATTCGGGTCAACAGCGTAGCACCCGGCCCGATCTGGACGCCGCTGATTCCTGCCACCATGCCAGATGAAGCCGTCAGAAACTTCGGTTCGAGCTACCCGATGGGGCGACCTGGGCAACCGGTGGAAGTGGCCCCGATCTACGTCTTGTTGGGCTCTGATGAAGCTAGTTACATCTCGGGCTCACGTTACGGAGTAACCGGCGGGAAACCCATCCTCTGATGACACTACCGAGGCCAGCTGTTGCTGGCCTCGAAACAGATCGGCCCTACGCCAATCATCATCCTCGTTGAACCCTGCCGCTGTCGGCCACTCAACTCATACGAAGCCAGTATTTATCCGCCCGTGACGAGGTGCCTCCATGAATGCCATCGATCTGCTGATTCAAGATCATAAAGTGGTCAAGAAACTGCTGGAAGAACTCTCATCGACCACTGAACGTGCTGTAAAAAAACGCGCTGACTTGCTGCACCGCATTGAGCAGGAACTGCAAGTCCACACCGCGTTGGAAGAGGACATTCTCTATCCGGCGATCAAGCAAGCCGGTGGTAAAGAAGAGGCCAAGATGTATTACGAGGCCAAAGAAGAACACCGGACAGTTGACTCACTGGTACTCCCTGACCTGCTGCATACGGAGACCGGCACGCTCGAATTCGCCGGTCGAGTCAAGGTGATGAAAGAGCTGCTTGAGCATCACATCGAGGAAGAGGAAGGCGAGCTCTTCCCCACCGCGAAGAAGCTTCTCGGTAAAGATCAATTAGAGGCGCTGGGGCAAGCCATGGAGACCCAGAAAAAAGTGCTCAAGAGCGAGCAGCCCGCCGCTTGAATCCAACACGCCTAGCCGGATCAGCGATCTGGCTAGGCGAGCGCGGGCAACCCTTGACCACCAGGCGATCAGTTATCCAGTTCATCCTTGATGATCTTGCCGTCGTGCGGATCGACCTGGAATTCGTACTGCTTGCCGTCAGCCTTCATGCCCTCACCTTCCCAGTGACCGTCGTCGGCTTCGATCTTGGTAATTTGCGTGTAGCCGGCGCCTTTCAACGTGGCTTCAGCCTGATCCTTGCTGACCTTCCAGTCAGCACCGGGCGTATCAGCCCACGCGCAAGAAGCCCCCATGGCACCTACCAATGCCAAGCCAGTGAACAGTCGAGTCATCGCTTTCATCGCCAACTTCCTTTTGCTGTGAATGTGAACATGCGACCCGGCCGTCACGATGCAGGTTCAGTCGGAGCGCTATTTCAAGGCGGTTCTGTTCCAGCGCTAGTCGATAACTACGGGGCCACTGAACCTTACTGTCAGAACAACACTCTGTTCTTGTCAGGTACCGCTTGAATCCAAGGAGCGACTTTCATGACTGATCCGATGATGCAACTGGACGCGGAGCTCGAGTGGCTCGGTGAGATCGCCGATGAGCTCGAACGCCAGGTGGCGCCCTGCCCCGTTACCCGGTTACTGCTGGTCGCCTGGTTGACGGAGTGGGTACCCACCCCTCAAGGGCGGACAGCGATGAAGCGGGGCCTGCCTCACCTCCCACAAGCATTGAAGTCGGCATATGCAGTGTGGATTCACGCCGGTGCCTCTCGCTGATATTAGTGCCAGCGCCCACCTGGCACTGTCCATGTCCTCATGACGCCCGCTTCTTCCATGCTTCGTATCGGGCAAGTAGCGGCTGCACGCTCAACCCGTGCAGCAAGATGCTCAACGCCACCACTGACAACACCAGGTTGGTGCCCAGTACCGCATAGCCTGGGAGCAGCCCATGGTTAAGGGCATAGAAAAGGTAGTAGAAACTGCCGATACCGCGGATGCCAAACCATCCAAGCAGCCCACGTTGCCGGATATCCACCAGTCCCCGAATGGGGAACAGGGCAATGCTGAAGGGACGAATCAACAGGAACAACGCACCGGCGACCAGTAACGCCCGCCAGTCCCAATGTTCTATCAGCACCACCCCGAGCAAGGTCACGAGGAACACCTCCATTGCCCGCTCGATCAGGCTTCCGAAGGCCAGCATGTCCCCCAGCATGATCCCCGCTGCAACCTGAGAATCGTCCAGCCCTTCCACATTACCGGTCACGGCCAACTCCGGCGCTACATGCTGGTGGCCTACCACCGGCTGCACAAGGTGTTCGGCGGCCGGCTGCTGTGGGCTGCTGGACGTGTGAACCTCCGCCTGGCGCAAGCCCAGCCCGGCAGCAAACACCGCGAGAAATCCGTAGGCCTGAATCGATTCGGCGAGCACATAGGCCAGCGCGATCAATGCCAAGGCCAGGTAATCATTGGGCGATACGGTACTGTCGTCATTGCGCAGCCGCAGGAACAGCGTAAGTTTGCCCAGCCCGCGCCCCATCCAGTAGCCAAGAAGCAGACCAGCAGTTACTGCCCATAGCATGTCCTTGATCAACCAGTCTGCGAGCCAGGCCTGCCCGCTGTTCCGTTGCAGGAACAACCCAAGGATGACAAAGGGGAAGGCCACTCCATCGTTCAGGCCCGCCTCCCCGGACAAGCTGAAACGCACAGGGTCTTCGTCCTGGGCATCGGCCACCTGCACCAGCGTCGCAAGCACTGGGTCTGTGGGTGCGAGGATCGCCCCGATCAGCACCGAAACACCCCATTCCAGGTGCAGCCCGTAGTGCAACACCAGCGTGACGCCACCGATGCACATCATCATCACAGGCCCTGCCAGGTAAAACGCGGCCAACCATCGGCGGTCGTGCAAGGGCAGGCGCAGCTTCAAACCGCTGAAGAACAGCGAAAAAAGCACCGCGACCTCGGTCAGGTGCTCCATCCACTCACTGGACTTGCTGACATCCAGATGAAGAAAGCCCAGCCCGGACGATCCGAGCCCGATGCCCAGGGCAAGGCACACCACAGAGGATGTCACCGGCATCCAGCGTAGATAGGAGGATGAAAGCGCGAGCAGCAGCAAGACCATGCCCAGCATGGCAAACCAGACGATGAAGGTCATCTGCGCAGGTGGCCTGGTAGAGTTGTCGATCAGCTTTTGACTTTGCGTTACGACGCCTCGTTCCACTGCGATAACCCGACTCGGGCTGGCCGGTATTCGCGGCTTGAGCCCACACAGTCGATGCAACGCCGAAACAGTCCCCCGCGCCCTTCATATCGCCTGATCAAGTGCCCGGCGTACCTTGGCTAGCAGTTCGCTAATCTGGAACGGCTTGATCAGCATGTCCATCCCACTGCCCAGAAACGCCTGGCGGTCCAGGGCCGTCTCCGCATAGCCGGTCATGAACAGCACCGGTAACCCAGGGCGGTAGGCCCGCGCCATATCGGCAAGCTCGCGCCCACTGATCCCAGGCAGGCCGACATCGGTTAGCAACAACTGAATGCCGGCCTCTTCGCGCAGATGATCAAGTGCCTGTTCGATGGTTTCGGCCAAGGTGCACCGGTACCCGGCATCGGCCAGCACTTCTGCCACTGACAGGCGTACCGAGGCCATGTCCTCCACCACCAGCACATGTTCACCGGCCCCTTGCTGATCGACTTGCGGCCTGCGCTGCTCGCAGAATTCCTGCTGGTTGCTGGCGGGCAGCATCAGGATGACTTCAGTGCCGCGCCCCGGCACGCTGTGGATCGCCACGTGTCCGCCCGACTGGCGAGCAAAACCGTAGATGGTCGACAGCCCAAGCCCGGTACCCTGCCCTAACGGCTTGGTGGTGAAAAACGGGTCGAATACCTTTTCCAGCAGCTCTGGCGCGATGCCACAGCCATCATCGCGTACCGTCACCGCAACATAAGGGCCGTCCTGCAGGTTGGGGTCGCCGAGTGAGAAGCTCGCCGCCGTACTCACCCAGATATGCCCGCCCTTGGCCAAGGCGTCGCGGGCATTGATCACCAGGTTGAGCACCGCGCTTTCCAGCTGGATCGGGTCTACCAGTGCGATCGTCGGCTCACGGGACAGCTCCAGTTGCAGCACGATTCTCTCACCGATGGTGCGGTTGATCAGTTCTTCCAGCGAGCGTACCCGCTCGTTGATGTCCACCGGCCGCGTGTCCAGAGGCTGCTGCCGTGCGAAGGCGAGCAGCCGGTGGGTCAGCGAGGCAGCGCTCATGGCGGAGCTCAGGGCCGCGTCGGCGTATGCAGGGACCTTTTCGATACGGTTCTCTGCCACCCGTTTGCGAATCAGCTCCAGGCTGGTAATGATGCCGGTCAACAGGTTGTTGAAGTCATGGGCGATGCCGCCAGTAAGACTACCCAGGGCATCCATCTTCTGCAGTTGCAGCAGCTGCGCCTCGGTCTGTTCGCGCTGGGCCGTTTCCCGCGCCAACTGGGTGTTGGCATCCTCAAGGCGCGCCAGGTGCGAGCGCTCGCGGTGGCGATGCTCAGTGACGTCTTCGACGAACACCAGGCACAACCCAGGCGCCCGGTAAGGCGATAGCTGCCATTCGGTATCCCTGGGCATGCCGCCCACGTGCATGGCCAAGGTGCCACGCCAGCGCTGCCCTGCCAGCAGGTGCTGACGCAACTCGGCGATGACGGTTTGCTGGTCTTCGGCAAAGCATTCCTGCAGCGCCTCGGGGTTGTGATTGTCCTGGGTCAGCTGCTCGAAGGCATGGTTGCATTCATGCACCTTCAGTCTGTCGTCGATTACGGCGATCGGGGCTGACACATTGGTGAAGATTTCCCGAAAACTGGCCTCGCTGTCCCGCAAGGCCCGCTCGGTGTCGCGCACCCGCAGCAAAGTACGCAGCGTGGCCACCAGCACATCGGCGTCCACGGGGTGAACCAGGTAGGCATCGGCGCCTGCGTCGAGCCCGGTAATGATGTCCCCCGTCTGGATCGACGCCGCCGACACGTGGATCACCGGCAGCAAGGCGGTCTCGGGCTTGGCACGCAGCAGACGGACAATATCGAAGCCGCTCATGTCCGGCAGGTTGACGTCCAGGATCAGGGCATCGAAATGCTCGCTACCGATCAGCGCCAGCCCCTCGCCACCGGTGCCTGCCTCCGTCACGGTGTATCCATGCAATGCCAGGCGGCGGCGCAGCGCATAGCGTGTGGCGACATTGTCGTCAACGATCAGCAGGCGGATGTCAGCGTCCATCAGCGCTCTCCTGGGCCAGCGCCATAGGCAGGATGACAAAGAACGACGATCCGCTGCCGGGCGTACTTTCAACCCCCACCTCGCCGCCCAGCAGCGCCGCAAAACGCTTGCACAGCGACAGCCCCAGCCCCGTGCCACGCAAGCGTTTCTGTAGCGGCGAGTCAATCTGGGCGAAATCTTCGAACAAACCACCGAGCAGCTCGGGGGCAATCCCGATACCCGTATCGCTCACGGCAAAACGCACCTGGTCGCTGCCCAACAACTGCGCCGACACACGCACCTCGCCACGGGTGGTGAATTTCAGGGCGTTGGAAATGAAGTTGCGCAGGATCTGCGCCAGCTTCTTGTCATCGGTATACATCTTCGGCAGGTCCTGCGGCTCTTCGAAGATCAGGTCCACCGCGCCGGTGTCGACGATCGGGCGGAACATGCCGCGCAAAGCCGCGAACAGGTCGAGCATATCGAACCAGGCAGGCGATATGGTAATGCGGCCCGCTTCGATCTTGGCAAGGTCTAGCAGGTCATCGACCATGTCGCCCAGCTCTCGCGTTGCCGTGCTGATGAACGCCACCTGCAACTGCTGCTCCTTGCTCAACGGCCCGTCCACCTCGTCGGCGAGCAGGCTGGTGATGCTCAGGATCGAACCCAGCGGCGTGCGGAACTCGTGGCTCATGTAGGAAAGGAAGCGGCTTTTCAGGTCCGACGCCTGGCGCAATTGCTCAGCCTGTGTGTCCAGCTCGCCATACAGCGCCAGCACCCCCTGGTTGGTGTCCTCCAGTTCGGCGCGCAGCGCCTGGTTTTCCGCCTGCAACCGGGCGATGAGGTCGGCCTGCTCGACGCTGTTGCTGGATGATTCAGCCATGCACGGTCTCCAGGTCGATGACCAACACCGTCACGTCGTCCCGCCCACGGCAGAAATCGCGATGCAACACGGCAGCGATGACCGCCGGGTGGCGGTGCACAAGGCCGGGGTAGGTTTGCAGGCTCCAACGGGACTGCAGGCCGTCACTGAACATGATCAACAGATTTCCCTTCACGTGAGCGTAGTCGAACACCTGGCCCTTGCGGTATTGCCCGCCGACGATGCCCGGGTGCGAGGCCAGGCCGCGCGGCCGTTCGGTGCCCACCAGGGTTGCGCCGATATTGCCGATGCCGATAAACGACAGGCGGTCGCCGGTACCGTCGTACTGGGCGATGGCAGCCGCACCGCCACGGGTGCCGGCCATTGCATGATGCATCTCGCCAAGCAAGTGCTCCGGCGCGCTGAAGGGCGCCAGGGTAAAGGCCTGGATACCCGCCTTGGCCGCACGCTCGGCCTCCTCGCCATGGCCAAGGCCATCGATCATCACGGCGCTTAAACGCTGTTCGGCAAGGGTTACGTGCCAGCTGTCACCGCAGGCGGGGTCATCGTGCAGCGAATGCTGGGTCACGCCGATGCGTATGTCCCTGCCCGTATGGTCCTGCCGGTAGAGGCGTGCCAGTACCACAGCGCCCTTCGCGTCCGCATGCACATCGAACACCTGCGCCAGGCGGCTGACCGCCCCCAGCCCGATGCCTTGGGTGCCGCCGGTGGAGTAGCCATCGGCCAGGCAGTTGGCCAGGTCGAACCCTTGGGCACGGTCCACCGCCACCAGTTCCATACCCGGGTGGGCGTCATGCGCAAGTACGCGAAGATGCAATTCACCACGCTCGGCGTGCTTGAGCACATTGCTGGCAAGCTCGGTGGCGACAATGGCCGCCCGGCCGGCGTCGGCGGCATTGAAACCAAGCTGCTCGGCCAACCGCTGGGCAACACGCCGGGCATGGCCGACCTGGCTGGCGTCATCAAGGCGCAGCACCTGGGTCAAACTCGCTGCCAGGTTCAGGCCCATCGTGTGATCGTTACCCGGGTGCCTTGCCCGGGGGTGGTGTCCAGTTCGAATTCGTCTACCAGTCGGCGCGCGCCGGTCAACCCCAGGCCCAGCCCGCCGCCGGACGTCCAGCCATCGGTGAGGGCCAGTTTGACATCGGCGATACCCGGCCCCTCGTCACGAAACAGCAGGCGCAGGCCTACCCGCCCGGCTTCCTCGATGACTTCCCAGTCCATGTCACCGCCGCCACCGTACACCACGGTGTTACGTGCCAGCTCACTGACAGCCGTGACCAGTTTGGTGAGGTCGACCAACCGCATGCCGCAGTCGGTGGCAATCTTGCGGGTCAGCTGACGGGCCAGTACCACGTCCTGCTCCAGGCGTACCGGCTGGCTGCCACTTTGGCGGATGCTCATGAGTGGCCTACTCGCTGGCGCAACAGATGCATGCCGCGGTCGACATTCAGTGCAGTGCTTACCCCGGGCAAGGTCAGGCCAAGTTCCACCAGGGTGATGGCCACTGCGGGTTGCATGCCGACCAGCACCGTCTCGGCATCCATTATCCGTGAAAGGCCGGAAATACTGGCGATCATGCGGCCAATGAACGAGTCGACCATATCCAGCGCGGAAATATCGATCAGCACGCCGCGGGCAGACGTCTGGTCGATTCGGTCGGTAAGGTCGTCCTGCAGGCGCAGCGCCAGTTGGTCATGCATGTCGACCTGAATGGTTACCAGCAGGAATTCACCCATTTGCAGAATGGGAATACGCTCCATCGCCTCACACCTTCTCGCCAGTGCTGGTACCCAGGCGCGAAAGCGCCAGTTTCAAGGCATCCGCAAGGTTGGACTTGGTGGTCAGCGTGCCCAGGTCAAGGCCCAGGTGCACGATGGTCTGGGCAATCTGCGGGCGAACACCGCTGATGATGCAATCGGCGCCCATCAGGCGGATAGCCGTCACGGTCTTGAGCAGGTGCTGGGCGACCAGGGTGTCGACAGTCGGCACACCGGTGATATCGATGATGGCAATCTCAGAGCCGGTATCGACAATGCGCTGCAGCAGCGATTCCATCACTGTCTGGCTGCGTTGCGAGTCGAGTGTGCCGATCAACGGCAGGGCCAGTACGCCCTCCCAGAGCTTGACCACCGGGGTGGACAGCTCAAGCAGTTCTTCCTGCTGGCGCTTGATGACGGCTTCGCGGTTTTTCTGATAAGTACGGATGGTGTGCAGGCCGAATGCGTCGAGCAGTTGGGAGATTTCCCACAGCTGTTCGGCCAACAGCGCGGGTTGTTCGCGGTAATGGGCCTGCAGCAGTGTGAATAGAGGGCCTTTGAGGGCGAAGATGAAATAGGCTGTCTGGTGAGATTCCTGCCCAACCTGCGCACGGCTGGCAGAGAGTTTTTCGAGGAAATGGCGCGTTTCTTCCCATTCTTCTACGCCGATCTGCGTACCTGCCTCCTTGCGCAGCGCGTCGATCACCAGCTGCAGGAAGTCTCGGGTTTCCTGGCGCAAGTCATGCTCACGGATATTGCGGGTCGCCCCATTGGCTTCCAGGGCGCTGAGCCATTGCGCCAACAACTGCGGCTGATTACGGACGATTGCTTCCAACGAGCTGTTCTGCAGTGCTGCCATGTACGGTTTGCTCCTTAAAAAGACCTGGCCGGCTCATCGATGTTTTTGCCAGCTTCGACAATGACACCCACCGATGAAAATAGTTGTGGCACTTAGCGATAATTGATTGCGCCATCTTTTGTGCCGTTAACTGTAGGCCACGTTCATGGGGTACGTGGGCTGCACACCCTCATCTGCAGAGCTTTCAGCACTCTACTGTGGTCACACGCTATAGATCACTGGAGAAAAGTCATGAAATTCGCGCAATTCTGCCAATGGCTCGCCAAGCACGCCGGTAAACCGAGCACCTTCCTCATCGCTGTAGTGCTGATCGCCATGTGGGCTGCATCCGGCCCCTGGTTTCACTACAACGACACCTGGCAGCTCATCGTCAACACGTCGACGACCATTATCACTTTCCTGATGGTTTTTCTTATCCAGAACACCCAGAACCGGGACAACGACATGATCCACGTGAAGCTCGACGAACTCATCCGCGCTACAAAATCTGCGGAGCAGTCGGTGCTGGATCTCGAAGCACTCGACAGCCGCCAGATCCATCAGCTTCGCAAGGCGTATGAGGCGATGGGCAGCCGCTGTGAAACGGCCTCACCGCCGCTTGTCGAGGAGGATGGGGACTCTGCCGCCCGGGATAACCTGCAGCGCTAGCGTGGTGTGGCACGTCGAAGCGCTGTAATCACGCTTCCACTCGTCAACCCTGCTGAACCCTCTCGCCACTGCGCGGGTCGCTAATGATGAGTGCACGAATGAAAGGGAGCCCTCGTGAGCGAAATCTGCATTGGTATTTCCGGTTGGCGCCATGGCCCAACGCGCAACAAGCCCTGCCGCAAGGGGCTGGGGGCGCAGCCATGAACGGAACCCTGCCTACCCCCAACTGCATTATCGACAAGGTAACCGCCGTGCACCGCCTGACGGTGCTCACACTCAACGTTCACAAAGGCTTCACGCCGCTCAACCGCCGCTTCATCCTGCCAGAGCTGCGCGAGGCGGTGCGTGCCACCGGCGCCGATCTGGTGTTCCTGCAAGAGGTGCATGGCAGCCACCAACACCATGCCGAGCGCCACTCGGCCTGGCCGCAAACCCCGCAATACGAATTTCTCGCCGACAGCATGTGGCCACAGTTCGCCTACGGGCTCAATGCGGCCTACCCCCATGGCGACCATGGCAATGCGCTGCTGTCCAAATTCCCGATCCGCACCTACGACAACCTGGACGTTTCAGTCCACGGCGACGAGGAGCGCGGCCTGCTGCACTGCCAGCTCGAAGTGCCGGGCCATGAACAGGTACATGCCATCTGCGTACACCTGGGCCTGCGCGAAAACCATCGCCAGCGTCAGGTCAGCCTGCTCATGGCATTGCTCGAGAGCCTGCCGCCAGAGGAGCCGGTCATCGTCGCCGGCGACTTCAACGACTGGCGGCTGAAAGCCGATGCGCGGCTTTCGGGGCACTTGATCGAAGCCTTCGGCAAACCGGCGCGCAGCTTTCCGGCCCGCCTGCCCCTGCTGCGCCTGGACCGTATTTACCTGCGCAATGCGCAAACCTGCAAGGCGCGGGTGTTGTCCAGCTACCCCTGGTCGCACCTTTCCGACCATGCCCCGCTGGTAGCCGAGGTGACGCTATGAAGCAGCCCTGGAGCGACGGCAACCACGTCGAACTGCTGATCAATGGCGAGCAGTACTATCCACGCGTGTTCGAGGCCATGGCCGAGGCTCGCGAAGAAATCCTCCTGGAAACCTTCATCATCTTCGACGACAAGGTCGGCCAGGCCTTGCGCCAGACACTGATCGAAGCCGCCCAGCGTGGCGTGCGGGTCGAGGTGGCGGTTGACGGCTACGGCACTGCAGATCTTCCCGACGATTTCATTTCATCCATGACCGCAGCCGGCGTGCGCTTTCACGCGTTCGACCCGCAGCCACGGCTGGCGGGCATGCGCACCAACCTGTTCCGCCGCCTGCACCGCAAGATCGTGGTGATCGACGGGCAGCGCGCGTTCATCGGCGGTATCAACTACAGCGCCGACCACCTTGGCGACTTCGGGCCCCAGGCCAAGCAGGACTATGCGGTGGAGGTCGTCGGCCCCGTGGTTGCCCAGGTGCACGCCTCCTGCTGCAGAATGCTTGCGCCGGTTCTGGAAAGCGTGGCCCGAGTGGAGCCGACCAACGCCGCTGCCGGCCCGTCCAGCGCCGTGCTGGTGGAGCGCGACAATGTTCGCCATCGCAACGATATCGAGGTCTGTTACCTGCAAGCCTTCCGCGCGGCCAGGCAACGCATCGTGGTCGCCAACGCCTACTTCTTCCCCGGTTATCGCCTGCTGCGCGAACTGCGCAACGCTGCCCGGCGCGGGGTCGAGGTGACCTTGATCCTGCAGGGGCAACCGGACATGCGCTGGGTCCGCGCGCTCTCGCGCCTGCTCTACAACTACCTGCTGCGGGATGACGTGCGCATCCACGAGTACTGCAAGCGCCCGCTGCACGGCAAGGTAGCGTTGGTGGACGACGACTGGTCCACCGTGGGCTCGAGCAACCTTGACCCGCTGAGCCTGTCGTTCAACCTCGAGGCCAACCTGGTCATCCGTGACCGCGCTTTCAACCATGGCCTTTACACCCACTTGAGCGAACTGAGCCAGGAGCATTGCAAGGCCGTGACCCTGGAACGTGCGGTGCGTGGCTACTGGTGGCGTGCACCCTTGATCTTCCTGGGCTTCCACCTCACCCGTTATTTTCCGCGCATCGCCGGCTGGTTCCCTGCACACAGGCAACGCCTGCAGTCGCTGCAAGCAGACAGCGAAATCCCGGCCGACTACCACGAGGGCCAAACCTGATGGCCAATCCACGTTGGAAGACCTGGGGCAAACGCCTTCTTACCGTGCTGTTCCTGATACTGATCCCGGTGCTGCTGTTTACCCTGGCGCGCAATCTGGACTGGAACGAAGTGCGCCAGTCGCTGCTGGCCTATCGGCCCTCAACCCTGGCACTCGGCCTGCTGCTGGCGCTGTGCAGCTACCTGGTGTTCGCCAGCTACGACCTGCTCGCCCGTGCCTACACCGGCCACCGCCTACCGGCCCGTCAGGTGCTGCCAGTGGCATTTGTCTGCTACGCGTTCAACCTCAGCTTCACCACCTGGGTCGGTGGCGTGGCCCTGCGTTACCGCCTGTACGGCAGGCTGGGGCTGGATACCGCGACCATCACCCGCATCCTCACCTTGGGCCTGTTGACCAACTGGATGGGCTATTTGCTGCTGGCCGGTACGGTGTTCGCGTTGGGCCTGGTCAAGCTGCCGGAAAGCTGGGCGGTGGGTTCTGGCGGCCTGCGCCTGATTGGCATGTTGATGGTGGCGGTCGCGGTGGCTTACCTGCTCGCCTGCGCCTTCGCCAAGCGGCGCACGTGGAGCCTGCGCGGCCATGATGTAACCCTGCCAAGCCTGCGCCTGGCGCTGTGCCAGGTGGCGCTGGGCGCAAGCAACTGGGCGCTGATGGCGGCACTGATCCACCTGCTGCTGCCGCCGGAGCTGATGTATCCCTCGGTGTTGGGGGTATTGCTGATCAGTTGCGTGGCTGGCGTAGTGGCGCATATTCCCGCCGGCCTTGGCGTGCTGGAGACCGTATTCCTTGCCCTGCTCCACGGCCAGATCGGCCAGGGCACCCTGGTCGCCGCACTGCTGGGCTATCGGACCTTGTACTACCTGATCCCTCTGCTGCTGGCGGTGGTCACCTACCTGATCCTCGAAAAGCGTGCCAAGGCGTTGCGCCAGCAGGCCGGGCTGGCAGCCGAGAAACGCTGATGGACGGTGGGGTGCCCGTGCCGGACAACGGCACGAGCCCCCCGTGCAAGCAGAAACAGCGTTGGTGGTGTATCAGGGCTCTCTGCGGTCGTCTTCAGAGGCCACGTCATCGGTCCAGGGTTCGCCATCCAATGGCGCGGAGCGAGCCAGTTCAGCCTCGTCCAGGCCGATGCCGCCACCGATCTCGTTGGCCCCTACCTCGCGCAAGGTCTTGTCCGCCGGGCCATCATCCGTTCCCGGCTCGTAGGGATCACGGGCGCCGCTCTCATCGAACAACGTATCCGGGCTCATGTCGTCGAGGGTGACATTGTCTTCGTGCAGGCTGTCGCTGAGGGCCTCGCCCCCGGTCATGCCACTTTCAGCGACACGCCTGGGCGGGAATTCCTCGTCTGCTTCGCGCGCCGGACGCTCGTCGCCGATACGTCCCTGGCGCTCATCGCGGCGCTCGCTGAAATCCAGCTCGTGCACTGAACCCATGCGGTCTTCGGTGTCGTCGATCTCGCCTTGGGGTCTTGGGTCATCGGGTTTGGACATGAACGTTCTCCGTCTGTGGGCTTCATTCGGTCGACTCCCGCCAGGCGAAAATGATTCAGAGTTTCTTGGACAAAGCCCACCGCGCACTTCATGAACGCCACGCACCTGCCCCCTCCCGCCGGGATTCATCGAATCTTGTAGGTGAAGGTATTTTTCACATTGGCCACCGCCACCGCCTGCCCATTCACCATCCGGGGCTGGTAACGGAAGCGCTTCGCCGCTGCCAGCGACGGCTTGACGAACAACGGATGGCACTGGCCGACCACCTGCGGGTCACTGACCTGGCCTTGCGGCGTGACCGTGTAGGCGACCGTGCATTCCCCCTCGATATTGCGATCCAGCGCCCGTTGCGGGTAATCCGGGGCCTCCTTGGCGATGGGCAGGTACTGCCGGCTGGCCGCCTCGGCTGCCGCACGGGCCTGGGCAGCAGCCTCTCGCGCCTGCTGCTGACGTGCCTGCTCTTGCTGCGCCAGTTGCTGCTCGCGCCGCTCAGCCTCTTCGCGCTGCTTGCGGGCCTGCTCCTGTTCCTGGCGCTGTTGTTGCTCACGCTTGTGTTGGAGATCGCGCTGTTGCTGCTGCACACGCTTGAGGGCCAATGCGGCCTCATCCACGACCGGTGCCTGGGCTTTGGGTGGCGGCGACGAAGGTTTCTCGACCACAGGTTCGATCACGGGCTCAGGCGCTGGCGGCTCCGGCAGCACTACGGGTGCCGGCAAGCTCACCAGCTGAGTGTGGATCACGGCCGCTGGTACAGCCGCAAGCTCTGGCGTATGCGACAGGTTGAACAGCAGGTAGGCCAACCCCGCGTGCAAGGCGCACGCCACGCCAAACGCCATACCGTGGTCGCGCCAGCTGGCAGGGTCAAAAGTCAGGTTGCTCATGGTCACGGCGCCTCGGTGATCAGGCCCAGGCGGCTGACCCCGCCGCGTTGCAACTCGGCGATACCGGCCACCACTGCGGCGTAATCGGTGTTGCGGTCGGCGCGCAGGTACACCTGGGTCTGCGGGTCCTGGGCGACGATAGCTGCAATCTTGTCGCGCATCTGTGCGGTGTCGACGGCGCTGTCGGTCTGGCTACGGGTGTCGACCTCGCTGCCGAGGTTCCAGTAGTAGCTGCCATCGGCCTTCACCGAGAGCGTGACGATGCGCTGCTGGCCGGGTGCCGGCAGCGCCTCGGCGGCCACCTTGGGCAGCTCGATCTGCACGCCCTGTACCAGCATCGGTGCAGTGACCATGAAGATCACCAGTAGCACCAGCATTACATCGATGTACGGCACCACGTTCATTTCGGCCTTCAGGCCATGCTTGCGGACGGGTCTGGCGAGCATCGCGTGTTCCTCCTCAGGCCGCTGCCGCCAGGTTGCTGGCCTGGCCCTGCAAACGCCGTTGCAGGCGGCCTTGCAGTTCGTTGCCAAAGGCGTAGTAGCGGCTGATCAAGGTCTGGCTGCGCGCCGAGTAACGGTTGTAGGCCATCACTGCCGGAATCGCCGCAAACAGACCTATGGCGGTGGCGATCAGCGCTTCGGCAATACCGGGGGCCACGGTCGACAGGGTCGCCTGCTGCACCTGGGACAACCCCAGGAACGAATTCATGATGCCCCACACGGTGCCGAACAGGCCGATGTAGGGGCTGACCGAGCCGACCGTGGCCAGGAACGGCAAGCCCTGCTCCAGGCGCTCTTCCTGCTCGGCGATGGTCACTAGCAGGCTGCGTTCGACGCCTTCCAGCACGCTGTCGGGCTGCTGGCCAGGTTGCAGCTGCTGGAACGCCTGATAACCAGAGACGAAAAGCTGCTGCAGCCCGGCATCGACGTGAGGCTGTTGCGCCTTGATGCCCTGATACAGCTGGCCGACTTCGCTTTCGCGGAACTGCTTGAGAAATGCCCGGCTGTGCGCTTCGCTACGGCGCAGACGGCTGCCACGCTGGATGATCAGGTACCAGCTGAGCAGCGAGGCCAGGGCCAGGCACAGCATGACGGCCTGGACCACCAGGCTGGCTTCGCTGACCAGGCCCCAGACGGTGGTGTGTTCGAGCGGATTTGGGGTTTGCATGGGGGTGTCCTTTCAATGTGAGTCTTAGTCAAAGGCAATCAGGTTGCGCTGGCATGACAGGCGGCCGTTACTTCAGGCCCAAGGCTTCGGCCACTGCCGCCCACGGCACGTACTTGTAGTTCTGGTTGCCTTCGGGCATGCGCTTGCGACCGTCCTGCACGACCAGCAGGCCCTTTGCCCAGGGCCCACCGAGGTTGGCCGAGGTCACGTCGAGGCCGTCGGTCTCCGAGGCGCCATCAATACCGCGCTGTGCGTCCAGGCTTACCTGGAAGCTCCCGCGCAGCCGGTACGGTGGTTTGGCGTCGACCACCACATAGCTGTCGTTGCCCTGGCTGGAGATCACCAGGTAATCGCCCCCTTTGCCGTGGTACAGCGCCAGGCCTTCGATGTCGTCCTTGACCAGGCCGCCCACGCCGATCACTTTGTCCAGGCGGGTCGGGCCGTCGCCACGGGCGTCCAGGGCCCAGACCGCTACGTCTTCTTCACCGATGAACAGGCGCTGGTTGCGGTCGTCGGCCACGCAACCTTCCGACTGGGTCGCGGTGCTGAAACTGCGCACCAAGGTGCCGCCTACCTGGCCGCTACTGCCGTCGAGGCGGTATTGAACAAAGCGGCCATCCTTGTCATTGGCGATGGCGTAAATGGCCGCATCGGCATCCTTGAACAGGCACAGGCCGTAGATTTCCTTGAGCTCGGTCGGCACCTGGCCGATGTCGGTCAGCTGGCCGCTGGCCGGGTCGATGGCAAACAAGTGCAGGCTGTTGCGGTCACGGTTGCTGGCCACGGCCAGGTCGACCTCACGTTCGCCAAGCTGGAAGCCATTGCGCACGTCGACATTGTTCAGGCGGCCCACACGCAAGTCCTGCAGCTGCTTGCCGTGCAGGTCGTAGGCCAGCAGCCCGCCTTTCTTGTCGGTACCCAATACCCGACTCAGTTCGGGCTGGCGCGCGTTGACCCAGATCGCCGGGTCGTCCGCCGCATCGCCAAGGCTGGGCACGCCGTCGGTCTGCACCTGCGCCTTGATCTGTACCACCGCAGGCGCAATCGGCGCTGGCGTTGGCTTCCAGCCCAGCGTCGCCAGGTGCGTGCCCTGGTCGTCGGCCAGCAACAGTTCCAGGCCCTTGTCGTTGACACGGGCGCTGACCTGTTCCGGCTCTTTCAGCCCTTGCAAGCTCAGGGCTCCATCACGCAGCCATTGCCCGGCGCGGCGCTGGTACAGGTGCAAGGCACTGGCGGCCGGGTCCAGCAGCATCAGCCCCCCGGGCACCAGGGCCACGCCGGCGGCGGCCTTGGCCAGGCTTCCGAACGGTGCCACCAGGTCCACCGGCTCGCGCACCAGGGGTGCTTCGGCAGCAGCTTCGTAGCGCCACAGGCCGACGTTTTCTTCGTTTACGTACAGGCTATGGCTTGCATCATCCGCCTGGCAGACCGCGCTCTGCGGCGGCAAGCTCAGGGCGCGCACCTGGCGTGCTTCGGTCAGCGGCTGGCCATGTTCAGCGACCAGCCACTGCTCACCGATGCCCTCCTCGCCAACCAGGAACAGGAAGTCGTTGGCGGCACTGTCGCGGTACAGGCACAGGCCCTCGATGGCATAGCGGGTCTTGGGCAGGTAGCGCGGGGCGCCCCAACCACTTTGTGCCTCGAAGCGGGCCAGCAACGCCTGTTGGCGCTTCTTGTCGAGGGTGGCGACCAACACGCCGGTGCCATCGGTGCGGTGGTCAAGGGTTTCGAAGCGGCCCGGCAACTCGCCAAGTACGCGGCCCTGGCGGTCAACCAGCTGCAGCGACTTAGCGGTCAGTTGCAGGCGTTCGGCCTGCTTGAGCGCCGGGGTTGGAGCCAGCCACTGGCTGGTTTCGCTGTCGATGACGTTGCGGTCGAGTGTGAAGCTCGGCGCCGCGTTGGCACCGGCGTGAGCCAAGGCGACGTACAGCCCCAGCATGGACAAGGTGAACATACGCATGAGCAGGCAATATCCCTGAAGGGTGCGGTCAGAAGTGGGTGAGCGTCAGGCCGACCTTGTAGGTCGGGCCGTATTCTTCGTACTGGGCGTTGTAGCGACGGTGGCCGCTGTACACGTAATAGGACTCGTCGGTGATGTTCTGCGCCTCGAAGGTCAACTGCAGCTCGGGGGTCAGGAAGTAGCCTGCCTTGAAGTCCACGTGCAGCTGGTCATCGGCATACTGGTCGTGGACCTTGTCGTCGATGGCACCCAGCTCCAGCAGGTAGCCCGACTTGTAGTTGGCGGCCAGGCGCATGTTGAAGCGGTCGTTTTCCCAGCCGACCATGAAGTTGCCCACCGTGTCGGACTGATTGGGCAGGTCGATGCTGCGCTTGCCAGTGGCCCCTTGCAGGGTTGCATCAGATTTGCTGAGGGTGAGGTTGGCGCCCAGCAGCAAACCGTTCCAGGGTGCCGGCAGCCAGTCGAACTTCTGCGAGTAGGCCAGCTCCAGGCCATACAGCTTGGCGCCCCCGCCGTTCTCGAAGGTGAGCGCTTCGTCGAAGTCCACCCAGGCGCCAGTGCCCGCCAGGTCGGTGCTGTAGATGAAGTGGTCGATGTCTTTGTAGAACAGAAACGCCGAGGCGGTGCCCGCGCGGCCCATGTAGTGCTCGATGCCCAGGTCGAAGTTCATCGACTCCAGCGGCTTGAGTTCGGGGTTGCCGAACGACGCATCGTTCTCATCGATGACAAAACCCGGCGCCAGCTGGCCGAAGGTTGGCCGTACCACGGTGTTGGTCCAGGCAGCCCGAATGGCCGTGGCCGGCGACAACTGGTAGCGCGCGTGCAGGCCTGGCAGCCAGTGGTCATAGCGATTGTTGCTGCTGACGTTCTCGTACACACCGTCGCGCAGGCCAGTACCTTTGGCCTCGAACCTGGTGCCTTCGTAACGCACACCGGCAATCAGGCGCCAGTCGCCGATGTCCAGCGTGTTCATCAGGTACGCCGCGTTGATGTCCTCGCTCATGTCGAAGTCATTGATGCGCGAGGCTTCCTCATCGTAGTAGGCCGCACGGTCGAGGTTACCGATCAGGCCCTTGATTGCGCTGGCGCTGATGCCGTTGCCGAAGTTGCCCAGGGCGTAGTCGACATTGCTGCCCTGATAATCGGCAAGGCTGATGTCATCGAACCCGTCATAGGCCCAGGTTTCGGTGTCGCTGGTCTTGTCGCGGCGGCTGAGCTTGCCGCCAAACTTGACCTGGGAGGCGTCGGCGAAATCGTAGTCGCGGGCAAGGTCCAGGCGGATGTTCTTTTCCTGGTCCTTGCCGTCAACCTTCTCCCACTCCACTTCGTCGAGGGTGAACCGGGCCGGGTCATAGAAGTCGTTGCCCACGCTTAGCCGTGGCTTGCTCGTGCCGTCGAAACCGACCTCGTCGAAATCGCCAACGAACCTGGCGCCGGCAATGCCACCCGGATCGTGCTCGGTGGCCTGGCTGTAGCCGGCCTGGGCACTGATGGTCCACTGGTCGAGGATGCGCTCGCCGCCAAGTACGTAGGACTGGATTTCCTGGGTGTCCTCGCGCGATTTCAAGTCGCGCCAGCCTTCGGCCTCGCCACGCTGGCCGGAACCCTGCGGATCGGCGAACTCCAGCCCTTGGGCGTTGCGCGTCTCGGTGTCCTTGAACTTGCTGTAGAGGGTGCGCAGGTAGTAGCTGGAGAAGTCATCCGGCTGGTAATCGAAGTTCAGGCCCAGGCCGGTGCGCTCACGGGTAATCTGGTAGTCGCGGGCCTCGACCTCTTCCAGCCGGGCGCCGTCCTCGAAATCCCAGTTACCGCCAGTTTCGACGTTGTCCGAGCCAAACTTGCGCTTCTGCCAGCTAAACGCCGCTGCCACGCCAAAGTTGTTGATGCCGTCTCCCAGGCTGAAGCGGTCGCTGACCGCGCCGGAAAACTTCGGGCTGTCGCGGCTGACGTTGGTGTCGTGGCTGGCTTCGCCGGTAAGGGTGTAGAACAGCCCGTCATGGTCGAACGCCGACAGGCTCTCGACTTCGATGGTGCCGCCGAGGGAGTTGGCGTCCATGTCCGGGGTCAGGGTCTTGACCACCGACAGCGACTGCACCAGCTCGGCGGGCAGCACATCCAGCGCCACGGCGCGGCGGTCGCCCTCGGGGGCCGGTACCAGGGTACCGTTGATGGTCACACTGTTAAGGTCCGGGGCGATACCGCGGACGCTGACGAAGCGGCCCTCGCCCTGGTCGCGCTCCACCGACAGCCCGGGGATGCGCTGCAGGGCTTCGGCGGCATTGTCGTCGGGCAGTTGGCCAACACCATCGGCATGCACCACGCTCTTGATGCTGTCGGCGTTTTTCTGCTCGCGCAGCGCCTTGTCGATGCTCGCCGCCTGGCCGATCACCTCGACCCGCTCGACCGCATCTTCCGCCCAGGCTGGGGCGGTGATAATGGCAACGGCCAGCAGGCTGACCCGGAATCCGGCGATGCGGATGTGACGAAACGGCATTGCCACCTTGAAACCCTCGCTTGCAGTGACCCGATGAACCCGGGAATGGCTGCGAAAGCTAGAAAGTGTGTGTGGCACTTGCGTGACAGCGCTGGGCTGGGCGGCTTGAAAACGCGGCTTTTACGCTGTTTTCGGCGCAATTTGAGCTGATATGACCTGAGGCCCGCTGCGGCCCTGGCGATGCTCTGCAAACCTGTGGCGCAGCTGTGGGGCCGGTCCGGGGGCCCTGGGCCGTAACCGACCACTTGAAATCGCGTTTTTTCCTGACGATCAGCTGAGCCAAATCGACCCCCCGCCCGGTAACAGAACCGTCATCCGCCTTTGTTTCCTTTGCGCCCATCACGCCTTCCGGGCTCATCGAGGAATCCCCATGCACCGCCCCCTGCTACTGGCCGCCCTGCTCTGCGCCGCACAGGCTCATGCCCAGGCCAATGAATCTGTTCCGATCCCGCGCTCCGCCGGCCTGCCCTACGCCGCCGGCAAGCTGGCCGACCGTATCGTGCTCACCCCCGGCCAGAACGCCGCCACGCAGATGGCCATCAGTTACCGCACCGACCTGGCCCAGGCCGACGCAGTGCTGGAGCTGGGCCCGGCCCTCGCCGGCCCTGCGCTGGCAGCCAAGGCCAGCCCGTTGAGTGGCAGCACCCAGCGCCTGGACAGCGACAACGGCCCAGCCAACTACCACCAGGTGCGCCTGGACCACCTGCAACCAGACACCGCCTACGTCTACCGGCTCAAGGGCAGCGCGGGCTGGAGCGAATGGCACCAGTTCCGCACGGCCAAGGCCACGTTCGCACCGTTCTCGTTCATCTACCTGGGCGACACCCAGAACGACATCCTCGCCATCGCCTCGCGCACCATTCGCCAGGCGCTGCGCAGCGTGGCGCACCCTGCCCTGGTGGTGCACGCTGGCGACCTGGTGGCATCGCGCGACGATCTCGCCCACGACGATGAATGGGGTGAATGGAACCAGGCCGGCGGCTGGTCGTACGCTGCCATCCCACAACTCACCGCATTCGGCAACCACGAGTACCTGGAAACCCGCAACCCCGATGGCAGCGAAAGCCGCAGCCTCAGCCCCCATGTAACGGCGCAGTTCGCCCTGCCGCGCAACGGTGCCCCCGGTGTGACTGCAACCAGCTACTTCAGCGATTACCAGAATGTGCGCTTCGTGGTGCTGGACGGCACCTCGGCGCTCGACCTGGGCACCCTGCAAGCACAGACCGAGTGGCTGGAGCAAACCCTGAAAAGCAGCAAGGCACAGTGGAACATCGTGGTCATGCACCAGCCGGTCTACACCTGTGCCCGTCCCGAAGATACCGAGCCGCTCAAGGCCGCCTGGCAACCGCTGCTGGAGCGCTACAAGGTCGACCTGGTACTGCAAGGCCACGACCACTGCTACAGCCGCCTGACCCACGCCGAAGGGCGCCAGGCCACGCGTGCCGCACAGCAGGCCAGACAGGCAATCGGCCCGGTGTACATGGTCTCGGTGACCGGCTCGAAGATGTATGGCCTGAACGACCGCGCCCGCCACCAGCCGGACCGCACGGCCGAAGACACCCAGCTGTACCAGACCATCGCGGTCGAGCAGAACCGCCTGCAGGTGCGCACCTATTCGGCTGACGACCAGCTATACGACGCGTTCGATATCACGCGTGATGCCAAAGGGCGCAAGTTCCTGCAGGAACCCAAGCTGGCGCTGGCCAACGAACGTTACTGCAAGGCCAGCGCAGGGCCGGACGGGCTGCCGTGCACGGCCCGCGGCAAATGAGCGTCATCGGATTGAGATAAACGCCTTGCATGCTGCTTTGCCTGTGCCGGCGACGGTGCCAGCACAGGCAACAACACACTCACAGGACACCCCATGCGCCTCAGCCCCCTGTTCAAACAGCACGCCCTTACGCTGGTCGGCCTGCTACTGGCCGCCAACGCCGGCCTGCTCGTCTACCTCGCCGCCGGTACGCTTAAAGCCTGGGCCGAGATCAACTGGATGGACGTCGCCGGCGAGGGCGGCACTTGCCTGATCCTCTGCGGCTGGCTGGTGATGCTGCTACGCGGGCGCCCTGCTGGCCGGGTCACCCGCCTGCTTTCGCTGGGCCTGTGCTTCATCGCCTTTTCAATGTGGATGGACACCCTCGACGAATTCATCCGCCTGCCCGACGACGCGGTCTGGGACAACTGGCTGGAGACTGCGCCCATGCCGCTGGGCATGCTGCTGCTGACCCTGGGCATGTACCACCTGCAGCAAGAACAGCACGCCATCACCGCGCAGATGCGCAAGCGTGAGCAACTGTTCCGCGAGCACCGCCTGTTCGACAAGCTCACCCCGCTGTCCGGTGCCCGGTACCTGCGCCAGCACCTGCAGCAGGCCATTGCCCAAGCCGCCCGCGAACAGCAGGCACTGTCGCTGATCGTCGTCGACCTGGACGATTTCAACCAGATCAACCAGCGCTATGGCCAGGAAGAAGGCGATCTGGTGCTGCAAGTGGTCGCCCAACTGCTGCTGCTCAACCTGCGCCAGCAGGACATACTCTGTCGCCTGGCCGGCGACCGCTTCGTCGCGGCGCTGCCCAACACCGGTGAACGCCAGGCCCAGGCCATGGCCGAGGCGCTGCGCCACAGCATCGCCCACCTCGCCCATCACACCGGCCGGCATGGCGAACGCCTGCACCTGACAGCCACGGTGGCCAGCGTGATGGCGCTGGACGAAGACGAACACCACCTGCTGAAGCGCCTCAACTACGCCCTGGCCCAGGCCAAGAGCCGCCAGACGCACCAGGCACAACGGGCATGAACGGCTATGACGGCGACAGCCGCTTCATCACCGCCCACCACCTGCCCGCTGCGCTGATCGACCTGGCGCGTTCGCGGCAGATCGACACCCATCACCTGCTACGCGGCTGCGGACTGTTCTACGACGACGTGGTCAGCGGCAAGGCGCTGATCAGCCCACAGCAGTTCCTTCGCCTGATCGGCAATGCGCAGCGCCTGCTCGATGCCGACGACACCAGCTTTCTCTACGGCCAGCGCTTGTGGCCTGGGCACCACGGCGCCGCCAGCCTGTTGCTGGAGCAGGCCGACCACCTGCTGCAGGCCCTGGAGCGCATCGAGCAGTACCGCGCCCTGCTGTCCCCGTTGCTCAGCCCGGTGCTGCGCCTGGATGAGCACTACCTGCACCTGTACTGGCGGGAAAGCTGCGCCATCGACGAGCAGCGCCGCTTTCTGCTGGAGGCCAGCATGACTGCGGTGGTGGCCCTCGCGCGCCGCCAGCAACACGAGCACCTGCCCTGGCGTTTCCAGTTCCGCCATGCCGAACCGGCCTACGTCGAACAGTACTGGGTGCACCTGGGCGATTCCCTGGCCTTCGACTGCCCATCCACGGTGATGAGCCTGCCCCGGGAATACCTGCTGCGTGCCTGGCCGGGTGCCGGGTCGACCGCCCAACACGTGGCACGCCAGGCCTGCGATGCACAGCTGGCGGCCTGGGGCTGGCGGGCGAGTTTTCTCGACCTGGTCTACGAGCACCTGCTCGGGCTGATTCGCCAGCCGCTGAACCTGGAACGGGTAGCCGCCGCCTTCGCCACCAGCCCCGCTTCGTTCAAGCGCCGCCTGGCCCGTCATGGTTCCAACTTCCAGGAGCAACTGGACCAGGTGCGCTGCGATCAGGCGCTGTACCTCTACCAGGTCAAGGGCTACAGCAACGACGCGGTTGCGCAGTACCTGGGGTTCAGCGACAGCACCAACTTCCGCCGTTCGTTCAAGCGCTGGACCGGGCGTGTGCCAAGTGAACTGGAAGCCTTGTGGGGCTGAGACTCAGGATTGTAGTGCCGGGATTACCAGCGTAATAAACCGTGCCATGGGGCTGTGTTGAGCCTCTGGCAGTGGGCCGGTTCGTCGGTCCGCGACCCCACGTTTTTTTTGAACTCCATGCGCAGGCGCCCTCTCCCAATGAAGAGACCGCGAACTGTCCCGGAGCCCGCCATGGCCAAGCCCCTGCAGGAGTACCTGCGCAAGCGTGACTTCAACGCCACACCCGAGCCGGCCGGCAAGCGTGCGCACCCACGGCCGGCTCACGGGTTGCAGTACTGCATCCAGAAGCACGATGCCAGCCACCTGCACTATGACTTTCGCCTGGAGCTGGATGGCACCCTTAAAAGCTGGGCGATTCCCAAGGGCCCGTCCCTCGACCCCAAGGTCCGCCGCCTGGCCGTGCATGTAGAAGACCATCCGCTGGACTACGCCAGTTTCGAAGGGCACATCCCCGAAGGCCACTACGGCGCCGGCGACGTGATCGTGTGGGACCGGGGGCTCTGGGAGCCCGAAGGCGACCCGCGCGAGGCCTATGCCAAGGGCAAGCTGCGCTTTCGCCTGCAAGGTGAAAAGCTGTCGGGTGTCTGGAACCTGTTTCGTACCCACCTGGCTGGCAAGAAAGAGCAGTGGATGCTGGTCAAGTCCCGCGATGGCGAGGCCCGCAGCGAAGCGGACTACAGCATCGTCGAAGCCCTGCCGGACAGCGTATTGAGCGACAGCGCACTGGTCCCCCGCCGCCCAGCCAAGGCGGCGCCCCCCGCGCGCAAGCGCAAGGCCAGCGCTGGCGCCCTACCGGACATGCTCCAACCGCAGCTGGCAACCCTGGCTGATTCGCCCCCAGACGGTGACTGGCGATACGAGGTCAAGTTCGATGGTTACCGCATGCTGGCCCGCATCGACGGCAACGATGTGCGCCTGTTCACCCGCAATGGCCACGACTGGAGCGCAAAGCTGCCCCATCAGGTGGAGGCGCTGAAAGCGCTGGGGCTCGACTCGGCATGGCTGGACGGTGAAATGGTGGTCGCAGACGAGCACGGCGTGGCCGACTTCCAGGCCTTGCAGGCCGCCTTCGACAACGAGCACGACGATGAAATTACCTACTACCTGTTCGACCTGCCCTACCTCGGCGGCAAGGACCTGCGTGAATTGCCCGTACAAGACCGCAGGGCGACCCTGGCCAAACTGCTGAAGCACAACGCATCGGAAATCCTGAAGTTTTCCGAAGACTTCAACCAGCCGGTCGACGCGCTGCTCGACAGCGCCTGCCGGTTAGGGCTGGAAGGCCTGATCGGCAAGCGCGCCGACAGCCCCTACGTTGGCCGGCGCAGCAGCGACTGGGTCAAGCTCAAGTGCACGCAACGCCAGGAGTTCGTGATCGTCGGCTACACCGCGCCCAAGGGCAGCCGCCAAGGCTTTGGGGCCCTGCTGCTGGCGCTGCACGACACCGACAGCGGCCAGTTGCGCTACGCCGGCAAGGTGGGCACCGGCTTCAGTGCTGCCACGCTGACGAGCATCCTCACCCGCCTGAAACCCCTGCACACCGCCAAGCCACCCTTGCCTGAGCCCCCCAGCGGTGCCGATGCGCGGGGCGTGCACTGGCTCAAGCCAGAACTGCTGGCCGAGGTCGCCTACGCCCAGATGACCCGCACAGGGATCGTGCGCCACGCGGTTTTTCACGGGTTGCGCGACGACAAGCCCGCCACTGCCATTGCCCTGGAACGTGCCATGCCGGTAAAGAACGCAGCACATGCAGAGCCCAAGGGTTTGAGCAACCTGCACCTGACCCACCCCGACCGCGGGATCGACAAGACCAGTGGCACCAGCAAACGACAGGTGGCGGAGTACTACGCCCAAGTCGCCGACTGGCTGCTGCCACAGCTCGAACACCGCCCCGTGGCGCTGGTGCGCGCACCGGAGGGCCTGGACGGCGAGCTGTTCTTTCAGAAGCACGCGGGGCAGTTGCACCTGCCCAAGCTGACCAGCTACACCAAGGCCCAGGCCGGCCAGGCGGCAATGGTGCTCAACAGCGCCGACAGCCTGTTGGGCGCAGTACAGATGAACATGCTTGAACTGCACACCTGGAACGCCACCGACAAAAACTTCGACAGGCCTGACCGCTTCATCCTCGACCTCGACCCCGACCCGGCGTTGCCGTGGAAGGCCATGCTTGAGGCCACTCAGCTGACCCTCACCCTGCTCGATGAGCTGGGCCTGAAGGTGTTTCTCAAGACCAGCGGTGGCAAAGGCATGCACCTGGTCGTGCCGCTCACCCGTCGGGCCGGCTGGGAGGAAGTGAAGGACTTCAGCCACGCCCTGGTCAAACACATGGCAGACTTGTTCCCGGACCGGCTCAGCGCGGTCTCCGGGCCCAAGAACCGGGTGGGGCGCATCTTCATCGACTACCTGCGTAACGGCAAGGGCGCTACGACCGTGGCCGCCTACTCGCTGCGCGCCCGCGAAGGCCTGCCGGTGTCGGTGCCGATCTGGCGCGAGGAGCTGCCCAAACTCAAGAGTGCCAACCAATGGAATATCGGCAATTTGCAGGCGCGGCTTGCGCAGGTGGACGACCCTTGGGCCGAGCTGGGCTCGACCCGGCAATCGATCACCCTGCGTATGCGCAAGCAACTGGGGATCGCATGATGGACTTCGCTGACCTCGACCGCCTGCTGCACCGCTTCGCTACCCGTTCGCGGGCCATCGACCTCGACCCCTTGCTGCCTGAACTGTTGCAGGTACTTCATGCTGAACAGCTTGACCTGCTGCCATTGCCCGGCCACGGGCGCACCCTCGATCGCTGGCGTGCCTTGGCGCGGGTTGCCGGTTGCGATCTCGGCCTGGCCAAGCTGTATGAAGGCCACACCGATGCCCTGGCGATCCTCGCCGAGTGCGGCGCCGCCCAGCATGCTCACGACGGTATCTGGGGCATGTGGGCCGCGGAGCCGCCGGATGCCAGGGCCCACATCGTCGCGCGCGATGGCGAACGGGTTCAACTGCAAGGCCGCAAGGCCTGGTGCTCGGGAGCGTTGCAGATCAATTGGGCATTGCTGACCGCCTGGGAGAACGACCAGCCACAGCTGGTGGCCGTTGAACTGTCACACCCCAGCCAGCGCATCCAGGCCGAGCAATGGCAGGCCGTAGGCATGGCCAGCACCGCCAGTGTCACGGTCGAGTTCGACAACTCGCCGGGGCTGGCCATCGGCACACCCGGCCAGTACCTGTCCCGCCCAGGCTTCTGGCAGGGCGGCGCAGGTATCGCTGCCTGCTGGTACGGCGCGGCCGAGGCATTGGCAGGTTACCTGCGCGAGCACTGCAACAAACCTCGGCCCGACCCCCATGCCGATGCCCACCTGGGGGCGGTCGATGCGGCCTTGTACGGTGCCCGCGCCGCCCTTCGCGAGTGCGCCGCGTGGATCGACCAGCACCCCCAGGACGACGCCAGTTTTGAGGTACGCCGCACCCGCGCCCAGATCGAGCAGGCGGTCGAACAGGTCATTCAGCATGTTGGCCGAGCCCTTGGGGCTACCCCCTTCTGCCGCAGCAGCCATTTCGCCCGGCTTAGCGCCGACCTGCCGGTGTACCTGCGCCAGAGCCACGCTGAACGCGACTTGGCCGAACTGGGTCAGCAAGTGACCAGCACACCGACAGGAGCATGGCAGCTATGAGCGAGAACCTTATTGATGCGGCCACGGGCACGCCGTGGAGTGACTGGCAGCATTCTGCGCACCTGGCACGCGCTACCTGGCTTGCGCCCGAGCAGCTGTGCCCACCCGGCCGACGCCTGGTGCTGCTGGCGCCGCACCCGGACGACGAGGTGCTCATGGCCGGCGGGCTGCTTGTCAGTTTTCGCGGGCGCGAACAGGACCTGGTGCTGATTTCCGCCACCAACGGCGAAGGCAGCCATCCGCACTCACCACACTGGACCGAGCAGCGCTTGCGTCACCAGCGCCCCTTGGAGAGTCGGCATGCCTTGCAGCAGCTGGACCTTGACCTCAACCGCCTGGACTGGCGGCGGCTCAACCTCAAGGACGGCGCATTGCCCCGCGATGAGGCCTTCCTGGTCCGTCACCTGGAGCAGTTGCTGGAGCCTGACGACCTGCTGCTGACCACCTGGCGTGGCGACGGCCACTGCGACCACGAGGCCGCAGGCCGCGCCGCTGCCCAGGCAGCCCAGGCGCGAGGGGCACAGCTGGCCGAAGCGCCGGTGTGGGCTTGGCACTGGGCCGCACCCGACGACCCACGCCTGCCCTGGCCGCGGGCGCATCGCTTGCAGGTCGACGAAACGCGCCAGGCCCGCAAGCGCGAGGCCTTGGCTGCCCATACCAGCCAATTGCAGCCCGACGGTGATCGCCCGCCCGTGCTGCCGGCGCATTTGCAGGCGTGCCTGCTGCAACCCTTTGAACTGGTTTTCCTGTGATGGAGTCGCCATGAGCCTCGACGCGCAATACTTCGCCGACCTGTATGCCGGCAGCGATGACCCCTGGGCGTTTCGCACCCGCTGGTACGAACGGCGCAAGCGCGACCTGCTGCTGGCCAGCCTGCCCCGTCAGCGCTATGAGCGCGTGTTCGAGCCGGCCTGTGCCAACGGCGAGCTGAGCGTGCTGCTGGCCGAGCGTTGCGCCAGCTTGCTGTGCCAGGACATCGACCCGACCGCAGTGGGGCTGGCACGCCAGCGCTTGGGGACCGCGAACCATGCCCAGGTCGAGCAAGGGCATCTGCCGGGCGACTGGCCAGGCGGACAGTTCGACCTGATCGTGCTCAGCGAAATCGGCTACTACCTCGACCCCACCGACTGGCTGCAGGTGATCGAGCAGTCGGTGGCCAGCCTCACGGCCGATGGCGCCCTGCTCGCCTGCCACTGGCGCCACCCCATTGCCGGTTGCCCGCAGGACGGCCGCGAGGTTCATGCCCTGCTGGCAAGGCACTTGCCGCTGTATCCGCTGTTGCGTCACGAGGAGGCGGACTTTCTACTCGAGTACTGGACGTGCCAGCCCAGCGTGGTCGACCTGAATGAGCCCTGCCCATGATCGCCGTCATCGTTCCCGCCCACAACGAGGCCCGGCGCCTGGGGCACTGCCTCAAGGCGGTCAAGGCTGCAAGTGCGCGAGCTGAGGCGGCAGGCTTTGCGGTAGAGGTGCTGGTGGTGCTGGACCGTTGCAGCGACACCAGTGCGCTCGTGGCCCGACGCCACGGTGTGCATACCCTTGAAGTGGACGCTGGCAATGTCGGCGTCGCCCGGCGAGCAGGCGCGGCATGGATGATCGCCCGCGGCGCCCAATGGCTGGCATGCACCGACGCCGACAGCCGCGTCCCGCAGCACTGGCTGACATCGCAGTTGCAATGGCGCGCCGAGGTGGTGTGCGGCACGGTGCACATCGAGCGCTGGCAACCTTGGCAGAGCATCGCCCTGCGCCGGTTGTACCGCAGCCTTTACCAGGCCCGCGAGGGGCATAGGCATATTCATGGTGCCAACCTCGGTGTGTGCGCCAAGGCCTACGAACGCGTTGGCGGGTTCCAGCCGCTGCCGGCCCACGAGGATGTTCAACTGGTGATGGCGCTGCAAGCCAGCGGGGCGCAGATCGTCTGGACCGCCGAACACAGCGTGGCGACCAGCAGCCGGCGTGATAGCCGCGCAAAGCAGGGGTTCGGCGACTATCTCAGTGGCCTGGAAGGCCAGGTGTGACCACCTGGCGAGTCTCCACCATCAGGAGGCCTTGCGCGGCCGTTTGCTAGCCGGTTTTGCGCCCTTGGCCTTGCCACCGAGGCTGCGTTTGAGCAGTTCGGTAAGGTCGAGGATATCCGCGCCTTTCTCCGTGCTGGCGCCCTCCCCTTTGGCCACTGTCTCGATCTTGCCCTTGCTGGCCTTCTCTTCCACCAGGTCGAGAATGGTCTGGCGAAACGCGTCGTGATACTCGTCCGGGGCCCAGGACCCACTCATGTCTTCGACCAGGCGTTTGGCCATGCCCAGCTCACGCTTGTCGACCTTGGCATCGGTCACGCTCTTGTCCAGTTCCAGGGTTTCAATGCTGCGCACCTCCTCGGGCCAGCGCAGGGTGATCAGCACCAAGGCGTCTTCCAGTGGCCGCAGCAGCGCGAGGTGCTGACGGGTATGCAGCACCACGGTGGCCAGGGCTACCTTGCCAGTGCTCTCCAGCGTATCGCGCAACAGCGCATAGACTTTGCCGCCGCGCCGGTCAGGGCTCAGGTAGTAAGGGGTGTCAAAGTGCTGAAGCGGAATCTCGCCAGCCTGCACGAACGAGAAAATATCGATGGTCTGGGTCGCTTCAGGGCGAGCATCGCGAATTTCCTGCTCACTGATCACCACGTAGCGGCCCTTCTCGTACTCCACGCCCTTGACGATGTTGTCCTTGTCAATCTCCTTGCCGGTTACCTTGTTCACCCGCTTGTACCCCACCGGCTCCATGCTGCGCTTGTCGAGCCAGTCAAAATCCACCCGCTCGGAGCTCACCGCAACGTTTAGCGAAACCGGGATGTGCACCAGCCCGAAACTGATCGCGCCTTTCCAGATAGCCCGCGCCATGTCTACCTCCTATGGGTTAGCAGCGAATGGAGCCCTTACTGAAACTGACTGACGACGGGTGCGAAGGTTTAGTTTGGTTGCACGACCGCAACGGGGGCCTGCAATGCCGGATAAGTTGACCCGATTGCAAGCTGCCGAACCGTCAGATGGAGACCAGCCGCCGAGCATCCCTTCGCACGGCTTGAGGGGGCACCCCAAAACCACGGATGAACACCTCCCGCATATGCCGACGGTCCCTGAAGCCGGTCTCCCTGGCCACCACATCCAGGCTGTGCAGGCTCTGCTCGATCATCAGCCGGGCAGCCTCCAGCCGCAGGCTCTCGACAGCCTTGGCCGGTGACTGGCCGGTCTCGGCGGTGAACACGCGGGTGAATTGCCGTGGGCTCAGGTGCACCACTTCAGCAAGCTCTTCCACGCTCAATGGGCGGCTGAGGTGCTTGCGGGCGTAATCCAGCGCGCTCTGGATACGGTCCGACTTGGGCGAGAGCGTCAACAGTTCGGAGTGTTGCGACTGCCCGCCAGATCGGCGTTGGTGCATGACCATCTTGTGCGCCACCGACCTGGCCATTTCGCTGCCCAAGTCCTTTTCCACCATACCCAGGGCCATGTCCAGGGCGGCAGTCATGCCGGCAGACGTCCAGATCGGCCCATCGACGATGAAAATCCGGTCTTCCTCGACGTCGATCTTCGGGTGCAGCTCTCGCAACTTGTTCGCATAAGCCCAGTGGGTGGTCGCGCGCCGACCATCCAGTACGCCGGCTTGCGCCAGCACAAAACAGCCGGTGCAAAGGCCAGCTGTACGGCGCGCACCGTCGACAAAGCCCCGCACGCTGGCCAGCACCTCCTCGCTGGGGGGCGTCAGAGGCGTCAGCGTGCCGGTGACCATCCAGGTGTCGGCCAGGCCCGGCGCACCCAAGGGCAACGTGTCGATATGCATCCCCAGTGACGAGCACACCGTGCCGCCACCGATGGAAAAGTTCTGGACCCTGTAAACCGCTTCGCCCGCCATGATGTTCGTAAGCTCGAACACGGTTTGCGTCGCCAGGGACATGATCTGGAAGCCTTCGGTGATGAGGTAGCCGACCCGGTGCATCGCTGATGCCCTCTGTGCAATGTCCTAAAACAGCACTATATGCGTCGTTTGAGACAAAGGCCACCTGCTGCATGATGGCCCCACACCCAACCAACGGAGCATCAGCATGACGCAGCAATTCAAAGGCACCGCGCTCATTACGGGCGCCTCATCCGGTATCGGTTCGATCTACGCAGAGCAGCTGGCCCGTCGCGGCTATGACCTGGTGCTGGTGGCACGCGACCGGGAACGCCTCAACGCATTGGCTGGCCGGCTTACCACCGAAACCCGGCAGAACGTAGAAGTGTTCCCGGCAGACCTGGCCAACGCCGATGACCTGGCCAAGGTAGAACGCAAACTGCGCGAAGACGCCAGCATCAGCCTGCTGGTGAACAACGCCGGTATCGGTACCCATACCGGGCTGCTGGAAAGCGACGTTGAGCGCATGGCGCACATGATCACCCTCAACGTCACCGCCCTCACCCGCCTTACCTATGCAGCTGTCCCCGGCTTTGTCGCTCGCAAGCAAGGCGCGGTCATCAATATCTCGTCCGTCGTCAGCCTGGCCCCCGAACTGCTCAACGGCGTGTACGGTGGTAGCAAGGCCTACGTCACCGCGTTCACCCAGTCGCTGAACAAGGAACTGGCGGGTACAGGTATCCAGGTTCAGGCAGTACTGCCCGGGGCCACCGCGACCGATTTCTGGCAGACCGGTGGTTTGCCCGTCGAGAACCTGGACCCAGGCATCGTGATGTCTGCCCAGGACCTGGTAAACGGTGCCCTGCAGGACTTCGACAACGGCGTGCTGATCTCCCTGCCGTCGCTGCACGACCTGCAAGCCTTCGACCACTTTGAGGCCAGCCGGCAAGCCTTGTTCGGCCAGCTGTCCAGCAACCGGCTCGCGCAGCGCTACAGCGCCAGCTGATCAGCAGCGAAAGGAACGTAGTCGAGCATGTGTGGGGCGGCCAGGCCAGATCACGGGCGCTTCACACCATTTTCACTGCAAGCGAGAAAGTCTTACTCCACTCAGGCTGTTTTTTGAGTGAATCGAAACGAATAGTCTGAAGCCACTTTTCGCATCCCCAAGAGGCAACGCCAATGAAGGCAGTCGTTTACACCCAGCCCGGTCTCCCGATCCACGACCCACAATCGCTGTATGACGCGCAGCTGCCCACGCCAAAACCGGGCCCCCGTGACCTGCTTGTGGAAGTCCGGGCAATTGCCGTCAACCCGGTTGATACCAAGATCCGTGCAAGCCGTGGTGGTGAGCAACCACAAGTGCTCGGCTGGGACGCTGTCGGCGTCGTCCGCGAGGTGGGGCCACAGGTCACGTTGTTCCAACCGGGCGACGAGGTTTTCTACGCCGGTGCCATTGACCGCCCAGGCAGCTACAGCGAGCTTCATGTGGTGGATGAACGCATTGTCGGGCATAAGCCCCGCAGCCTGGACGACGCAAGCGCCGCCGCTTTGCCGCTGACATCCATTACCGCCTGGGAACTGCTGTTTGACCGCCTGGGCGTTGAAGAAAACGGTGGCAAGAACCAGAGCCTCCTGGTGATCGGTGCCGCCGGCGGGGTTGGCTCGATCCTGGTTCAACTTGCCCGCAAGCTCACCCAGCTCACAGTCATTGGCACCGCCTCACGGCCCGAGACCCAGGCCTGGGTGCAGCAAGCGGGAGCCCACCATGTGATCGACCACTGCGCATCGATTCCACTTCAGTTGGAAGCGCTCAAGCTGGGGCCGGTCGACTACGTCATCAGCCTGACCCATACCGACACCTATCTTGCGCAACTGGTGGAAGTGCTGCGGCCACAAGGCAAGCTCGCGCTGATCGACGACCCCGCGCAACTGGATGTGATGCCGCTCAAGCGCAAGTCGCTTTCACTGCACTGGGAGCTGATGTTCACGCGCTCGCTGTACCAGACCGAAGACATGATCAAGCAGCACCAACTGCTCGAGCGCGTTTCGCGGCTGGTCGATGATGGCACGCTCAAGACGACCCTGGGCGAGCACTACGGCACGATCAACGCCGAGCACCTCAAGCGCGCCCACGCCATGATCGAGAGTGGCAAAGCACGCGGCAAGATCGTGCTGGAAGGGTTCTGAAGCCCGATCAGGCGCGCGACGGCCACGCAGCGGGCCCAGACACCGCATTGACGCCCTCCAGCGTCGCAAACGAAATGTCTTTCGCCGTGAGCAGGAAATCACTCATGTAAGGCACTTCGAGCATGTCGCTGCGTACCGCCGCGAACAGGGTGGCCTGCAACCCTGCTTCGCCCAGGCGCTTGGCCAGTACGTAGCCACGGGAGGTGTACTCGTGCACCGCCCAGTTCGGCAGGCAGCAGACGCCACGGCCGCTGGCCACCAACTGCATCATCATGACGGTCATTTCTGCAGTACGTACCTGGGCAGGTTCGATGTCGGCCGGGTCGAAAAAACGGGTGAAGATGTCCAGGCGGTTTCGCTCGATCGGGTACGTGATCAGGGTCTGACTGGCAATGTCGTCAGGTTGCAGATACGGCTTTTCGCGCAGGGGATGATGCTTGTCGATGGCCAGCATGGCCTCGTACCCAAACAACGGCACGTATGTGATACCCGGCAGGGTCACCGGGTCGGAGGTCACCACAAGGTCGAGGTCACCCCGCTCCAATGCCGGCAGCGGCGCGAACGACAACCCCGATGCCAGGTCCAGTTCGACTTCCGGCCAGGCGCAGCGAAACTCGTCCAGCGATGGCATCAGCCATTGATAACAGCTGTGGCACTCGATGGCGATGTGCAGCCGGTCGGCCGTGCCGCCTGCCAGCTTGCTCAGGTTGCGCTCCGTTGTGCGGATCAGCGGGAGCACTTGGTCGGCCAGCTGCAGCAGCTTGAGCCCCGCGGTGGTGAAGCGTACCGGTTTGGACTTGCGCACAAACACGGGCATGCCAACGCGGGTTTCCAGCTCCCGGAACTGGTGCGATAGCGCCGACTGGGTCAGGTGCAGGCGCTCGGCAGCCTCGGGCAGGCTGTCCGTTTCGCGCAAGGCATGCAGAGTGCGTAGGTGTCTCAAGTCAATCATGAGCAGAAGGCAACGCTCACGCCGCGCCAAGGTTGCTAGAGAGTTCTCTGCGGACGATTTCTGCACCCGCACTCAACGCTCTGAGCTTGCCGCTGGCGACCCTACGCGGTAAGGGCGCCATGCCACAGTTGGTGCAAGGATAGAGCTTGTCTGCCTCTACAAATTGCAGCGCCTTGCGCAGGGTATTGGCAACTTCCTCGGGTGTTTCGATGGTGTGGCTGGCCACGTCAATGGCGCCTACCATCACCTTCTTGCCTCGGATCAGCTCAAGCAGGTCCATGGGTACATGGGAGTTGTGGCATTCCAGCGAAATGATATCGATGCTGGACTTCTGCAGCTTGGGGAAGGCTTCTTCATATTGCCGCCACTCTGAGCCCAGGGTCTTTTTCCAGTCGGTGTTGGCTTTGATGCCGTAGCCGTAGCAGATGTGTACGGCCGTTTCACACTTCAGGCCTTCGATGGCCCTTTCAAGGGTGGCAACACCCCAGTCATTCACCTCGTCAAAGAAGACATTGAAGGCGGGCTCATCGAACTGGATGATGTCAACACCGGCAGCCTCCAGCTCCCGGGCTTCCTGGTTGAGGATTTTGGCAAATTCCCAAGCCAGTTTTTCGCGGCTTTTGTAGTGGCTGTCATACAGCGTATCGATCATCGTCATGGGGCCTGGCAGCGCCCATTTGATGGGCTGGCTGGTCTGCTGACGCAAGAACCTGGCATCTTCGACAAACACCGGGTTTTTCCGGGCAACAGCGCCCACCACCGTCGGCACGCTGGCATCATAACGGTCACGAATCCTGACGGTTTCGCGGTTCTCGAAATCGACGCCGCTCAGGTGCTCGATGAAGGTCGTCACAAAATGTTGGCGTGTTTGCTCACCATCACTGACGATATCAATGCCTGCGTTTTGCTGCTCCTGCAATGACAAGCGCAGGGCATCCTGTTTGCCTTCGATCAACGCCTCATCCTGCAGTTTCCAGGGTGACCAGAGCGTTTCGGGTTCTGCGAGCCAGGAGGGTTTAGGCAAACTGCCGGCAGTCGAAGTGGGTAACAGCTTTTTCACGAGGGAAGACCTTATATATTCAGTTAATCAGCAGGTGTAGTTGGCGGACCACTGCTCAAGCATCGCGTGGTGCGGTTTGATAAAATGCTCCTCGACAAACTGCCCCTGCTCGATGGCTAACCGGCTACGCTCCTCCCGGTCATAAACAATACGCGTCAGTGAATAATCCTGATGCTGCAAGCTAGGCTGATAGCACTTCCCTGCGGCAGAGTTCGCATTGTAGATTTCGGGACGATAGATTTTCTGGAACGTATCCATGGTGCTGATGGTGCTGATCAGCTCAAGGTTGGTGTAATCGCTGAGCAAGTCGCCAGCAAAATAGAAGGCCAAAGGCGCAACACTGTTGGGCGGCATGAAATACCGCACCTTCAAGCCCATCTTCTCGAAATAAGTATCCGTCAGGGAATACTCATCCTGCTGATATTCAAAGCCCAACACAGGGTGCTGATTATCTGTTCGATGGTAGGTCTTGCTGCTGGAAACGCTCAGGCAAATAACCGGTGGCTTGTCGAAGTGCTCCTCATAGGTGCTTGAGTTCACGAAACGCTTGAACAGCTTGCCGTGCAGCTCTCCGAAATGCTCTGGCGTGCTGAACACAGGCTGGTTGGCATTGTGCCCCAGCAGCAGTACGCTGAAATCGTAATCGCGCACGTAGGAAGAAAAGTTATTCCCCACCATGCCCGCGATGCGCTCGCCGGTCTGTCGGTCGATAATATTCGTTTTCAATATTTCAATCAGCGGCAGCGCGTGATCGCCGCTTTCAGCATCGATACACATCTCGACAGAAATGATGTCAAGCTCGACGGCGTAGCGGTCCCCTTTTGGGTTATCCCAATGCGCCAGGGCGTTGAAGCGGTTATTTATCATCTCCAGGGTGCTGCGCAAGTTCTCCTGCCGGCTCGCGCCCCTCGCCAGGTTGGCGAAGTTGGTAGTAATGCGCGTGTTTTCGGACGGGTGATAGTGCTCGTCGAAGCGAATGCTCTTGATGGAAAACTTGAAGTCTTTATTTGTCATGACCGGCAGCCTGCTCAAATATCCATATTCTCTATAATTGGCCGGTATTTTAGGTTGGGGGCATGACCGAGGGAACTGAATTGATTTCACAGAACCTTTAGCCATGCTCATGACGCGCGGGCCATAATGCGAAAAATTGCGCCGGGTTAATGTGTGCCCTACCACGCCTCGATGATCGCCGCGCTTAAAACGGCGCGCAGGCATCGTTGCCATCGCCACCAGGCCCCCGCGCCGGCGCGGCAAGGGGCCAGACGGTCATGGCGAATCGCCTTGAGAGGGCTATCGTTGCTTGTCTGGGCAACGACTACCGAGCGAGGGGCGCAGCCATGAACACCAGTGATCTACTCGAACAGTTGCTGCGCGCCGGGCAAGGCTCGCAAGCGCGTCAAGGCAGCGGCGGCATGTCATGGCAAGACGGCCTGGGCGGTTTGGGCGGCTTGCTGGGTGGCCTGTTGGGTGGCCGTGCCGGCAGCGGCACGGGCGGCTTGCCCCAGGGGCGCTCCGCGGGCGGCACCAATTTCGCGGCCCTGGCGTCGTTGGGCATGATGGCGTTTCAGGCCTATCAAAGCTGGCAGCGCAGCCAGGCGACAGCCCCGCAACAGGCGGTGCGTACTGTCGATCAGTTGTCCGGCCCCGAGGCCGAGGACCACAGCCATGCCATCTTGCGCGCGCTGATTGCGGCAGCCAAGGCAGACGGCCGCATCGACCAGCAGGAAGAGCAACTGATTTACGCTGAAATCAAACGTCAAACCAGCGACCCACAGCTACAGCAATGGCTGGATGAAGAAGTCGGCAAGCCGCTCGATGTTGCCGAAGTGGCCCAGTCGGCCCGGGACCCGGCCATGGCAGCGGAAATGTACCTGGCCAGCGTGATGCTGGTGGATGATCAGCAGGACGCCGAGCGGGCCTACCTTGACGAGTTGGCCAGCGCACTGCAAATCGACCCGGCATTGCAGGTGCATCTGGAACAGCAGGCCAAGGCAGGTGCCTGAACGGGCTGTCAATTACGCAGTGCAAACCAGACGTCTGAGGGACTGCGAAAAAGCTGTCGGTCAGTCGCGGCCGCAGCCTGGAGCCTACGTACGTCAGAAGTTGTATTTGATGCCCGTCATGATGTTTCTTGGAGCACCGTACATACCGTGGTCGCCCGCATAGCTGAGGTATTCACGGTCGAACACGTTGTTCAGATTGACTGACGCGCTCAGATGCTGGTTGAAGTCGTAGCGCGCCAAGAGGTTGGTGACCGCGTAGCTGCCCTGCGTGAAGGTGTGCAGGTCGGCACCGGTTTTGCTCTGCCAGTTCACGCCGCCGCCGAGGGTGACCTTGTTCAGAACTCCCGGCAGGCGGTAGCTGGTGAACGTCTTGAGACTGTGGCGAGGCAGGGTGGTAACGATGCGCTGGTCGTCAGCGTCGGTGCTGACCGCATAGGCATAACCTGCGGATGCCTGCCAGCCTTCGGCCAGTTCACCGTCCAGGGTGAACTCAGCGCCCTTGGTGGTGGTGCCCTGTTCTGACTTGTACGTGTTGCCGCCTGGGGTATCGATCCAGATGGCCAGGTTGTCCTGCTCGATCTTGAACAGCGCGACGCTGGAGTTCAGCTTGCCGTCAAAGTGGCTGCCTTTGACCCCGACTTCATAACCGGTGCCTTCCATAGGATCCAGGGGTTTGTTGTTGATGTCGCGAACCCAGGACGACTGAGGGTTGAAGATTTTCGTGTAGCTGGCATACAGCGACCACGTGTCGTTGACGTCATACACCACGCCGGCATACGGAATGTAGACGCCGGTTTCCGATTCCTTGGTCTTGGTTTTTTCTGCGTTGTAGGGCTTATCCTCGATGTCACGGTGCCAGTCGATCACGCGGCTACCCAGCAAGACACTGAGATCGTCGGTGGCGTGCAGCCGCGTGGCGAGATAGGCGGCGTATTGGGTTTCGTCGGCAGTGGATTTGCCCGTGACGTCGAATTCCGGTTTGACCGAGCCGCCGTTCCAGTTCAGCAAGTTGTCGATCGCGCCAGCCGGCGAGCCGGAATAGTCGTATTTCCAGCCGCCGTAGCTTGGCACGTTCTCGTAGTAGTTGGACAAGGTCACGCCGGCGATCAACTCGTGTTCGCGGCCCAAAAGCCCGAACGGGCCGGTCAGGTAGGCATCGATGTTGTTCTGGCGCGGGATACCGGAGAAGCGCACCGGCAACTGGGTGGTGCCGCTTCCATCCGGGTTGAGGCTGCCGTTGACGTAGTTGAAGACCTCGTCAAACTTGTTTTCGGAGTGGGTCAGCTCGATCTTGCCGCTCCAGCCATTGGCGAACTGCTGTTCGATCGAGGTGAAAAAGCTGGTTTGTTCATGGTCGTTGTAAGACCAGGTTTGAGCCGAATTGAGCGAGCGTTTGAGGTTGGTGCGAGATCCGTCGGTAAAGCGGGTCGGCAGGCCGGAGCGCATGGGCGAGTCAACGTCTGTGCGTTGATAACTGAAGCCCATCGTCAGCAAGGTGTCTTCAGTCAGGTCGAACTCGGTAATGCCGTAGATCAGCTGCGAGTCCTGCTTGTAGCGGTCGACCCATGATTGCTCGGTCTTGAAGTCGGCGACCAGGCGACCGCGTACGTTGCCGGTTTCAGTCAGCGGGCCAGATACATCAAAGCCGGTTCCGTAGCGGTCCCAATTACCGGCTTCTGCGGTGACGCTGGCCTGAGCCTCGAAGGTCGGGCGCTTGCGGATCAGGTTGATCGTCGCTGAAGGGCTGCCCAGGCCGCTGATCAGGCCGGTAGCACCGCGTACCACCTCCACCCGGTCATACATGGCCATGCTCTGGGTGTAATTGTCCATGCGCTTGACGGTGGGCACGCCATCGATTTCAAAGTTCTGAACCTCGAAGCCGCGCGAGAAGTAACCATCGGATTCGGCCCCCAGCCCGTCGCGTAACACAATGATGCCCGGTGTGGCATCCAGGGTATCGCTGAGATTGGTCAGGCGCTGGTCATCCAGGCGCTGGCGGGTCATGACGGTCAGCGACTGCGGAGTCTCTTTGGGGGTCAGGTTCAGGCGGGTCGAACTGCTGGATGAGTAGGTGGTGTAGAGCCCGGTACCTTCTGTAGTCGACCCGGGCGCTTTGCCCGAAATCGAAATGCTTTGAAGCTCCAGCGCGGTAGAGGCCGGCGCTCGCTGGAGGGTGTATCGCCCATCTGGCTGGCGCACCGCAATCAGTTGGCTGCCCGCAAGCAACGCCTGTAACGCACCGTCGACCGTGTAATCACCACTCAAGCCAGGGCTGTTTTGCCCGGCAATCAAGTCATTGGGAAACGACAACAACAAATGGGCTTGCTGGCCCAGTTGAGTAAGCGCAGTGCCCAGGGGCGCTGCGGGGATTTCGTAGTGTTGCACGCTGCTGTCAGCGGCTGCCCACACGGGCGATGAAGTGGCAATCAGAACCGCTGCGGCGCAACCCAGGGTGCTGGCGAGCGGGGTTGCGTAGCACGACGAAATACTGCGGTGATGCATGTGAAGTTCCCCGATGTTTTTTGATGTATGGCCTATGAGTCTCGCCAGAAATCAAAACGGCTCATCGAGGACGAAAAAACTTCAAACGTTAGCTGACGAGGGGCGCAAGTTGACCCACAGGCGTGTGAAACGCTGTACATCCAGTTTCAGGGTCCGGGCGACGGCATCGATGATTCGATCACTGTCTGCCAACGGGTAGGTGCCCCATACTCGCAGATTGGCCAAGGCGGCGTCGCAGCCAAGATAACCATGACGATACCGCCCAAGTTCCTCGAGGAACGCCTGAAGCGGTTGGCCGTTGGCGACGATCATGCCTTCGGCCCAGGCGGGAGCGGATGCTTGCATGACACCCAGATCGAGCATCCCAAGCGGCCCGAAACGCGCCACCTGCCCGGCATGCAGGGCAGTCCAGGTACTGGCTTGAGCCGGGATCACCTGAAGCGCGCCGCGATAGACCGCCAACTGGGTTGAGCCATTGTCGAACTGACGCATCGTGAAACGCGCCGAGGACACTTGCGTGCGAACCTGAGCGGTATCGATGAACAGCGCCGGGCTCAAGGCATTGTCAATCAAGACCTCGCCGCTGATTAATCGAAGGTGCCAACCACGGTCAGTCGCGCGAGCATTTATCGCACTATGGGTATTGAGTTCCAACGACAGATCCGAGGCCAATGCAACTCGTCGCTGCTCGCCCACCCCCGTGGTGTAATCGGCACCCATGCGCGACACCCATTCGCTGTCTCGGCTCAACCATGCGCCGGTGCCCACAGCCAGCAGCAAGGCCAGGCCTTTTATTGTCTGACGCCTGCTCAGCCCTTCCTGGGAAGGGCACAACAGGGCCTGGCGGGCAAGGCCTGGATCGCCTCGGGTGCGTAATGCGTCGAGTTGCGCCCCCAGCGCCAAGGCTTTTTCCCAGGCCAGCTCATGCAAGGGGTTTTCACGGCGCCATGCCATGAAAGCGGCCTGTGCGGATGAATCGAAATCGCCCTCCTGCATATCGAGCCACCATTCCATCGCCTCCTCACACATTTTCGGCGATAGCGTTGGTTCTCGGATAAAGGCGTTCCCGGTGCTCGTCATCGCAGTGATTCCGTCACCAGCATGCATTGCGCACCCGCCTTGATGATATGGCGTTTGACGGTAGCGATTGAAATACCCAGCCGCTCGGCAATTTCTGCGTGGCTGAGCCCATCCAGTTGTGACCAGAGAAACGCTTTTTTGACGGCAACGTCCAGTTTGCACAGTGCTTCGTCGAGCCGAACCAGCGTCTCGAAAATGATCAACTGGGTCGCCAAGTCCGGCAGTACGCTTTCGTCTTCCGTCTGGAGCGCATCCAGATAGGCTTTTTCCAGGCGTGCGCGGCGGTAGTGGTTGGACAGGACACTGCGTGCCACCTTGGCCAGGAAAGGCCGAGGCTGGCGGACTTCAATCACCTCGTTACTGGCCAACAGACGCATGAAGGTGTCCTGCATCAAATCAGCAGCGCGGTGTGAGCAGCTCAATTGCCGATACAGCCAGCTGCGCAACCAGCGGTGTTGCTGTTCGTACAGAGCAGTGAACTGAGCGGTATCGACGGATGCCATTGGCGGCCACAAGAACGATGCAAATGAGACTTAGTATCATATTTGACTAATCGGTTGCCGACAAGAACGTAAAAGGGCGCCGCGTAATGCCGCCCGGATGGATGAGGGTTGAACCGGATGTGGCCCCGATGTGGCCTGTATCTGCATGGGGGGGTTGCCATAAACATATGGAAATACGTATATTCGGCTTTCCATATGTATTGGTGCCGCCATGATCACCCCGCCCGATGTCTTCAAATGCCTGGCTGACGAAACCCGCGCTCGCGCCACCCTGCTCATCGCCAGCCTGGGAGAGCTTTGTGTGTGCGAACTGATGTGCGCGTTGGGCGACAGCCAGCCGAAGATCAGCCGCCATCTGGCGCAGCTGCGCAGCAATGGCATGTTGCTGGACCGGCGCCAGGGCCAGTGGGTGTATTACCGCCTTAATCCGGCGCTGCCCACCTGGGTTCACGAGATGCTGCAGGTCACCTTGCAGGCCAATTCGCAATGGTTGGCCGACAACACACTTCGGCTCAAGTGCATGGACGACCGCCCCGTTCGCGACGCCGCCTGTTGTTGATCACCCTTTCGGCCCTGGCACTGCGCCGGCGCCCCTGACGTCCGCCACAAAGCAGAGGAGCCCTCCATGCGAGTCCTGTTCATGTGCACGGCCAACAGCTGCCGCAGCATCCTTTCTGAAGCGCTGTTCAACCACCTTGCCCCGGCAGGTTTTGAAGCGATCAGTTCGGGCAGCTTCCCCAAGGGGCAAGTATTGCCCCGTAGCCTGAGCACGCTGGAGCAGGCCGGTATTTCGACTGCTGGCCTGAGTAGCAAGGGCAACGACGCATTCGAGGGCAACCCGCCAGACATCGTCATTACCGTCTGCGACAGGGCCGCCGGCGAAGCCTGCCCGGTGTATTTCGGACCCGCGCTGAAGTCGCACTGGGGGCTGGAAGACCCGTCGGATGTGGTGGGTGACGAGGCGCGAGTCGACGCAGCCTTCCATGCCACGCTGGCCCACATCGAGTCGCGCTGCCGAGCCTTCTTCGCCCTTCCATTCGCTAGCCTCGACCGTGATCAGCTCAAGCACGCGCTGGATCGCATCGGCACGCAATAAGCAGGAGTAAAAAATGTCCGATCATCTCCCCAACCTCGACCTCGCGTTGTTCGATCTGCCCCCCACGGCAACCGTTGCCAGCGAGCACAAACCACGCATCCTGCTGCTGTATGGCTCTACCCGCGAACGCTCTTTCAGCCGCTTGCTGGTCGAGGAAGCCGCGCGCCTGCTGGAGCACTTCGGAGCCGAGACCCGAACCTTCGACCCTTCTGGCCTGCCGCTGCCTGACGATGCGCCAGTCGAACACCCCAAGGTGCAGGAATTGCGCGAGCTGGTGCAATGGTCGGAGGGCCAGGTCTGGTGCTCGCCGGAGCGCCATGGGGCGATGTCTGCGGTATTCAAGGCGCAGATCGACTGGGTGCCCTTGGCGATGGGCGCCGTTCGCCCCACCCAGGGCAAGACCCTGGCGGTGATGCAAGTGTGTGGTGGCTCGCAGTCGTTCAACGTGGTCAACCAGTTGCGGGTGCTTGGCCGCTGGATGCGGATGTTCACTGTGCCGAACCAGTCTTCAGTACCCAAGGCCTACCTGGAATTCGATGAGGCTGGCCGCATGAAACCTTCGCCGTACTACGACCGCGTGGTGGATGTGATGGAGGAGTTGGTAAAGTTCACCGTGCTGCTCCGCGACCGTCAGGATTACCTGGTGGACCGCTATTCGGAGCGCAAGGAAAACACCGAACAGCTATCTGCGCGCGTCAATCAGCGATCAATCTGAAGCGGCTGCACGGCCCGCTTGCACCAGGATGGCTAGCCCACCCTGGTGCGCTTTAGCGACGATCAGCGGTCTTGGTCACGCTGCGGGTTATCGCGTTGCGATTGCTGGCCGCTCATGCGGTCTTTATCCGCCTGGTTCTGCTGGTCGGTTACATTGTCTTCAGGCCGGCCGCCTTTGCTACCGGTATCACTGGAACGGTCCCAGTCCTTGTTCATCTTGTCTTCGGGCTTCTGCCCTGGCTGGTTATGACCCGGTTGTTGCTGGTTCGGCATGCTACCGCCCGAGCCTTGACCGCCTTGCTGCCCGGTACCCGCGGTGTTGCTGCCCGCACCGGTGCCAGGATTGCCCTGATTGCCGCCCTTGTCTTGATTATTAGCCATGATCGCTTACCTCAAGTCAGACACAGAAAGGCCTGTGTATTCGTACGACTTCGGCTTTGCTGGCGTGGATTTATTTATTCGCGGCCTTTCGGATAAGCGATACCAAATGCAGCGACTTGATACTGAGCGGCGCTAAATACCGATGTGCTGCAGGACGAACATCTGGAGAAACAGACACGCCGTGTCCAGGAAAATTGGGGCAATTCATCTGTTTAAGCTGATCTGTAGCGCTGCATGGCTTATCCTTGTGCCTCGCAATCAACTTCGAAGCAGTGAATTGAACAATGGGTTTTGAACAACTAGCTGAGCTACGTGACCGCCTGCGGGCGGAGAAAGTGCAGGAAAAGGCCGAAAGCCCGAAGCCCCCCAAGCGCAAGTCTCCGCCACAGGCGAAGCCTCGTGAGCAGGACCCGGCGGTAGCAGCGATCTGGCCGTTGCAGAAGCATTTTCCACTGGCCTTCCCTGTCAATCCGGCCCCCAAGGTTCCGCTCAAAGAAGGCATCTTCAAGGACGCCGAGCAACACCTGGAGCTGCTTGGCATCACCAGTGAACAGCTCAAGCTGGGTATTTCCACCTGGTGCCGGGGCACCCGTTACTGGGCAAGCATGGTCGAGAATGCCCCGCGCCTGGATTTGAATGGCCAGGTCGCCGGTATTGTGACCGCCACTCAGGCGATCCATGCGAAGCAGCAAGCTGCCCGCCATCGCGGCCAGGACCGACGCAATCGTGCCAAGTCGAAAGCACGTGCTGCGGCCCCCGTTGCCGAGACCCCAGCCGAGCAGACTCCAGACTGAATTCAGACGAAACGGTCGAAGGGTTGGCGCTGCCTGTGCGCATCGCCAACCAGCACATCCTGGCGCTGAAGATCAGTCAGCCACAACTGGACTTGTCCAGGATGGAACCGGATGGGTCGTGTGGCTGAAGGTCGCTCTCGGATGCAAGCTGCGCTTGAATCCAGCCGATGAATGCCCGCACGTGCGCTCGGCCCAGGTTCTCCTGGCGGGTAACCAGGTAATAGGCAAAGCGCGAAGGCCATGGCCGGTCTATCGCTACCACCAATCTGCCGCTTCGCAGGTCTTCTTCCGCGTGCTGCGCCTGTACAAGCGCGATGCCTTGGCCACTGGCAGCCGCGCGTAACAACAGCAGGTCTTCGTCAAAACTCGGCCCGCGGCGGCTCCGCTGATCGGGCTCGACACCATGCGCCTGCAACCACAACCTCCAGTCCGCACGGTCGGCATCCTGCAGCAGCGGGTAACGCAGGCAGTCCTGCGGCTCATCCAGCGCCGGCCCGCCGGCAAGCAGGCCAGGGCTGACGACCGGCAGCAGCACAGGCGCCAGTAGCGCTATCGACTCCAGCCCAGGGTAATCGCCCAGGCCATGGCGCAAGGCAATATCGACAGGATCACGCTGCAGGTCGACCAGCTCGGCCGTGGACTGCACACGCACGTCGATTTCCGGGTGCTGTGCATTGAAATCCGCCAAGCGTGGCACAAGCCAACCGGACGCGAACGAGGGTTGGGTGCTGATCGTCAGTGTTTTAGCGCGCGTCAGCCCTTCAAGGTCCAGCAAGGCGCTTTCGATCTGGCCAAAACCGCGTGAAAGCCCCGGATAAAGGCTCGCGCCAGCCTCGGTGAGCTGCACCCCATAACGGCTCCGGGTCAGCAGGATAACGCCGAGGCGATCTTCCAGCAGCCGAATCTGTTGACTGATTGCGCCTGGGGTAACGCCCATACGCTCGGCGGCTGCCTTCAGGCTGCCCAGCCGAGTGGCTTCGGTGAAAGCGCGCAACGCGAGCAACGGCAAGACCGCACCCATGCAAATACCAACCTTAGAAAAACTGATGTTAGGGCGTGAAAGGATCGTTAGTAAGCCCCCTGTCTGATGCCTAGCATAGCGTTGACCCACACAAACTCGAATCAGTTTTTATAAGGTGAACAGCATGCAAGGATTGCCCTTTACCCCCATCAACAGCAAAGGCGCCAGCGCCGATGCCTTCGCCCAACATCCCGGTTACCGTCGCATGTTCGCCCATGGCCAGCTGACACTGGGCATCTTCCTGCCGCTTCGCTTCCATGACGGTGACATGGCTGTGCTTCGTGGGCAGGCGCAGCTGGTCAACGAAATCGACCGCCTGGGCTTCGCAGCCGTGTGGGTACGCGATGTGCCCTTGTACGACCCGGCTTTCGGTGACGCCGGCCAGGTATTCGACCCGTTCACCTACCTGGCCTATCTGACGGCCCATACCCGCACTATCGCCTTGGCAACCGGTAGCGCGATCTTCTCCCTGCGCCACCCCATCGACCTGGCCAAGGCTGCGGCCAGCCTGGACTGCCTGTCAGGTGGGCGCCTGGTGCTGGGTATTGCCTCGGGCGACCGCCCCGTGGAGTTCCCCGCCTATGGCCTGCCCCATGAAAAGCGCGGGGAGCGCTTCGCACAAAGCGTGGACTACTTCCGTCAGCTGCTGGCTGGCCCTTCTGCGCCGATCCATTCGCCATTGGGCCAGCTCGATGGCGCCCGCCTGCTCCCCTGCCCCGTTACCGGGCGCATCCCGTTACTGGTGACCGGCTCGTCACGCCAATCCATGCAGTGGCTTGGCGAACAGGCCGACGGCTGGATTACCTACCCCGAAGCCACCCATAACATCCTTGGCCCGCGCCGCCTGGCCGAGAAGATCCGCGCTTGGCGAGCGGCCATTCCTGGCGGCGGCTTCCGTCCGCATGTCACCAATGAATGGATCGATCTTGATGAAGACCCCAACTTCCCGCGCACGCCGCAACAAGGTGGCTATGTGTTGCGCACAGGCCGCAACGGGTTGATCGAGCTGTTGCATGAGTGGCGCGAGGCCGGGGTCAATCATGCTGCACTGGGCATGCAGATGGCCCAACGCCCGGCGCAGGAGATCATCCAGGAGCTGGCAGAAGAAGTGCTGCCACTGTTTCCATCGCTGACGGGGCCAGAGCCCCATGGGCAGAACTGGTAGGCATTGCGGTGGCTGCTGGTTGTCAACGGCGCGCGCATCGGCTTTACATTCAGTTCGTATGATAATAAGGTTTTAATCATACGCGGCGTATGTAATTTCTGGTCCAGCCGGATGCGCACCTGTCGATAAGGAGAGTCGAGCATGTTCACAACCTACCGCACGTTGTTCCAGTCAAGGGGAACCAAGGGCTTCGCTCTGGCCGGCCTTTTGGCGAGGCTTGCGTTGCCGATGACGGGTATCGGGATCATCACCCTGTTGTCGCAGGTTCGCGGCAGTTACGGCCTGGCGGGTGCGGTGGCAGCCACCTTCGTATTCACCTATGCCCTGCTGTCACCGCAGGTCTCACGCCTTGTCGACCGCTTCGGCCAGCGCCGGGTATTGCCGGCAGCCGCCGGGCTCAGCGTGCTGGGCATCCTGCTTCTGGTGGCGTGCAGCTATTGGCAGACGGCGGACTGGACATTGTTCGCTGGCGCAGCCCTGGCCGGCTTCATGCCAAGCATGTCGGCAATGGTGCGTGCACGCTGGACTGCGGTCTACCGCGGCCAGCCCCGGTTGCAGACAGCCTTTGCGCTGGAAACCGTACTCGATGAAGTCACCTTCATCGCCGGCCCGCCGATTTCAGTTGGCTTGAGCGTGGCGGTGCTACCCCAGGCAGGGCCACTGGCCGCCGCCGTGCTGCTGACCATTGGTGTGCTCGCACTGGCCGTGCAGGTCCGTACCGAACCGCCGGTAGAGGCCGATGCTGCCAACGGGCAAGGCACCGTGTCGGTCTTGCGTCTCGCCGATGTGCGGCTGCTGACCCTGCTGCTGGTGGCGATGGGCGTGATTGTCGGTACTGTCGACATCGTCAGCGTGGCGTTTGCAGAGCAGATGGGCATGCCGGCTGCAGCCAGTGCAGTGCTGTCGTGCTACGCCATCGGGTCCTGCCTGGCGGGGCTGGTATTCGGTGCCTTGAAACTCCATACGCCACTGTGCAAGCTGCTCCTGCTGGGTGGGTTGGCCACCGCAGCGACCACCTTGCCGCTGCTGCTGGCGGGTAACATCGTCGGGTTGGCTGGCGCAGTGCTGGTCGCGGGTCTGTTCTTTGCTCCCACCATGATCGTGGCGATGGCGCTGGTAGAGCGCATTGTTCCGCCAAGCAAGCTGACCGAAGGCATGACCTGGTTGCTCGCCGGGCTCAACGTCGGGGTTGCCGGCGGGGCTGCGGCATCGGGGCAGGTCGTCGATGTGTTGGGTGCCAAGGCCGGATTCAACGTTGCCCTTGGCGCCGGCGTGGCGGTGTTGCTGGTTGCTTCATGGGGCTACTACCGCCTGCGGGACCGCACCGAAGAAATGTCGTATTCGGTTTGATCCCGTCCGCCCGCCATGTATCGAGCAAGGCGAAGCAAGGAGAAAGCAGGCGCTTGTCAGTGCGTGTCGAGATCAAGACAATGGATACAGGTTGTATGACGGCACTCGCATACGCTCACCTCATGCCACCTGAAGACAAGGAGTAGCTGGATGGTTCGACGCACACGCGCCGCAATGGAAGAAACCCGGGCCAGGTTGCTGGAGACCGCGCGCAAAGTATTCAGTGAACGCGGCTACGCGGACACTTCGATGGATGACTTGACTGCCCAGGCGGGCCTGACGCGGGGGGCGCTGTACCATCACTTTGGCGACAAGAAGGGGTTGCTGGCGGCAGTGGTCGAGCAGCTCGACGCAGAGATGGATGAGCGCTTGCGTGCCATTACTGACACCGCAGAAGATGGGTGGGAGGGTTTTCGCCAGCGCTGCCACGCCTTTCTGGAAATGGCGCTGGAGCCTCAGATCCAGCGGATCGTGCTGCGTGACGCCAGGGCGGTGTTGGGTGGCGGCTCCCCGGAGGCACAGCAACAGTGTGTCGAGTCGATGCGCAAGCTGATACATGAATTGATGGTGCAGGGCGTTATCGTCGAAGCGGACGCTCAAGCGCTGGCTTCGCTGTTATATGGCAGCTTGGCAGAAGCGGCTGCGTGGATCGCGGAGGCTGAAGAGGGCGCTGAGCGCTTGGCGCAGGCAAGCGTGGCGCTTGACCTGCTGTTGCGCGGAGTGCTTAAAAGCCAGGTTACCTGATGAGCAGGTAACCGCCCTCCTCGCCTGGGATAAATCTTCCAAATCCGCAAGCCTGCTCAAAAGCAACCGAGCACCCACTTCTGAACAGCTGACGTGTCATTGATGTCGCCATCGAACGTATAGCGGGGTCATAACTTTGATTATTCCCCCGCACCCGCCCTCTCCAGACTTTCAACGGTAACCAGAGCTGCGCACCGCTTGGCAAGGCCTGAGAACCGATATCGATATACAACGTGTCGCCACTCGTTGATAGCCCGAAATGGCTCGCTCCAGGAACGGCCAGAACCGCATCTGCAAAATCCAGACAGGCACTTGCACAGAATGAGTCTGTCACCAGCACAAGTTGCCCTTTGAATCTTCCTGGATTGGAATCCTTTACACGGCCCTGGTCGAGCGATGACGTATCGGGCTGTCTCAGCCAGTCTTCCTTCCCCACAAGCGCAGCGTTCATCGACTCGCGCATACCTGAAACAAACGTGTAGGCATCGCTGTTTTTTTCGTGATCGCCTTGCATGCTGGCCAATGCGCTATCGAGTGTGGCAAGCGCCAGAGGTGAGACCCGCCACATTGCATACGAATGTGAGGATTGGCCCAGGCTTTCAACAAACGCCTCACCCGAGAGCAGACAGAATTCTCGCCCCGACCAAGCTGTTACCTCCACGATTGCCACGTGTGTCGAGTACAACCAGTTTGGCGTCCTCGATGTGCCTGAGCGTGTCGAGCATTTGTTCGAGGGCCGCATTATCGGCTGCCGAAAGGGCGAAATTCGAGGCGTGCACCCAATAGCGCCCACCGCCGAGGTTGTTCAGTGCCTGAGGGGGTTGCGGTTGAGTCAAAACATCCTTTAATAGCCAACACGCATGTAAAAGTCCCCCATCATGCCAAACTGCCAAAATCCTGAGGGTTTTGTTGATGATATGGCACCGGCTTCGCCGGTGTTCGCGGGTGAACCCGCTCCCACAGAGATGGGAACACCACGCCTTTCGATACGGCCTTTCTCGCGGGAGGATGCCACCGACTCCTTCCAGCACCTGACGACCTCGTTGACACGCTACATATCCCCTTCCGGCTTTGTCTATCCCGTTGCGACGGACAACTTGCCCAGCCGATTGATCGCCGAGGCTCTGGGCGGGAGCGTCACAGGCACACGTACAGCGGCGAACGGCAGCTTTCGACCCATAGCTGCCCTTGGCGGAGGGCAGCTAACGGCCAAAAGCGGTCAGTGACAATATTCGCAAAGTCTACCGCTCAGCTTCCCGAAGACCGATCTCGACTATTCGTTAGGTACAGCACCATCGCTGCGCGAGCCGCATCTTTGACTGCTGCTCCGCGCAGTGCTGCAATGGAGTCACGTTATCCGTATAGGATGTTGCTCCATGCGAGTGAATCTCCAAACACTCCCGACGCGATACCTTCAGCCTCAACCAAGGTGATATTCGCGCCTTTATCAGCCAGGTGTTACGCCAGCGAAGCGCCCACGATGCCGGCACTGATGACAACGACTCGTTTGTCCAGAGCATTTCCCATATCAACCTTCATTCTGTAGACCTGAAGGCGGTTTCAGTGTCTGCCTCTGGTCGATTTCTGCTTGTCGTAAGGGGCAGCAGTTGTCGTCCAGAAAGCAGATGTAAATGTGTCTGAAGTGGCGAAATAGCTGCCAAAATCATCGTGTTAAAACGCCGCCTGAAATGGCAGCAAGATAAGCGCGTGAGTGTTGTTGGCACTGGAGGGTAGCGAAAAATCGTTCAGCTACTACGGTAAGCGTCATCAACGACTATAGTCATTGGTGAGCCAGAGCGAATCTGACCATTCCCCTGCCAACCTGGCCTAATCCAATTCCGCGATTACACGGCGGATCTTCTTGTGTTCCTTGATGCGGAACGTGAACGTTTCGCTGCCGACATCACTCAGGCTCAGGCTGAGATCGAGGCAGCGTTGTCTTTTTTTGAACCCCTTGATGGTGGATGGAGTTATCCCACCGGGCACGTCGCATCCCACTGAGCACGTCCCAACCACCCATCTATCAAGGTTCAAGCTATGAATACTTTAGAGTTCAATGATGCACAAAAAACCAATGGCGACCTGGTTCAGGGGCCGCTGCCGGCCGGCACTGTCGCGCCCGACTTCACTCTTCACGCAACCCCTGATCAACAGTTGTCGCTGCGTGAGCTAAAGGGAAATCCCGTGATATTGGCGTTTTATCCCGCTGACTGGACTTCGGTGTGTGGTGACCAACTGACTTTGTACAACCAGTTGCTACCCACATTCAGAGAATACGGTGCGGCGCTACTGGGTATCTCGGTTGACAGCGCCTGGTGTCATCAGGCCTTTGCCAAAGATCGGAATTTTCACTTCAGCCTGCTGGCCGATTTCGAGCCCAAAGGGGCTGTGGCACGACAGTATGGAGCGTACCAGTCCCAGCTCGGGGTTTGTAAGCGTGCGCTGTTCGTGATTGACAAGGACGGGGTGGTTGCCTGGAGCTACGTCTCCCCGATGGCAATCAACCCTGGTGCGGACGGTATTCTGGATGCGCTGGATGCTTTGGCGAATTCGCCACAAAGCACGCCAACCAAAAATTAACAGGTGATTAGATGGCCACTCTCAAAGTCCCGGTAAGTGCCAACGACCATCGCCAGGGCAGTGCGCATGCCAAGGTCACCTTGGTCGAATTTGGCGACTATGAATGTCCCTATTGCGGTGAAGCTTATTGGATGGTCAAGAATCTGCAACAGCATTTTCGCGATGACTTGCTGTTTGTGTTCCGTAACTTCCCTCTGACCACCGCTCACCCCCATGCATTGGGTGCAGCGGTCACCGCTGAGTATGCCGGGAGTCGAGGATTATTCTGGGAGGCCCACGACGATTTGTACGAAAATCAGGATCGATTGGGCCTGCCGCTGTATCGCGCCATCGTTCTCAAACACGGCCTTTCCAGGGAGGAATTCGATCTTGCAATGCAAGAGGATACTTACATTCCCAAAATACAAGCCGATTTCAATGGCGGTGTACGCAGCGGCGTGAATGGCACCCCAGCGTTTTACATTGACGGGCTTCGCTATGACGGAGTTCCAGAGTTCATCGGGATGAGTCAGATGATTGAGCTTTTGTTAGTGCGTGGACGAAATCGCTAGAGAGCCAAATCGGCTTGGCATCACCCACATCGGAGCCGAGGAAAAACCAACGTTAGCTTCCTTTTACATTAAAGAGGTGGGCACGGAGCCGGCAACTAATGAAATCGTTGAAGTATTATGAAGAAAATCGACACGCCACATGGTTGGAGTTGTTTTTTGACCTGACTTTCGTTGTTACGATAGGCCAAGTTACGCACACGCTCGGACATGTTCATGATGGGCACTTTGAACATAAGCAATTATGGACATTCTTACTGCTTTTTGTGCCGTTGTGGTGGATCTGGTCCAGTCACACGATTTACTCCAACAGGTTCGATACAGACAGCAATCTTCACCGTTTGGCAACATTATTCATAATGCTCCTGCTCATTGTGCTATCGGCACGGATCGGGGAAGACTTGGAAGTGAACTACCCGCTCATTATTGCCTGCTATTTTGGTATACGTGCAATCATCAGTGTTATGTATATTTCATCCATTAGTAAACTCGATTCTCGCGGCGAACTTTCCTCAAGGCTTGGCTTCGCCCTATTAGTTAGCGCAGTTATTAGCCTTTCATCCGTTATTTTTGACCCGCCCTCGCGTTACCTTGTTGCTTATATTGGGATTGTTCTTGATATTCTGTTTCCTGTATTTTTCTGGACTAAACTAAAACCGTTGCCAGCACACACAGAGCACTTGGTTGAGCGCATAGGCCTACTCACCCTAATCTTATTGGGGGAGTCAATTATTAGCCTTTCCGGAGGCTTATCCAACATTCAATGGGGTTATTATAATGTGATGGCAGCCATCACCGGATTTATCATGATTTGCAGTATCTGGTGGATCTATTTTGATAGTTTTTACTTGCTGAACAAACATCAAAGCAGTATGAGTGGACACGCCTTAATCTACTCGCACCTTTTTCTTTTTATGGGGCTGGCACTTCTGGCAAATTTGATTAGGCATGCGATCCTGAACGACATTGCGATACGCGATTTCCAGATGATGTCGATCACCGGCATGGCCTTGTTTTTCCTAGGTAAGCAATATGGCTATTTCATAGCCGTGAGTAGAATAAGGAAATACATCCTACAAAACACGTTGATAGTGTTTTCTTTGGGCGGGTTAGTCGTGTTTTTACCCCGCGTCGAGTACATATTGGTCGGCCTGACAGCCACCATGATCTCTTATGTTTTTCTAAATTTCAGATATCGTTGAATCATCATTATCAGACCAGAGGGTGGGACCAAGTGAGCAAGTGGCTGATTTGCGGTTACATGCTGCCCACTACGTCGTTCTCACTGCTCGTGCGCTACTCGCCGCTACCCTTGGTCTATTTGGGTTTGTAATCCTGGTATCGTCGACCATAGTTAAGAGTCTCGGATGCCCCTCTTAGCTATCGCGATCTGATAGCGCCAGCCGCATCGTAACAACAGGAGCCACATCATGGTCAAAGTAGCGTTGTTCGTTCGCCTAGAAGCAAAACCCGGGAAAGAAAAGGATGTAGAGAGCTTTCTTTTGGGTGGCCTTCCGTTAGTGGAGGAGGAGCCAGCCACTACAGCCTGGTTTGGAATCCGCTTGGGGCCGTCCACCTTTGGCATCTTTGACGCATTCCCGGATGAAGCGGGCCGGCAGGCTCATCTTTCGGGCAAGGTCGCGGCGGCGCTTATGGCAAACGCTGCCGAGCTATTTGCCGAACCGCCATCAATCGAGAAGGTTGACGTCCTTGCGGCCAAGCTACCCGGCTAAGCAAACCCAATAGGAAGCTCCAGTCAGTACTGGGAGGCCCACGATGTATTTTGTGAAAATCAGGATAGCTTGGGCCTGCTGCTGTTCCGGGCGGTGATCAATCAAAACACTTGTATTGAAGATAAATGTCATGGCTAAAGTGCCGTGTCCAGGATTCATGCCATGCTTGCGCGCTCGGTATAAGTGAAAGGATACGCGCGCAAATCGTGTCCAGGGACGGCGTGGAAGCCGCACAGAATCTGCAAGGCAACGTGCTCATCACGGGTTTAGGCTGGGTAGGGTAGATTGTTTGCCGGGCACCGGTCGCTCATGGCGCGAAGATCTCCATCATTGATATAGAACCGGAGGTCATCCGCGCCGTGACACCTTATGGTTTCGTCAAGTGAGCATTCGTCGGCGTAGCAGTGACCGATGTTCAATGAGCTGCCTGACGCGGCTGCACTCCGAACTGCGCAACGATGTGCGTACCCAATTCCTCAATAACTTCCACCGCAGGGCGCTTGCCGTATTTGAGATTGAGAATGACGTGGTCCACGCCGATTTCCTCAAGCGACTCCAGCAAAAAACGTAGATGGTAACGTCCAAGTCTGAACCCCAAATGGATACGTGTGGGTGGCGTTGACGGATTCTCATCGAGATCGATGTACAGCGACTGAGTAAAGGGCTTATACACAGAACCACATTGTTTCGTGACCTCCAGTCGCCAATCTTCCACGACCAGCCGCTGCATGTTCGGAATGCGTGGATAGTTGATCCATCCGTTGCTCTCACGCGCGATCCAATCCAGTGACTGGCGACTGTTGCCGGTCACGAGCATTGGAATGAATTGGGTGGTCGGTTTCGGAATCAGGTCTGCGCCTTGCATTTCACCAGTGCTCCAGTGGATGGGCTCAAAACTGGTGCTGTGGGCGCGGCGAATCACTTCGTAGTGTTCTCGAAAGATCTCTCCACGCCTTTCGGGATCGACGCCAAACGCCGAAAACTCCACTGGCCGATCTCCCGAAGCAACCCCCAGAATCAAGCGACCAGTGCTCAACTGATCTACGCTGGCTGACGCCTTGGCCGTGTGCAGGGGATGGTGCAGCGGGATGGCGATGGAGGCGGTGCCAAGTGCAATCTCCGAGGTATGGGCGGCCATATAACCCAGGTAAACCCAGGGGTCGAAGACTTGGCCGACATCGCCGAAGCCAGGGTCGCGAAGCGGCACGTCGCGAAACCAGAGCGCGCAGAAGCCCAGCGCCTCGGCTTGTTTAGCCAGTGTGACCTGGTTGAGCATGCTCGGAGTGTCCCCGTCGAACGCCTCCATGGGAAAGAATAATCCAAGGCTCAAATGCCCCTGAGTGAAGGTTCGGCTGAACCCTCGATGCTGCTGGTAAGGAATCGTGCTCGGCCGATACATACGGATTGACCTCATGGCAGAACGTGAACAGCGCCCCCGTTTCCAGAGGTGCTGTGGCATCGGTCGCTTTTGAACGGCAGTGGGGGGACTGGGTCTGGCTTTTACCCGTTGCGCCGTACTGCTGGTCGTGTGGACCGGACTCAGGGGCAGTTGCTGGCGATAGGCGCGGGTTGGTCCGGGTGGGTGTTCAGCGGACGGTCAAAGGAAGTCAGATCTCTCGGTTCTATACCACCAGATGGGCAAGGCGTTCGAGGAATCATTCTATAAGCGTAGGCGGTTTTGCAGCTCTCCGCCATATTCTTACAATCGAGCCGCTGGCGGGCGAAAGTCGCGTATCGAAGGCCGTTATCGGTCGTTTCCTGCCATTCCAGAACGGCTGCTATTGGCCGGTAGCTGCCTTTCGCGAAGGGCAGCTATGGGTCGATAGCGGACTTCCCACACTCAAGGGTTTCAGCATGCAGCCCGCCCCTGCCCGCCCCCCTACACCTCAACCGGGCAGGACCGCCAACACCGCACTCACCATGCTGTTGAACGTAGCCGGCGAGTCCACGACGCGCGCGGGGGCGTTCACCTCGCCGTCAGCACGCGTGGCGCGACGGGCCTGATCGGCGGTGGCTGAGAGCTTCACGATTACCAGTTCGCGGCGGGGGTTGATGTAGATTTTCTGCCCGAAGCGCCCGCTGGCCTCGAACGAACCGTCACCGTCGTTTTTCTGGTACCAGTAATTGCGGTAGCTGTAGCCAGGGCGGCCGGGGCCGAGGCTGCCCTGGGCGAACACTGCCGGGTCCGCAGGCTGGAAAGTGCTGTGCACCGCCTGGTTGAAGCTGTCGCCCTTGGCATCACGGGCCAGTTCGCGGCGTACCAGTTCGGCGAAGCGGGCGGTGTCGCGCAAGTTGCAGCTGATGCCGCCACTGGCCATTTCGGTACCGAGCGGATCGACTTGCACATAGGCATCGTCCTCGGCGAAGTGTGACCACAAACGCTGTTCGACCAACTGGGCCCAGTTCAGCCCGGTGATACGCCGCAACGCCCAGGCCAGCGCTTCCGGCGAGCCGTTCTGGTAGAAGAACGGCGCCTGGCCAGCGGGGGTCGGCGCCTGCTGCACCTGCCGCAGGAAGCTGTAGATATCCCCCGGCATGCCCTCGCCCCGCGGTATCAGCCCGGTGGCGGCAAACAGGCCGAGGTCCGGCGGCATCTGCGCTGGGTACTGCACTGCCACCTGCATGTCCAGGTTGGCCTGTACTGTCGCCTCGCCGAACGGCGTGCCGCTCAGTTCCGGCACGTAATGCGCCAGCGTACGCTGCGGGTCGAGGGCACCTTCGGCGATCAGCTGGGCGGCGATCAGGCCGGTGACCGACTTGGTCATCGACGCCCAGATATGTGGCTGGCCGGGTTGGAAGCCGTCCATATAACGCTCGTACACCACCTTGCCCCGGTGCAACACAATCAGCCCGTCGGTACTGGTTTGCTGCAGGTAACCGGCCAAGGTCAAAGGCTGGTGGTCGGCGCTGAAGGCCAACTGGTCGAGCGCCGCCACGGGGCCTTCGGTCAAGGTCAGCGGTGTGGCTGCGCGGCCGATGCCACGGGTGGGCGACACCTCGCGGGCGTGGCGCATCGACCAGCGCAAGTACGGTGGCTGAAAGGCATTGGCCTGGTTGACCCGCAACTCCGGCGCCGGAGGGAACCCCTGCATCACGCCTTGCCCGGTCGGTGCACCAACCGCCAGGGTGGGGGCCAGGGCACCGGCCAGCGCCAGGGCGATACCGGTCAGGTTGGCGGATGAAGGGTGCATACTGCGCTTGGACATGGTCTTGCTCCTTGGTTGCACTAGAAGTTGGCGCCCACGCTGAACGCGACATAATCGCGGTCGCCGCGGGTGCCGTAATCGCCGTCGAGGTAATCGGTATAGGCAAGGCTTGCCCAGTACTGGCTGGCCAGGCTGACGTCCACGCCCAGGCTGATCGAGCGCGAGCCTTCGTTGAAGGCCGAGCTGTCCGCCGGTGAGTAACCCTTGACGTCATGGGCCCAGGCCAGGCCTGGGCGAATGTCCAGGCCTGGGATCAGGTTGGGGTAGCTCCAGGTCGCGCGCAGGCGGTAGCCCCAGGAAAAGGGTGTGACAAAGCCCTCGTCGTTGCAGTCGCCCGGGCTTTTCGAGATCGCCAGGCACAGGCTGTTGTCGGCCAGCTCGCCGTTGCCATAGGCACCGGAGCGGCCATAACGCGGCCCGAAACGCCCCTCCAACCCGCCGACATAGGTGGCGCCCACCTCCCCCATCAGCAGCAGCTGGTTGGCGCCCATGACCTGGCTGAACGCCTGCACGGCCGATACCTGGGCCTGGGTCACCTCCTTGCGCCGGTAACCGTCGAAGGGTGTGTTGTCTGTCGCAGGGCGCAGGCCGTCGGCGTTGAGCGGGCTGCGGCCGGGGGCATTGAGCAATGACTGCAGCACATCGTTGCCGTTGAGCTGCACCGGCATGTTCGGCCGGTAGCTCAGTTCGCCCTGCACGGCGGCACCGTTGCGCAGGGTGGTGGCGAAGGTCAGGCCGTACAGGCGGATGTCTTCGGGGTATTGCGCCCGGTACTGCGAGGTGCCCATGCGCAGCGCGCCGGCCAGGGTCTGCCCGTTGCTGGACGCCAGGAAGGCGCCGCAATTGGCCAGCGCCACACCGACATTACCGCACAATTCCCGGGCAAAGCCCGTATTGGCGTAATAGCGGCTGCTGACCGTGCCCAGGTAGGGCGAACGGCTGTGGTAATTGGCGGCAAACAGGCCGAACTCGGTATCCAGTGGCTCAACGTACCAATGCAGCGAAAAACCCCATTGACCACCGTTGCGTGCATCCTGGTCGGCGCCCCGAGGCACGCGCACGCCCTCCTCCGTCAGCGTCACGCCGAACGGAGCCAGGGCCTGGGACACGGCCGGGTTGGTTACCATCTGCCCGCCGACATCCAGCCCCTGGCAGCCTTCGGGCATGAAGTCGTTGCCGGAAAAGAACGTTGCGCAGTTCTCCAGCCGGGTCTGCTCCCAGTCCAGCTGGTAAAAGGCATCGAAAGACAGCGCCTGGTTGAGGTTCTGCGTGACATACAGCAGGTTGACCGGCGCCAGGGCGTCTTTCACTTCCGAGCCTGGCCGGCGCAGCGCAGCCTGGTTGAAGGGGTTGATCACGTTCAGCCCGCCCTGGATGAACAGGCTTTCCCCCCAGTTGACCACCTGTTTGCCCACGCGCAGCGAACCGGGCTCACCGCCAATGTCGTAAAGGCCGTAGGCGAACGCATCGAGCAGCTCCGCCCCGGCGGTTTTCGCCGAAACCTGGCGGTTGCGGTCGTCGATGTCGACGGCCCGCTGGCTGTGGTCGCGCTGCGCGGTGTCGTACCAGTAGGTGCCACGCAGGAATACACCCACGTTATCGCGGCGCAGCTCCAGGTCGTGGGTGCCTTTGAACATCGCCGAAAATACATCGCCCGAGCGGTAGTTGCGCCGCGCGTCATTGCCATTGGCTGCCTGCAACTGCTGTTTGTCGGGGTTGGCAGTGCTGATGGCGGTACTCAATGACAGCGCCGAGTCGAAACGCCCTTGCAGCGAGCCAATGTCGAATTGAACGCCCGCAACCGGGGTGGCGAGCAGGCAGCACAGGGCCGCCAGCGGCGCCTGGCGCCGGCAGAATAGGAGGGTTGCGCTCACTCTTAACCTCTTGTTGTTTTATTAGAGAGGGAAATGATGGGTTCAGCGCGGACGCGCCGGCCGCCCAGGCCGGCGGTGTCGGTGACGAGCAGTATCAGGTAGGTTTGATTACGCTCACAAATAGCGTCTTCGGATCAATGCCATGCCGGTTCGTTATGGCTTGATGGCGGTGCTTCAGAGCACTTCGAACAAGCCTGCCGCGCCCATGCCCCCGCCCACGCACATGCTCACCACCACGTAGCGAACCTTGCGCCGGCGGCCTTCGAGCAAGGCATGCCCGACCATGCGCGCACCGCTCATGCCATAGGGGTGGCCGATGGCGATGGCGCCACCGTTGACGTTGAGCCGCGCCGGGTCGATGCCCAGGTGTTCGGCGCAGTAGAGCACCTGGCAGGCGAATGCCTCGTTGATCTCCCACAAGCCGATGTCTTCGACCCGCAACGCGTGGCGCGCCAACAGGCGCGGTATCGCCAGCACCGGGCCAATACCCATTTCCTCCGGGGCCAGGCCGACCACCGCCATGCCCCGGTACAGCCCCAGCGGCTGGCAGCCTGCGCGTGCCGCCCGGGCACCGCTCATCAGCACACAGGCGCTGGCACCGTCAGACAACTGGCTGGCATTGCCCGCAGTCACGCAGCCGCCCTCGATCACCGGTTGCAGTGCCTCAAGGTCCGCCAGCCGGGTGTGCGGGCGGTTATCTTCGTCCTGGCTCAGGTGCACGCGCTCGTGGGACTGGGCGCCAGTGGCCTTGTCGACGACCTTGCGCTGCGCCGTGACTGCCACGATTTCGTCAGCGAACAGCCCCGCCTCCTGCGCTGCTGCTGTTCGCTGCTGCGACAGCAAGGCGTAACGGTCCTGGGCGTGGCGGTCGATACCATAGCGTTTGGCGACGTGCTCGGCCGTGTGCAGCATGGGCATGTAGGCGTGCTCGCACAGGCGCCGCACCGTGGCGTCATGGGCAGCATTGGCGGCCTGCATGTGCGCCTGCTGCACCAGGCTGATCTGCTCCTGCCCTGCGCCCACCACCACCTGCATGCCCTCGCCGCGAATCTGCTGAGCGCCGATGGCAATGGCCATCAGCCCTGAAGCGCATTGGCGGTCGATGGTCTGCCCGGCCACTGACTGCGGCAAGCCGGCCGCCAGGGCCGACAAGCGCGCCGGGTTGATGGCGGCGGTCCCGCTTTGCATGGCGGTGCCCAGCACCAGGTCCTCGACTTCGCCCGGCTCCACGCCGGCGCGCTCGACGGCGGCGCGGATCGCAATAGCGCTCATGCTGGGGGTGGTGAGGTCGTTGAACGCGCCGCGCCAAGCCTTGGCGATGGGCGTGCGCGCGGTGGATACGATGACGGCGTCTTGCATGAAACGGCTCTCCTTGGGCAATTACACCGGCAGCAGGCTTTCGTAGGCGCTGCGCAATTTGGCGGGGATAGTGACCGGGCGGTTGTTGCGGCGATCGACGAACACATGGGTGAAACGGCCAGCGGCGCAGGCCTCGGGCTCGCCCTCGACGAACACGGCCAGGGCGTAGTGCACCGAACTGTTGCCCAACCGTTCGACGGCGATGCCCACCTCGATGCGTTGCGGGAAGGCGACGGCGGCAAAATAGTCGCAGGCGGACCCGGCCACGTAGGCCACCACCGGGTCGTGGTGGATATCGAGGCCGGCGTGCTCGATCAACCAGGTGTTCACGGCACTGTCGAAAAACCCGTAATACACAACGTTGTTCACATGCCCATACAGGTCGTTGTCGTGCCAGCGCGTGGTGATCGGCTGAAAGTGGCGGTAGGCGCCGCGCAGCGGGCGTTCCCTGGCCATGTTCAAAACGCCGCCTGATAGAGAGCCAATGCGTCGTCGAGGGTGACCTTGCGCGGGTTGTTGACCAGCAACCGTTGCTGTTGCAGGGCATCCTCGGCCAGCGATGGCAGGCTGTGCCGCGGTACCCCGACATCTCGCAGCCGGCTGGGCAGGCCGCAGCGTGGCGCCAGCTGCTCCAGCTCATCGATGAACTGGTTACACAGCTCATGCGGGTCGCCGGGCACCAGCCGATCGCCCAGCAGTGCCGGGGCCAGCGCGGCATAGTCGGCGAACGCTTCGCGACGGTTGAAGCGCATCACGTGGGGCAGCACCAGCGCGTTGGCCAGCCCATGCGGCACGTGGTAACGCGCCCCCAGCGGGTAAGCCAGCGCATGCACCGCCGCCACCGGCGCGTTGGCAAATGCCTGCCCGGCCAGACAGGCGCCCAGCAGCATGGCCTGGCGCGCCGCCAGGTTGCCACCGTTGTGCACCGCCTGGTCGAGGTTGCCGGCCAGCAGCGCCAGCGCCTCACGGGCCAACAGGCTGGACAGCGGGTTGCGCTTGAACTGGCTGGTGGTGGCCTCGATGGCATGGACCATGGCATCGATGCCCGTGGCGGCGGTGATCGCCGGGGGCAGGCCCAGGGTGCGCTCGGCGTCGAGCAGCGCCAGGTCGGGCAGCAACAGGGGGGAAATCACCGCCATCTTGGCCGCCTCGCCGGTGGTGATCACAGCGACGGGAGTGACCTCCGACCCCGTCCCGGCGGTGGTCGGCACCTGGATCAGCGGCAGGCGCTGGCCTTTGGCCTGGTCGATGCCGTAGACCGCTTCCAAGGTCTGGTCACAGGCCGGGTGCGCCAGCAGCGCCACCAGCTTGGCGACATCCATGGAGCTGCCGCCACCGAAACCGACGATCAGCTCGGCGCCGATATGCCGCGCCCGGCCGACGGCCGACAGCACGCAGGCATGGCTGGGGTCGGCGCTGACCTCGCTGAAGACTGCCACGCTCAGGCGCGCCTGGGTGAACCCCAGCAGCAAGTCATCGAGCATGCCCAGGTTGACGATGCCTGGGTCGGTCACGATCAGCACGCGGCGCACGCCGCGTTGCTGGCACAGCTGCGCCAGGCGCCCGGCCGCGCCGGGTTCGCACAGCAGATGGGGGGTGGTGGCAAAAATGAAAGGCTGCATGCTCATGTTCCTCTTGTTCTTGTGGGTGAACAGCTGGGCCAGCTCAAAAGGCGAAGTGCGCTTCATCCAGGCTCATCAGGCACTGCGCGCCGCCGCGCACGGCCTCGCAGTGGGCACTCGCGCGCGGCAACACCCGCCGCCAGTAAAAGGCTGCAGCCTGCAACTTGGCCTGGTAGAAGGCGCTGTCCTGGCTGCCTGCGGCCAATGCCGCGCTGGCGGTTTCGGCCGCGCGGAGCCACAGTGCGGCCAGCAGCACGTAGCCTGAATAGGCGAGGAAATCCACCGACACCGCGCCGATTTCCTGCGGGTCGCAGCGGCAGGCGTCGAGCACCTCGGCGCTCAGGTTGCGCCATTCCTGCATGCGCTGGGCAACCGCCTGGGCCATCCCGGCCAGCGCGTCTGCGCGGCAGTTGCGTGCCGCTTCGAGCAATTCATCGATCAGCAGGCGAAGTTGCTCGCCGCCGTCGCCAAGCAGCTTGCGGCGAATCAGGTCCAACGCCTGAATGCCATTGGTGCCCTCGTACAGCTGGGTGATGCGGCTGTCGCGCATCAGTTGCTCCATGCCCCATTCGCGGATGTAGCCATGCCCGCCGAACAACTGCACGCCCAGGCTGGCAGTCTCCTGGCCGACATCGGTGAGGAAGGCCTTGACGATGGGAATCAGCAACGCCGCCCGGCGCCCGGCGGCCGCCTGCACCTCAGGCTGCAAAGCGCCGTGCTCCAGGTCCAGCGCTTGGGCGGCAAAGGCCGCCAGCATGCGGCAGCCTTCGCTGAGGGTTTTCTGGGTCAGCAGCATGCGCCGCACGTCAGGGTGGCAGATGATCGGGTCGGCACTGCGCTCGGGCGCCACCGGCCCTGCCAGGCTGCGGGACTGCAAGCGCTCGCGGGCATAGGCCAGGCCACCCTGGAAGGCCGCCTCGGCGATGCCCAGCCCCTGCAGGCCGACCTGGAAGCGCGCATCGTTCATCATGGTGAACATGCACGCCAGGCCCTGATTGGCCTCCCCCACCAGCCAGCCACGGGCGCCATCGAAATTCATCACGCAGGTCGCCGCGCCCTTGATGCCCATCTTGTGCTCAAGCGCGCCGCATTCGACCGCGTTGCGCGGGCCCAGCCCTCTGCCTTCGGCGCATTCGAACTTGGGCACCAGGAACAGGCTGATGCCACGCACACCGGCCGGCGCATCCGGCAGGCGCGCCAGCACCAGGTGGACGATGTTGTCGGTGAGGTCCTGGTCGCCGCCGCTGATGAAGATCTTGCTGCCGCTGATGCGGTAGCTGCCATCGCCCTGCGGCTCGGCACGGGTACGCAGCAGCGCCAGGTCGGTACCGGCCTGCGGCTCGGTCAGGCACATGGTGCCGGCCCATTCGCCGCTGACCAGCTTGCCCAGGTAATCGCGCTTGAGCGCTGCGCTGCCATGCCGATGCAAAGCCAGCACGGCGCCCTCGGTCAGGCCGGAATAGATCCGAAACGACAGCGACGCGCCCATCAGCATTTCGTGAAAGCAGGCCGAAACCATTTGCGGCAGGCCCTGGCCGTCATGTTCCTGCGGGCCGGTCATGCCACCCCAGCCCTGCTCCACATACTGCCGGTAAGCCTGGCGAAAGCCATCCGGTGTGCGCACGTTGCCTTGCTCCAGGCGGCAGCCCTGCTCATCGCCCTGGCGGTTAAGGGGCGCAACCACCTCGCCGGCAAACCGTGCGCCTTGTTCGAGGATGCCATCAATGGTTTCGCGGTCCAGCTCGCTGCCCAGGCGGGCACAGTGCGCCGTCACATCGAACAGTTCGTGCAGGACGAAGTGCATGTCACGCAGGGGGGCTCGGTAGTTCATGCGCGGCCCTCGCGCACATCGGCCAGCTGCTTGCCCCCAGCCACCAGGCGCATCAGCAGCCCGGCCGGGCGCCAGTGCTCGCCGAACAGGCCCTGCAAGCGTTCCAGGCGTGCCAGCAGCAGGCTCAACCCCTGCTGGTCGGCCCAGCGCATGGGCCCGCCGACCTCGTGCGGGAAGCCGTAGCCATGCAGGTACACCCGGTCGATGTCAGCGCTGCAGCTGGCCACCGATGCCTCGAGAATCTTCGCCCCTTCATTGACCAGCGCCAGCAGGCAGCGCTCGCGGATTTCCTCGTCGTCGATCGCGCGCCGATGCACGCCCAAGTCCTGGGCGACTTTGAGCACCAACGCATCGACCTCGGGGTCGTGCACGGCTTCACGGCTGCCGGGGGCATAACAGTAGTAACCCTGGCCGCTTTTCTGGCCGAAACGCCCCAGCGCGCACAGGGCATTGTCGACCTGCAGCAAAGGCGCATCCATGTCTTTACCGGCCAGTTGGCGCGCACGCCACTCCAGGTCGATGCCGACCACGTCGTACATGCGAAAAGGGCCCATGGCCATGCCGAACGCCTGCAGCGCCTCATCCACCTGCCGCGGCGTGGCGCCTTCGAGCAGCAGCTTGCGCGCCTCGGCCACGTAGCTGGCGAGCATGCGGTTGCCGATGAAGCCCGGGCAGTTGCCGGCCACCACCACTTCCTTGCCCATGCGCTGCCCCATGGCCTGGGCCGCATCGAGTACCGCAGGCGACGTGCGCTCCCCGCGCACCACTTCCAACAGCTTCATCACATGGGCCGGGCTGAAAAAATGCAGCCCCAGCACCTGTTCGGGCCGACGGGTCACGGCCGCGATGGCGCCGATATCCAGTGCCGAAGTGTTGCTGGCCAGGATGGCGTCGGCCTTGAGCGTGCTGTCCAAGGTGCGGAAGATCTCCTGCTTGAGCGCCAGGTTCTCGTACACCGCTTCGATCACCAGGTCGGCTTCGGCGAGGTCGTCATACCCCGTTACCTGGCGCACCCGCGCCAGGCAAGCGTCGGCCTCGGCCTGATCGATACGGCCCTTGGCCACCTGCTGTGCCCAGGTTTGCGCGATCATCGCCAGGCCGGCTTCGGTGGCGCTGGGGTCGTTGTCCAGCCACAGCACCACAAGGCCTGCACGGGCCAGGCTGATAACGATGCCGCGGCCCATGGTGCCGGCGCCGATCACCGCCGCCTGCTGAACGTTGTAGGGAGTACTCACGGGTGACGCTCCTGATTCGAGGTGTGAAGGCATTGCCCTCACCCTAGTCAGGCGCCTACTATTTTTGAAATTCTCATTTTCCATCCCATGTATTTTTCACATGAATATAGCCAACTTCGACCTCAACCTGCTGCGCGTCCTGGACATGCTGCTGCGTGAACAGAACGTCTCGCGCGCTGCCGAGCGCCTGGCGCTGACCCAGCCGACGGTGAGCAATGCGCTGGCGCGCCTGCGCGACCTGCTGGGCGACCCGCTGCTGGTGCGCGTGGGCCGGCGCATGCGCCCCACCCCACGCGCCCTGGCCCTGGAAGGCCCGATCCGCGCGGCGCTGCAACAGATCGAGCAGACCCTCGGCGCCGGCAACAGCTTCGACCCGCAGCTCAGCCACCGCCAGCTGCGTATCGCCCTCACCGACTTCGCCGAACAGCTGTGCATGCCAAAGTTGCTGGCCACCTTGCAAACCCAGGCCCCGCACTTGCGCGTGGACGTGCTGCACCTGACGCCCAATCTGCCCGCCGAAGCCCTCGACCGCGGCGAACTCGATCTGGTGCTGGGGCGCTTCGATGAGGTGCCCGCGCGCTACGAACGGCGCCACTGGCGCAGCGAAACCCTGCACGTGGCGGTGCGCCAGGGCCACCCCGAAGTGGATGGCACCCTCGACCTTCAAGCGTTTCTCGCCCTGCGCCACTTGTGGGTGCACGGCGGCCAGACCCGTGGCATGGTCGACCAATGGCTGGGGGAACAGGGGCTGGCCCGTCGCATCGTGTACACCACGCCCAATTACCTGCAGGCCGCGCACCTGGCCGCAAGCTCCGACCTGTGCGTGGTGCTGCCCACCGCCCTGGCGCGCCATTTCGCCCGGCTGCTGCCGCTGCAGGTATTCGACCTGCCGTTCGCCCTGGAGCCCTTCCAGCTGGAGCTGGTGTACCTTGCCCATCGCCAGCACGACCCGGCACTGGCCTGGCTGGTGGCGCGCATCATGGCCATTGGTGCCGGCTGAGCCATCGCATTTGGGCATGGGTGGCCATGCAAGAGTGGTATTGGTTCGCCAGCGGGCTCTGTCCTTAGAGTGTTCGCCCTCAGAACAACAAGGACCACCCCATGCGCCTACGCACACTGCCCTGCCTGCTGGCCCTGGCCCTGCCTTACGCGGCGCTGGCCGAAGGCCCCGCCAAGGACGCCACCGACCTCACCCGCCAGAGCAATCAACAATGGTTGCAGCGCCTGCCCTTCGACGACCGTAGCGACTTCGACAATGCCCGCCGCGGGCTGCTCGAAGCCGTCGACCAGCCCGTGGTCAATGCCGACGGCAAAACCGTCTGGGACCTGCAGCGCTATGCGTTCCTGAACGGCGAGGCACCGGCCACGGTCAACCCGAGCCTGTGGCGTATCGCCCAGCTCAACACCCTTGCCGGGTTGTTCAAGGTCAGCGAAGGCATCTACCAGGTGCGCGGCCTGGACCTGGCCAACATGACCCTGATCGAAGGCGAGCACGGCCTGATCGTGATGGACCCGCTGCTGTCGGTGGAAACCGCCAGGGCCGGCTTGGCCATGTACTTTCGCCATCGCCCGCAGCGGCCGGTGGTGGCGGTGATCTATACCCACCCGCACGTCGATCATTTCGGGGGGGTGCGTGGGGTGATCGACGAGGCCGACGTCAAGGCCGGCAAGGTGCAGGTCATCGCACCGCAGGGCTTCTTCGAACATGCCGTCAGCGAAAACGTGCTGGCCGGGCCGGCAATGAAGCGCCGCGCGCAGTACATGTACGGCGCGCCACTGCCACGCGGGCCACGCGGCCAGGTGGATGCCGGCCTGGGCAAGGGTGTGCCGGCCAATGCCACAGTTAGCCTGATTGCCCCGACCCGGCTGATCGAACAGCCTTTCGAGACCCTGCGCATCGACGGTGTCGACATCGAGTTCCAGCTCACCCCTGGCACCGAAGCGCCTGCTGAAATGAACCTGTGGTTCCCCCAGTTCAAGGCCCTGTGCATGGCCGAGAACGCCTCCCACGTGCAGCACAACGTGCTGACCCTGCGCGGTGCCCAGGTGCGCGACGCCAAGGTGTGGGCGCACTACCTCGACCAGTCGCTGATGCGCTATGGCGAGCAGGCCGAAGTGGTATTTGCCCAGCACCACTGGCCGACCTGGGGCGGCGCGGCGATCCGCGACTACCTGGCTGATCAGCGCGACATGTACGCCTTCATCGACAGCCAGACCCTGCGCCTGATCAACCGCGGCCTTGGCCCCACCGAGATCGCCGCCGAACTGACCAGCTTGCCGCCACGGCTGGCCAGCAAATGGTACAGCCGCGACTACTACGGGTCGCTCAGCCACAACGTGCGGGCGGTGTATCAGCGCTACATGGGCTTTTACGACGGCAACCCGGCAACCCTCAACCCGTTGCCGCCGAGCGAGGCCGGTGCGCATTACGTCAAGGCCCTGGGCGGCGCCGAGCGGGTGCTGACCCTGGCCCGTGAGGCCTATGGCAGCGGTGATTACCGCTGGGTTGCCGAGCTCACCCGGCACCTGGTATTCGCCCAGCCCGACAACAGCGCAGCGCGCGAGCTGCAGGCCGACGCCCTGGAGCAACTGGGCTACCAGAGCGAGAACGCCACCTGGCGCAACGCCTACCTGACCGGTGCGCAAGAGCTGCGCAACGGTGTGGCGCCGGCCGCCAGCAAAGGCGGCAGCGCGGACGACCTGGTACGCGCCCTGACCCCGACGCTGTTCTTCGATTACCTGGGCGTACGCGTGGATGCCGCCAAGGCCGCCGAGCAGGACCTGACCATCAACTGGCGCTTCACCGACCTGAATGAAGACTACGCCCTGACCCTGCGCAACGGCGTGCTCACCCACCGCGACCACACCCGCCACGGGCAGGCGGATGTCGAGGTGAAAATGAGCAAGGCTACCCTGGACCGCATCGCCCTGAAGCAGACAGGCTTTCTCAAGGAGGCGACCGTGGGTGACATCGACATCAGTGGCGAGCGCATGAAGTTCATGCGCTTCATGGTAGGGCTGGACGAGCCGGACGGGCGCTTCAATATCGTCACCCCCTGAACCACCCGCAGCGCCACTCTAGAACGAGCGGCGCAACCACACGCCCAGCACCAGGCCCGCCACCCCCAACGTACACAGCAGTACGCTCCAGGCGGGTGCGTGGCCCTGCTCGCGGGCCAGCATGCCCAAGGCGCGCCAGTAGACACCGCGTTCACGCGCCCGGCCAAGCAGTGCGAGCAGCACCGCCATGCCGGCGACCACCAGCATTTCGCCACGCCACGCCAGGCAAGCCACCAGCAGCAACGCCACCTGCGTGCGCCGCCAGGCCAGCACCGTACGTTCGGCCTGCAGCCCGGTGTCGCCCGTGGGTTCAGCCATGCCAACGCGCCCATAGCAGGCCCACCAGTGCCACACAGGCAAGCCCGCACGCCACGCTCAGCAGCGGCACCAGGCGTGGCAGCGGCAATGGCGCCTCGCGGCGCAGTGCGCGTTCCACCGCCAACCAGCGCCAGCCGGCGCCAAGGCTCACCAGCATGCTGGTGGCCAGCAACGCCAGCTCCATCGCCACGCGTCCCGACGTAGGCCAGGCATGGGCAGCGAAGGTTTCGATGGCGATGGCGCCGCCGAGCAACGCCAGGGCGGTGCGGATCCAGGCAAGAAAAGTGCGCTCATTGGCCAGGGTAAAACGCGGGTCGGGCGCCTTGCCCTGCCCCAGCAACCAGCGCTCCCAAGGGCTGTGACGGTGATCGGATTTCATCGCGGGTCCTGTGTCAGCGCAGCCCTTGGCTGCGCAATGCGCCGGGTGAGAAGTACGAAGCACTGGTGCGCACATCGAAAGCGTACGGCCTTGGCTGCTCGTTGGTCAGGCCCGACAGCTGATAGCGGCCACTGCGCAGGTCGTAGATCGCCTCCATGGCGTTGACCAGCGCCTGCCCGGTGACGTGGTAGTAGCTGTGAGCCTGGGCGGTACGCCACACCTGGCCCTTGTGGTCGAAGAAGTCCGCCTCGAGGATGGCCCAGCTGTCCTCGTCCAGGTAATAGCGGCGGCTGGCATACAGATGCTTCGCCCCAGGCTTGAGGGTGCCCACCACTTCCCACACCCGGTGCAGCTCGTAGCGGGTGGGTTGCGGGTTGACGTGGCCTGGCCCGATCAGCGCGGCATAGCCGAGCAGGGGCGATGCCAGGCGATAGCTGTTGTACGGCACGTGCAGGGCCTTTTTGCCCACCAGAGTCCACTGGTAGAGGTCCGGGGCGCCGTTGAACATGTCGCGGCTGTCGGCGGTGCGCAGGCCGGCCGTGCCCGGGGTGATGCTGTCATAGGCCAGCGCCGGGGCGCGCCGCACCCGCCGCTGGCTGCTGCTGTACAGCCACGAGAGGCGCGGCTGGGCCACCTGATCGAGGGTTTCGTGCAGCACCACGGCATCGCCCGCCAGGCGCGACGGCGCGGTCATGCGGTAACTCAGGTAATACAGCACGTTGCCCGCCTGGCCACCTTCCAGTACGTCGGGACGAGCGAAGCTCTGCTGCAGGCTCATCGTTGCGAAGCGGCCATCGCCGCGTGGCGTGATGCTGTCCGAGGCCAGGCTGTAACTGCCATTGCGCGGCCGGGTGAGGTGGTTCCACAGCACCTGCAGGCCATTCTCGGGCCTGGGGAATGCCACTACGCCGGCAAAACCCTCCACGCCGTTGCCGTCATTGACCAACCGGGCACTGGCCGCATTGTGCCGGGCCCACTCGCCCACGGGTGGCGGCACCGCGACACTGCGATGGGAGGGATACACCGGCAGGCGGAACGACTGGGGGTAACGCTGCATCAAGGCCACCTGCCCCGCCGTCAGTTGCTCCCGGTACTGGGTGTAGTTGTTGGCGGTGATCACATACAGCGGCTGCTCATCGGCGTACGGGTCCAGCGGCGTGCCGTTGACCGCCAGCGACACTTGCCCCGCCTGCAGGCCGCCGTTCCAGGCTGGTATGCGGCCGTCGCTGCTGGGCCCGCGTTCGGCCCCCACCGGCGTCAGGTCTGCGGGCAGTGGCGTGGCGCCCAGGTACAGGCTCAGCAGGCTGGCGTTGACGAACAGGAAGCTGCGCAGCAGGGCGAATGGTTTCATCGGGCTTGGCCTCTTGTTGTTGTGGTGTCCCGGCCGGGCTTGCCTTGGCACGCCCTTTCGGGGTGATACTAGGAGCCGCGCTTCGAACCCCACAAATAACGTGTTCGGATACGTGCCATATCAGTTCGGCATACCCTTGGAACCGCTCCGATGACCCTGAAACAGCTCCGCTACCTGATCGCCATCGTCGAAGCCGGCAGCTTCTCTTCGGCTTCACGTCGCGCCTACATTGCCCAGCCGGCGTTGAGCCGGCAGATCAGCTTGCTGGAAAGTGAGCTGGAGATGCAGCTGCTCGACCGCCAGCACGATGGCATTGCCCTGACCGATGCCGGGCGCCAGCTCTACGAAGTGGCCCGGCAGGTGGTGCAAAAACTCGACTCGGTGAAGGACGAGCTTAAATCCAGCCGCGGCGACCCCAAGGGCCACGTGGCCATTTCCATTCCGGCCACGGCCGCCGACCTGCTGCTGCCGGAAATCGTCAGGCGCGCCGAACAGCGCTTCCCAGGGGTAACCCTGACGGTGTGGGACGGCCTCAGCCGTGAAGGCGGCCAGGCCATCGAGCTGGGCAAGGTGGACTTCGGTGTGGTGCCCAATGCCGAGGAACTCGAGCATGTCGAGGCTGAGCCGATCTTCACCGAGGCGCTGTACTGGGTCGGCGCATCAGCCCCTGGCACCCCCGACACCATCACCCTCGCCGAAGCCGCTGCCACCCGGCTAGTGCTGCCGCCCAGGACGCTGCACCTGCGCCGGCGCATCGAGCAAGCCGCCATGGAAGCCGCCGTCCCCCTGGCCGCCGCCTACGAGCAGCAATCGGCACCCGGTATCGCCAGCCTGGTGCGCGCCGGCCTGGCGGCGACCATCAGCAACTGGCCGCCGCTGAGCGTACTGCTCGAACCCACGGCGGCGCGGCGCATCGTCGAACCGCGCATCAGCCGCACCATCGCCTTGGCGCACTCTCAGCACAAACCCCTGTCGTTCGCTGCCGGTTGCCTGCGCGACCTGGTGCGCAGCGTGCTGATCGACCTGGTCAACAGCGGCCGCTGGCGGGGCGAACTGATCGGCAAGGAGGCCGAGCCGCTGGAGTCGGTGCTCGGCGTTCAGCTGGCGGTCTGAGCGCGCGCCTGCCCGCCAGCTGCAGCCGACTCGCGCAGGCGCTGTTGGGTGCGCTGCGGGTTCAGGGTGGTCAGGCCCACCAGCCCGGCCACCACCAGCACCGCGCCGCACACCAGGAAGCCCTGGGCATACCCCGCCGGGTGTTCGCTACCCGCACCTTGTACCAGCAAGCCGGTCACCACCGGCGCTGCCAGCCCGGCCAGCGAGGCGATGCCGTTGCCCATAGCGAGGATGCCGCCGCGCTGGGCCGCCGGGGTGAACTCGGCGAGCATTGCCGGCCCCACGGAATACATCACCAACGCCAGGCCACCACTCAAAGTCAGCGCGGCGACCCTTGCGGCCGTGCCCAAGCCAGGCAGCATCAGCGACGCCGACAACAACCCGCCCAGTATCAGGCACACCGAAACGAACACGCCGCGTGCCACCCGTGACGTCACGCCGCGACGCATCAGGCGCTGGGAGAACCAGGCCAGCAGCAGGCTCAGCGGCGTGGTCACGACCACGAACATGATGAAGATGCGCCCGGTCTGCAGCGGGTCGATACCCAGGCCCACCTGCAGGTAACTGGGTACCCAGGTCAGGGTGAGAGCCAGCGACCAGTTGGCGGCGAAGTGGCACAGGTAGTTGCCCAGCACGCTGGGGTCGCCCAGCAGCCTGCGATAGGGAACAGCCGGCTCATCGGCCTTGAGCTGGCTGGCACGCAGGCGCTCGAGGGTGCCCTCCTGGCCCAGCCGCCACCACAGCAGGCACCAGACCAGGCCGATCAGCGCAAGGATGATGAAATTGGTGCGCCAGCCGTAATGCAGGCTGACCCAGGGGATCATCGCCCCCGCCACCAGCAGGCCCATGGCACTGCCGGCATGCAGCAGGGCCACCGGCAGGTTGCGCCGGTCGTTGGGGAACCACTTGTACAGCGCATGGGTGGCCACCGGCGATGCCGGCCCCTCACCAATGCCCAGCAGCACCCGGCAGGCGACGATGGCCCACAGTGAGGTGGCAAACAGCATCGGCAGCTGGATCACTGCCCAGAACAGGCCCATGCCCAGCAGCAAGGTGCGGGTGGGGCGCCGGTTGGCCATGAACCCACCGACCACGGCGGAGATCGCGAAAAACCAGTGCAAGGCGCCGCCGATCAGGCCGAACTCGGTGGCCGTCAGGCCCAGTTCGGCGCTCATCGGCACCGCCACCAGGCCGATCACCACCTTGTCGAGAAAGTTGACCAGCATCAGCAGGGCCAGCAGCGCGGCCACCAGCCAGGCGGTACGGGGGTTGGGCAAGGAAGAATCCGCAGTCATGGCGAGTACTCTTGTTATTGTTGTGGGGTGTTGCAAAAAGGCCGCCGCAAGGGCGGCCCGTCGTTCAGGCAGGCATCAGCACGCCTTTGGCGATGGTGTTGCGCTGGATCTCGCTGGTGCCGGTAAGGATACGCATCATCCGCGTGGCGCGGAAAATCCACTCCACCGGGTGGCCCTGCATCAGGCCAGCGCCGCCGTGCACCTGCACCGCCTTGTCGGCGATGCGGAAGGCAGCCTCGGAGACAAACAGCTTGCACATCGGCGCCTGGGTGCGGATATCGCCCCCTGCGTCGTTCACCTGGGCGGTGGCGTAGACCATGCTGCGCGCAGCGTGCAGCTCGGTGGCCATGTCGGCGATCATGTGGTTGACCGCCTGGAACATGGCGATCGGCTGGCCGAACTGCTTGCGGCTGCGTGCATGCTCGATCGACAGATTCAGCGCCAGGCCGGCCATCCCCAGCAGGGTCGGGCAATGCAGCAGGCGGTTGAGGGTGATGCGCCCCATCGCCAGTTTGAACCCCTGCCCCTCTTCACCGATCAGGTTGGCCGCGGGCACGCGCACTTGGTCAAGCACGATGTCGCCGTGGGCACCGCCACCGGACATCACCGAGTAATCGCTGTCGATTCGCACACCTGGGGCGTTGAGGTCGACGAAGAACGCCGAAATGCCCTGGGCGCCCTTCCCCGGCCCGGTCACCGCCAGCAGCACCGCCAGGTCGGCGTAGGTGGCGCCCGAGATGTAACGCTTGCTACCGCTGAGCACATAGTGGTCGCCGTCGCGGCGGGCCTGGGTAGTAATGGCGGTGGCATCGGAGCCGGCCTCGGCTTCGGTCAGGGCAAAGCACACGGCCTTTTCAGCGCGGCACACTGGCTTGAGAAAGGTCTCGACCTGGTAGGGGCTGGCCACCTTGAACAGGTGGCCGACCCGCGGCGGCCCCGACAGCTCGCCCAACACGTGTGAGGCGAGCATGGAGCCTGTCAACACCGTGGCCTCCTTCACCGCGCACAGGTCGGCTACGTTCAGGCCGGCCCCGCCCATGCTTTCGGGCAGCATGACGGTGTACAGGCCCTGCTCGCTGGAAAGCTTCCAGACCTGCCGCAGCACCGGCTTGGGGTGCGGGCGCGCCCATTCCAGTTGGGCCTGCTGTTCCAGCGGGCGTACCTGATCGCGGACGAAACCCTCGATCGCTTCGATAATCTGCGCAGCCTTTGCACTGGGTTGATACATGATGATTCTCCCTGGTCAGATACGACGTTCGCTGTGTTGCCAGTAAGTGTCCCGGACCAGGCGGCGCACCACCTTGCCATTGGGGTTTTTCGGCAGTTCCCTGACAAAGTCGACGCCGCGCGGCTTCTTGAAACCGGCCAGCGCACGGCCGCAACGTTCGATCAGCTCGGCGGCCTCCAGCTGCGCCCCGGGCTTGAGCACCACGACCGCGCGTACCGCTTCGCCCCACTGCGCATCAGGCACGCCGACCACTGCTACCTCGAACACTTCGGGGAAGCCGTAAATCACTTGCTCGACTTCGCTGGGGTACACATTGAACCCGCCGGAAATGATCATTTCCTTCTTGCGATCGACGATGAACACGTAACCCTGCGCATCGACCTTTGCCAGGTCGCCGGTGAGGTAGTAGCCGTCACGCATGACTTCGGCGGTGAGCGCCGGGGCGCGCCAATAGCCCTGCATCACGTCCGGGCCCTTGACTACGATCTCGCCGACTTCGCCGGGGGCCACATCCTCGAACGCCTCGTTGACCACCCGCAGGTCGGTCTCGAAGTAGCACCGCCCGCAGGAGGCCAGGCGCTGATAATCGCCGTCTTCCACCAGGTGGTCCTGCTCGGTCAGCACCGTGACCAGCGAGCAGGTTTCACCGGCGCCGTAACCTTGCACGAGAATGGGCCCGAACAGTTCAATGGCTTTCTTCACCAAGGCTGGCGCCATGGGCGCGGCACCGTACATGACCAGCTTCAGGCTGGACAGGTCGAAACGCTCGACGCCGGGGTAATTCACCAGCCGGTTGATCATCGCAGGCACCAGGAACAGCCGCGTCACCCGTTCGCGCTGGATGGTCTCCAGCAACAGGCGGTCGTCGTAACGATCGAGCAGCAAGTTACAGGCGCCCACCGCCAGCAGCGGCATGATCTGCATGCCGCTGGCATGGGTGATGGGCCCCACGTGAGCCATGACGTCACCGGGCCCGGAACGCCGTGTGGGGCTGGCGATGCTCTTGCGCACCAGCGCCTTGCGGTTGCCGAACGACAGCATGGCGGCCTTGAGCACGCCTGAGCTGCCGGAGGTGTAATGCAGCACGGCCAGCGTATCGTCGGCCGGGTCCAGGCCCAGCACTGCTTCGCTGCCGCGCTCAAGCAACGCGGCATACCCCAGGTCACCGCCCTCGCCCTCGCCCTCCAGCACGATCAACTGGCGCAGCAACGGCAACTCCGCGCGCCGCGTTGCCAGCGCCTGGGCAAAGCCGGCGTCGGTGATCAGTGCAACGCTGCAGGAGTCTTCCAGCACCCGCACAACTTCATCCAGTGACAGCCGCGCATTGATCGGCACCTTGACCATCGCCGCCTTGTACAGCGCCACTTCCGCTTCCACCAGCTCCACGCGGTTGGCGGCGAGGATAGCCACATGCTCGCCCACGGCCACGCCCAACGAGCCCAGCCCGGAGGCAAGGCGGTTGCTGCGGCGTTCCAGTTGGGCGTAAGACACGCGTGTCTGGCTGTCCGCCACGGCGATGTGGTCCGGCCAGTAGCGGGCACTTCGGGTAATGATCGTTCCAAGGTTCACGTTATTGTTCTCGTCGACAGGAAGACATCGACGATGCTAATCAGCCGTGCGCGTGCAGATGAAATACAAGATTCAGATGTCGGCCATAACGTAATTAGCTGGCGCACTGGCCTGACGTGCTGGGGCTGGCGCTCGGTCGGGATGTGGCAGTCATTGGTTGCGGCAGCGTTGTAGTCAGTACCGGCCTTCAGGTGGCCGCCATGGGTCGTAAGCGCTGGTCCGCCTATGAATTCAATGACACGGCGGTATCGAATACCGACAACGGCAGATAGGCCAATGTAAGGGAAGCGTAGAGCCGGCGTGACTGTGCAAAGAAAGCTGCCAACGACAAGGTGATCATGGCCAGATCCAAGACTGCCCATAGCTGAAATGCTGAGGCACGGAAGAACACGATATTGATCACACTGCCTAATCCGAGGTACGTACAAATCGCCAATAAAGCGTACCGCCCATCCTGCTCAAAGTAGACCTGAAGGCCATCCAGTTCGTCCTCGCTGCGGCTTGGAAGGATCAACGCCGCAGCGGTGAATAGCGCGAGGGTCAGACTGACCAGAAGCAAGAACTCTCCGAATGAAAATTCCTTCTTGATGGTGGAGAGGTCATTGAGGGCCCACCAGAATTGCAGTTGGAAAAGAAAAAGCGTGAAAGCCCATGCAAGAGCTACCCAGTCTGGCCTGGCCGTGCGGCGGATCCGAAAAACGGTGATGAGGCCCAACAGGATCCTGGTTATGGACAAACCCAGTACCATCGAAAGCACAGTCACCAGAACTGTGAAGTTGGCCACGAAAGCCTCCTCGAATGTACGCTCGCTATCGCGAAGCGCACCGTTGATGGCCATTCCCGCTCGCCGCAGCATCCCAGGCTCTCGGGTGATGAATTATTGCCCCTCGGCGGGAGGCGGATAAGCGGCGGCCCGCACCACCGACGTCATCAGTTTTTGGCCGCGTCGCATGCTCGATTACATCAACCGAGATGATCAGGCGATGCAGATTATGAACATTGAGGAACAGGTGCCAGCGCTCAATATCTCCCTTGTCTATCGAAATCAGGAGCTTCTAACACGAGAAGCCCGGTTGCTCGCTGATGAGCTTGTGTATATGTTCACCCACCCACGGGCGCAGAGGAATGACGATTACTGACATGTCACGATTCAAAGTAGTCAGTGAAGAAGGATAGTCGACCGTCAGCTACGGTTCGAACGAGGTCAGTGGTGACCGGCTGGGTGCTCGCGTAATCTTGAAATAGCATGGACTATTCACATTCAAGATGGCGCACTCGCGGTGAGCATATCCATGGAGCGAAAAACAATCCCGTCAGCCACCACTGATTGGGTCATACACAGCACTACACCTGGCAGTGTGGAGCGCATCGACCTCGCCTGAACGCTCAACCCCACACAGGTACCTGGCCCCGTCAAGGCTCGCTTCAAACGCCTCAAGCCCGGCGTATATCTGCTGCAACCCATCAATCTGCCCCATCACTTCCAGCTTCTTGTCGGCAATGGCTTTGCCTGCCAATTTCCAGGGCACATCAACCCCCCGGTGCAACGGGTCGGGGAACGCTTTGCCGGCCTGATAGCGAAACGCAAAACCTGGCAAGAATACCCGGTCGAAAAAACCTTTCATCAAGGCCGGAATACCGCCCCACCAAATGGGGTAGATAAAGGCCAGGTGCTCGGCCCAGGTGATATCGGCCTGGGCCTTGAGCAGGTCGGGCTCCAGTGGCTGCGTCTGCCTGTAGCCTGCGCGCAGCACCGGGTCGAAGTTCAAGGCACCAAGCCGTAACACTCGTACATCATGACCGGCACTTCTGGCTGCATCGACATAACACTCAGTCAGCGCGCCACAGAAACTCTCCCCCGACGGGTGCCCTAGCACCACCAGCACACGCTTGCTCATCGTCACTTCACCCTGAACATGAAGCCTCCAGGGTAAAGCCTGCCCCTAGAGGGAGAGTCAATGGCCCCGGGGCCAAGCGGCGAAAGCTGCCGGCCTGCCATGCACAGGCGTCAACGCAGGTAGTCCTGCACCCACTTCACCCAACAATCGGCGCCTATCTTCACCAACGCGTCGTTGAAGTCGTAATGAGGGTTGTGCACCGAGCAACCATGGAACTCGCCCGTACCGTTGCCCAGCATGAAGTAACAGCCTGGCCGTGCCTGCAGCATGTAGGCGAAGTCTTCGGTGCCCATGACTTTCCTGGGCATTTTGTCCAGCATCGCCCCGTCGGCGAACAACGGCCGCAGGCTTTCCCGTAGCAACGCGCTTTCTTGATCGCTGTTGCACAACGCTGGCGCCAGCTGGGTGATTTGCACCTCGATCTCCACGCCAAAGCTTTCGGCGTGCCCCCTGGCCAAGGCGTCAATGCGGCTGTTGATCTTCTGCTGGGTCTCGGCCGTGTCGGTGCGCACGCTCAGTAGCATGCTGGCCTCGTCAGGAATGATGTTGTAGACGGTGCCAGCCTGGATCATGCCGATGCTGATAACGGCATAGTCCTCGACGCTCAGGTTGCGCGACTTGATGGTCTGGATGCCACTGATCAGGCTGTTCAACGCCATCACCGGGTCTACCGACAGTTCCGGCATCGCCCCGTGCCCGCCTTTGCCGGTAATACGAATGCTGACCCGCTCGGAGGACGCCATGGTCGGCCCGGCCTGTACCACACAGGTGCCCACCGGCATGCCGGGCATGTTGTGCAGCGCATACACCGAGTCACACGGGAAGCGCTCGAACAGGCCGTCATCGATCATCGCCTTGGCCCCGGCCAGGCCCTCTTCGTCCGGCTGGAAGATCACGTTCAACGTGCCGTTGAAGCTGCGCGTGGCTGCCAGTTGCGCAGCGGCTGCCAGCAGGATCGCGGTATGCCCGTCATGGCCACAGGCATGCATGCGGCCGGGGATCTTGCTGGCATGTGCGAAGGGGTTTTTCTCGCTCATGGGCAATGCGTCCATGTCTGCCCGCAGGCCGATGCTGCGCGGGCTGTCCCCTGCTTTCAATACGCCGACCACCCCATGCCCGCCTACGTTGCGATGCACGTCATAACCCCAGGCCTGCAACTTGTCGGCCACCAACGCCGCCGTGTCCGGGGTGTCGCCGCCAAGCTCCGGCGCGGCATGAATCTGCCGGCGAATCACGACGAACTCATCCAGTTCAGCCGCCGGGGCCTGAGATTGGTTGCTCGGGAAAGTAGTCATGTTCAAAGTGCCCATGTCACTCGCATCCTTTGTTTTCGGGGAAGTATTTGAGACAGGCCAGGCTGACAACGCCGCCGGCCAACAGGAAGTAGGCCGGCGCCATCGGGGTGCCGAGCGCAGCAATCAGCCAGGTCGCCACCAGCGGCGAGAACCCGCCGAAAATCGTCACGCCCAGGCTGTAGCTGACCGAGGTGCCGAACGAGCGCCGCGCTTTCGGGAAGCCCTCCATCATCAGCGCAAAGAACGCACCGGCACCGATGCAGGTCGGCAGGATCAGGACCGCCACGCACATCATGGCCAGGCCCATGTGCTGCACCTGCCCAAGCAGGTAGAACACCGGCAGGGTCAGCACCACCGGCGTGGCAACCGTCCACCCCAGCAGGCGCTTGCGCAGCTGGTACTTGTCGGCAAACTTGCCCGCCAACGGGCAGATGACCGCCATGCAGCCGCTGCTGATACAGGCAATCGCCATCGCACTGCCGGCCGGGTAATGCAAGGCCGTGGTCAGGTAGGTGGGCATGTAGAACACAAACAGGTACATGCCGATGGTCGAGCTGGCCATCAGGCCGATACCCTGGGCGATACGTTTGAGCAGCTCGGCGTCCAGCACATGGTCGGCCTTGTGCGCCGGGGCGGCCTGATGGGTTTCTGGCAAACGCGTGCGAATGTACCAACCGACCGGGCCGATCAGCAGGCCGAACATGAACGGTACCCGCCACCCCCAGCTTTCCAGGGCCGCGGGGTCGAGCAACTGGCTGAGGGCAAAGCCAAAGCCGGCCCCCAGCAATGCGGCGTACCCCTGGCTGGCGGCCTGCCAGCTGACGTTCTGGCAACGGTTGCCCACCGCACTGGACTCCATCAGGAACACCGAGGCAGTACCCACCTCCCCGCCGGCCGACATGCCCTGGATGAGCCGGCCAACCACCAGCAACAGCGTTGCGAAAATGCCGATCTGCGAATAGGTGGGCGCAAATGCGATCAGCGCAGTGCCCAAGGTCATCAGCCCGATGGTCAGGCTCAATGCCGCCTTGCGCCCGCGCCGGTCGGCATAGCGACCGATGACCATCGCCCCCACCGGGCGCATCAGGAAACCGACACCGAAGGTGGCCAGCGACATCAGCAACGAAGCCATCGCCGACTCGGAGGGGAAGAAATGCTTGCCGATCAGCACAGCGAAAAAGCTGTAGATCGTGAAGTCGTACATTTCCAGTGCATTGCCCAGCGAGCAGGCAATCAAGGTTTTACGTGAGGAAGATGCCTGCGCGGCTGAATGCGCGCCCGTCTGCATGAGGGGCGGTGCGGGTAGCGGTGTAGTCATTGTTATCTCCGATGGCAATTCGCGGCGTGCAGCGAATATCGGCCAATCGGGCACCCAACACACTTGCAGTTTAGGCATGTGGCTAACCATTGGTTAATTGACCGGACCGCTCGCTGACCAATTTGCCCCCAACTGGCGCACAGATTGCCTTGCCTCTGCGCGCTGCCCCGTTAGTGCTCACTCAAGCGGGCAGCAAGCGCGGCCTCGCGCGTGTTCCAAGCCTGTCTAGCGCAGACCTTCTCGCCAACCGTAACGCCCCGCAGGGCCTTGATTAACCAAACGGCATGACATGGCCGAATAAGCAATCACGCTGCAACGTGCTGTTCATCGACGCTACAGCCACCACATCACTGTGCTGGCCTGGAGTCGTGAATGAATACTCGCACTACATCGTTGCTGTTGATGATCCAAGGGGCATGCCTTGCCGCGCAGGCACAGGCCGAGGGCTTTCCGACGCTCGGCCGGATCGCGCCGGGTTTTGGTTATTACGGGGTGGATAACGGTTTCGATGACAAGCTCAAGGTCTACGGCACCGTGGATGCATTCGCCAGCTATCACGACTCGCAGCACCACTCGGGCTTTCGCCTGGCCGGCGGCGGAGCCTGGACCAACAAGGTCGGGCTGTATGCCCGCAAGGGGCTGAACCCCGACACCGTGCTGGAACTCGACGTCGAGGAAGGTTTCAACGTGAATGGCAAAGCCCTGGAGGGCACCTGGGACACCATTGGCACCCTGCGCCTGGCAACGGTCGCCCTGCGCTCGCGCACCCTGGGCAAGCTTGAGTTCGGCAAGACCTACAGCATGGGCACGCCCACCTACGCTGACCCGTTCCTGGCCACCTACGGCTCGCCCTACACCTACCTGGCCCTGCCTGCTGCCGGCAAGGGCGCGTATTACCTGGACCTGCGCCCCAAGCACACCCTGGCCTACACCAGCCCGACCCTGAACGGCTTCAGCATCGGCACCGCGCTAAGCTTCGGCTTCGACGATGCCGCCAGCCAGGGGCGCACCGTGCGTGGTGGCGGTGCCAAGCTGCAATACCGCAACAACCGGGTGATGCTGCTGGCCTCCTACAACCTGTACTACAGCGACCCCTGGGACGATGCTGGCAGCTCACGCCAGACCGCCAACTACTACAAGAGCCTGTCGGCGTTCTACGATTTCGGCCCGCTGGCCACCAGCGTGACCTGGCAGCGCCAGGACGTAGACCAGGCCGGCACGCCCAGTACCACGCTGTACACCTTCGGCGTGATGGCGCCCGTCGGCGAGCTGGATGTGCTGCGCCTGGCCGTGATGCAACGCCAGGTCACGGCCCGCGACAAGGACGCAGCAGGGGTGATGATCGGCTATGACCATTTCATCAACCCACGCTGGGCCGTCTATGGACGGCTGGGCCTGATCGCCAACCAGCGTGCGTCGTCGGTGACCTACGCCGGCACCCCGGTGGATCAGGTTGGCGACAACCCCAGCAATGTCTCGCTAGGCATGTACTACCACTTCTGAGGCCACGGGGCGGGTTTGCCTGAGCACCTGCCCGCGCAAGCTGTGGAACAGCTCCTGGGCAGGCGCCGTAAGGCTGTGGCGGTCGATACAGACCAGGTTGATGGGGTAGTCCGGAATCAGCTCCTGCACGGCCATGGCCACGTACTCGCAATCCACGCCAAAGGTGAACCCCCGGTCCACCGCCAGTTCGCTGATGGTCATCAACGATTCGGTGTTCTTCAGCAGCTTGAGCGCCATCATCACCGAGGTGCACTCAATGGTGTTCTGCGGCACCTGAAGGCCGTTGACCTCGAACAGCTGGTGAAACTGCGAAGCCTGGTCCGACAACTCGTCCAGGCTGATCCAGTGGCCGTACTGCAAGGTGCGCAGCGACTTGGAAAACTTTTGTGCGTTGGACGCGTGGCAAATCACCCTGCCCTTGATACTGCCCAGCGCCTCCCAGTCCAGGCTCAGCCGGCTCAGCGGTTGCTGCGAGGTAATGGCAAAGTCCAGGCTGCCGTCGCGCAGGCGCTGCAGGATCTGGGTGGGGCGCAAGTCGGTGATGGTGATCTTCACCCGCGGGTACTTGCGGCGGAACGCCAGGATGCTCTCATCGACACCATCGAGCATCGCCGTCAGCGATGTGACCCCGATCGACACCGCGCCCAGCGCGGCATCCTGAATGCTCGCCGCTTCGATCTGCAGGCGACGGATGCTCTCCACCACGAGGTTGGCGTGGCGGATGACGCGCTTGCCTTCCTCGGTAAGGGCCATGCCTTTGTGGGACCGCTGCAACAGGCTGAAACCGACCTCCCGTTCCAGGTCCTTGATCGAACGACTCAGCGCAGGCTGGGTAATGTGCATGAGCTTGGAAGCTTCAAGGATGCTGCCTGCGTTGTGGATGGCGACCAGCGCCTTGAGTTGATGCAGTTTCAACCGTCTTTTCCCTTGTTGTTATCGGGTCGGTATGAAATAGGCTTTGGTGACCCTGACAGGCCCTGACTGAAAGGCCTGGCGGCTAAACGTGACGCAACGTGGCCAGCACGCTCGCCGCGTCACTGACCTCGAACTTGCCAGGCGCTTCGACAGCAAGGTGTTTGACAACCAGGTTGTCGACCACCATGGCGTAACGCAGCGAACGGCGCCCCAACCCACGCGCCGACAGGTCCTGGATCAGGCCCAGTGCGTCGCTGAATTCGCCGTTACCATCGCCGATCATCCTCACCGCTTCGCCCACCCGCAGGCTATTGCCCCAGGCATTCATGACAAAGGCATCGTTCACGGACACGCAGAGAATTTCGTCAACGCCCGCGGCGAACAACGCTTGTGCCTCAGCGACATAACCCGGGACGTGGCGTTCGGAGCAGGTAGGCGTGAACGCGCCGGGCAAACCGAAAACAACCACTTTTTTCTGCTTGCAGCGCTCGTGAACGGAAAAGGCATTGGGGCCGATCGCGCAGGCGCCTTCGTCATTGTTGTACTCGTACAGCGTAACGTCGGGCAGTAGATCGCCAGTGTTGATCATCGTGGTCTCCTGGGTGCGTTGATGGCCGGGCACGCCATGATGCCGCAGTCCACCAGGCCAGGTACACCATGCCCGCCGCAACGTGCGTTCAACGCGCCAATATCGCCTGGGTATGGTCGATGGAAGGAACGGGCACCAGCACACGCCGAGCCGCCAGCCATTCCCGCATGCGCGCCGTGTCGAAAATCTGCCCCTCTTCCATCATCACCAGGATGAGCGCTTGTGACATTCGGTAACATCCACACTGGGAACAATGCCGCTCTTCCCATCCTTGGGTGCACTCAACGGATTGCGCCTGTCCCGCGCAAATCAGACAACTCATGTAAGCCCCCTTTTGTTTTTGTCCATGGAGGTGAGCGCAAGGTTACGAAAATCGTATGCCAAGCGCTGTACATGAGATTTCCATGCCAACTTTTAATTCCCTCCCGTTTTTAAAGTGCGATCAGGGCGCAACGCTCAACCGGCAACGGCGCGTTCCGCTAACTGCACCTGCTGGTCAGCATGGTAGGACGACCGCACCAATGGCCCGGATGCCACGTTTCTGAACCCCATTGCCAAGCCCTGCTCGGCAAACCAGGCAAAGGTGTCCGGGTGCACGAAGCGCTGCACCGGCAGGTGGCTGCGTGAAGGCTGCAAGTACTGCCCCAACGTCAGCATGTCGACCTGATGCTCACGCATGCGCTGCATCACTTCGATCACTTCTTCATCGGTTTCGCCCAGGCCGAGCATCAGCCCGGACTTGGTCGGCACCCTCGGTACCTGTTGCTTGAAGCGCTCCAGCAGGTCCAGCGACCACTCGAAATCCGAGCCCGGCCGGGCCGCCTTGTACAGGCGCGGCACGGTTTCGAGGTTGTGGTTGAACACGTCTGGCGGTTCCTGCCCGGTGATCGCCAGGGCCACCTCCATGCGCCCGCGGTAATCGGGCACCAGGGTTTCCAGCTGAATACCCGGCGACAGCCTGCGGATCTCGCGCAGGCAATCGGCAAAATGCCCGGCGCCGCCATCGCGCAGGTCGTCACGGTCCACCGAGGTGATCACCACGTACTTCAGGCCCAGGTCGGCGATGGCGATGGCCAGGTTCTTCGGCTCGTCGACGTCCAGCGGCCTGGGCCGACCATGGCCGACGTCGCAGAACGGGCACCGCCGGGTGCAGATGTCGCCCATGATCATGAACGTCGCCGTGCCGCCAGAGAAGCACTCGCCCAAGTTCGGGCAGGCGGCTTCCTCGCACACGCTGTGCAGCTTGTGCTTGCGCAGCAGGGCCTTGACCCGCGCTACCTCGGGCGTGGTAGGGATGGCCACGCGGATCCAGTCGGGCTTGCGTGGCACATCCTCGGTGGGCAGGATTTTCACCGGGATACGCGCCACCTTTTCGGCTCCGCGCAGTTTCACCCCGGCCTGCAAAGGCTGCGGGCGCGGTGGTGTGTGTTGCAGTTGTTCGGTTGGCATGGCTGGCTCCTGGCTGGCGATGAGGCTGAGTTCGCAAGCGGTCCGCTCCCAGCTGACCTGCACTGATTTCAAGGCAAACACAAGCCCTGTAGGAGCAGCCTTGCGCTGCGAAGAGGCCATCGGAGCGGCAGATAGTCTTTAGCATTACCGGCCTCTTCGCAGCACAAGGCTGCTCCTACAAGGTGATGCGGCAGCCTGAGTGATGTGCAGTTCTGTGAGATCGGCCCATTTGCCTGGCGAAGGGTTACTGGTGTCAGGCTGGATATACCGGGAACAGCTTGCACAACTCAGAGACCTGGCCCGCCACATGGGCCTCGACGTCAGCATCACCGAGGTGGTCGAGAATGTCGCAGATCCAGCTCGCCAAGGCACGGCACTGCGCTTCCTTGAAGCCACGGGTCGTCACCGCCGGGGTGCCGATGCGCAGGCCCGAGGTCACGAACGGCGACTGCGGGTCGTTGGGCACGGCGTTCTTGTTCACCGTGATGTGCGCACGCCCCAGGGCAGCATCGGCGTCCTTGCCGGTAATGCCCTGGCGGATCAGGCTGACCAGGAACAGGTGGTTGTCGGTGCCGCCTGAAATCACGTCGAAGCCCCGCTGCATGAACACCTGTGCCATGGCCTGGGCGTTGCTGATGACCTGGCGCTGGTAGTCCTTGAAGCCAGGCTCCAAAGCTTCCTTGAAGCACACCGCCTTGGCCGCGATCACGTGCATCAGCGGCCCGCCCTGCCCGCCCGGGAACACCGCCGAATTGAGCTTTTTCTCAAGCTCCGGGTCCGCCTTGGCCAGAATCAGGCCACCACGTGGCCCGCGCAGGGTCTTGTGGGTGGTGGTGGTGACCACATCGGCATACGGCAGCGGGTTGGGGTACAACCCCGCCGCTACCAGCCCGGCGACGTGGGCCATGTCGACGAACAGGTAGGCCCCGACCTTGTCGGCGATCTGCCGAAAACGCGGGAAGTCGAGGGTTTTCGAATAGGCCGAGAAGCCCGCCACGATCATCTTCGGCTGGTGCTCGACGGCCAGGCGCTCGACTTCGTCGTAGTCGATCAGGCCATTGGCGTCGATGCCATATTGCACGGCGTTGTACAGCTTGCCCGAGGACGACACCTTGGCACCGTGGGTCAGATGGCCGCCATGCGCCAGGCTCATGCCCAACAGGGTGTCGCCGGCTTGCAGCAAGGCCAGGTAGACCGCAGCGTTGGCCTGGGAGCCAGAATGCGGCTGGACGTTGGCATAACCCGCGCCGAACAGTTGTTTTGCACGGTCGATGGCCAACTGCTCGACCACGTCGACATGCTCGCAGCCACCGTAATAACGTTTGCCGGGGTAGCCTTCGGCGTACTTGTTGGTCAGTTCGGTACCTTGGGCCTGCATCACCTGGGGGCTGGTGTAGTTTTCCGAAGCGATCAGCTCGATGTGGTCTTCCTGGCGTTGCACTTCGCGGCGGATGGCCTCGGACAGCGCAGGGTCGAAATCGGACAGGGTCAGGCTTTTATGGAACATGGGTGTGATTCCTTGATTGTCTGGTGGGCAAATATGGCCCGGAGCGTGTCCGGGCCAGCAGGGTCACGCGTCTTGATAGCTCGACAGCGGCGGGCAGGCGCAGGCCAGGTTGCGGTCGCCGTAAACGTTGTCCACGCGCCCCACCGGCGGCCAGTACTTGCTCTCGCGCAGGTCGGCAAGCGGGTATACCGCCAGTTCCCGGCTATAGCTGTGGGCCCAGTCACCGACCAGTTCGCTGGCAGTGTGCGGGGCGTTCTTCAACGGGTTGTCGAGCGCGTCCAGGGTGCCGTTTTCCACCGCGCGAATTTCTTCGCGGATGCAGATCATCGCGGCGCAGAAGCGGTCCAGTTCCTCCTTGGACTCGCTCTCGGTCGGCTCGACCATCAGCGTGCCGGCCACCGGAAACGACATGGTCGGGGCATGGAAGCCAAAGTCGATCAGCCGTTTGGCCACATCCTCCACGCCAATGCCGCTGCTGTCCTTGAGCGGGCGCAGGTCAAGAATGCACTCGTGGGCCACCAGGCCGTTCTCGCCGGTGTACAGCACCGGGTAGTGCTCTTCCAGGCGCCGGGCAATGTAGTTGGCACTGAGGATCGCCAGTTGCGAGGCACGCTTGAGCCCTGCCCCGCCCATCATGCGGATGTACATCCAGGTGATCGGCAAGATACTGGCACTGCCATACGGCGCCGCACTGACCGCACCCTGCTGCTTGGGCAGGTGGCCGTGCCCCGGCAGAAACGGCGCCAGGTGCGCCTTGACGCCGATCGGGCCGACCCCGGGGCCACCACCGCCGTGGGGAATGCAGAAGGTCTTGTGCAGGTTCAGGTGCGACACATCGCCACCGAACTTGCCGGGCGCACACAACCCGACCATGGCGTTCATGTTGGCGCCGTCCAGGTACACCTGGCCGCCACACGCATGAATGATGTCGCAGATTCGCGTGATGCCGTCTTCGAACACCCCGTGGGTCGAAGGGTAGGTAATCATCAGGGCCGCCAGCTTGGCCTTGTGTTGCTCGGCCTTGTGCTGCAGGTCGGCCACATCGACATTGCCGCGCTCATCGCAGTTGACCACCACCACCTGCATGCCGGCCATCTGCGCCGTGGCCGGGTTGGTGCCATGGGCCGACGACGGGATCAGGCACACATCACGCTCGGCCTCGCCACGGCTGGCGTGGTAGGCGCGTATGGCCAGCAGGCCGGCGTACTCGCCCTGGGACCCGGCGTTGGGCTGCAACGACATGGCGTCATAACCGGTGGCCGCGCACAGCATGGCCTCCAGCTCATCGGTCAGTTGGCGGTAGCCCAGCGATTGGCTGGCCGGGGCGAACGGGTGCAGGGCGCCGAACTCGGGCCAGGTGATCGGGATCATCTCGCTGGCGGCGTTGAGCTTCATGGTGCACGAGCCCAGGGCGATCATGCTGCGGTCCAGGGCCAGGTCCTTGTCGCCCAGGCGACGCAGGTAGCGCATCAGCTCGGTTTCAGAGTGGTAACGGTTGAACACCGGGTGCTGCAGGTAATGCGTGTCACGCAGCAGCACCGACGGCAGGCAATCGGCACCGTCGGCAGCCAAAGCGGCGAAGTCCGGAAGCGCCTGCCCGGGGCCCGCGAACACCTGCCACAGGGCCTCGACGCTGTCCTGCTCGCAGGTTTCATCCAGCGCGACGCCAACCCGTACGTCGTCGATCAGGCGCAGGTTCAGCCGGGCAGCGTTGGCCGCCGCCAGCACATCGGCCAACGGCCTGGCGGTTACCACGCTGACGGTGTCGAAGAAGTGCGCCTGTTCGACATGATGCCCAAGCTGGCGCAACCCCTGCACCAGGATCGCCGTCAGGCGATGCACCCGCCGGGCGATCTGTGCCAGGCCTTGGGGGCCGTGGTAAACCGCATACATGCTGGCGATGTTGGCCAGCAGCACCTGTGCGGTGCAGATGTTGCTGGTGGCTTTCTCGCGGCGGATATGTTGCTCGCGCGTCTGCATGGCCAGGCGCAGTGCCGGTTTGCCGAAGCGGTCGATGGACACCCCGACCAGGCGGCCGGGCATGTCGCGCTTGAACACATCGCGGGTGGCAAAGTATGCCGCGTGCGGGCCGCCGAAACCCAGGGGCACACCAAAGCGCTGGGCGCTGCCGATGACCACGTCTGCGCCCCACTCCCCCGGGGGCGCCAGCAAAGTCAGGGCCAGCAGGTCTGCGGATACCGAAACCAGCGCGCCCGCTGCATGGGCGCGTTGCACCAAGGCGCGGTGATCGACAATTGCACCGGTACTGGCCGGGTACTGCAACAGCAGGCCGAAATAGCCGTCCAGGGGCTGGCCCTCCAGCGCCGCCTCATCACCGATGACCACCTCGATACCCAGTGGCCGCGCACGGGTAAGCAACACATCGAGGGTTTGCGGGTGGCAATCGCGGGAAGCGAAGAACGCCGGGGCTTTGTTCTTCGCCAGGCGCTTGCAGAAGGCCATGGCCTCGGCGGCAGCGGTGGCTTCATCGAGCAACGAGGCGTTGGCGATTTGCATACCGGTCAGGTCGCTGACCAGGGTCTGGAAGTTCAGCAGTGCTTCCAGGCGGCCTTGGGAAATTTCCGGCTGGTACGGGGTGTACGCGGTGTACCAGGCCGGGTTCTCCAGCAGGTTGCGCAGGATCGGGGCCGGGGTATGGCAAGGGTAATAGCCCTGGCCGATGTGGTTGCGATACAGCTGGTTGTTCGCGGCAATCGCCTTGAGTGCGGCCAGCGCCTCTGCCTCGCCCTGCCCCGGGGTCAGCGTGAGCACACTGCTGCCTTTTATACTGGCGGGGATGACGCTGTCGACCAGCGCATCGAGCGAATCATGGCCGGTCAGCGCCAGCATGGCCTCGATGTCGCCTTCGCGCGGGCCAATGTGACGGGCGACAAATTCATCAAGCGTGCCCAGCGGGATACACGGGTTGTTCATGGTGGCCACCCCGGTTCAGGCGTTGTCGGCCAGGAAGCGGTCGTAGCCGTCCTGGTCCATCAGGCTATCGAGGTCAGCAGGGTTGCTGGCCTGGATACGGAAGAACCAGCCGTCCTGCATCGGCGAGGCGTTGATCAGCTCAGGGTCGTCGGCCAGTGCCTGGTTGACTGCCACCACCGTGCCGTCCACCGGCATGGTGATGTTGCTGGCGGCCTTTACCGACTCGAGCACCGCGACTTCATTGCCTTCCCCGTACTCGCCAGGCTCCGGCAGTTGCACGAACACCACGTCACCCAGGGCCTGCTGGGCATAGCTGGTGATGCCGACGGTCAGCTCGCCGGTCGCTTCCAGACGCAGCCATTCGTGTTCGGGCGTGAAACGCAGAGTGCTCATGGACGTTCCTCTCTTGTTATCGGGTGGGTCCCTGTGCGGGACTGCCAGATACAAGAGCAAGGGCGATGCCAACTCAATATTATCTATATTTATCAGTGCTTTAGATCATGAAATCGAACATTTAGAAGTACCCGCGCCGGAGCGTATTCGCTCCACCGCCAGCGCCCGGCAATCACCGATTGCGGGGCCCGCCACTGGATGCGGGCTCCACAGCAAAACGGAGCGCAATCACTCCAGTGGAGCGCATTCGAACCGGGTCAGCTACGAGACCCGGCTGGCGATGCCGTACTTGCGCAGGCGCTGACCGATGGCCGTGTGGGAAGTCTGCAGCCGCACGGCCAGTTGCCGGGTCGAGGGGTAGCTCTCGTACAAGTTCTCCAGCAAGGCCTTTTCAAAGGCCTGCACGGCCGCCTCCAGGCTGACGATTTCCGCCCCCTCGGCCTGCTGACTGCTCAATGCGGTGCCGGCCAGTTCCAGGTCGTCGCAGTCGATCACCTCGCCTTCACTGATGGCTGCTGCGCGGAAAATCACGTTCTGCAACTGGCGCACATTGCCTGACCAGCGATTGCCCAACAGCAGCGGATGGGTGGCCAGCGCCAGGCGGCAGGGTGAGCGCTGTATCTGCGCACAGGCCTGGCGCAGGAAATGTTCGGCCAGCAGCAGAATGTCCTTGCCCCGCTCGCGCAGGGGCGGCACCTTCAGGTTGAGCACGTTCAGCCGGTAGTACAGGTCTTCGCGAAAACTGCCCTCCATCACCATGTTTTCCAGGTTACGGTGGGTGGCACAGACCACCCGCACATTCACCCGCACCTCATTGCCACCCCCCACCCGGCGAAAACTGCCGTCGTTGAGAAAGCGCAGCAGCTTGGCCTGCAGGTAGGGCGACATCTCGCCCACTTCATCGAGAAACACCGTACCGCCATCGGCCAGCTCCAACAGGCCCGGCTTGCCACCGCGCTGGGCGCCGGTAAAGGCGCCGGCGGCGTAGCCGAACAGCTCGCTTTCGGCCAGGCTTTCGGGCAGCGCTGCGCAGTTCAGCGCCAGGAATGACGTATCGCGCCGGGCACTGAGCGCATGGCAGGCACGGGCCACCAACTCCTTGCCCGTACCGGTCTCGCCCTGGATCAGCAACGGCGCCTCCAGGCTCGCCACTTTGTGCAAGCGCGCCTTGAGCGCCTGCAACGCGGCCGATTCCCCCAGCAACGCCCCAAGCCCTTCACCGTTGTCATGCAGCAGCGAGGCCAGGCGCTCGCCGATGCGGCTGGGTGGGTACAGGGTCAGCAAGCCGCCCACCAGGCCTTCGGCGCCGCCGCTGATGGGCGTGGCCTCCAGCAGCAGGGACTGGTCCTGAAAGCTCACCTCGCACATGGGCAGGCGAAAACCCTTGTCGATCAGGTTCTGCGCCAGGTTCGGCTCGGCAAACAGCTTGCTCAAAGGCTCACCCGCCGGCTCGTGGCCCACCAGGCTGACCAGCGTCGGGTTGGCCAGCAGCACATGGCCAGTGGGGTCCACTGCCAGCACCGGGTCGCTCATGGCGGCCAGCAAGGCCTCCAGTTGCAAGCGCCGGCGGTGGCCGGGCAGGAAGTCGACCAGCGACACCTCCTGCACACCGACCACCCCCAACAGGGCGGCATACAGTTCATCCAACACGACCGGGGACAGCGTCGGGGCATCGATGTAGACGTTGGGCGGAATCATTTCCACCGCGTCCAGGTTGAGGTTGCGCGCCCCGAGCAGCGACAGGATTTCCTGGGTGATGCCGACACGGTCGACAAAGTTGACGTGGATTCTCATCTAAGTTCCTCAGCCAAAATCCTGTTTGGCAAAAAGACAACAAGGGGCCAGCGCAGCGCGCCGTCCCCTTGGGCAACACATGAATGTGCCGGTCAGTCAGCGTCAAACGACCACTGCGCAGTCGCCTGTTTTTTCTGGCGGATGGACCGGTACGCCAGGCCCAGCACGGCAAACCACACCGGCACCAGGTACAACGCCATGCGGGTGTCGGCCTCCAGCGCCAGCAATGCCAGGATGAAGGCGAAGAACGCCAGGCATACCCGGCACATCACGGTGCCGCCCGGCATCTTGTACTTCGACGCCTGATGCAACGGGTCGCGCTGCTTGCGGTACGCCAGGTACGACAGCAGGATGATCGACCAGACAAACATGAACAGCAGTGCCGATACCGTGGTAATCAGGGTGAAGGCATCGAGCATGTTCGGCACCAGGTAGATCACCAGCGCCCCGCCGGTCAGGCACACACACGAGAAGATCAGGCCATTGGAGGGCACGGCACGGCGGGACAGTGCGCCGAACTTGCCTGGCGCATCACCGTCCATCGCCAGGCCGTAAAGCATGCGGCTGGTCGAGAACACGCCGCTGTTGGCCGACGACATGGCCGAGGTCAGTACCACAAAGTTGATGATGCCTGCGGCAGCCGGCAGGCCGGCCAGCACGAACAACTCGACGAAGGGGCTCTTGTTGGCCACCACTTCACGCCACGGGGTAACGGCCATGATGGCGATCAGCGCCAGCACATAGAAAACGATGATGCGCACCGGAATCGAGTTGATCGCCCGCGGCAGGTTGCGCTCCGGGTTCTTGGTTTCGGCCGCGGTGGTGCCCACCAGCTCGATGCCGACGAAGGCAAACACCGCAATCTGAAAGCCCGCGAAAAAGCCCATGGCGCCGTGGGGGAACATCCCGCCGTCGTTCCACAGGTTGGCCAGCGCTGCGGCATGCCCGGCCGGCGACTGATAGGCCGCCGCCACCATGTAGAAGCCGGTGCAGACCAGCGCGCAAATGGCCACGATCTTGATCATGGCGAACCAGAACTCCATTTCCCCGAACATCTTGACCGTCATCAGGTTCAGCGTGAGCAACAGGCCCACGCAGGTCAGCGCCGGTATCCACAATGGCATGTCCGGGAACCAGAATTGTGTATAGGCAGAAATGGCAATCACATCGGCAATGCCGGTGACAATCCAGCAGAACCAGTAGGTCCAGCCGGTAAAGAACCCCGCCCACGGCCCTAGCAGGTCGGCAGCAAAGTCGATGAACGATTTGTAGTGCAAGTTGGACAGCAACAGCTCGCCCATTGCGCGCATGACGAAGAACAGCATGAAGCCGATGATCATGTAGACAAAGATGATGGAAGGCCCGGCCAGGCTGATGGTCTTGCCCGAACCCATGAACAGGCCGGTGCCGATGGCACCGCCGATGGCGATCAGCTGGATATGGCGGTTGGACAGGTTGCGTTTGAGTTCGTGTGCGTCACCTTCAGGCGGGCAGTGACCGTGCGGCAAGTTATTCATTGTTATGTACCTTGCTAGTTTAATTGTTTTTATAACGTCACAAGTTCAACCCTCGGGACCGCATGAACAACGTTCAGTGCCGAGCGAGTGCAAGGTCGGGAGCAAGGTCTGTGCCAAGCGCAAATACTGCTAGTTAGAGGGGTTTTAGCGAAAAGGGGTGGTACCGGCTGTAAAGAAGTCACTCCATCTGGTTGTGTCAATCAGGCCGTTGAGCTGCCCCAGGCTTCGCCAGCGCTGTACTTGCACGCCCTGTATCGAAATCATTCCAATGGAGCGCATTCAGTCCAATCTCATGGCCTGGACTGGCCTCTGTGGGAGCGGCCTTGTGTCGCGAAAGGGCTGCAAAGCAGCCCCAGCAATTTGTGCTTCTGCGCTGAAATCCTGGGGCTGCTTTGCAGCCCTTTCGCGACACAAGGCCGCTCCCACATTGACCGCGTCAACCGGTAGTTTAACGGACAGGCATCTCGCGCACTGGTTTGCGGCTACGTTGTTGCTCCTCCCAGCCCTCCACCATGCCAACCGGCACATCAGCCGGTGCCAGCGGCTGGCGCCCGCGCACCAGGTCGGCGGCGCGCTCGGCCAGCATGATGGTCGGGGCGTTGAGGTTGCCATTGGGCTCGCTCGGGAACACCGAGGAGTCAATCACCCGCAGCCCCTGCAAGCCGTGTACACGCAACGCAGAGTCCACCACCGCCATGTCATCCTCGCCCATGCGGCACGAGCCGCACGGGTGCATGGTGCTTTCCATGTTGGCGCGCACGAAGGCGTCGATTTCTTCGTCGGTCTGCACCTGCGGCCCCGGCGCCAGCTCTTCGCCGCGGAAGCGGTCCATGGCCGGCTGGGCGATGATCTCGCGGGTCAGCCGCACACAGCGGCGGAAGCCCTCGCGGTCCTCTTCGCTCGCCAGGTAGTTGAAGCGGATTTGCGGGTGCTGGTACGGGTCGGCCGACAACGCCCGCACATGGCCCCGGCTCTTGGGCTTGTTGGGCCCGGTCAGCACCATGAAACCATGCCCCTTGAACGGCTTGTCGCCGTCGTAGCGCATGGCCGCCGGCAGGAAGTGAAACTGGATGTCCGGCCAGCGCAGGCCCTTGGACGAACGGATGAAGCCGCCCGCCTCGAAGTGGTTGCTGGCCCCCAGCCCGTCCTTGAACAGCAACCAGCGCAAGCCGATCAGGGCCTTGCCGAGCAGGTTCATCTTGCCGTTGAGGGTTACCGGCTCCTTGCACGCATACTGGATGTAGATTTCCGAGTGGTCCTGCAGGTTCTCGCCCACCCCAGGCAAGTCGTGGCGCACCTCGATACCGGCGCTTTTCAGCACCGCAGCCGGGCCAATGCCGGAGCGCTGCAGCAAGTGCGGCGAACCGATCGGGCCAGACGCCACCAGCACCTCGCGGTTGCACATGACTTTGTGCGTCTGCCCGCCCTGGTCGTACTCCACGCCCACCGCCCGCTTGCCCTCCAGCAAGATGCGCCGGGTCATCGCATGGGTGATCACGGTCAGGTTCGGCCGGCTCATGGCCGGGCGCAGGTAGGCATTGGCGGTGGACCAGCGCACGCCATCCTTCACCGTCATGTGCATGGCACCAAAGCCTTCCTGCATGTAGCCGTTGCAGTCGTCGGTCTTGATGTAGCCGGCCTCGGCACCGGCTTCGACCCAGGCGCCGTACAGCGGGTTTTGCATGTTGTTGCCGTTGTTGGTCGACAGCGGCCCCGCCCCGCCCCGGTAGTCGTCACCACCGAATTTGTATTGCTCGGCACGTTTGAAATACGGCAGGCAATTGCGGTAGCTCCAGTTTTTCGCGCCCAGGCTTTCCCACTCATCGAAGTCACAGGCATGGCCACGGATGTACACCAGGCCATTGATCGACGACGAACCGCCCAGCACCTTGCCCCGTGGGCAGTGCAGGCGCCGGTTGTCGAGGTGCGGCTCGGCCACGGTCTCGTAGTGCCAGTTGTACTTTTTGGTGTTCATCGGCAAGGAGAACGCACTGGGCATCTGGATCAGCACGCTGCGGTCGCTGCCGCCGAACTCCAGTACCAGTACCGAAGTACCGGCGTCTTCGCTGAGGCGGTTGGCCAACACGCAGCCGGCCGAGCCCGCACCGATGATGATGTAGTCGTATCGCTTGGTCATTGTTCTAGTCCTGTGCGCGAAGGCCTACGGCCTCGATATTGCGTGCGTTACGCTTTGGGTAGCCGCCCCAACCCAGGCGTGCTGCCAGCAGTCGGGTCAGGCCGTAGTGCACCAGCCCGGCCAGCAGGCAGGACGGTAGCGAGGCCGTGGCGAAGGTGAAGAAGTCGGTATGGGCCAGGGTTTGCGGGTTGAACACCACCACATAGACCGCAAAGCCCGCCACCAGCGCCACCAGTGCGATGGGGTTGAAGCCTTTGCAGTAGCGCAAGGGCGACACGCTGTGTTCGGCATAGATATGCCGCAGGTTCAGGCGCTGCTTGCGCAGGAAGAAGTAATCGGCGATGCCGATACCGGCCAGGGCGCTGTTGAGGGCGGAGGTCCACACCAGGAAGATGAAGAAGCCATCGTAAATACCCGGCAGCAACACCACGATCCCCACCGGGATGATGCAGAACAGCGCGATCAACACCCCCCAACCCACACTGCGCAGGCGTTCGCCTGCCAGCTGGCGCAAGCCGATCACTGCGGTGTAGAGAATGTTGACCATGCCGGTCAGGTTGGCCAGCGCCAGGAAACTCAAGGCGATGATACCGAAGCCCATGCCACCGGCCAGGCGCATCCACGCCGTGGGGTCGCTGCTGCCAAGGGTGGTGGCCGCGAACAGGCTGACCGACTCACCCAGCGAAGCGGCGCCGAAAATGCCCACCAGGTTGGGCCAGAAGGCCGTACGCTGGTTGCTGCACAGGCGCGACAGGTTGCCGATGTAGGGCCACCACGAAAAGCCCGCAGCAATGTTGATTTCCACCGCGACCATGAAGTTGACGTGTGGGTTCTCGAATGGTGGCTGCAAGGGCGGCATGGCCAGCAGTTCGTCGAGGCTGTAGCGCCGGGAAATGAAGTACATCAGTGCCAGCATGATCAGGATCAGGCTGGGTGCGATCACCGCGCTCAGGCGGCGGATCATGTCCGGCCCGCGCATGGCAACCAGCGCCGCCAGCACAATGGCCAGCAAGGCCCCGGCGGTTACCAGCCAACCGTCTGCGCCGGGCTGGCGCTGTTGCACCAGGGTCTCGAGGTTGTCCAGCGCACGCCCGCACATCAACCCCAGCACCGCCAGCCACCCCATGGTCAGCACCACCACCGAGAGGAAGTAGACCAGGCGGCTGCCATTGAGGCCGAACATGCTGCGCAGGAAGGTGAACTGCTCGACGCCGTACTTGCCACAGGGCAGGCAGGTGGACGAGGCAGCCAGCACCACGCCGATGATGTTGCCGATGATGATCGCCGCAATCCCTTGCAAGGGCCCGACGAACAGCGCCGTGGCGCCGCCGATCAGGAACACCCAGGTGGCCACTGCCAGCGCCGAGTTGGCGTAGGCAAAGCCCCAGAAGCCCCAGACCCGCTCACCGGGTAGCAAGGGGGTGTCGCCACGTTCCGCACCCAGGCGAAACTCCTGCTCGCGGGAGGCGCTCATGGCTGGCCTCCCAGATAGTACGCGCCAGCAATCATCACCAGCACCAGCAGGGTAAGTGCAACCACATCAGCCGCCGTCAAGGCACCCGGCCACTGCACACGCTTCTCCAACTCCTCGTAGGCGCACAGACGCCTTTCCAGGTCCTGCGCACGCTCCACATCCACTTGGCTGTTCATCGGCATCACCTCGACAGGTTCTTGTTCTTGAAATTCGATGCTTGCTTGAACCTGCGTCGCTCGCCAAACCTCAGCGACGCAGACAGGCCCTGAGCCTCAGGGCAAGGTGATCCAGACCGCCTTGGTCTCCAGCAGAAACTCCAGTTGTTCCGCGCCCAGGTCCTTGCCATAGCCCGACTGCTTGTAGCCACCGAACGGCATGGCCGGGTCGAGGGTGCTGTGGGCATTGACGTACACCGTACCGGCCCGCAACTGCGGGATCAGGCCGTGCACCCTGCCCAGGTCGTTGGAGTAGATCGCCGCGGCCAGGCCGAACAGCGAGTCGTTGGCCAGGGCCAGGGCCTGCTCCTGGGTATCGAACGGCTGGGTGACCAGCACCGGGCCAAAGATTTCCTCGCTGACGATGCGCATGTCGTTGCGGCAGTGGGCAAAGATCGTCGGCTGCACGTAAAAGCCCGGGCCGTCCAGCGGCTCGCCGCCATAGTGCACCTGCGCGCCTTCGGCCTTGCCCAAAGCGATGTAGTCCAGCACCCGCTGCTGCTGTTGCTGCGACACCATGGGGCTGATGAAACACTCAGGGTCGAGCCCCGGGGCGATCTTCAACGTCGCGGTGTAGCGCGCCAGCGCTTCGAGAAATGCCGGGTAGACACTGCGCTCTATGTAAGCACGGGTACCGGCGTCGCACACTTGCCCGGAATTGAAGAATACGCCGTTGGCCACGGCTTGCGCCGCCGCCTCGATATCCGCGTCGGCAAACACGATCACCGGCGACTTGCCGCCCAGTTCGAGGGTGAGGCGCTTCATCTGGTCCATCGCCGTCTTGCCCACCGTACAACCCACCGGGGTAGAGCCGGTAAAGCTCAGCTTGTCGATGCCCGGGTGGCTGGACATCGCCTGGCCGACGACGCTGCCGCGCCCGGTCACGATGTTCACTACCCCGTCGGGAATGCCTGCCGCCTGTACCAGTTCGGCAAAGCGCAGTGCCGACAGCGAGGTCAGCTCCGCCGGCTTGACCACCACGGTGCAGCCGGTGGCCAGCGCTGCGCCCAGTTTCCAGGCCATGGTTTGCAGCGGGAAGTTCCACGGCACGATGGCGCCGACCACCCCTACCGCTTCCTTGCGGGTGTATGCCAGGTAATTGCCGGGTAGCGAAGGCTCGACGGTGCGGCCATGAATCTTGCTGGCCCAACCGGCGAAATAGCGCAGGGTGTCGACCGTGCCCTGAATGTCGACAGCACGCGCCTGCACCACCGACTTGCCCATGTCGATGGCTTCGATCTGCGCCAGTTCGTCGCCGTGGGTTTCGATCAGGTCGGCCAGGCGATGGATCAGGCGTTCGCGCTCCAGCGGTTTCAGCTGGCTCCAGGCGCCACCATCGAACTGCGCACGCGCGGCGCGCACGGCACGGTCAAGGTCCTCTGCGGTACCCATGGGGATGCGCGTCAGTACCCCTTCGGTAGAGGGCTCGACCACCTCGGCGCTGCCACCGTCGCTGGCCTCCAGCCAGGCACCCCCGATGAACATGCGCTGCGGCTTGCTGAGAAAGCGCTGGGTCGCCTCGCTAACACCAAAGGCCTGCAAATAGGCTTTTACCTTGTTGTCCACAGTACAGTCTCCGGGTCAGCGGGCTTTGGCGCGCGCGTGGAAAATGAAGCCAATGCTGTTCATCAGCAGTTGTGCGGCAAGGATCGAGGTCATGCCGGTGGGGTCGTAGGCCGGGGCCACTTCGACCAGGTCCATGCCGACAATGCGGCCGTGGCTGCGCTTGGCCAGCGCCTGGATGATTTCCAGCACTTCGTAGTAAAGGAACCCGCCATGGCTCGGCGTGCCGGTGCCTGGGGCGATGGAGGGGTCGAAGCCGTCGATGTCGATGGTGATGTAGTAGTTGCGCCCTTCCGGGATTTTCGCCAGCACGCCTTCGCAGCCCAGGCGGCGAACGTCACGTACCGAAAGAATCTGCGAGCCGGCCTCGCGAGCGGCGTCGTAGTCGTCGCGGTTGGATGACGACACGTTGCGGATACCCATCTGGGTCATGCCGACGATATGATCCAGCTCCGAGGCGCGGCGCAGAGGGCTGCCGTGGCCATAGCGCACGCCATGGCGCTCGTCGACGAAGTCCAGGTGGGCATCGAAATGCACGATGTGGATCGGCCCATGGCCTTCGAACGCCTTGATTACCGGGGCATGCACCGAATGGTCACCGCCCAGTACCACCGGCATGGCGCCGGCTGCGAGGATCTGCCTGACGGCCGCCTCGATGTTGGCGTTGCTGCTGACCATGTCGGTGTGCACGATGTCGGCATCGCCCACATCGACCATGCGCACCTGGTCTTCGGTCAGGTAGGTGGCGTCATCCTCGAAGTCGTAGGCACCGGCATGGCCGAAGGAAAACAGGGTTGATGCCTCGCGAATGCCACGCGGCCCGAAACGCGCCCCTGAACGCCACTGGGTGCCCATGTCGTTGGGCGCGCCCAAAATCGCCACGTCGGCGTCGATAGCCTCCCAATCGGTGCACACCGGCGCCTTCGCGAACGTGCAATGGCCCACGAAGGGCAGGTTCAGGCGGCCGGACTCGTAACCGTGTTTTGCCATGTTCTGGTTTCTCCACTTCTTGTTGTATGTCAGGAGACGGGGCGACTGCTCGACCACCGTTGCAGCCACTATGGCAACCACCGGGGCAGGGAAAAATGCGCAAGTGCAGATACATACATCGCCCCTTCCGATGTATCCGAAGGCGATGCGGGCGGACAACGCCAGGCATTGCAGCGGCCTGGCACTCATGGTTAGCTTGCATAACAAGAACAATGCACGGGCGCTCATATCAGCACGGGCGATGTGAGGCCCGGCCGGGAGGCTACGGTGATCCAGCTCCACGATGTCGACCTGAAGCTGCTCAGGGTATTCACCACTATCGTCCGGTGCGGCGGCTTTTCTGCGGCGCAGGCGGCACTCAATGCCGGCCAGTCGACCATCAGCGAACAGATGACGCACCTGGAAACCCGCCTGGGGGTCAAGCTGTGCCAACGCGGGCGCAGCGGCTTTCGCCTGACCGAGCAAGGGGTGGCGATCCATGAGGCAACCTTGCGCCTGCTCAGTGCCGTGGAGAGCTTTTGCCTGGACGCCGACGTGCTCAAGCAGCACATCAGCGGCAAGCTCAACCTGGGCATCATCGACTCCACCCTGACCGACCCCGTCTCGCCGCTACCGCGCACCACCCAGCGCTTTGTTTCACGCGGGCACGATGCCCACCTGCACATCTACATCGGTGCCCCTGCGGAACTCGAAGAGCGCGTGCTGGATGGCAGGCTGCACCTGGCCATCGGCCATTTCCCGTTGCGGGTAGCGGGCTTGTCCTACCTGCCGCTGTATGACGAGGCCCTGGGGCTGTACTGTGGCCGGCGCCACCCGCTGTTCGCCAGCAATGCAGCCAACGGCCGGCTGATGGAAGACGTGCGCCAGAGCCGTATCGTGGTGCGCGGCTACATGCAGCAGTACGACCTGGAGCAACTGGGCATCTCCAAGGCCGACGCAACGGTGGAGAACATCGAGGCAGCGGCGATCCTGATCATTTCCGGCGCCTACATCGGTTTTTTGCCCGTGCACTTTGCCGAGCAGTGGGTCAAGACGGGCGAAATGCGTCGCCTGGGGGCCAGCACGTTGGACCTCAGCTCACCCTTCGAGGTGGTTACCCGGCGCGGTGTGTCGCGCCCGCCCATCCTCCAGGCGTTTCTGGAGGACCTGGCGGCCTGCACCAGCCAGCCCGGGGTGCCATGAGCCGCAGGCTCAGCCGGCTTGGGCCAGCTGCACCTGCAGAAACGCCATCAATGCCCCCGCCGCAGGTGACAAGCTGCGCCCCTTGCGGGTGAGCATGCCGATGTGCCGCTCTACCTTGGGCTCGACAAGCGGTACGAACACCAGCTTGTCGTTCTCCTGCGGAAAGGCGAGATACGGCAAGGTGCTGATCCCCACCCCCTCCTCCAGCATGGCGATCAACGAAATCATGTTGGAGATGAACAGCCGGCTGTGTGTCAGCAAACCCTCTGCCTCGGTGCCTGCCAGCAGTTGCGAGGTACCATTGCGGATCATCGGCACGCCTTGCAACTGCGCCCAATGCAGCGGATCACCCGCCTGCGCCAACGGGTGGTCGCTACGGCACACAACGCCCACCTGATCGTTCACGATCGGGGCGAATTCAACCTGCTCATCATCCATCCACAGGCTGCTGATGCCGAAATCCACCTGCCCTTGGGCCAGCAACTGCTGCACACGTTCGGCGGTGCCATCCTGGATGCTGACCTGCACGTTCGGGTGTGCGGCCACAAAGCGGGCCAGCGGCCCTGGCAGCATGCGGCTGGCCACCGAAGGTACCGTTGCGATGCTGACCTGGCCGATTTCATGCCGGGCAAGCAGCGTGGCTTCACGGGCGATACGGTCATGGTGCTCGATCAAACCGCGAAACAACGGCAGGCAATGCTCGCCGAAGGGCGTCAGCTCTACCCGCCCCCCGCCCTTCTCGACCAGTGCCTGACCCAGCTTCTGCTCCAGTTCACGCACGGCCAGGGATATCGCCGGCTGGGTGCGAAAGGCCTGGCGGGCGGCGGCGTGGAAGCTCTTGAGTTCGGCGACCAGTACGAAGTAGCGCAACTGGGCGATCTTCAGCTCGGGCAACATGGTTAGCATTCCTTATCAAAGCATTTTTTTTATTAATTTTTATTTGCTTCATATTGCTCGCATGATGAATGCCATGCAAACAGAGGCGTTCATCCATGTCACACAAGACCTACAACAACTACATTGATGGCCAGTGGTGCGAAGGCCACACCACCCAAGGCAACTACAGCCCCTCGGACACCGGCGACCTGATCGGCCAGTACCATCAGGCCAGCGCCGAACAGGCCCGCCAGGCCATCCAGGCCGCCCGCGCCGCACAACCGCAGTGGGCCGCCAGCGGCCTGGAAGCCCGTCAGCAAATCCTGATGGCCATTGGCGACGAACTGATTGCCCGCAAGGAAGAGCTCGGCGAACTGCTCTCGCGAGAAGAAGGCAAGCCCCTGGCCGAAGGCATCGGCGAGGTCAACCGCAGCGGCCAGTTCTTCCATTACTACGCCGCCGAAGTACTGCGCCAGATGGGCGAGACCGCCGCCTCGGTGCGCGCCGGGGTCGACATCGAAGTGCACCGCGAACCGGTGGGTGTGGTGGGCATCATCACCCCATGGAACTTCCCCATGGCCACCGCCGCCTGGAAAATCGCCCCGGCCCTGGCCTTCGGCAACGCCGTGGTGTTCAAGCCGGCCAACCTGGTGCCGGCCAGTGCCTGGGCACTCACCGAGATCATCAGCCGCCAGGGCTTGCCCAACGGCACCTTCAACCTGGTGATGGGCAGCGGCGCCGACGTCGGCGAAGCCCTGGTGCAGTCCGCCGACATCGATGCCCTGACGTTCACCGGTTCGCTGCAGACTGGCCGGCGCGTGGCGGTCGCCACCGCAGGTAACCTGGTGCGCTGCCAGCTGGAAATGGGCAGCAAGAATGCCTTGGTGGTCATGGATGACGCCGACCTGGACCTCGCCGTGGAGTGCGCGCTCAACGGTGCCTTCTTCGGCACCGGGCAGAAGTGCACGGCCTCGTCACGGCTGATTGTCTGCGACGCCATCCACGACCGCTTCGTCGAGGCCCTGCGCCAGCGCATGCGCCAGCTCAAGGTCGGCCATGCCCTGGAGGCCGGCGTGCAGATCGGCCCGGTGGCCGACGCGCGCCAGTTGGAACAGAACCTCGCCTACCTGCAGTTGGCCCAGGCCGAAGGCGCAACCCTTATCGAAGGTGGCGAACGCCTGCAACTGGAGAGCGACGGCTACTACATGCGCCCGGCGCTGTTCATCAACAGCCACAACGACATGCGCATCAACCGCGAGGAAGTGTTCGGCCCCATCGCCTGCGTGATCCGCGTACGTGACTTCGAAGAGGCACTGGCCACGCTCAACGACACCGAATACGGCCTCACTGCCGGCATCATCACCCAGTCGCTGCGCCACGCCAGCCACTTCAAGCGCCGCGCCCAGACCGGCTGCGTAATGGTCAACCTGCCCACCGCCGGCACCGACTACCACGTGCCGTTCGGCGGCCGCAAAGCCTCAAGTTTCGGCCCACGGGAACAGGGCCAGTACGCCCGTGACTTCTACACCGTGGTCAAGACCACCTACCTGCGGCCCTGAAGGAGTACACGCCATGCACGACCTCTTGATGATCGACGGCCTGCAGTACTCCAACTGGAGCCCGGAAATATTCCAGCAGATGCAGGCCGGTGGCCTGAGCGCGGTGCACGCCACCATCGCCTACCACGAGAACGCCCGCGAAACCCTGTCGCGCCTGGGCGAATGGAACCGCCGCTTCGAGACCTGGCCCGAGCTGATCCGCCCGGTGCGCACGGGCAGCGACATCCGTCTGGCGCACGAGGAAGGCCGGGTGGGGATTTTCTTCGGCTTCCAGAACTGCTCGCCGATCGAGGACGACATCGCCCTGGTGGAAGTCTTCCGCCAGCTCGGGGTGTTCGTCATGCAGCTGACCTACAACAACCAAAGCCTGCTGGCCAGCGGCTGCTATGAGCGCGAAGACAACGGCATCAGCCGCTTTGGCCGCCAGGTGATCGCCGAAATGAACCGCGTAGGCATGCTCATCGACATGTCCCACAGCGCTGAACGCAGCACCCTGGAGGCCATCGAGCTGTCGAGCCGACCGGTGATCATCTCCCACGCCAACCCAGCCAGCTTCCACGCCGCCAAACGCAACAAGTCCGATGCGGTGCTGCGCGGGATCGCAGCATCAGGCGGGCTGCTGGGCTTCAGCACCTACCCGTTCCACCTCAAGGGTGCCTCGGGCTGCAGCCTGGAAAGCTTCTGCGACATGGTCGCGCGCACCGCTGACCTGATGGGCGTTGAGCATATCGGCATCGGCACCGACCTGTGCCAGGCGCAACCGCTGGCCGTGCTGGAATGGATGCGCAACGGCCGCTGGAGCAAGGACAAGGACTACGGCGAAGGCTCCAAGGACAACGCCAACTGGCCAGCGCCCTTGCAGTGGTTCCGCGACAGCCGCGACTTCGGCAACATCGCCCAGGGCCTGCGCGCCCGTGGCTTTGCCGAACAGGATGTGGCCAACATCATGGGCCTGAACTGGTTGCGCCTGCTGGAGACTGCCACCACGGCACAGGCCTGAGCCCCTTGCACGGACAGCATCAACAATAACAACAATCGCAGGTTCCGGAGGCTTCATGAAAAACCCAACCACCCTGCAGGCTGAAGGCCAGGCCATGGGCCTGCCAATGGCACGCGACATCGACTGGCCGCTGTTCGTGATCAGCGGCGGGTTCCTCGGCGCCTTCCTGCTGGCGGCACTGATCGACATCGACAGCGTGTCGGCGCTGGTCAATACCCTGTTCGCCTGGTCGACCAGGTTCTTTGGCCTCTACTGGCAAGTGCTGATGCTGGCTACCTTCGCCGTCAGCCTGTTCATCGGCTTTTCCAGATGCGGGCGCGTACGCCTGGGCGGCGTCACCCAGCGCCCGGACATCAGCACCTTCAACTGGATCGCGGTGATCATGTGCGCCCTGCTGGCAGGTGGCGGCGCCTTCTGGGCCGCTGCCGAACCCATGATGCACTTTGCCAGCCCGCCCCCCTTGTTCGCCGGCCTGCAACCGCACAGCGAAGCGGCGGCCACCGCGGCACTGGCGCAATCGTTCGTGCACTGGGGCTTTCTCGCCTGGGCCGTGCTGGGCAGCCTGCTGGCAATCGTGCTGATGCACCTGCACTACGACAAAGGCCTGCCGCTGGCACCACGCACCCTGCTTTACCCTCTGTTCGGCGAGCGGGCGCTCAAAGGCCCGATCGGCACCCTGGCCGACGCCACCTCGATCATCGCCGTGGTCGCCGGCACCATCGGCCCGATCGGCTTCCTAGGCCTGCAGATCAGCAGCGCCATGCATGCGGTTTGGGGCTTGCCCAACGATATCGTCACCCAGTCGCTGACCATCGTCCTGGTCACGGCGATGTACACCGTCTCGTGCCTGGTGGGCCTCAAAGGCATCCGTTTTGTCAGCGAGATCAACGTCTGGCTGATGATCGGCCTGGCGCTGTTCATGGTGGTGTTCGGGCCGACGCTGTTCATCCTCGGCGGCTTCCCGGCGGCCTTTGCCTTGCATGTGGAGCACTTCATCCCGATGGCGATGTTCCGCGCCGACCCCAAGTGGCTGGACTGGTGGACGGTGTTCTACTGGGGCTGGTTCATCGGCTACGCGCCCATGGTGGCACTGTACGTCGCACGGATCTCGCGGGGCCGCACCATTCGCGAGATCATCATGACACTGTCGATCATCGCGCCGCTGGTGACCATGTTCTGGTTCACCGTGGTGGGCGGCACCGGTATCGGCCTGGAGCTGCAAACGCCAGGCATCGTCACCGCCCACGGCACCCAGCCCGAGGACCTGCTGCTGGGGGTGACCCAGAACCTGCCACTGGGTGGCCTGATCAGCGCGCTGTTCCTGTTCCTGAGCTTCATCTCGGTGGCCACCAATGGCGATGCCATGGCCTTCACCGTGGCGCTGGCGATGTCCAGCAACGATAAACCGAAAAAATGGCTGTGCGGTTTCTGGGCCATCGGCATGGGCCTGGCAGCGGTGGTGCTGATCACCATCGGCGCTGGCGGCGTGACGGCCCTGCAGTCCTTTATTGTCATTACCGCGGTGCCGGTGTCGCTGGTGATCCTGCCAGCCTTGTGGGATGCAGTGCGCATCGCCCGGCACATGGCCCGCGAACAAGGCGTCTGAACATGATCCATCCAGGTACAACAACAATGCCCAACACCGTGCCTGCAATACCCGCGTTGCGCCCTGCCAGCCAGGTCATGGACCTGGCCCGGCTGGGCAGCCACTTCCAGAGCCCGCTGAGCTTCGTGCGCAGCAGCATGCGGCGGATGATGCAGCAGCACTGGCACATCCAGCGCAGCTGCTTCGACCTGGACGGCCAAGGCTTCGGCACCGCGATCTACCGCATCGACACGCCGAATGGCCATTACCACTGCGTGATCTTCTCGGCCTACCTGCCGCCGGAAAAGCGCAGCGACCGGGTCATCGCCGACCAGTGGGACGTCACCTTCGTGCTGGTGAAGGGTGATGTCGATGCCGAGCAACTGGCCGACCTGCAGCGTAACGTGCCGCTGCAGGAGGCTGGCCGCTTCGATGCCCGCGTGCTGGTACTGTCACGGGCCAACCGTAGCTTGCGCAATTTCGACCGGTTCCTGGCGGCGCTGGCGGAGGGGCAACAGCCCGACCCACGCCAGTTGGCCGAGGTCGGGTACCTGTATCGCACCACGGCGGTGTACGGCAACGGCAAGTTCGGCATTGCCGACTTTGGCTGCCTGCAGGAGAACCCGGACTTCAACCAGCCGTTCAGTGCGCAGATGTTCACGGTCTACCTGCTGCGCCATTTCAGCATCGAGCAGATCAACCACATGGCCCAGGCACTCGACCCGCAGCGGGCAGTGCAACTGGCGCCGGCCCTGCAGCGCTACCTGGGGGTCGGCAACGCGACCGGGTTGGGCATGGCCCCGTTCCTGATCAACCACCCGCAACTGGTGGAACGCTGGATCAGCACCCGGGAAACCGCCCTGGCCCTGGTGTTGGCGCAGCCGGCCGACCCTGACCGGTTGGTGCGCCTGCAGGCACTGCTGGCACGCGCCCGCCTGCATTTGGAACAGTCCCGGACCGAAGACCAGCGCCAGCATGAGCAGAACCTGCAAACCTTGGCCGAGCTTGCTTTACTGACCACCTGGCTTGGCGCACAAGCCACCGGCGCGGGCCTTTGGTCGCGCCTGCTGGCCTGGGCTGAGGCACAGGCGGGGGTGGGCTGCCAGGAACTGCTGGCAAGCCTGCTGCTGGAGCTGTACCCCGAGCAGGTCACGCCCCTGGCCGAGCACATGGGTGTCAACGAAAGCTGGCAGCTGGACGCGCAGATGCCCCTTGGGCAACTGCGCCAGCTCATCGAGCAGCAGTACGGCTGGGCGCTGGAGTACGACTTCAGTGCCGTGGATGCCGAGCACTTCTTCTGGTACCGCTCGGCCGAGAAAGAGGAGCCACGCCTGGGCATGCGCGCCGAGGAACCGGGGGCCGAAAAAGAAATGCAGCTGGGCATTGCCCGTAATATCCAACAGTGCCACGCCGCACTGCTGAAGTACCTGCAGCTGGAGCCTCAGGCGCTGACCGCGCACTTCCTGATCGCCCAACCGGCGTTCAAGGGCACGGTGCGCCGCCTGCAAGGCATGGCTCAGACGACCTACGGCGAAATCCGCGCCAACCTGCTGGCCCGTGACATGCTGCCGATTCACCTGCTGCGCTGCAAACTGGCGTTTTTCGGCGCGGGCAAGTTCGACCCCAAGTCGAGCCGCTGGGTGCGTATCACGCTGTTCCAGGGCGCACCGCTGGTGAGCGACATCGGCCAGCCGTTCGCAGACGACTGGAATTTCGCGGTCATGCCGCAAGGGGAGCGTTGACCATGCGTGTGTCGCTTAACGAAATACAGGTGATGTGCCGCAAGGCCTTCGAAGGCATGGGCTTCGCCCCCGGCGACTGCGAGGACGCCGCCGAGCTGGTGGGCTGGCTGCAATTGCAAGGGCTGGATGGCGTGGGTGCGCTGGAAAAGGCCCTGCTCTATCTGCAAGCCGAAGCCGCCCAGCCATACGCCTTGAGCCACGAAGATGACGCCCTGCTGGTGATCGACGCCAAGGGGCAGAGCGTGTTGCGCTGCGCCGCCACAGTGGTGGAACTGGCGGTAGCCAAAGCCATGCGCAGTGGTCAGGCCGAGCTGCGCATCCACCACTGCCACAACCGCTTGCTACTGCTGGGTTACCTGAGCCGGGCAGCTGTGCAGGGGCTGCACGTGCAAGCCCGCTGGGAGGACGCCCGCCAGTGCCACCTGGCCGACTTTACCGCCGGGATCCAGCGCCCGGCACTGCTCAGTGAAGCCCGGCCCGGCACCATTGACGCGGCCGAGCAAAGCGTCACGGTGCTGTTCAGCCGGCCTGGCCAGACCGCAACGGCGCCAGCCAACCCGCAGAGCACCTTGCAGCAGGGTTTTACAGTCAACGACCACATCTGGCAACGGCTCAAGCAGCTGGCCGAACACATCCTCGTCGAAAGCACCGATGCCTCGCGTCGCCACGGCGCAGGCGGCGGCAGCGATGCTGACTGAAGCCGCTCAACACTCAGGAAACCAACCCATGAAACATGCAATCAAGACCGAGCTGTTCGCCTCTCGGGCCCCTCTGGAATGGGCGGTAGTCGGCAACGGTACGCTGTACACCGCCCAGATCCCCATCGACGCACAGGGCCAGGTGGTTGCTGGCGGCATCGAGGCGCAGGCCCGCCAGACACTGGACAACCTGCGCCATACCCTGGAAGCCGCCGGCAGTTCGCTGGATGCCGTGACCCAGGTGCTGATCTACGTGACCGACCGCCAATACCTGGCCACCGTCAACAGCCTGTATGCCGACTACTTCCAGGCCCCCTACCCTAACCGCGCGGCAATCGTAGTGGCGGGGTTGGCACGTGAAGAAATGCTGGTGGGGTTGGTGGTGTACGCCTGCCTTTGAGGGCCTTGAGGGGCTCGCCTGGGGGGGGGGCAGCGCCTGTGTGATCGAGCGCCGCCCGCGCGGCGCTCGATATACGCACCACATCAACTCCAAGACATGCCCCCGGAAGACTTCACTTATTCCCCCGCCAGGCACGGCCTGTGCCCCATCTCGGTTCAAAACCCTCCCCCTGATCAAAACCGCCCTTTTTTGATGCATCGGCCTAAGCCCCCCCGACAGCACCGGCCCGCAACGCCCCTCGCATTTCCCGCAGCCCCGGCACTGCCAAGCGTTTTCGGCACTTTCATTGCAAAGGCTGTTTGTGCCCAACGCACAGGCAATCAATCGCAACCGAGGCTTACGCCAGACACAGCACCCACTTACCCCAGCAAGGCAGCACCCTGAAATACGCAGATGAACCGCAATGAAGCTGCCGGCGACGGCGGCAAGGAGTGGGTATGTCCCGGGCTTTTTTCAATGAAATGTACGAAGCGAACGGCAGTTGCCGCCCGCATTACCAGGAGTTCGCCCGCTGGCTGGCCAACACCCCACTGGAGCTGCTGGAACAGCGCCGGCGCGAGGCCGACCTGCTGTTTCACCGTGCAGGCATCACCTTCACTTTGTACGGCGATAGCCAGGACACCGAGCGCCTGATCCCCTTCGATATCATCCCGCGCAGCATCCGCGCCAGCGAGTGGCGCACGGTCGAGCGTGGCTGTATCCAACGGGTGCAGGCCCTTAACCTGTTCCTGCAGGACATCTACCACGACCAGCGCATCCTCAAGGCAGGCATCATCCCGCCAGAGCAAGTACTGGCCAACGAGGGCTATCAGATCGCCATGCAGGGCCTGGACCTGCACCGTGGGCTCTACGCCCATATCGCCGGTGTCGACCTGGTGCGTGACGGCGATGGCAGCTACTTCGTACTGGAAGACAACCTGCGCACCCCCAGCGGCGTCAGCTACATGCTCGAAGACCGCAAGATGATGATGCGCCTGTTCCCCGAACTGTTTGCCGCCCAGCGTATCGCGCCCATCGACCATTACCCCAACCTGCTGCTGGACACGCTCAAGAGCGCCAGCCCGCTGGACAACCCCACCGCCGTGCTGCTCACCCCCGGCCGTTTCAACAGCGCCTACTTCGAGCATGCCTTCCTGGCCCGGGAGATGGGCATCGAGCTGGTCGAAGGCGCAGACCTGTTCGTGCGTGACGAGCATGTCTACATGCGCACCACGGCCGGCCCCCAGCAGGTGGATGTGATCTACCGGCGCCTGGACGACGACTACCTCGACCCGCTGTCCTTCAACCCCGACTCGACGCTGGGCATACCGGGGCTTATCTCGGTGTACCGCGCCGGCAATGTGGTGCTGGCCAACGCAGTCGGCACGGGCGTGGCAGACGACAAGTCGATCTACCCGTATGTGGACGACATGATCCGTTTCTACCTGAGCGAAGAGCCGATCCTCAACAACGTGCCGACCTGGCAGTGCCGCAAGCCCGCGGACCTGTCCCATGTCCTGGCCCACCTGCCCGACCTGGTGGTCAAGGAAACCCAGGGCTCTGGCGGCTATGGCATGTTGGTCGGGCCGGCATCGACCAGCGCCCAGATCGAAGACTTCCGCGCGCGTATCAAAGCCCGCCCGCACGCCTACATCGCGCAACCCACCTTGTGCCTGTCGACCTGCCCCACCTTCGTCGACAGCGGCATCGCGCCGCGCCACATCGACTTGCGCCCGTTCGTGCTATCGGGCAGTGAAACGCGCCTGGTGCCCGGCGGCCTGACCCGCGTGGCCTTGCAGGAAGGCTCGCTGGTGGTCAACTCGTCGCAGGGCGGCGGTACCAAGGACACCTGGGTGGTGGAGGACTGAACCATGCTTTCGCGAACCGCTTCCGACCTGTACTGGATGTCCCGCTACCTGGAACGTGCAGAAAACCTCGCACGCATGCTCGAGGTCAGCTATTCGCTGTCGCTGATGCCCCAGGCCGGGCGCAGCGACGGCCATGCTGAGCTTGCGATGTCACTGCTGGCCTCTGGCACGCTGGACGACTACATCCGCCGGCACACCGAACTCGACCCCGAGCGCATGCTGCACTTCTTCGCCCTCGACGCGACCAACCCCAGCAGCATCTATTGCTGCCTGCAGGCCGCCAGGACCAATGCCCATGCTGTGCGCGGCCGCATCACCGCCGACATGTGGGAGAACATCAACGCCACCTGGATCGAAATGCGCAACATCGCCAGCAATGGCCTTGGCCGCTATGGCATCAGCCAGTTCTGCGACTGGGTCAAGGAGCGCTCGCACCTGTTCCGCGGCGCCACCTCCGGCACCATCATGCGCAACGATGCCTACAGTTTCATCCGCCTGGGCACCTTCCTGGAACGGGCGGACAACACTCTGCGCCTGCTCGATGCGCGCTACGAAATGTTCGGCGAGGCCTCCGAAGAGGTCAGCGACAGCTCCGCCCGCGGCTATTACCAGTGGAGCGCCTTGCTGCGCGCGCTGACCTCGTATGAAGCCTTCAACGAGCTGTATCGCGCCGCGCCCAGTGCCCGGCCAGTGTCCGAGCTGCTGCTGTTGCGGGTGGACGTGCCGCGCTCGCTGCATGCCTGCATCGAGGAACTGGACCTGATCCTGGCCGGCCTACCGGGCAACAGCGGCCGCGCCGCCCAGCGCATGGCCGCCGAACTGAACGCGCGCCTGCGCTACACCGCCATCGACGAAATACTCGACGCCGGGTTGCATCCTTGGCTGAGCGACTTCATCGGCCGCGTCAACCAACTGGGCCAGGCCGTCCATCACTCCTACCTGGAGGCCGTATGAAACTGTCCATTCGCCACGACACCACTTACAGTTACGCCAGCGACGTGAGCAACAGCATTCAGTTCCTGCGCCTGACACCGCGCAGCAGCGAACGCCAACGCATCGATGAATGGCAACTGGACCTGCCCTGCAAGGTAAAGGGCCAGATCGACCCCTATGGCAACATCCTGCATGTACTGACCCTGGACAAACCCCATGGCCACCTGGCGCTGACCGCCCGCGGCCAGGTCGAGATCGACCCGGACTGCGAACACGAAGCCGAGAGCCAGTCGCCCCTGCCGTTCCTGCGCGCTAGCCACCTGACCCAGGCTGATGGCGCACTGATCGCATTCGCCGCCCGGCAATGCGGCAGTCACCGCGACCGGGCAGCGCTGATCGGGCTGATGCAAGGCCTGGCCGAACACATGCCCTACAGCCCAGGGGCCACTTCGGTGGGCACCACGGCCATCGAAGCGTTCAGTGGTGGTGCAGGCGTGTGCCAGGACCACACCCACGCCTTCCTGGCCTGCGCACGCAGCCTTGGGGTGCCGGCACGCTATGTGTCTGGTTACCTGTGCACCGAGGACGAACAGCACCTGGCCAGCCATGCATGGGCCGAGGCCTGGGTCGACGACGCCTGGTACAGCTTCGACATCACCAACCGTCTGACCCGCCCGGAACGCCACCTGAAGCTGGCAGTGGGCCTGGACTACCTGGACGCCTGCCCGGTCAGGGGCGTACGCCGCGGTGGTGGCGCCGAAGCGATGCAGGCCAGCGTCCACGTGCATCGCCAGTGACGGGTTTGTTGCAGGCCGGTCTTGCCGCGCGGGTGCGGCAAGACCACTCCATACGCAATACAAGGGAAACCCCATGACTTACTGTGTCGCCATGCACCTGGAGGACGGGCTTGTCTTCATCAGCGACTCACGCACCAACGCCGGCATCGACCAGATTTCCACCTTTGCCAAGTTGTTCGTCTTCAACGTGCCGGGCGAGCGGCTGATCGTGCTGCAGACCGCCGGCAACCTGGCGACCTCGCAGTCGGTGGTGAACCTGCTGCGTCAGCGTACCCAGGGCAGCGGCCCTCATCTGCTGAACGTTGCCACGCTCTACGACGCTACGGTGCATGTTGCCGACACCCTGCGCGAAGTGGTCAGCCGAGACCGCAGCAAGCTTACGGCTGACGTCGACCTGAGCAGTTCATTCATTGTTGGCGGCCAGATAGCCGGCGGGCCCATGGCCATCTACAACGTCTACGCACAGGGCAATTTCTTTCAGGCCACGCCGGATACCCCGTTCCTGCAACTGGGCGAAAGCAAGTACGGCCGGCCAATCCTCGACCGCAACCTGGATTACCGCACCCCGCTCGATGAAGCGCTGCGCTGCGGCCTTATTTCGTTCGACTCCACCATCCGCAGCAACCTGTCGGTGGGCATGCCGCTGGACTTGCTGGTGTACCGCAATAACAGCCTGGAAAGCCCGACCCGCCAGCGCATCAGCAACGACGATGCCTATTACCAGCAGATTCGCAGGCAGTGGGGTGACGGTCTGAAAACCCTGCTGGCCCAACTGCCAGCGCCGCCTTATGGCTGAATGAGCACACTGTTCAGATCCTCTGGTGCCTGTACCGGCCTCTTCGCGGGTAAACCCGCTCCCACAGGTATTGTGCAAAGCCTCAAGATTGTGATGATCCTGTGGGAGCGGGTTTACCCGCGAAGAGGCCAGCACAGGCAACATATCAATGAAGCAGAGTGCAAAGCCGCAGACTCAGTAGACAGATTTCAAAGGGAGAGCCACGCGGGTTATCCTGCCCCCTCACCCCTGTCACGAGACTGTCATGTCGTCCGCTGCCACACCGGTGCAAACCCACCGCGCCGACCAAGACTCCCGCAATGCCGCCCAGGTGCTCAGCCTGTGCCTGCCCAGTGACGTACTGCTCTACCTGCTGCTGCCGATGTACGCAGCCGATTTCGGCGTGACCCTGGCCGAAGCTGGCATTCTGCTGGCGGCCAACCGCCTGGTGCGCATCATCGGCTACGGCTGGGTAGTGCGTTTCTATGCCCGCCATGGTGACCGCGCGGCCTGCAGCCTCGCCGCCTTTGCCGCCGCGGTGTGTGCACTGGGCAACGCGGTGCTGACCGGTTTCGCCGCGCTGCTGGTGCTGCGCCTGGTCTGGGGCCTGTGCTTCGCCACCTTCAACCTCAGCACCCAGACCCTCGCCACCGCCGAAGCACAGGGTGCGGCGCGGCGTGCCGGGCGTTCGCGGGCGAGCATTTCCATCGGGCCAATGCTGGCCTTGCCGCTGGGTGCGCTGATGGCCCAGGCCTACGGCCCGCGCAGCGTATTCTTCGTGCTCTGCATCAGTGCCCTGTTCGGGCTGTGGCGGGCGCGTGCCCTGCCCAGCACTGGCCACCCGGTTGCCAGCCGGGGTGGCCGGCGCCTGCGTCTGCCAGACAGCATTGCCACCTGGTCCTTCATCGAAGGGGTGACCCTGGATGGCCTGTTCATCTTCGGCCTTTCGCTTTACGCACAAACCCACCTGGGTGAGTCCGGCGTGCTGGCAGCAGGTGTGCTGATGGCCGTGCGCTACCTGAGCGAAATGCTCTTCAGCCCCTTCGGTGGGCGCCTGGCCGACCGCTTCGGGCCGCTGCGCATGCTGGTAGTGCTGTCACTGGCCACGTCGCTGGCGCTGCTGCTGTTCGGCAGCCACTGGCTGTTCATCGGCGCCTTCTTCGTGCTGGTGCTGCGTGCCCTGCAACTGCCGCTGGTGATGACACTGGTCGCCCTGCGCAACCCGCAACAACGCATCCAGGCACTGGCCGGCAACGCCGTATGGCGCGACATCGGCGCCGGGCTCGGGCCGATGCTTGCGGGGGTTTTGCTGCCGCAGGTACCGGCGATCTGGGCCTATGCCGGGGCGGCACTGGCGGTTGCCGTGGCAGCCTTGAACTGTGCCTGGTCGGCGCGGCATTGAGCGCTGGCGCCATGCATGACATGGGCTCACCTATGGGGTGAGGAGTGATCGTTTGAGTCGATCAAATCGCTGAAATCTAATGGGTGCAAACCAACAAGAAGCTCGCACGGAAGCGATCAGCGATAGAGAAAACCACACGATGACTCCAACGTTCTCATTACTCGTCCTGGGCACCGCGATACTCCTGATCGTCGTCATGATCAGCAAACTCAAAGTACACCCGTTTCTGGCCTTGATGGCCGCAAGCCTGGTGGTCGGTGTCGGCACCGGCATGGCGCCTACGGCAATCGTGGCGGCATTCGAGAAAGGCATGGGCAGCACGCTGGGCTTTCTTGCCGGCATCATCGGCCTGGGCAGTATCCTCGGCAAACTGCTGGAGGAATCCGGAGGCGCCAGGCGCATCGCCACCACGCTGCTGAACAGGCTGGGGGAACGCAATGCCTCGTGGGCAATGATGCTCGTCGGCTTCATCGCCGGCATCCCGGTATTCTTCGAGGTCGGCTTCGTCCTGCTGATTCCGTTGATCTACGTGGTGGCACGGCAAACCCGCATCAGCATGCTGTACCTCGGCGTGCCGCTGGCCACTTCGCTGATGGTGGTGCACTGCATTCTCCCGCCACACCCGGCCGCCACAGCCATCACCGGCATGCTCAATGCGGATATCGGTACTGTCATCCTGTACGGCCTGATCGTTGGCCTTCCGACCGCTATCATCGCGGGCCCGGTGTGGGTTCGCTTCACCTGTAGCCGTGAAGCTGGCGAATCCCAGCAGGCCTTCCTGTCTGCGCGCACGGTGGCTCAAGCAGAAGAGCAGGCAATGCCCGCGTTCGGCATCACACTCACCACCGTACTGCTGCCACTGGTGTTGATGGTCGGCAAAACGTTGGCCGTCACGGTCCTGGACAAGGGCTCTGCGCTGTACGAGTGGGTGGCCTTCCTGGGCAGCCCATTGATTGCCCTGACGCTGTCGGTGGTGTTCGCCTACTGGGCACTGGGCTTGCGCCGCGGCCTGGATATGGCGCACCTGCTGAGCCTGACCCAGCGCTGTTTCCCTCCCCTGGCCGGCATTCTGCTGATCATCGGTGCCGGCGGTGCCTTCAACGACATGCTCGTGGGCAGCGGCATCGGCAAGGCACTGGCCGATGTGCTGAACCAGACGCAGCTCAACCCGATCATCCTCGCCTGGTTGATCGCCGGGATCATGCACTTTGCCGTCGGCTCGGCCACCGTCGCGATGATCAGCGCGGCCGGCATGGTAATGCCCATCCTTGGCCAGCACCCTGAATACAACCGGGAAATCCTGGTGATCGCCATCGGTGCGGGCGCCATCGGCTGGACCCACATCACCGACTCGGCGTTCTGGGTGGTGAAGGAATACCTGGGCCTTTCCCTGAGTGATGCACTGAAGAAGTTCACTGCCGCTACAGTGCTGGCCTCGGTAGTCGCCTTGTGCCTGACCCTGCTCCTTTCGAAGATTGTCTGATCTACTCTGCACATACCGCACTACAGGTGAAATCATGATTCACGGAAAAACCCTGGAAGCCTGGCAACAAAGCCACCCGATCATCGCCGAGCTGGTGGCCCTGAAGCCAACCAGCTGGTTCAACCCTGGCATCGCCAGGGCTGCAGAAGCCCTGCACGACGTGGGCCTGACGGCGGCCGACGTGCAAGCCACCAGCGCCCGGCTGCAGCGGTTCGCGCCCTACCTGGCCACAGTGTTCCCCGAGACGGCAGCGGCCGGCGGGGTCATCGAGTCGCACATTACCCCGCTGCCACAGCTGCGCCAGCTGCTTGTCGACGAAGGATCGTTGCAGAACGCAGGCAGCCTGTGGCTCAAGGCGGACAGCGACTTGCCTATCTCCGGCTCGATCAAGGCCCGGGGCGGCATCCATGAAGTGCTCAAGCACGCCGAGGACCTGGCCCTGGCGGCCGGCTTGATCACCCCAACGGATGACTACACCAAACTGGCGAGCGAGCAGGCCCGCGCATTCTTCAGCCAGTACAAGATCGCCGTGGGCTCGACCGGCAACCTGGGGCTGTCGATTGGCATCATGAGCGCCAAGCTGGGCTTCCAGGTGAGCGTGCACATGTCGTCTGACGCCAGGCAATGGAAGAAGGACAAGCTGCGGGCCAACGGCGTCACGGTGGTCGAACATGCCTCCGACTACAGCGTGGCGGTCGAGCAAGGCCGCCAGCAGGCGGCATCAGACCCCAGCTGTTACTTTGTCGACGACGAAAACTCCCCGCAGCTGTTTCTCGGCTATGCCGTGGCCGCCGAACGGCTGGCGCGGCAATTCGACCAGGCGGGCATCCAGGTAAACGCAGATCATCCATTGTTCGTGTACCTGCCGTGCGGCGTAGGGGGCGGCCCAGGTGGTGTTGCGTTCGGGCTGAAGCTGGTATTCGGCGACGCGGTGCACTGCATCTTTGCCGAGCCCACCCACTCCCCCTGCATGCTGCTGGGTGTCTATACCGGCCTGCACGATGAAACCAGCGTGCAGGACTTCGGCATCGACAACATCACCGCCGCCGACGGCCTGGCGGTCGGGCGCCCATCAGGGTTTGTCGGCAAAGCCATGCAGCGCCTGATCGATGGTTACTACACCGTGACCGACGAAGAGCTGTACCGCTTGATGGTCATCGCTCATGAGCAGGACAGGGTCAAACTGGAACCCTCTGCCCTGGCCGGCGTACCCGGTATGCTGCGGGTGCTGCAAGCAGGCGAGTACCTGGCTCGCCAGGGCTTCACCCCAACCCAGCTGCAGCAGGCTACCCACCTCGTCTGGGGGACGGGTGGCAGCATGGTGCCGGACGATGAATTCAACGCCTATCTGGCGAAAGGGCGTAGCGTGCAGGCGGCGCCGTGAAACTCAATGGCTCGCACCTGGGCAGCTTGCATGTCTTTCTGGTGGCCGCACGGCACTTGAGCTTCTCGCGCGCCGCCGATGAGCTGTGCCTGACGGCCAGTGCCGTGAGCCATCGCATCAATCGCCTGGAAGATGAGCTGGCGCTAAAACTGTTCCACCGCATGCCGCGCAAGGTCAGCCTCACCGAAGACGGCGAGCGCCTGTTCGCGGTCATGCAACGGACCATGGATGAGCTCAGCGAGGCCGTGCAGGAGCGCGCTCATGCCGAGATCGCTGGCCAGCTGACATTGTACGTTCGCCCCTCAGTCGCACAGTGCTGGCTGGTGCCGCGGCTGGCGCAGTTCACCGCCCGCTACCCTGATATCCAGCTGGATATCAGGGTGGGCAACGAGAGCATCGATTACCGCACACGCAAGATCGACCTGGTGCTGTGTTACTCGGATGGCCATCATCCCGGGTTGCAGAGCATCCACTTGATGGACGAGCGGATCGCCCCGGTTTGCTCGCCCCGTTACGCAGAAACCCATGCATTGACCGGTGACCTGCACCCGCTGGATCACTGCACCGCCCTGCATGACGTAGCAGCCTGGGACAACGCTGCATTCGATGCAGAATGGCAGCTCTGGGCCGACACCACAGGTGCGGGTATCAGCCTTCCGCGCCGATTCCTCACATTCGATCGCTCCGACCTGTGCACGCTCGCCGCGCTGAATCACGTAGGCATCGCCATTGGCCGCGAACAGCTGGTCAAGGATCGCATTGCACGAGGTGAGCTGGTTTTGCCGTTCGGTGGTTTCGTCGACACCCCCAACTATGGCTATTACCTGGTCTACCCGCATCATGACCCGATGCCCAAACGCCTGCAGGTGTTGATCGACTGGCTCGTGAAAGAGGCATGCACCGACCTGTAGGAGCGGCCTTGTGTCGCGATCGGGCTGCAAAGCAGCCCCAGGGTTTCGAGACAGATGCATAAATCGCCGGGGCTGCTTTGCCCTTTCGCGGCACAAGGCCGCTCCTACAAAAGGGCCAGTGCGGACCGGAAGACAGCGTCAGGCGCGGATGCACTGGGCAAACACCGGCTCTTGCAGATAGGCCACGTTCAGCCGGGTCCAGGGTGTCACGGCCTTCTGGTTGGTCTGGAATATCGCCCCCGGCGCCAGCATTACCCCCCTGCCCTGCACTTCACGGGTCAGCACAGCTGTATCTTCGATCCCGGGGAAACGCGCCCACAGGTACAGGCTCTGTTCCGGTCGGCAGAACACTTCGGCCCCTAGTTCGTCCAGCACCCGCAACCCACCGGCAGTGGCTTCCCGCACCCGGTCCTGCAGGCGCATCAGGTGCCGCAGGAAGTGCCCTTCGCTGAGGATCACATCCGCCGTGCGCTCGCACAGTTCCGAACAGCTGGTGTGCAGCATCATCTGCAGGTCGGCCAACTCGTCGATGGCCTCCTTGCTGCCCGCAATGTAACCCACCCGCAAGGCCGCCGACACCGATTTGGAAAAACTGCCGATGTACAGCGACCGGCGCAGCTGGTCGAGGGCCGCCACCTTGAGCGCAGAGCTGGGCTTGAAGTCGGCCAGTGCATCGTCTTCGACCAGCAGCAAGTCGTGCCGCTCGGCCAGTTGCAGCAGGCGGTGGGCCTTGGCCGGGGAGATATCCGAGCCGGTAGGGTTGTGGCACACCGACTGGATGAAGAACAAGCGGGGCCGTTCGACACGCAGCATGGCCTCCAGCGCGTCCATGTCCGGGCCATCCGCCAGACGCGGAACGCTCAGCAGCCGCGCGCCGTGGAGTTGCAGCTTGCCGAACAGCGGGTAGTACCCCGGGTTTTCCACCAGCACCGCGTCGCCCGGTGCCACGAAGCGGCGGATGATCAGGTCCAGCGCATGGTTGGCGCCGTGGGTGGTCACGATCTGCCGGGGCGTGACACTGATGGCGTAGCTGGCCAGCTTGCGCACCAGGCTCTGGCGCAGGCCCGGGTTGCCCAGGCGGTTGCCATAGCGGAACAGGTTGCCAGCGCCGCTGCGCATCGCCTGCCGGGTGAATTTGTCGAGGCGCATGTCCTGCAGCCAGGCCACCGGCGCAAAACCTTCACCCAGCGGCGCCAGCCCGGGTTCGCGAACGAACTGCTGACGCATCATCCAGATGGTGTCCATTGCCCGGGTGTAAGGCGGCGTTTCATCCACTTCGGCGGCCTGCACCTGCGCACCCACGAAAAAGCCCTGGCCGTGGCGCGCTTCCACAAGCCCCTTGGAGGCGAGGATCTCGTAGGCGGTTATCACGGTATTTTTCGAATGCCCGTGCAAGCGCATGTATTCGCGCAGCGATGGCAGGCGATCGCCGACCTTCAGCACCCCAGTACGGATCTGCTGCTCAACCGCATCGGCGACCTGCTGGGCAAGGGTGACACGGGGCATCGGCGGGCTCCTGGGCTGTCAGGGGTACAGTCTGGGTACTGTTGGGCAAAACTGTACCTTTAATCAAGGGCACAGTGGCTGCACATTTAGCACCAAGCCGGCGACGCGCTCAAGCCGCCGCCCAACAACAATGACTCCAACGGAGCCTCCATGAGCCTCGACTCCCGCCTGCCTGCTTTCCGCAACCTGTCCCCTGCCGCGCGCCTGGATCATATCGGCCAGCTACTTGGCCTGAGCCACGACGATGTCAGCCTGCTGGCCAACGCCGGCGCCCTGCCGATGGACATCGCCAACGGCATGATCGAAAACGTCATCGGCACCTTCGAGCTGCCCTTTGCCGTGGCGAGCAACTTCCAGGTCAACGGCCGTGATGTGCTGGTGCCGCTGGTGGTGGAAGAACCCTCGATCGTCGCCGCGGCTTCGTACATGGCCAAGCTGGCCCGCGCCAATGGCGGCTTCATCACCTCCAGCAGCGCCCCGCTGATGCGTGCCCAGGTACAGATCGTCGGCGTCCAGGACCCGCTCAATGCACGCCTGAGCCTGCTGCGGCGCAAGGACGAAATCATTGAGCTGGCCAACCGCAAGGACCAGTTGCTCAACAGCCTCGGCGGTGGCTGCCGCGATATCGAAGTGCACACCTTCGCCGATACCCCGCGCGGCCCGATGCTGGTGGCGCACCTGATCGTCGATGTGCGCGATGCCATGGGTGCCAACACCGTCAACACCATGGCCGAGGCCGTGGCGCCGCTGATGGAAGCGATCACCGGGGGCCAGGTACGCCTGCGCATCCTGTCCAACCTCGCCGACCTGCGCCTGGCTCGCGCCCAGGTGCGGATCACCCCGGAGCAGTTGATAACGGCTGAGTTCAGCGGCGAGGCGGTGATCGAAGGCATCCTCGACGCCTACGCCTTCGCGGCGGTCGATCCCTACCGCGCGGCCACCCACAACAAGGGCATCATGAACGGCATCGACCCGCTGATCGTCGCCACTGGCAACGACTGGCGTGCCGTTGAGGCCGGCGCCCACGCGTTTGCCTGCCGCACTGGCCACTATGGTTCGCTGACCACCTGGGAAAAGGACGGTAACGGCCACCTGGTCGGCACCCTGGAAATGCCGATGCCCGTGGGCCTGGTCGGCGGCGCCACCAAGACGCACCCGCTGGCGCAACTGTCGCTGCGCATCCTGCAGGTGAAAACCGCCCAGGATCTGGCGGAGATTGCCGTGGCCGTGGGCCTGGCGCAAAACCTCGGGGCCATGCGCGCCCTTGCCACCGAAGGCATCCAGCGCGGCCATATGGCCCTGCATGCGCGCAATATCGCCGTGGTCGCAGGCGCCCGGGGCGACGAGGTGGACTGGGTTGCCCGGCAACTGGTAGAAAACCACGATGTGCGTGCCGACCGCGCCGTAGCGCTGCTGAAACAGAAGCGCGGCGAATGACCATGGCCCCGGCGCAAGCGGTAAAAGTGTTTGAAGTCGGCCCGCGTGACGGCCTGCAGAACGAGCGCCAGCCGTTGTCGGTGGCCGCCCGCGTAAGTTTGATCGGCGGGCTGGCGGCCACCGGCCTGCGGCATATCGAAGCTGGTGCCTTCGTGTCGCCGCGCTGGGTGCCGCAAATGGCCGGCAGCGAGGAAGTGTTGCGCCAGTTGCCCAACGACGACGGGGTTCGCTACGCAGGCCTGGTGCCCAACCTGCAAGGCTTCCAGGCCGCGCAACGGGCCGGTTGCCGCGAGGTGGCGGTGTTCGCCGCCGCCTCCGAGGCGTTCTCGCGCAACAACATCAACTGTTCCATCGATGAAAGCTTCGAACGCTCCGCCCCGGTGCTGCAAGCAGCCAGACAAGCGTCAATCCGTGTGCGCGGTTATGTATCCTGCGTGCTCGGCTGCCCGTTCAGTGGTGCGGTGGCGCCAGAGGCCGTGGCCAAGGTCGCACGGCGCCTGCACGAACTGGGCTGCTACGAGATCAGTCTGGGCGACACCATCGGCGCCGGCCGGCCAGACGCAACCGCGCAGCTGTTCGAGCACTGCGCGCAGCACGTGCCGGTGGCAGCGCTGGCCGGCCATTTCCACGATACCTGGGGCATGGCCATCGCCAATGTTCATGCCGCGCTAGCGCAAGGTGTACGCACCTTCGACAGTTCGGTCGCAGGCCTTGGCGGCTGCCCCTACTCGCCTGGCGCCAGCGGCAACGTGGCCACGGAAGATTTGTTGTACCTGTTGCACGGCCTGGGCTACAGCACCGGTGTCGACCTGGAGGCCGTGGCACGGGTTGGCGTGCACATCAGCGCCCAGCTGGGCACCGCCAACCGCTCCCGGGCCGGCCTCGCCCTGGCGGCAAGGAGCGCCAGCCAGCACTGATTGCGCCTGTAGCTCCCGAACAAAAACAACAAGCCCGCAAGGGCAGGAGAAAACCAATGACCCTTGAATGCCGCCTGCAGCCCCTCCACCCGGAGGTGGACCATGGCTGACGACAACCTGTATGAAGTCTGGGGCGACACCGTGGACAGCCGCCATCTGCTCGCCGCCATCGCCATCGGCGCCGCCTGCAGCCTGGGCACGTTCTTTCTGGCCGAACACTTGCTGACCGGCTGGGTCGAGTCCAGCCAGATGGCCCGCGCCTACGCCATGTTGCTGGGCATTCTTGGCTCACTGCTGGGCGGCGGGGTCAGCGCATGCCTGTTCAAACCCAAGCGCCATGTGGTCGAGCACGTCGCCGACCCTGCATGGCGCCAGCAGGTGATTGAAGAGCTGCGCAGCGAGTACGGCGGCATCGGCCAGCTCAGCGACCTGCCGCAAGAGGTACGCAACGAGTTGCGTGAACTGGGCCTGGAGCGCCTGTTCGATCAAGCCGAGCCCGCCAACGCAGCCGTCGCCTGCACAAGCACCGCCACCCTGAAGCGAGGTGCCGCCTGATGGACGCCCTGTTCGACCAGGTTCTGATAGCCCTGCTGATGGGCGTGATCGGTGCCGTGGTGTTTGCTGCCATCGGCCTGATCTCCGGCAGCGACGAAACCACCACCCTGGCGCCCCTGACCTTGCTGGTGGTACTGCTGGGCGTGCCCGCTGCCGGGGTGTTCACCTTCTTCCTTGCCGGCGCGGTGGCCAAGCACATGACCCACGCGGTACCCACGGCGTTGCTCGGCATCCCCGGTGACACCATGGCGACGCCACTGATGCGCGAAGCGAACTTCCTGCGCAACCTTGGTGTGCCGCATATTGCCCTGCGCAAGATGATCTCCGGCGCCGTGATCGCCGCCCTGGTGGCAGTCCCGCTGGCGGTGCTGTTTGCCGTGCTGCTGGCGCCCTTCGGCGATGCGATCAAACAGGCGGCGCCCTGGGTGTTCCTCGCTGCCGCCACCACCATTGCCTACTTCTCGGCCGGCCGCTGGGCCTCGGTGCTGGCGCTGCTGCCCTTCGTGCTGGTGATCATTGCCTTGCAGACCCTCACCGGCCAGCACGGCGTCAAACTCAGCGTCAGCTACTTTCTGGGCATCGCCATCGGCCCGCTGATCGCCGCCCTGTTTGCCATGCTCGCCCCGGCAGAGCGGGCGCGGATGAAGCGCAGCGAGCGACGCACCTTTGCCCTGTCGCCAGACGTCAAGGGCTGGGGTGGATGGTTCCCCAACCCGTTGAAGGTACTGGACCGCCGCCAGGCCGGCTGGACCTTGGCCACCGCCACGGTGTCCAGTGCCACCTTCGTGTTCAGCCCGGTGGCAATGACGGTAATCCTCGGTGAGGTGGTGGGCTCGCGCATCAAGCACGCCTATCACCGGCTGACTACGGTCATCAGCGTGCGCAATGGTGTTACCGAGTCCACCTACATTGCCGAGGCGCTGATCCCGCTGATCGCCTTTGGCCTGCCGCTAAGCCCCGTCGCCGCCGGGCCGGCGGCACCGCTGTTCAACGCCCCGCCACGCTTCACCGTGGACAGCGCCAGCGGGCAGGTCAACAACCTGCACAACCTGCTCAGCGCAAGCGAGTTCCTCGCCTACGGCATGCTGGCCGTCGTGATCGCCATCCTGATCGCCTACCCCTTCTCGATGAACTTCGCCCACCGCGCCGCCTCGTTCGTGTCCCGGCGCATCAGCCACGAGGCGGTGATCGCCACCTTCGTCGGCCTGATTCTGGTGATCGGCCTGTGGGAAGGCGGCTTGCTGGGCCTGCTGGTGATCCTCACGGTCGGCCTGCTGGGTGGCTTCCTGTACCGCTTCATCGGCTTCAACATTGGCGTGCAATTCATGGGCTACTACACGGCCGTGCTCAGCGTGCCGGCCATCGTCGCCCTGTTCGGCTGAACTGACCCTCCCCTGCTCTGCCACGCAGCCACTGCGGCTGCGTGGTTTCACTAGCTTGCAAGAAAGGAAAATCAGCGATTGGGGCCGCTTTGCGGCCCATCGCCGGCAAGCCGGGCTCCCACAGGTGCGGCGCAAAACTCAGGCATAGCACGTTACCTGTGGGAGCCCGGCTTGCCGGCGATGGGCTGCGCAGCAGCCGCAAAAGCCCCGCACAATCAATGCTCCTGCAGCAACTGGCTCAATACAGCGCGCAATTTCCCAGGCTTGACCGGTTTGTTCAAAAGCGGCGCCCCCAGTTTCTGCAAGCCCCGCCGGCATTGATCGCTGCGGTCGGCGGTGATGATCACCGCCGGTATGGCAACCGCAAAATGCTCACGCAAATACCTGACCACCTCGCACCCCACCACGCCATGGTCCAGGTGGTAGTCGGCCAGGATCAGTTCCGGGGCCTGCCCCTGCAAGGCCAGCAAGGCCCCTGCCTGGTCGGTCGCAGTCACCACTTCACAGCCCCACTGCCCAAGCAGCGCGCCCATGCTCTCGAGGATGCTCACTTCGTTGTCCAGTACCAACAGGCGGCGGCCCGGTAGCGGGTTGCCGACGCTTGGCAGCGGCACAGCCTGGTGAGCGGGCAGCGGCACCTCTTTACCCAGCGGGACCTCGATACTGAACACCGAGCCACGCCCCGGCCACGAACGTACCTCAATCCGGTAGCCCAGAATCTTGGCAATCCGCTCGACGATGGCCAACCCCAGCCCCACGCCCTTGCGATCCGCTGCGCGGCCGACATCCAGTTGGTTGAATTCAAGGAAGATCGCCTGTAACCGGTCTTCGGCAATACCCCGCCCGGTATCCCACACTTCCAGCCGCAAATGACCAGCCCGGCGCCTCGCCCCCAGCAAGATCCGGCCTTCGTCGGTGTAGCGGCAGGCGTTGCTGAGGAAGTTGCGCAGGATACGTGTCATCAGCCGCAGGTCAGTGCTGATGGCACAGTCCGGGATGCGCGCATGCAGCTTGAGGCCTTCCGCATCGGCCACCGAGCGGAACTCCGAGACCAGTGGTGCGAACAACTCGTCGAGGCGGTACACGGCTACGTCCGGCTTCACCGCTGCCTGGTCGAGGCGGGAAATGTCCAGCAGGTCGGTCAGCAAGTCTTCGGCGCCCTCAAGGGCCTGGTGGGTACGCTCCACCAGCACGTGCTCGGCGTCTGGCAATGGCCGCTCGCGCAAGGTGGAGATCAGCAGGCGGGCGGCGTTCAACGGTTGCAGCAGGTCATGGCTGGCGGCGGCCAGGTATTTGTCCTTGCTGCGGTTGGCAGCCTCTGCGGCGTCCCGGGCCTCCAACAATTCATCGGTACGCGCTGCGACCCGTTGCTCCAGTTCGTCATTCAGCTGTTGCAGCCGTTGCTGGGCCAGCTTGCGTTCTGTGATGTCGGCGACAAAACCCTCCACCAGGCCTTCCTGCCCAGGCTTGAGCAGCAGGTTCATCAGCACATCGATGTGGCTGCCGTCCTTGCGTCGCAAGCGTGTTTCGTAGCCGTGCAGGCTGCGCTCACGGGCCAGAACCGCAGTAATCTCCTGCAACTCCTCGGCACCGCCGTCAAACAGGTTGGCGGCCAGGTCCGTCAGGGAAAACAGCACCGCTTGCGGGTCGTCGTAGCCGAGCATGCGCGCCAGCGCCGGGTTGGCGGCACGCATGCCGTCTTGCAGGCTGGCCTGGAAAATCCCGTGTACCGCATTTTCGAACAGCCATTTGTAGCGATTGCGCTCTGCCTCCAGTTCGTCCAGGCGGGCAGAGAGCTCCGGGTAGTGGCTTTTGCGCGCCGAATGGTCACCCAGCCCCAGCAACCCGGCCAGTGCGCGCTGCTGCTCGTCAGAGGGCCTCGCCATAAACCACCTCGACATCACGCTGGCTCGACGCACGGGGGTTGGTGAGGATGCACGGGTCGCCCATCGCATGGTGCGACAGGAACGGGATATCGGCAGTACGCACCCCGTGCAGGCCCAGGGTTTCATGGAAGCCGATGGCGTGCTTGAGGGCAATCAGGTGCTCCACCAGGCGCCCGCAGATCTGCCGGTGGTTGAGGCCGCGGCAATCAATACCGAACACCTCGGCAATCACTCTGAAACGCTCCGGCGCCGAGCTGTAGTTGAACGCCACCACGTGCTCCACCAGCACGGCGTTGCACAAGCCATGGGGCAAGTCGAGGAAGCCGCCCAGGCTGTGCGACATGGCGTGAACCGCGCCGAGAATCGCGTTGGAGAACGCCAGCCCCGCCTGCATGCTGCCCAGCATGATCTTCTCGCGCAGGGCGATATCGGTGGGGTTGGCGATCATCTCCACCAGGTTGCCATTGATCAGGCGCATGGCTTCCAGCGCGTGGGGGTCGGTCAGCGGGCCGTGGCCGGTGGAAACAAAGGCTTCGATGGCATGCACCAGCGCATCGATACCGGTGCAGGCCGACAGGAACGGGTCCATGCTCAGGGTGGTTTGCGGGTCGATCAGCGACACGTCCGGCACCACCGCCTTGCTGACGATGGAGAACTTCATGCGTTCCTGCTGGTTGGAGATGATCACGAACTGCGAAACGTCCGCCGAGGTGCCGGCCGTGGTCGGGATCAGGATCAGCGGCGGGCTGGGCACGCGGATCATGTCCACGCCTTCGAATTCGAGGATGCTGCGCCCGTGGGCCACGACGATACCGATGGCCTTGCCGCAATCCATCGGGCTGCCGCCGCCGACGGCGACGATCACATCGCAGTGGTTTTGCCGGTAGATCTCGGCGCCGAGCATCACCTCTTCGACCCGCGGGTTGGGCGACACGGCCGTATACAGGCAGTAATCGATACCCTGGGCCTGCAAACTGGCCTCCACGTCCGCCACCCAGCCGGCGGCGATCACGCCCGGGTCGCTGACCACCAGCACCTTGCGGGCACCGAAGGTTTTCGCGTAATTGGCGACGTTATGCCGGCAGCCGGCACCAAAGATGATTTCAGGCGATACGAACTTGCGAAGCGGGCTGAAACTCTGGCTCATTGGCAAGCCTGTTCTTATTGTTCTGGAAGGTAACCGCCAGCGTAAAGCATCCCGCAGCGAAAGCAACCAGACCAATGAGCAGCACTGGCTCAGCCACGGGCAGTCAGAGGAACCGGCCACCGTAGTGATGGCCGGGTGGCACATCAACGATTGGCGAAATACATCGTCACTTCAAAGCCGATGCGCAGGTCGGTAAAGGCGGGTTTATTCCACATGGGCAGTCCTCTTCTTGTGCCGGGGGAGTCCGGTAGATGCATTAATGCACGGGGGGCGCCAGGGCCGAATGCTACTTTGGAAGGAATTTGCGGAATGCGTTGGTAGGGGATGCGGGGGAACCGCTGTGGCTCCCTACGCAAACATCTGAAAACTAGCGCGGTACCTGTGGGAGCGGCCTTGCGTCGCGATGGGCTGTGGTAGCAGCCCCAGGTTTCAGCCACGCTGCAGAGATTGCTGGGGCCGCCCTGCGGCCCTTTCGCGACACAAGGCCGCTCCCACACTGTCGGCATAACCTTGCAATAATGGGAGCTTGCCCGGTTTAGAAGAAACCCAGCGGGTTGATGTCGTAGCTTACCAACAGGTTCTTGGTCTGCTGGTAGTGGTCGAGCATCATCTTGTGGGTCTCACGGCCCACGCCAGACTTCTTGTAGCCGCCAAACGCTGCGTGCGCCGGGTACAGGTGGTAGCAGTTGGTCCACACACGGCCGGCCTTGATGCCGCGGCCCATGCGGTAGGCGCGGTTGATGTCGCGGGTCCACAGGCCGGCGCCCAGGCCAAACTCGGTGTCGTTGGCAATTGCCAGCGCTTCGGCTTCGTCCTTGAAGGTGGTCACGCCCACCACCGGGCCGAAGATTTCTTCCTGGAACACACGCATCGTGTTGTTGCCTTTGAGCAGGGTCGGCTGGATGTAGTAACCGCTGCCCAGGTCGCCCTGCAGCCGCTCGGCACCGCCGCCGGTGAGCAGCTGCGCGCCCTCCTCCTTGGCAATCTGCAGATAGGACAGAATCTTGTCGTATTGCTGCTCCGAAGCCTGGGCGCCAACCATGGTCTCGGTGTCCAGCGGGTTGCCCCGCGTTATCCTGGCGATCTTCTTCATCACCTCGGCCATGAATGGCTCGTAGATCGATTCCTGGATCAGTGCCCGTGACGGGCAGGTGCACACCTCGCCCTGGTTGAAGAACGCCAGCACCAGGCCCTCGGCGGCCTTCTCGATGAACGCGGGTTCGGCCTGCATGATGTCTTCGAAGAAGATGTTCGGCGACTTGCCACCCAGTTCGACGGTGGACGGGATGATGTTCTCGGCCGCGCACTTCATGATGTGCGAACCCACCGGGGTGGAGCCGGTGAAGGCGATCTTGGCGATGCGCTTGCTGGTGGCCAAGGCCTCGCCGGCCTCACGGCCGAAGCCCTGGACGATGTTCAACACGCCCGCCGGCAGCAGGTCGGCGACCAGCTCGGCAAAGATGGTGATCGACAGTGGCGTCTGCTCGGCCGGCTTGAGCACCACACAGTTGCCGGCGGCCAGGGCCGGGGCAAGCTTCCAGGCGGCCATCAGCAGCGGGAAGTTCCACGGGATGATCTGCCCGACCACGCCCAGCGGCTCATGGATGTGATAAGCCACGGTGCCTTCGTTGATTTCGGCCGCGCCGCCCTCCTGGGCACGGATGCAACCGGCAAAATAGCGGAAGTGGTCCGCTGCCAGCGGCACGTCGGCATTGAGCGTTTCGCGCACCGCCTTGCCGTTGTCCCAGCTTTCGGTGACGGCCAGCACTTCCAGGTTCTGTTCGATACGGTCGGCAATCTTCAGCAGCACCAGGGCGCGGTCTTGCACCGAGGTCTTGCCCCAGGCTTCGGCGGCTGCGTGTGCGGCGTCCAGGGCGCGGTCGACGTCCTGGGCAGTGGAACGCGGGAATTCGGCAATCGGCTGGCCATTGACCGGCGAGCTGTTGGTGAAGTACTGGCCAGCCAACGGTTGCACGAACTCGCCATTGATGAAGTTGCCATATCGTGGCTTGAAGGACACGACGGCGCCTGGGGTTCCGGGTTGTGCGTAGATCATGCTGAGCCTCTGCGGGTCGATGCCTGTCCCACGACAGGCGATGGACCGATGGTAAAAAGCCCCGCGTGCCAGGCGAATGCATCGTTGGCAGCGGGGCTCTCGTCATTTGGTAGTAGGGCCGCTTGCCTCAGGCCACTGCTTTACGGCTTGGCGCTTGCCGTTTGCTGCAGCTGCCTGGGTAGCTTGAAGGTCCAGAGCATGCCGCCCTGGTTGAAGTCCTTGACCCGCTTGGCCACTTCGCCACCCCACAGCGGCACCGCGCCGCCCCAGCCGGAGACCACCGACACGTATTGCTCGCCGTCCATTTCCCAGGTCACGGGCGAGCCAAGCACGCCGGAGCCGGTCTGGAATTCCCAGACCTTGTCGCCGGTCTTGGCGTTGAAGGCCTGCAGGAAGCCTTCCGGCGTGCCGGTGAACACCAGGTTGCCCTTGGTGGTCAGCACCCCGCCCCACAGCGGCGCGTAGTTCTTGTGCCGCCACACTTCCTTGCCACTGATCGGGTCGATGGCGCGCAGCACGCCGATGTAGTCTTCGTTGAGCGGCTTGATGGTGAAGCCGGCGCCGAGGAACGCCGCGCCTTTCTTGTAGGCGATGCCTTCGTTCCAGATGTCCATGCCCCACTCGTTGGAGGGCACATAGAACAGCCCGGTGTCCTTGTTGTAGGCCATCGGCATCCAGTTCTTGGCGCCGAGGAACGCCGGGGCGACGAACACCGAACTGCCCTTGGCTTCGCTGCCGGGTGCGCCTGGGCGGCTGGCGTCGTTGTAGATCGGCCGGCCGTCCTTGTCCAGGCCGGTGGCCCAGGTGATCTTGTCGACGAAGGGGAAGCCGCGAATGAACTTGCCGTTGGTGCGGTCCAGTACGTAGAAGAAGCCGTTGCGGTCGGCCGTGGCGGCGGCCTTGACCTCCTTGCCGCCATCCTTGTAGTTGAACGAGATCAGCTCGTTGACGCCGTCGAAGTCCCAGCCGTCATGCGGCGTGCTCTGGAAGTGCCACTTGATGGTGCCGTCGTCCGGGTTCAGCGCCAGGCGCGACGAGGAATACAGGTTGTCACCGGGGCGCAGGTGCGAGTTCCACGGTGCCGGGTTGCCGGTGCCGAACAAGATCAGGTTGGTTTCCGGGTCGTAGTAACCGCCCAGCCACGGCGCAGCGCCGCCGGTCTTCCACAGGTCCCCAGGCCAGGTCTTGCCCGCCTCGCCGCCGGAAATACCGTTTTCGATGGCCTTGCCGTCCTTGTACACGTAGCCCATGTGCCCTTCCACGGTGGGGCGCATCCACAGCAGCTCGCCGTTTTCCGGGTTGTAGGCCTGGATCTTGCCCACCACGCCGAACTCGCCACCGGCGACGCCGGTGATCAGCTTGCCGTTGACGATCATGGGCGCAGCGCTGATGGAATAGCCTTCCTTGTGGTCGGCCACCTTCTTGCTCCAGACCACCTTGCCGGTGTCCTTGTTCAGGGCCACCAGTTTGGCGTCCAGGGTGCCGAAGAACACCAGGTCGCCGTACAGCGCCACGCCGCGGTTGATCACGTCGCAGCAGGGGCGGATGTCATCCGGCAGGCGTGCATCGTATTGCCACAGTTTCTTGCCGGTGCGGGCATCCACGGCGAACACCCGCGAGTAGGAACCGGTCAGGTACATCACCCCGTCCTTGATCAGCGGCTGGGCCTGCTGGCCGCGTTGCTTTTCACCACCGAAGGAGAACGCCCAGACCGGCCGCAGTTCCTTGACGTTGTTGGCATTGAGCAGGTCCAGCGGGCTGTAGCGCTGGCCCTGCACACCCAGGCCATTGGTCACGATCTGCTGCGGGTTCTTCGGGTCCTGGAGGATTTCTTCATTGCTGACAGCGGCGTGGGCTGCACCGGCAAGCAGCATGGCGCTGAACACCAGGCTCACGGCGAACATGGGGCGACGCGGGGATCGGGTCATGACGGCTACCTTTGGTTTTTTTGTTGTGCCCGGGAAAATTTCCCGGTGTGCCGGGAATTCTTGGTTGCCGCCAGTTCGCCAACAATTGCCCGCAGTGCGGAGTTTTCTAGTTCCTTGGTACAGGGCCGGGTCCCCAAGACATGCGCGATTCCTTGGGGATCGCGTCAGGGGTTGGCGTCGACGCGCTGGAGTTGTTGGCGTTCGTAGCGGGGATACAGATGGCTGACACTGCGAATCAGCTCATAACGGGTCAGGCTGATCCCGGCAAAGCGTTCGGGGATGGGGCTGCGGATCATCTCGGCCATGTCGTCGCCACGCGCCGCGCCGTCGCGCATCAGCCCGTCCAGCCAGCCCAGGTAATCACGCATCTGTGCAAACGGCCGGGCATCGCTGGCCACCGGCCCGTGCCCGGGCACAAGCAGCTTCCAGGGCAAGGCTTGCAGGGTGTCCAGGTCCTTTTGCCAAACCTCCAGCCCCGGGCTGTTGGGGGTGGTCAAGGCACGCTCGTAGAACACCAGGTCGCCCGCGAACAGCACGCCGGTCTTCTCGTCCAGAATCGCCAGGTCGGCGCCGGTATGCCCGCCTAGCGCCAGCAACCGCAGGCGGTGCCCGCCCACCTCGTGGACTCCCGGCTGCAGCACCCGGGTCGGAAGCACCACTTCGGTGCCGCGCATCCAGTCGCCGACCAGGCGGTACATGTTCTCGGCCATGGCCTCGCCCTGCTGGCGCAGCAAGTCGCCGGTACCGGCCAAGGCGCCAATAGGCACATCGGCAAAGGCCTGGTTGCCCAGTACATGGTCAGGGTGATGATGGGTCAGCAGCACTTCCAGCACCGGCTTGTCGGTGGTGGCGGCAATCGCCTGGCGCAACGCTTCGCCGTAACGCTTCGACGGGCCGCTGTCGATCACTACTACACCGCTGTCGGTGACGATGAACGCGGTATTGACGATATTGCCGCCATTGGCCTTGCCGAAGTTGTCAGTGCTGCCCTCCAGTAGCCAGGTGCCCTCCGCTATCTGCCGGGGCGCAAGCCGATAGTCCAGGTCTGCCTGGGCCGGCAGCCCCAGGCACAGCAGCAACAGCATCATCCAACGCATGAAGAGCGCCTCTGGTCAGGGGTGAAATCGGGCACCGTGCTCAGGGCACTGCCGCTTCGAACTGGTTGCCGCTATTGTCCTGCAACAGCAGTCGGGTCGGCCCGGCGCCCTGGATATCGAAGCCCAGGCTGGGGTTTTCGCTGACCGCCGGGTACAGCTCGAGGCTGGCCAGGCGCTGGCCGTTCGCGTCTTGCAACTCGGCATGGTTGAGGAAGAACTCGGGAATACCGCTGACCAGCCCGTTGTCCATCGGGTGGGCCACCTGCAGGCGCAAGCGGCTGCTGTCACCGCGCGGGTAGCGCCCGCCCAGCACTTCACCGAGGTGTTCTTCCCAACCGGGTTGGGTGCGCACCACGCTGGGCGCGGTACAGCCGCCGCCGGCGGCATCGATCAGGGTCGAGCCGACGTGCCACAACCCGTCGCGTGTCAGCACAGCGGCGCGCAGCGGGGTGGCCTGTTCGATGCGGATGCGGATCGACAACCAGGGCAACACGCGCTCGCCGGGCTGAAAGTCGACAATGCGCGGCAATGGGTTGAGCTCGGCCCAGGCGATTATCCGCACCACCTCGCCAGCGAATGCCCGGGCGTCGATCTCCAGCGGCACCTGCCGTGCGTCCTCGGCAAAGGGCGGCGCCAGCAGCTTGACCCGGTCATCGAAGACGAACGCGGCCTGGCCCAGCAGCTGCTTGTGGTAGAAGTCCCACATCACAGAGGGCACCGGGTCCGTCTGGGGGGCTGGGGTGGCAGCCTGGGCTGACCAGGGTATCCAGCAGGCCAGCAGGAAAGTCGCTTTCAAGTTCATGATCCGCTCCCATGGATCAACACAGGATCTTCAGGGGTACCAAGGCCACTGTGGGAGCGGGTTCACCCGCGAAGAATCCGACGCGGTGCATGGCACCGGCTTCGCCGGTGTTCGCGGGTGAACCCGCTCCCACAGGGAGTTGTGTTGCCTGCGCGAATCCGCGGGCCTGGGCAATTTGTTACTGATACATCTGCGGAACCTCGTAACGCAGGCCGTAAGCGGCATACATCGTCTTGAGCCGGCCATCGCGGATCATCGCCTCAAGGGCTTCTTCCACGGCATAGGCCAGTTGCCGGTTGCTTTCGTGCACGGCCATGCCGATTTCCCAGGCCTGCTTGCCAAGATTCGGGTAGGCGTTTTCCGCTAAGGCCAGTTGCGGGTCGGCGGCCTGGTGCAGCTGCCAATCGACTTCCCCGCGCATCGCCATCACTGCGTCCACTTGGCCAGCCTGCATGGCGCTGAACGCCTGCTGTACGCCGGGGTAATGATGGGTTTTGGCACTGAGCATGCCGTTGAACACCGATGTCAGGTAGAACGACGGCACGCTGTCCACCTCGACCCCGATCGGGTGCTGCTGGAACACCGCCACACTGGCCACCGACGCCAGGCGACGACGGTCGTAGGCCACCTGCCAGCGCTCTTGCTGATAAGGGCCGAACATCACCACTTGGGCGTTTTCCAGCTCACCGAGTTCGTTACGCTTTTGTGCGTAGGCTTGGTCGTAGGGCACCCGCATCATCAGGTCGGCCAGCTGCTGGTGGCGCAGCGGGCTGCCGCGCCAGATATAGTCGCGCAGGTCGTCGTCAAGCTTTTCCCCGGGCGGTGCCCAGACCAGCTGCAAGCGCACCCCCAAAGCGGTGGCCAACGCCTGCGCCAGCTCCACATCGACACCTCGGGCCTTGCCGTGGTCCTCGAAACTGTAGGGCGCGAAATCCTTGTACACCGCCACTTTCAGCTCGCCGGCGGCGATGATCGCGTCGTAGTTGCGCACCTGCGCCTGGGCCGTCGTGCACCACAGCAGCAGGCTACAAAGCCACACGGCAAACAGACGCATGGCCGTCACTCCTCGACGTGCACGCTGTCCAGGTAGGTGCGCACCGCCCACAGGGCTTCCTGGCTGAGGTAGTCGGCCATCTTCGGCATGTACACACGGCCATCGCGGACTGCGCCATGGCGTACCCGCTCGACAAACCATTCATCCCCGGCGTCACCGGCATCGAGCATGCGCAGGTCGGGGGCGATACCGCCGGACTTGGCCTCCAGGCCATGGCAGGCAGCGCAGTTCTGGTTGTAGGCCGAGGCGCCGATTTCCACGGCCTTGTCGTGCTCGGGCGAGCTGCGGTAAGGGTTTACTGCCGCCCAGCCGTCGCCGTCCAGGCTTACACCGGCATCCTTGATCGGGGTCAGGCCCTTGGTCTCCACCGCCTGGGGCACCACGTTGCCATGGGCAAAGGCCGTACTGGTCAGCACCGCCGCAGCCAGCAGCCCTGCAGCAAGCAACACATTGCGTTTTGTTGTCATTGTTATGCCCTCACCATTGCACGCAAAGCCTCAACCACAGAGGCCGTGCCGCCATCTTAGAAACAGCTTGCGAATGGTCGAATGCTGCTTTGGTGGCCGGGCCCTAGTCCCTTGGTAGTAGGGCTTGTGGCGAAGGGCCAATTGAGGTGCCGTTCGGGAACTATTCCCGGCAAGGGCGGGACGTTTTCCGTATCCCGCGACAGCGCCCCCGCTCCACCCTGTGCAGGCCAAAACCTCCACTGGGAACTGCAACCATGACAATAAGATCGCTACCCGCCCTTTCCCCCATGGCCCTGAGCGTGCGCGTCCTGCTACTGGCCGGTGGCCTGGCCCTGGGCAATGTGGCAACAGCGGCCACTGCACCTGCTGCACCTGCCGGCAAGAGCGTCACCTGGGAAGACATCGCCAACGACCACCTGACCACCAAGGACGTGCTGCAGTACGGCATGGGCACCAATGCCCAGCGCTGGAGCCCGCTGGCCCAGGTCAATGACCAGAACGTGTTCAAGCTGACTCCGGCCTGGTCGTACTCCTTCGGCGACGAGAAGCAGCGCGGCCAGGAATCCCAGGCCATCGTCAGCGACGGCGTGGTCTACGTCACCGGCTCGTACTCGCGGGTGTTTGCCCTCGATGCCAAGACCGGCAAGCGCCTGTGGACCTACAACCACCGCCTGCCCGACAACATTCGCCCGTGCTGCGACGTGGTCAACCGCGGGGCGGCCATCTTCGGCGACAAGATCTACTTCGGCACCCTCGACGCGCGGCTCATCGCCCTCGACAAGCACACCGGCAAGGTGGTGTGGAACAAGAAGTTCGGCGACCACAGCGCCGGCTACACCATGACAGGCGCCCCGGTACTGATCAAAGACAAGACCAGCGGCAAGGTGCTGCTGATCCATGGCAGCTCGGGCGATGAATTCGGCGTGGTCGGCCAGCTGTACGCCCGCGACCCGGACACTGGCGAGGAGGTGTGGATGCGGCCCTTCGTCGAAGGCCACATGGGCCGCCTGAACGGCAAGGACAGCACCCCGACCGGCGACGTCAAGGCGCCATCCTGGCCAGACGACCCAACCACCGAAACCGGCAAGGTCGAAGCCTGGAGCCACGGCGGCGGCGCCCCTTGGCAAAGCGCTAGCTTCGACCCCGAAACCAACACCATCATTGTCGGCGCTGGCAACCCTGGCCCCTGGAATACCTGGGCGCGCACATCGAAGGACGGCAACCCGCATGACTTCGACAGCCTGTACACCTCCGGCCAGGTCGGCGTCGACCCGAGTACCGGCGAGGTCAAGTGGTTCTACCAGCACACCCCCAACGATGCCTGGGACTTCTCCGGCAACAACGAGCTGGTACTGTTCGACTACAAGGACAAGGACGGCAAGGTGGTCAAGGCCACCGGGCACGCCGACCGCAACGGCTTCTTCTACGTGGTGGACCGCAACAACGGCAAGCTGCAGAACGCCTTCCCCTTCGTCGACAACATCACCTGGGCCAGCCATATCGACCTGAAGACCGGGCGCCCGGTAGAAAACCCAGGCCAACGCCCGGCCAAGCCGTTGCCGGGTGAAACCAAGGGCAAACCGGTGGAAGTCTCGCCGCCGTTCCTGGGTGGCAAGAACTGGAACCCGATGGCCTACAGCCAGGACACCGGCCTGTTCTACATCCCGGGCAACCAGTGGAAAGAGGAATACTGGACCGAGGAGGTGAACTACAAGAAGGGTTCGGCGTACCTGGGCATGGGCTTCCGTATCAAGCGCATGTACGACGACCATGTCGGCACCTTGCGCGCCATGGACCCGACCACCGGCAAGCTGGTGTGGGAACACAAGGAGCACCTGCCGCTGTGGGCGGGTGTACTGGCAACCAAGGGCAACCTGGTGTTCACCGGCACCGGCGACGGTTTCTTCAAGGCGTTCGACGCCAAGACGGGCAAGGAGCTTTGGAAGTTCCAGACGGGCAGCGGCATCGTCTCGCCGCCTATCACCTGGGAGCAGGACGGCGAGCAGTACATCGGCGTGACCGTGGGCTACGGCGGCGCCGTGCCGCTGTGGGGCGGCGACATGGCCGAGCTGACCAAGCCAGTGGCTCAGGGCGGCTCGTTCTGGGTGTTCAAGATCCCGAGCTGGGACAACAAGACTGCGCAGCGTTGACTGCCTGAGGTCAAGCGTTACTGGGGCTGCTTTGCAGCCCATCGCCGGCAAGCCAGCTCCCACACTACGGTGCAGATCTCAAAGGCTGTGCAGTCCCTGTAGGAGCTGGCTTGCCGGCGATGGGCCGCAACGCGCCCCCCCAACTGCCCTGTTCCAACTGAGAGCCTTTCGCCATGAACTACCTGCCATTTGCCTTGCTGTTGGTACTGTCCCCTGCCTTGGCCGTGAGTGCCGACGACGATGGCAACGATGCCCCCTTGACCATCAATGGCTGCGTCATTGCCGAAGCCAGCCAGTGCCCGGGGGCCAACCTGCGCGGTGCCAACCTGGCCAACCAGGACCTGCGCAAGATGAACCTGGCCGGCGCCGACCTGCGTGATGCCGACCTGCGCCATGCCCGGCTGGACTTGGCCAACCTGGAAAAAGCCCGGCTGCAGGGCGCCAACCTGACCCGCGCCAGCCTGCAACAGAGCAACCTGCGTGTGGCTGACCTGAGCAACAGCAAGCTGGTGGCCATTCAGGGCTGGGGCTTGTTCGCCCAAGGGGCACAGTTTGAAAAGGCCGACCTCAGTGCAGCCTACTTGCAGTTCGCCAGGCTGTCCGGGGCGAAGCTGCAGCAGGCCAACCTGCAGGCGGCGGATCTGGAGATGGCCTGGCTGAGCAAGGCTGATCTGCAAGGGGCCAACCTGAGCGATGCCAACCTGCAAGAGGCCAAGTTTGGCCAGAGCAACCTTGCGCGTGCCGATTTGCGCGGGGCGCGGCAGCATTACGGGAATTTCCAGGAGGCCAACATGGAGGGGTGCAAGGGGTGCCCGGATACATGGGAAAAATGAGTTTAGTTAACAGGGGCCGCTTTGCGGCCCATCGCGACACAAGGCCGCTCCCACAATGACCGCGTACACACAGCAGTTTGTATGTACGCGGTCATTGTGGGAGCGGCCTTGTGTCGCGATGGGCTGCGAAGCAGCCCCAGCAACCGCAGCTGACACACCTCACCCCGCCACCCGCACCACCCCCAGGTTGATGCCCAGGTGCACCAGCTCGGCATGCGAGCTGACCTGCAACTTGCTCTTGAGCAAGGTCAAATGATTGGACACAGTCTTGGCGCTGATGCACAGCTGCTCGGCAATCACCCGCATCGGCGTACCCTTGGCCAGCATCGTGAAAATCTCCAATTCACGCTGGGTCATGCGCTGCAAGCGCGGGTCACTGGTGCCTTGCTGTGACGTGCACGCCAACTGGGTAGCCAAGGGTTGTTCGATGTAGGCGTGCCCGGCCAACACCCGTTGCACCGCCTCGATCAACACCTCGGGCGCCGAGTTCTTGGTCAGGTAGCCCGAGGCCCCCGCCTCCAGCGCCTGTCGCACCAGCGGCAGCTCGTCGTGCATGCTGAAAAACAGCACCCGCAGCTGCGGCAAGCGCTGGCGCAGGCGGCGGGTGGTTTCCAGGCCGCTGATACCCGGCAGGCCAAAGTCCATGATTACCAGGTTCGGCACTTGCTCCTGCACCCGGGCCAAGGCCTCTTCACCACTGGCGGCCTCACGCACCTGCATCGCCGGCAACACCGTGCGCAGCAGGCTGGCATAGCCCTGGCGGACCACAGCATGGTCATCGACCAATACGATATTCATCACACCTCCTTGGGAATGTTCAGGGCCAGCGCCCAGCCGCCACCCGGGCGGCTCAAGATGTGTAGCTCCCCCCCAAGGCTGCGGGCACGCTCGGCCATCGAGTGCAGGCCTACCCCTGGGCGCTGGGGCGGGTGCGCACCGCGGCCATTGTCGCGAATGAACAGGCGCAAACCCTTGGCACTGCGCTGCAGGCGCACGCGCACCTGGCTGGCGCCGGCATGTCGGGCGACGTTGGTCAGCGCCTCTTGCAGCAAGCGGTACAGGTGCGTTCTGCTCGCCCCGGGCAGCGCCGGCAAGTGCTCGCCAACCCGCAGCCGGCATTCGATGCCCTGGCTGGCCTGCCACTGGCTCACCAGCAGGCCGAACGCCTCGGCCAGCGGCATGTAGTGCAGCGCCACCGGATACAGGTTGTGCACCAGGGCGCGAAAACCTTGCTGGAGGCGCTCGCAATTGAGTTCGAGGTCGTGCGCCGTCTGTGTCACCACCGCAGGTTGCTCGGCCACCATACGCAACAGACAGAGCTGGGCACGAATACCTGCCAGGTATTGCCCCAGGTCGTCGTGCAGCGCTTGCGCCAGCTGGGTACGCTCTTGCTCCTGTGCCGCCAGCAGGGCCTGGGTCAGCTGCGCATTGTCGGCCCGGGCCCGCTCCAGCGTCGCGGTCATATGGTTGAAGTAAGCCGCCAACTGGCGCGCCTCCGGCAGGCCCGCCTCGCGCAAGCGCGCAGTCAACTGCCCGCCCGAAACCTGGCGCAAGGCGCACAGCAGCTCATCCAGCAGGCCCATGGCCCGCCGTACCGCCCAGCGAATGGTCAGCAAGCTCAACAGCAAGGCCAGGCCACACAGGCCAAGCAGTTGCTGCAGAGAGTCCCAGACTTCGTCGATCTCATCCTGCGGATCGACAGCAATCAACACCCGGTGCCCGTCATTCAGCTCCAGCAGCCGACTGCTGCTGGGGCGCTCGCCAAACAGCTGGTGACCCAGCCAGGCATCCAGCCCGGACCGCGGCGGTAACCGCGGCGCTTCACCCGGCGCCAGCCAGTGCACCCGCACATGGCGCAGGCTCTGGGTCAGCCGGGGTTGCAGGCTTGCCGGGTCGCGGTCGGCAGTGTCACCGAGGTACGCCACCACCGCTTCGGCAGACTGCAACTCACGCTCTACGTCAGCCACCGCCTGGTGCAACAACACGCCGGCACAGGCCAGCGCCACCAAAGCGAAACAGAACGTGACCCACAGGTTGATCCGCCACAGGGCCGACAGGTTGACAAGGCGCACAGGCGATTCTCCTCGGGGCGTCGGGGCCCATCGTGCTCCCCATCCTAAAGCCGCGGCACCCGCGCCGAATTACTACCTTGGTACCGGCCGAGCGCTACTTTCTGCATATTCCCCCCTCCCGGCGGGCTTCCTATGCTGGCGCCATCTGCCATGGAGTGTGTTATGCGCCAGCCTGCCCACCTTGCCCTGACCTGCCTGCTGGCCCTGGCCGCGACGCTGTCTGCGCCCCTGGCGCCCGCCGCTCAGGGCCAACCCGCAGCACCACTGCAAGTGCGCATCGGCTACCTGGGCTATCGGCCCGACCCCGGCCCGCTGCTGTCCAATGTCATTCCTGAGCCTGCCGACGCCGGGCGGCAAGGTGCCGAGCTGGCGATTGTCGACAGCAACAGCACCGGGCGCTTCCTGAAGCAGCAGTTCCAGCTGAGCGACGCCACGGTCGACAGCCCCGAGGCGCTGCTGCAGGCGGCAAAGGCACAGCACGACCAAGGCCTGCGGCTGTTTGTGGTGAATGCCCCGGCCGCCAGCCTGCGCGCTTTGTCTGCCACCCTGCCCGACAGCCTGCTGTTCAACGCCGGCAGCCCCGACGACAGCCTGCGCAGCAGCCAGTGCCTGGGCAATGTGCTGCACAGCCTGCCGGGGCGCGCCATGCTGGCCGATGCGCTGGTGCAATTTCTGGTGCTGCGCAAGTGGCAGCGGGCGCTGCTGGTGGTTGGTCAGACCGAAGACGACCAGGCCTACGCCGCCGCCCTGCGCCGCTCGGTGAAGCGCTTTGGCGTGCAACTGGTCGCGGAGAAGGCCTGGACCTTCGACAACGACCAGCGCCGCAGCGCGCAGGCCGACATGCCGCTGTTCACCCAAACCGCCGAATACGACGTGGTGCTGGTGGCCGACGAGCGCGGCGACTTTGGCGAGTACCTGCCCTACCAGACCTGGTACCCCCGCCCCGTGGCCGGCACCCAGGGCCTGACCCCCACCGGCTGGCACAAGACCGTGGAAACCTTTGGCGCAGCGCAGCTGCAAAAACGCTTCGAGGCCCAGGCCGGGCGCTGGATGAATGACCGTGACTTTGCCGCCTGGATGGCCGTGCGCAGCATTGCCAGCGCAGCCAGCAAGCTGCGCCAGGCCGAACCCCGCGCGCTACAACAACTGCTGCTCAGCGAACAGTTGCCACTGGATGGTTTCAAGGGCCGCAAGCTCAGCTACCGCCCATGGAATGGTGAACTCCGCCAGCCAATCCCGCTGGTGCAGCCGCGCGGCCTGGTCAGCACTTCGCCGCAGGAGGGCTTCCTGCACCCTTTCAACGAAATGGACAGCCTGGGCTACGACAAGCCCGAAGTGACCTGCAGCTACCCCTGACCCGATAACCACAACAATAAGGAATTCGCCATGCGCCGCCCTCTCTTCCACCGGGCCCTGCTTTACCCCAGCCTGCTGTCGGGCGCCCTGGCGCTGGCCTGCGGGCACGCCATGGCCGCCACTGCCTGGGTCTCCAACGAGAAGGACAACAGCCTCAGCCTGATCGACATGCAAACCCTGGAAGTCACCGAAACCTTGCCGGTGGGCCAGCGCCCGCGCGGCTTGCTGCTGTCACACGACAACAAGCTGCTGTACATCTGCGCCAGCGATTCGGACCGGGTGCAGGTGATGGACGTGGCCACCCGCAAGATCATCAAGGAACTGCCCTCCGGTAAAGACCCCGAGCAGTTCGCCCTGCACCCCAACGACCGCTGGCTGTACGTGTCCAACGAGGACGACGCGCTGGTGACGGTGATCGACACTGTCACCGACAAAGTGCTCGGGCAGATCGACGTGGGTATCGAGCCCGAAGGCATGGCGGTGAGCCCCGACGGCAAGTGGGCCGTCAACACCACTGAAACCACCAACATGCTGCACTGGATCGACACCAGCACCCACACCCTGGCCGACAGCACCCTGGTCGACCAGCGGCCGCGTTTCGTCGAGTTCAACAAGGACGGTTCGCGGCTGTGGGCCTCGGCGGAAATCGGTGGCACGGTGACCATCCTCGACGTGGCCACCCGCCAGGTGCTGAAAACCCTGAACTTCCAGATCAAGGGCGTTCACCCGGACAAGGTCCAGCCGGTGGGTATCAAGCTCAGCGCCGATGGCAAGTACGCCTTCGTCGCCCTGGGCCCGGCCAACCATGTGGCGGTGATTGATGCCAAGACTTACGAGGTACTCGACTACCTGCTGGTCGGGCGGCGGGTCTGGCAACTGGCATTCACCCCGGACCAGCGCCAGTTGCTGGCCACCAACGGGGTCAGCGGCGATGTGTCGGTCATCGACGCGAAGACCCTCAAGGTGCTCAAGTCGGTGAAGGTCGGGCGCTACCCCTGGGGCGTGGTGGTAACACCATGAACGCCCTGGACGTCAGTGATGTGAGCTTCGCCTACGGCCAGCGCGAAGCCCTCAAACAGGTGGGTTTCAGCCTGGCGCCCGGGCGCTTCGCCGCGCTGCTGGGCCCCAATGGCGCCGGCAAGTCGACCTTGATCGCCCTGCTTACCCGCCTTTACGACCTGCAGCACGGCGACATCCGCGTGAGCGGGTGCTCGCTGCGCAACGCTGCACGCCCGGCGTTGCGCCAGTTGGGCGTGGTGTTTCAGCAAAGCACCCTGGACCTGGACCTGAGCGTTGAACAGAACCTGCGCTACCACGCCGCGCTGCATGGCCTGTCGCGGCGCCAGAGCGACCTGCGAGTCGAAGCCGAACTGGCCCGCCAGGGCCTTGGCGAACGCCGCCGCGATCGTGTACGCGAGCTGAACATCGGCCATCGGCGCCGGGTGGAAATTGCCCGTGCGCTGCTGCATGAGCCGCGCCTGCTGCTGCTCGACGAAGCCTGCGTCGGCCTGGACCCTGCCAGCCGACTGGCGCTCAACCAGCACCTGCGCGGGTTGTGCCGCGAGCAGCAGCTCAGTGTGCTGTGGGCCACCCACCTGCTGGACGAAGTGCAGCCCAGCGATGACTTGCTGATTCTGCATCAGGGCCGCCTAGTGGCCAGTGGCACCGCCGATTCGCTGAGCCTGGAGCACGGCGGCGACCTCGACAACGCCTTTGCCCGCCTGACCAACGCCCACTCAGGAGCCAACGCCCGATGAACGCCTACTGGCAATGTTTCAACGGCATCATGCTGCGCGAATGGCTGCGCTTCGTGTTGCAGCGCACGCGCCTGCTCAGTGCCCTGGTGCGCCCGCTGCTGTGGTTGCTGGTGTTCGCCGCCGGGTTTCGCGCGGCGCTGGGCATTGCCATCATCGAGCCCTACGACACCTATATCCCTTACGAGGTGTACATCATTCCGGGCCTGGCCTGCATGATCTTGCTGTTCAACGGCATGCAAGGCTCACTGTCGATGGTCTATGACCGGGAGATGGGCAGCATGCGCGTGCTCTTGACCAGCCCATTGCCCCGGCCTTTCCTGCTGGGCAGCAAGCTGTTGGCGACGTCGTTGATTTCCCTGCTGCAAGTCTATGCCTTCCTCGCCATCGCCTGGTTCTACGGCGTGCAGCCACCGGCTGCGGGCTTGCTGCTGGCGCTGCCGGCAATGCTGCTGGTGGCGTTCATGCTCAGCGCCCTGGGGCTGTTGCTGTCGAACGCCATCCGCCAGCTGGAGAATTTTGCCGGGGTGATGAATTTCGTGATCTTCCCGCTGTTTTTCCTGTCTTCGGCGTTGTACCCGCTGTGGAAGATGCGCGAGGCCAGCCAGTGGTTGTACTGGCTGTGTGCTGTGAACCCGTTTACCCATGCCGTGGAACTGGTGCGGTTTGCCCTTTATGAGCGGCTGAACCTGCTGGCGCTGGCGGTGTGCCTGGGGTTGACCGCCTTGTTTACCCTGCTGGCGATACTCACCTTCAACCCCCAGCATGCGGCGCTGCGCAAGCCCCGCTGATTAGCCAGGCCTGTGAGTGCGCTGTTCTTGTGGGAGCGGCCTTGTGTCGCGATTGGGCCGCAAAGCGGCCCCGGGGATTTATGCCGTGATGTTGAAACCGGCGGCCGCTGTGCGGCCCAATCGCGACACAAGGCCGCTCCCACAGAAACTGTATCTCGCCTGGGCTATCTACATGCCTTTCAGCGCCCGGGCTTCTACTACTTTAGTACTGCCTTTGCTGTCTAATCGTCGCATTCACAATGCACCGCCGCTGGCATGTAATGGGCCTATAACAAAAAGGATAAAACCATGCCACGTGCCCTGCGCCCTTTGTCGGCTGCCCTTTCGCTGAGCTTGTCGCTGAGCGTCGTCCAGGCCGACACCACCCCACTGTTTTCCGCCGAAGGCTACCGCACCACCCTCTATCGCAGCCCGACCCCGCAACAGGTCGAAGGTGGCCAGGTCATCGACACCGCCACGCTGCAACGCCTGCTGGCCCAGACTCCCAGGCCGGTGCTGGTTGACGTCTATCGCCGGCAATGGCTGCAAGGCCGATTCATCGAAGACGAACCGCACAGCAACCTCCCCGGCAGCGTATGGCTGGCCAACACCGGCGACGGCGAACTGAGCCCGGCCTGGCAGGACTACTTCGTGCGCAATCTGCAAAAAGCCACTGCCGGGCACCCGGAGCAACCGCTGGTCTTCTACTGCCGCTCCGATTGCTGGTTAAGCTGGAACGCGGTAAAACGCGCAAAAGCCCTGGGCTATTACAACCTGTACTGGTACCGCGACGGCGTGGACGCCTGGCAGCAGGCCAACCTGCCGCTGCAGCCGGCGCAGCCCGTGCCCTTCCCCTGAAACACTTGCCTGCGAACGCGTGCCCATCCAATAAAAACAAGGTGAAAAGGCCATGTACAAAATTCTGATTGCCGACGATCACCCCCTGTTTCGCGAAGCCATCCACAACGTCATCAGCGATGGTTTTCAAGGCAGCGAGGTCATGGAGACGGCCGACCTGGACAGCGCCCTGGCATTGACCCAGGCGCACGATGACCTCGACCTGATCCTGCTTGACCTGAACATGCCCGGCATGCACGGCCTCAATGGCCTGATCACCCTGCGCAACGAGGCGCCGACCACCCCGGTAGTGATCGTTTCAGCCGAGCAGGAAAAGCAGATCGTGTTGCAGGCCATCACCTACGGTGCCGTGGGCTTCATCACCAAGTCCTCGCCACGCTCACAGATGATCGAAGCGATCGAGCAGATCCTCAATGGCAATGTCTACCTGCCACCGGACATCATCCGCGCGCAGAAAAGCAGCACCAGCCGGCGCCACAACGATACCCCGAGCTTCCCGCCGGAAATGCTCCAGGCGCTGACCCGCAAGCAGCTGCTGGTGCTTGAGCGCATGACCAAGGGCGAATCGAACAAGCAGATCGCCTACACGCTGGATATCGCCGAAACCACAGTCAAGGCGCATGTGTCGGCTATCTTGCGCAAGCTCAATGTGCACAACCGGGTACAGGCGATCCTGAGTGCCGGCGATATCGATTTTGCTGATTACTTGCGCCGCTGACCTGTTCCGGCCTCTTCGCGGGTGAACCCGCTCCCACAGAAGCCCGCGAAGAGGCCAGCGGCTATGTCATGCTGCCGGCCAACAAGTGGCTCATCGCCGTCTTGAGCTTCATCGGCCGCACCGGTTTGTGCATCAGGGTATGGCCCAGCTCGCGAATCTGCTGCTTGAGGTCGTTACTGTAGTTGGCGGTGATCATCAGCGACGGTAGCGGCTGAGCGCGGCGGGCATTGATCCGCGCCACGGCGTCGACACCGTTGCAGTCGTTGTCCAGGTGGTAGTCGGCAATCAGCAGGTCGGCCTCGGCGTGGTAATTGTCCACCTGGCGCGCCAGGTCTTCCTCCGACAGCGCCGTGACCACCTGGCAGCCCCAGCCCTCCAGCAAGGTGCGCATGCCGGCGCAGATCGCCGCATCGTTATCCAGCACCCACACCCGCGCCCCACGCAAGCGTTCGAGCATCGGCTCGCAGATCACCGGGCTTGGCTGTGCCTTGGGCGCGGTGGCGCTCAGCGGCACTTCGACGGCGAACACCGAGCCTTTGCCTAGCCATGAACGCACCCGGATCCGGTGGCCGAGGATGCCGGCGATCTTTTCCACGATCGCCAGGCCCAAACCCAAACCGCGGTCCTGGTCCGGGCGCTGGACATCACCGCGCTTGAACTCCTGGAACATTTCTTCAAGGTGCTCTTCGGCAATGCCGATACCGCTGTCCCACACTTCGATCCGCAGGCCGCCACGCTGGCGCCGACAACCCAACACAACGCGCCCGCGGTGGGTGTAGCGGATGGCATTGCTGAGCAGGTTGCGCAGGATCCGCGCCAGCAGCTGGATGTCACTGCGCACCACCGCGCAGCAGCCCACAAAATGCAGCTCAAGCCCTTCGCTGCGCGCCACTTCGGCGTATTCGGCAGCCAGGTTGTCCATCAGTTCGCTGAGGGCGAACGGGGCGACATCGGCCTTGATCACCCCGGCATCGAGCTTGGATATATCCACCAGGGTGCCTAGCAAGTTCTCTACGTCCTCCAGCGAGTTGCTGACATTTCGAACGAGGTGGGCACTGTCTTGCGGCTCGCGGCGCTCGAGCAGCGCGCTGGTGAACAGCCGCGCCGCGTTCAGCGGTTGCAGCAGGTCGTGGCTGACTGCGGCGAGGAATTTGGTTTTCGACAGGTTGGCCTGTTCGGCCTCGCGCTTGGCCTCGCGCAGGCGCGACTCGGCCTGGCTACGCTCCTCGATCTCACGCAGCAACTGGTCGTTGAGGCTGGTCAGTTCAGCGGTGCGTTCGCGCACCCGTTGCTCCAGGTGTTGATAGGCCTGGTGCAGCGCCTGGGCGGTATTGCGGCGCTCGGTAATGTCGCGGATCAATACGAAGATGCCCACCACGTCGCCATTGGCCAGGCGGTTCGGTACGTAGGAGCGCAGCATGTAGCGCTCCTGGCCATTGATGTTGGTTTCGGCAAATTCGAACGTTACGCTCTCCCCCGCCAACGCCCGGGCCACATAGCCTTCCAGCCGCTGGTAATGCTGCTCGCTGTGAGCTTCTCGCAGGCTCTGGCCCAGCATTACGCCGTGCGGCCAGCAATACCATTCTTCATAAACCTTGTTGGTGAATTCGTAGACCAGATCGGCATTCAGGTAAGCGATCAGCGCCGGGACATTGTCGGTAATCAGGCGAATCTGGTGTTGGTGGGCGGTCTCGGCCCGCTGTCGGGCTTCGCTCAGCAGCCGGTTGACGGCCTTGAGCTCAGCCATGGCCTGGTTCAGGGCATCGGTGCGTTCACGCACCTGCTCGGCCAGCACCACCGAATGCTGGAACGCCGCATAGGGGTCGTTGCCCCGCGTTACCCCGGACTCGATGCGTTCAATCAACGCGCCGTTGATCCGCTGCAACTTGTGGTTTTCGTGCTGCAGCCGGCTGAGCTCTGCTTGCAGTTCAGCGCCCGACAGGAGGCCGGTTGCGGGCAATGGCGACCCCGGTGAAGGTCTGGTTGATATGCATGCCATTGAACTGTTCTCCGTAGGTGTTGAAGCCGATCACCCGCTGCTCGCGCAAGAACGCACCCACCGGCTCCAGGCCGTGATGGGCTTCCAGTTCCAGGCGCCGCAGAAAGCAATCACAACCGATGGTCAGCAGCGGCGGGCCAAGGCGCTGGTGCAAACCGCTGAACAGCTGGTGCAGGTTCGGTAACAGCGGGCCCGGGGCCATGGCGGTGAGCACGATGCCGTTTTCCACTGCGCAGTAGAAACTCAGGCTCAGGTCCGGGTGCACTTGCTGGATCGCCCGCACGTAGTACTGGTCATGAATGCGCACGGCCAGCGGATGGGCGGCGAAAACCCGGTAATCGAGCGCACCCACCGGCACGCCGATGTGCCGGGCGTACTCCTCGGCAGCAGGCTCGGCATTCAGCTCGAAGACCCGCCGCTGGGCGCTGTCGGCGCCGGTTACTACCAGTTTTTCCTGCCGTGGCAGGATGTGGTGGGTGGTGAACACTTCGAAATCGAGCCAGGTGTTCACCAGCACCACCACTGCAGCACCGGTGTGAAACGCGCCACCGAAGTACACATGGGTGCGCGTCAGGTAGTTGTCGTCGCCGGCCGAACCGCCGAAATGCGGGATGTCCCCCAGCGCCGCGCTGAGGGCGGCGAGCACCATTTCCTCCCGGCTGGACAGGCCGTCGAGCAGGGTCAGGGCAAAGCTGTGGCCCTTGATCGGCGCCAGGGTGTTGCTGCGGCAAGTGCCGACCAGGCGCTCGACCATCTGCTGCGCGTCGATCAGGCTGAAGTGCTCCATTTCATCGATCAACTCGGTGGCAATCGAAAAGTGCCGGTGATCGAAGCCCACCGCCGTCACACAGTTGCGGCCGTAGCCCAGTGGAGTGATTTCGCCGGCGCTGGTGCAGCCGACCAGGCGGATGCCGCCAAAGCCCTGCTCCAACGCTTCGCCCAAGGCTTGCAAGTCGTATTCGGCGGAACAGAAGAACAGCACGAAACCCAGGTGCGGGTGCAGCAACTGCCGCGCCAAGTCCTGGGCGGCCAGCCGTGCATCGGGGGCCTGTGACATGGCGCTGACCACACCGTCGTTTTGAGCCTGCTGCATCGTGGTCTCCGGCGCGGGGTGGCTGAGGGGTCAGTGTACGAAGGTGGGTACGGGGGACGAATGCTACTTGGGTAGTGGGTGGGCAGTCCCATGGGCGTAATAGCCCGCATCATTTCGGGCCGCCTTGCGGCCCATCGCCGGCAAGCCAGCTCCCACAGGTACGGTGCAGGTCTCAAGCTTTGCGCGGTCTCTGTGGGAGCTGGCTTGCCGGCGATGGGCTGCGCAGCAGCCCCAGGGATTCACCAGGTCAACACCGCACCCACCGCAAAGGTATCGGTGTCTTCGTTCTGCGCGCTGGTGTCATGCCCGTCGATGGAAAACTGGTTGTACTCGGCCACCAGTTTGAGGTTGTCGTTTACATCATGGAACAGTGCCACACCACGGGTCTCGTAGTCCGCCCCGCTGCCCACCGCCCCATTGCCATCGTCCTTGGTCTTGCCATAGGACAGCGCCACACGGTTCTTGCCGACCTTGTACGAGCCCTGTAGCAGGTAGCCGTCACTGTCGACATTGCGCAAAACCGGTTCGCCCGCGTTGTTGGTGAAGAACGGGTTGATGCCCTTTGCCTGGAACCCTGAGCCGGTCAGCGACAGCCCGCCCATCTTTGCCTGCACGCCATAGCCGACACCTTTGGAGGTAATCGACTCCACCGTCGAATCGGTATTGTCGGAGGTCTGGTAACTGCCGTTGACCCAGCTGTAGATCTGCGCCCCGCCCAGGTCGAACTGGTAGGTGACCTCGCTTTCGGTGCGCGGGTTTTCCTGGTAGGCCTTGCCGGTCGGGCTGCTGTCGTTGGTGTCTACCGGGTCCATGATGCCCACCGCCACACGGAGGCCGTCCATCACCGGCGTGCGGTAAGTGATCTGCGAGGTGGGGAACGGGTACGGGTACCCACTGCCGATGTTGCCGAACGACACCCCGCCGCCGTCCACCAGCCCCAGCGTGTCGCTGACCTGGCCATATCCGGCCAGCAGCTCGTCCAGCAGGATGTTGGAGCGGGCGAACAACCCGAAGTCCTTACCGATCAGCACCTCGCCCCACGCGGGGTTGGCCACGGTGCCGTAGAACTGGCGCACGTCGATGGCGGTGTCGGTGCCATTGGTTTCACTGTCGTTGATGGTTACCCAGAACGAGGCACGCGCGCCGAGCTTCAGGTCATCCACCTGCTTGCCCATGTTGAAGCCCAGGTAGTTGGGCAAGAAGCCCATTTTCACCCGCGACTGGCGGCGGTCGAACTGTTCGCCCTCACGGTCGACCTTGCTGTTGACGTAGAAGGCATTGATGTAACCGTCGGTGGAAAACGTTGTCTGGTCCTTGTCGTACAGCATGATCTCGGCCTCGGCGACGCCGCTCAGGCCCAGGGCAGAAAAGCTGGCGATGGCGGCTGCGAGGAAACGAGGCGGCAGGTGCTTATTGTTGTTGTGCATGGCGCGCTCCAAACGGGGACTGGATGTCGGAGGCGATTATCGGAAGTGGCCAAATGGCCAGATACGCTGCTTTGGGGCAGGCGGGCAGGTGCTTTGGGCTGGCGAATGCGGCGTGAGGACTTGGTCGCGGTACCAGGTCGGGTCAGGAGGCAAGACTTAGGGTGTACGCATGAATAGCAGGCCGGTATCAGTACAACTGTATGAACTGGGGCCGCCTTGCGGCCCATCGCCGGCAAGCCAGCTCCCACAGGTACGGTGCAGGTCTCAAGCTTTGCGCGGTCTCTGTGGGAGCTGGCTTGCCGGCGATGGGCTGCGTAGCAGCCCCATTGATACCGATTGCGCTGACCACTGCCCTCAGGAAGCAAGCGCCTGCGAACGCTGGCGCACCGGCATCTCATAACGGTGCGGTTGCTGCCAGGCCAGCCGTGCCTGCACGTCGACCGCCGCGTCCATCACCTTCTGTGCCCAGTTTTCGTCTTTCGGGCACACCACCACAACGCGAAAGCCGTGGTCGACGCCTTCCAGCCGCACACCTTCGGAATCATCGACATGCAGGTCGATATCGAACGCCGAGGGCAACTTCGAGGGCGAATGCTCAAGGCCGTTCTGGGCCAGGATATGCTGGTGCCGGTCACTGTTGACCACACCATCGACATGGATGCCATAAAGCATCAGCCAGCGCCGGATGTAGGCCGGGGTGCGCCCCGACGAGGTATAGATCCAGATGCTGCAGCCCTGGCGGCGCAGGTCGCGGATCAGCGAGCGCGTGCCACTGCGCAGGGGCTCGCCCAACCAGCGATGGACGAAACCTGGCAACTTGCTGTCTTCGGCGGCAGCGTGCTCGGGCAGGCAGGCGAGCGTGTCGTCGATATCGAACGAAATACGCACCTGGCCACGCTTGAGCCTGCGTTCGATGGCTTGCCGACCGCGTGCGAACATGGGGTAACGTTGCATCAGCGTCGCCCCTCACAGACAGGCACGGGCGTGCCGCTCAGGAAGAACTTGCCGGGCTCAGGCGCCTTCTCTTCAAGGAAAGCGGCGTACTTTTTCTTGATCTTGGGTAGTTCGTACAAAGCCTTTACACCGTGTTTAGCGGAGTTGCGTATGACCGAGGACGGGTTGAAGTAACCCTCGGCGTTGTCCAGCGACAGCACGAAAGGCGGCAACCCGGCACGCATCAGCAGGTAGCTGACGATGAGCGAACCTGTGCGGTTGTTGCCTTCGATGAACAACTGCGGCTTGCTGAGGATTCGTACATAAACACCGGCTGCCCGCTTCCAGATCGAATCGCTGCGGTACGAGCAGTACCAGTTGTACAAGTCCTTGATGCCACCTTCGACGTTGTTGAAAAAATGCGCCTCGGTTGCGGCGAGGTGCGGGGCATATTCCAGGCGACGGGCCGGGTCGCTGCCGCACAGCACGGTGGCATTGATTTCCAGCATCAGGTTCAGCTGTTGCAGGTCGAAGAGGTCGATACCGCGAGCGACATAGTCGTCAATCAGGGCGTAGCCTTCAAGCACGTTCAGCAGCACCTCGTCGGTAAACGGATCCCGCGGTTCGGTGAAATGCCGGCTGAGTTCGGCAAAGCGGCCCTGCACCTCGCGCAGTGCGCGCTCTACCGCTGAAAGATCAAGACGACGCGTTGCTCGCATTGGAAATCCCGGGTAACACTTTAACGGAAGGTAACGCGGCCGGGTGCTGCAACCTCCCTGGCTGCAACACCCGGCCACCTTGGGCGTGCCTGACTCAGCTGAACTTGCCGCTGATGTAGTCGCTGGTCAGTTGCTCGCGTGGGTTCTGGAAAATCTGCGCCGTAGGGCCCATCTCGACCAGGTAACCGGTGCGGCTGCCCTGGGAAATATCGACCGAGAAGAACGCCGTTGTGTCGGCCACACGAATCGCCTGCTGCATGTTGTGGGTCACCAGGGCGATGGTGTAGTCCTTCTTCAGCTCGACCATCAACTCTTCCACGCGGCGGGTGGCAATAGGGTCGAGTGCCGAGCAGGGTTCGTCCAGCAGCAGCACTTCGGGCTCGGTGGCGATGGCGCGGGCAATGCACAGACGCTGCTGCTGGCCGCCGGACAGCGACAGGCCGCTGACCTTGAGCTTGTCCTTCACTTCGTCCCACAGCGCGGCGCCTTGCAAGGCGTGCTTCACGCGGTCACCCAGGTCGCCCTTGTAGCGGTTCAGGCGCAGGCCGAAGGCGACGTTGTCGAAGATGCTCATCGAGAACGGGTTGGGCTGCTGGAACACCATGCCGATGTAGCGGCGCACGACCACCGGGTCAACACCCTTGCCGTAGACATCCTGGCCCAGGAAGTGCACATGGCCTTCAAACCGGAAGCCCTTCACCAGGTCGTTCATGCGGTTGAGGCTACGCAGCACGGTACTCTTGCCGCAGCCCGACGGCCCGATGAAGCCGGTGATCTCGTTCTTCCTGATCGGCACATGGCTGTCACGCACGGCCATGAAGTTGCCGTAGAAAATCTTGTCCAGCTTGCAGTCCATGACGATCGGGGTGGCTTCACTGACCATGGGAGCGGCTCTTTGCGCAGTGGATACGTTCAAGTGGGATGCTCCCTTTCTCAATACTTGGGCTTGCCGAAGACTCGGCTCAGAATGTTGATTACCAGCACGATCATTACCAGCACCAGCGAGGCCGCCCAGGCGAGCTCGAGCTGGTTGTCGAATGGCATGCCGGAGAAGTTGTAAATCAGTACGGCGAGCGAGGCCGTAGGGTTCATGACCGCCAGGCTGCCGTCATGGTAGATCCAGTAGTTGCTGAACAATGCGGTGAACAGCAGCGGCGCGGTTTCGCCAGCGGCGCGGGCCACGGCCAGCATGACGCCGGTGAGGATGGCCGGCAGGCCGGTGGGCAGGACGATCTTCCAGATCACCTGGGCACGGGTGCAGCCCATGCCGTAGGCGGCGTCTTTCATGATCTTGGGCACCATCTTCATCGACTCTTCAGCGGTCAGCACCACGATGGGCAGCATCAGTACTGCCAGGGCCACACCGCCAGCCGGCGCCGAGTAGGTACCGGTGGTCATCACCACCAGGGCGTAGGCAAACACCCCGGCCAGGATCGACGGCAGGCCGGTGAGCATCTTGGCGGCAAAGCGCGCGGCGTTGGCCAGCTTGCTGTCGGGGCCGAGTTCGGCCAGGAACACTGCGGCCAGGATACCGACCGGTACCGCGATGGCGGCGGCAATGCCGACCATGACGAAGGTACCGGCCATGGCGTTACCAAAACCGCCACCCATCTCGAAGCCGGTCGGCGGCAGCTCGGTGAACACTTCCAGACTCAGGCGTGCACCGCCGCGGGTGATCAGCATGTACAGCACGGAAATCAGCGGCACGCTGGCCACCAGCGCCGCCAGCCATGCCAGGGTGGTCAACAGCACGCTGCGCAGGGCACGGCCTTCCAGCTTGCGTTGCAGGCTGGGCAATGCGGCTACAGGGGTCGTCAAGTCAGTCATTGTTTGTTACCACGCTGGGCGTAGAGCATGATCATCGAGCCGAGCACGTTCACCAGCAGAGTGATGAACATCAGGACCAGTGCCGCGTACATCAGCACTTCGACCTCGTTCGGGCCGGCTTCCGGGAAGTTCAGCGCCAGCAGCGCCGCCAGGGTGTTGGCCGGGGCGAACAAGGAAAGGGAAATGGTGTTGGCGTTGCCGACCAGCATGGCCAGCGCCATGGTTTCACCGAGCGCGCGGCCCAGGCCCAGCACCAGCGAACCAAAGATGCCGGTAGCAGCCGATGGCACCATCACCTTGAGGATGGCTTCCCAGTGGGTAGTACCCATGCCGTAGGCAGCCTGCTTGGTTTTCATCGGTACGCTGGTCAGCGCATCCTGGGAAACGGCAGCGATGGTCGGCAGGATCATGATCGCCAGTACCAGCGCAGCAGGCAGCAGGCCAGGCCCGCTCAGGGAGGTGCCGAAAAACGGGATCCAGCCCAGCTCGCTGTTCAACCAGGCGGTCAGCGGGCGAATCGCCGGGATGACCACATAGATGCCCCACAGGCCGTAGACCACGCTGGGGATGGCGGCGAGCAGTTCGACGATGGTGCGAAACACCGCGGCGAGCTTGGCCGGAAGGAAATCCTGGGTGAGGAAAATGGCCATGCTGACGCCGAAGAAACCGGCGATCAACAGGGCGATGAAGGCACTGTAAAGCGTGCCCCAGATCGCCGGCAGAATACCGTACTTGCCTTGGTTGACGTCCCAGACGCTGCCGAACAGCACGTCAAAACCGTGCTTTTCAATGCCGGGCAGTGCCTTGCGGCCCACTTCGTAGACCAGCGCGAAGACCAGCGCCAGTACCAGCACCACACCAATGCGTGCAAGCGCACGGAAGGTGCGATCGACCAGGAAGTCTTTCGCAGACGGTGGCTGGCACGCGGAATCGGGGTTATCCGGTATGGCAAAGGGTGTGTTCATGGGCAAGTTCCGGGACTAGGGACAAACACCCCCGGCATGGCTTCATGCCGATACCGGGAGCGCCTGGGTGTTACTGGATGTTGGCGGACGCTTTACGCACCTGGTCGACAACCGACGCAGGCAGCGGGATGTAACCCATCGAGTCGGCGATGGTCTGGCCTTTGGTCAGGCTGTACTCGACCATTTCACGCATGGCCTTGGCTTTTGCCGGGTTGCCGTTGTCCTTGCGGAAGATCATCCAGGTGTAGGAAGTGATCGGGTAGGACTTGGCACCGTCCGGGTCAGGCAGCCAGGCCACCAGGTTTTCCGGCATGTTTACCGCAGCCAGTGCTTCGGCACCGCTCTCTGCGTTTGGCACGACGTATTGGCCAGCCTTGTTCTGCAGCACGGCGAAGTCGACCTTGGCCAGCTTGGCGAAGCCGTATTCGATGTAGCCGATGGCGCCCGGGGTCTGGCGGACGGTGGCGGTTACGCCATCGTTCTTCGGCGACTTGATGAACTTGTCGGTGGCCGGCCAGTTGACGGTGTTGCCCTCACCCAGCCCTTGCTTGAAGTCAGCGTTGATGGCCGACAGGTGCTTGGTGAAGACCGCAGTGGTACCGCTGGAGTCGGCACGCACGACCACGGTGATCGGGGTAGCTGGCAGTTTCAGCTCAGGGTTGGCCGCGGCGATTTGCGGATCGTTCCACTGGGTGATCTTGCCCAGGAAGATGTTGGAGTACACCTCGCGCGGCAGCTTCAGCCCTTTAGGGTTGCCCGGCAGGTTGTAGGCCAGGACGATTTCACCGGCGGTCATTGGCAGCAACTGCACGCCTTCGCCCACCTTGGCAATGTCTGCTTCGCTCATGGCCGAGTCGCTGGCGGCGAAGTCGACGGTCTTGTTCAGGAAGTCCTGAACGCCCGCCCCGCTGCCCTTGGACTGGTAGTCAACGGTAACGCCAGCAGTGTTCTTGCTGAAGTCCTTGAACCAGGTCAGGTAGATCGGTGCAGGGAAGCTGGCGCCGGAACCTGTCAGGCGAACGTTTTCTGCAGCAAAGGCTGCCGAAGTGGCGCAAAGGGAGACCGCAACGGCGAGTGCAGCAGACTTCATCAGGCGTTTCATCAAAAAGTGCTCCTTGTGATGGCCGGCACACTTTGCATCAGCTGTGTTACAGCTTTGTGACTGTTGAGTGGCAGGCCGCACGGTAGAGCTTTTTGCCTGTGCCATGACGCACAGACAAGCAGAAGCGCAAGGCCGAGCACATAGAGGCGAGTTACGAAGACAGGGGTTTGTCGAAAGAAGAGGCCGAAGCCCGCGCCTGGGCCACCGTCAACGAACAGTGAAGCGCTGCGTGAACAAGGTTGAGGGCGCGATGCCTGGCACCGGCTGCGCCGGTGTTCGCGGGTGAACCCGCTCCCACAGGGTATGGTGTTGCATTCAAGACCGGCGTGGTGCCTGCGCAGTCAGCCGCCTTGTTCACAGAGCTTGAAGCCTGCGCGATCAGTGTGGGAGCGGGTTCACCCGCGAACACCGGCGTAGCCGGTGCCATCAATAAAGATATCCCATCCCTTACCTGGGCTTCACCGAATCAGCCAATACCGACAATACCCGCTTCATCGCCTTCCGGGCTGCGGTTGCGGCACGCGCACTCGAACTCGGCCTGGGCCCGTGTGGAAAAGTTGAGGCTCAAGCGCATCTTTTCTTGTGTGTCGTAAAGGTCATAACCCTCCCCAAGTGCGGCCGGAAAGCCAAGGCGCCGTGGGTAAACCTCTCTGTTTATTGGCACTGCAGGAACCACAACGAAGCGCGTCTGCATGATCATCCCTCTTCGGCAGTGCTTAAGTATTAGTACTGCTATGTGAAAGCATCAAGATGACTCATGCAATATTTTGGTACAGCTACCTGTCTTTGCGGTTATGAGCACGCAAAAACCCAACAGCCCGCGCGCACTCGCCAGGCATTGCTCATGGCCGGCGTCCCCCTGCGACGCCTCTGACCACCAGGTACAGCAGCGGCCCCAGCGAGACGAATACGGCCGTCAGCAGCAGGTACGGCAGCACCGAGATCCCCGTACGCCCTCGCACACGGTTGTCCGTTACCATCCAGACGCAGGCCAGCCCCGCCATCAGGTACAGGTCAATGACCACCTGAGCAGTGTCTGGCCGCGACAGCAGCATCAGCCCAAACGCCAGCAGCGACTGCTCGGCAATCAGCATCGTCCAGCCGGTATACAGCGAAAACAGCACCAGCAACGCCAGCGCGCAGATACGCAAGCCCATCGTCCTTTCCTCGGTAGGGTTTGCCGGCACAGTAGTGATAGGGTTGCCTGCGCTCAATGACCTGTGAGGTCATGGACGCTGCAATCAAGGACGATCAGGATCAAGGCATGAGTCATCATCTGTTCCATCGCAAAAGCCCTGCGCCGGATACTTCGGCAGGCCAGCATCTGCGCCACTTGCGGCAGCAGGCCGGGCTCAGCCAGCTGGCGCTTTCGCTATTGGCTGGCGTGTCGCAGCGCCACCTGAGCTGCCTGGAAACCGGGCGCGCCAAGGCCAGCCCTGGCACCTTGCATGCCCTGCTTTCGGCCCTTGGCGCGCCACTGGAGCACTGCAACGAAGTGTTCATTGCCGCCGGGTACGCGCCCCGCTACGCGGCCTCGCCGCTCGACGCGCCTGAACTGGCATTGGTGCATACCGCCATCGAACACATCCTGCAGGCGAACAATCCTGCACCTGCAATCGTCATCGACAGCAACTGGCAGGTCATCGCTGCCAATGCCAGTACCGGCCTGCTGTTGGCGATGGTGGGTGTTGCGGCGCAGGCGGCGCCGGGCCTTAACCTTCTGGATACGCTGCTGCGCCCTGGTGGCCTGGGCGATCATCTGGCCAATGCGCAGGAAATTCGTGCCGTTGCCTGGCAACGTGCATCCAGGGAGGCAGTGGGCAACCCGACGCTGGCAGAGCGCTTGCGCAATCTTCCAACCCCGGCCAACCCAGAGCAGGCGGCAGGTATCGCGCCCGTGTTGCTGACCCGCGTGAGCACCCCCTATGGCGAGCTCAGGTTCCTGTCGACCTTCACCACCTTCGGCATGCCGCTGGATATCACCGTGGAATCACTGCGGATCGAGCACCTGATCCCCGCCGACCCACAAACCCGGCAGAGGATGCAGGCGGCGTTTAATCAATGGTTGGCGGTTACAGCGTGAACGACAGCGCCTGGCCAAGGAACCTGGCGCTAACCTGATGGCCTGTTTGATTCAGGTCGAACGGCTGGCACATGGCCCCCGTGGTCACCACATCACCTGCCTTCAATGTCTGGCCGCGTTCGGCAGCATGGGCATAAAGGTGGGCCAGCGACACCAACGGATCGGTCGCCGCATCGCCAGACAAGCCACGTGCGCGTAATTCGCCATCTACGTACACCTCGGTGGTCTCGGCCAGGTCTGCAAGCAAGGGTACGTTGATGCCTGCCCCGAGGCTGCTGCCCACGACCAACGCTTCAAAGCCCACGTTGTCCGCCACGAAGCTTGACCAGCCGACGCTCTTGCGGTCGACGAAGCGTGAGCGCACCACCTCGAAGGTGACGCAGGTTGCGCGGATATCCTCGCTGGCGGGCACCCGCCCCGCTTGCGGGGGGATATCGCGGTCAAGCACGAAGGCAATTTCGCATTCGATGGTCACAGGTGTCACGGCCGGCAGCTCGATGCGTACACCATCAGCGTGGCAGCGCTTTGCTTCCAGTTGGCCGATCAGCGGCCGGGACAAATTGGCCGCACGCATGCCGGCGGGGCTGCCAACACCCAGCTTCCACCCGGCACGCTGGCCAGCGGCGGCGGCGAAGAACTGATCCTGGCTGTCGTAGCCTTGTTTCAAGGTTTCGGGCCTGAGGCTGGCAGGCAGTTCCGTCAGCAGCTCACCGCTGCGCCAGTGTTGCAGCAACAAGGCCGCGGTGCGTTGGGGTACGAAGAGCGAACTGTTCATCAAGACCTCATGGAAATGGGCGATGCCGGGCAACAGATGCTAGGGCCTGAAATTGATAAGGATAAATATATTGTCATGATGCCTGGCATCACAAACCGTTATGAAACGACTTCTGGAAGCTGATGCGATCCTTGTGGGAGCGGCCTTGTGTCGCGATTGGGCCGCAACGCGGCCCCACCGGTCTCGACGGTCCTGCAAGGATCCTGGGGCCGCGCTGCGGCCCAATCGCGACACAAGGCCGCTCCCACAGGGATTGCACAGGCCTGACGATCAATGGTCAGCGGAAACCGGCTGCTTCAGCAGCAGTACATAAGCCATCGCCGCCACCGCCGCCACCGCAGCACTGATCAGGAACGCCGAGGCAAACGACCCAGTCTGCTGGATGCTGAACCCGGTCACGATCGGTGCCACCGAGCCTGCCAGGTAGCCACCGAAGTTCTGGATCGAGCCAAACGAGGCCACGCGCTGGCTATCGACCACGGTGTTGGCAATCATCCAGGCGGTCGAGCTGGCCATGTTTACGCTGAACAGTGCGCAGCACAGCAGCGCAACGCTGAGCATCAAGCCGCTGCCGAACGACAGCGGAACGGTGAATGCCGCCGCCGCGAACAAAGCAGTCACCACTACTCGCTTGCGGCTACCCAACACACTGGCGCCGTTCTTCACCAGGCGGTCGCAGATGCGGCCCGCGACAATGGTGCCCAACGCGCCGAATACATAGGCCAGCGAAACCACCCAGGCCGTCTGGTACAGGCTCAAGCCATGTTCGCGCTCGAAGTAGCCCGGCAGCCAGGTCAGGTGCAGCCACAACATGTAGATCACCCCCATGAAGCCCAGTACGGCGCCCCAGGTGCTCTTGTGGCGAAACAGCTCGGCCCAGGCCGCCAGTTGTGCCCGCAGGCTCGGCCTGGCGCTTGCCACCGGCTGTTTATGGGCCTGTGTCGCCAGCAGCCGCTCACGTTCCTCGGCAGGCAGCTCGGCCAGGTAACGCGCCTTGCTTTTGTAGAAAGCAAACCAGCAGGCGGCGACCAGAATGCCGAATACCCCAGTGACAATGAACATGCCGCGCCAGCCCCAGGTGATCATCAGCAGGGTCAGCAACGGTGGCGCCAGGCACGGCCCGATGCAGGTCGACGACAAGACGATGCCCGTCGGCGTACCGCGCTTTTCGGCCTCGAACCACTCCGCCAGCGCTTTCGCTGCCGACGGGAACATCGGTGCCTCGCCAATCCCCAGCACCACCCGCAACCCGATGAAGGCGGAAAAACTGTTGATCAGGCCCGACGCCGTCTGCGCCACCGACCAACCCAGCAGTGCCGCCCCCAGGGAGATCTTGCTGCCCAGGCGGTCGATGATCATGCCCAGCGGCAGCTGCGAGAAGGCATACGCCAGGGAAAACGCCGACAGCAAAATGCCCATCTGCGACGGCGTGATGCCCATATCGCGCTGGATAGAGGTATTGGCGATCGACAGCGCACTGCGGTCGACATAGTTGATGATGCCGATCACCAGCAACAGGCTGACGGTGATGACCTGGTACTTTTTGAACGGGTTCGAGCTCACGACCGCTTCCGGCGAGTGGCCGAGCTCGGCTTGCGCATACTTGGTATTCATGGGCGTTCACTTTTGTTGTTATTGATTGAACAGCGGACTGGCGCCTTACATCGACGCCTCAAGCAACCACTGGTAGTCCTCGGCAGACGCCTCACGCGGGTTGGTCCGATGGCTGTGATCGGCCAACGCGCCCTGGATTATGCGTGGGAACTGCTCCTCGCTGACACCCAGTTCGCGCAGGCCGGTCGGCAGGCCCAACGCGCGGGTCATGTCGCGAATGGCCTGTTCGATCTGGCTTTCGTCTGTCAGCCCCATCGCCTGGGCGATACGCGCCATCTTGTGCTCGTTCAGCACGGTGTCGGCCTTGCGGTTGAAGGTGATGACAGCAGGCAGGAAAATCGCGTTGAGGGTGCCATGGTGCAAGCGCGGGTTGATCCCGCCCAAGGCATGGCTCAGGCTGTGCACACAGCCCAGGCCCTTCTGGAAGGCCAGCGCACCTTGCAGCGAAGCGCTCATCATGTTGATACGTCCATCGAGGTTCTGCGGGTCTCGGGTCGCGCTTTCGATAAAACGCCAGGCGCGCCACAGGCCGTCCAGGGCGATGCCGTCGGCAGGTGGGTTGAATGCAGGTGCCATGAACGTTTCCAGGCAGTGGGCAATCGCATCCATGCCGGTGGCCGCGGTTAGTTGCGCCGGCAGGCCAAGGGTCAGCGCCGGGTCGCAAATGGCCGCCTTGGGCACCACATGGGGCGAGATCACGCCCACCTTGCGCCCGTCATCGAGAATCAGAATGGCGCCCCGCCCTACCTCGCTGCCGGTCCCGGCCGTGGTGGGTACGGCAATCACCGGCGCGGTTGCCGGCGTGATTCGCGCCAGGCCACCCTCGATCACCGCAAAGCTTTTCAATGGCCCATCGTGCCTGGCACACACGGCCACACCTTTGGCCAGGTCGATCGCCGAGCCGCCGCCAATGGCGATGATGCCGTCACAGCCGCACTCCTTGAACATGGCCACGGCTTCACGTACCGCGTTCTCGTTGGGGTTGGGTGGCGTACCGTCGTAGATCGGCAGTTGGGCAGCGTTGTCGGCGAAGGTGTTCAACGCCGTATCGACAATACCGGCAGCGCGCACGCCACGGTCGGTCACGATCAAAGGCCTGGTTATACCAATGCGCTCGCACTCGGCAGGCAAGAGGGCAATGGCGCCGATATCGAACTGGATCTGGGTGATGTAGTTGATCAGGGACATAAGGCTCAGCAGGCTCCTGGCATTGTTGTTCTGGGCGGTTCAGCCGCACTGGATGCGACACCGTGCAGCGCCAGTATAGGAATGCGCGCCTGGCCATGGTATTGAGAACAATCCATAGCGGTATAACCAGGACGCATACCCGATGACCCCATCACTTAACTCGATCATGTCCAGGCTGCACGCCCGCCACCTGCGCCTGCTCATCGAGCTGGACGAGCACCGCTCGCTGCTGGGTGCAGCAGGCAGCGTCGGGCTTACCCAGCCCGGCGCCAGCAAGGCGCTGCAGGAAATCGAAACCACCTTCGGCACGGTGCTGTTCAACCGCACCAACCGCGGGCTGGAGCCCACTGCCGCCGGGCACTGCGCCATCCGCTACGCGCGCGTGGTGCAAACCGATATTTCCAACCTGCGCCATGACCTGGATGCCATCCTGCGCGGGGTGGGTGGCCGGCTGGCGGTGGGCGCCATCATGGGGGCCGTGCCATTGCTGATGCGGGCCGTGGCGCAGCTGGCCAGTATCCAGCCGCAGATGTCGTTCGAGATCATCGAAGACACCAGCCAGTCGCTGCTGGCACAGATCGAAAGCGGCCGGCTGGACATTGCCCTGTGCCGCACCAGCGTCAGCACTACGCCGCAACTGTTTGCCAGCACCTTTGTCCAGGATGAGACGCTGGCGGTCATCGCCAATGTCGACCACCCGCTCAAACACGCCCAAACCGTCAGCCTTGCCGAACTGGCCGAAAGCCGCTGGATCGTATACCGGGCCAACATGCCGATGCGCGTGCAACTGGAGCGCGAGTTCCACGATGCCGGGCTGCGGTTCCCGCTGCACCTGGTTGAAACCACCTCGATCCTGGCGACCTTGTCGCTGCTGCAGGACCGCCCCGACTTCGTGGCGTTGGTGTCGATTGACGTGGCCCGGCAATGCGCGATGAACCAGCAAGTGCGCATGCTGCCCCTGGCCATGGGCTCGGTCAGCGACCCCTACGAGCTGGTCACCCGCAAAGGCAGCCAGACGACGCCGGCCATGGACACACTCACCCAACTGCTGTTGCAAGGCGGACAGCACAACAACAGTTAGTTGTGTTTTCAGGCAGGAACAGCCCATCGCAGGCATCTAAAAGCCTGATTTTACTGGACTAAAACATTGGCACAGCAGCTGCAATGCAAGGTCATCCGACTGCATTCGAGCTGCTCATGCCTGACTTGACCGTATCTGCCACTTACGAAATCCGCCAACCGGCGGCGCACATCATTCGCGACGACGCCGAAGCGTTGGCCGTCGCTCATCAAGTTGCCAAACTGCTGCGCGAGGGCGCCGCCGAACGCGACCGCAACCGCGAAGTACCCGCCGACATCGTCGACGCGTTTTCCAACAGCGGGCTGTGGGGCATCACCGTGCCACGGGCCTATGGTGGCGCCGAGGTGTCGTTCGCCACACTCGCCCGGGTGATCGCCATCGTCTCCGCTGCCGACCCTTCGCTTGGGCAAATTCCGCAAAACCACTACTGCTTGCTAGAAGACATCCGCCTGCAAGGCAGCCCGCAACAGCAACGCTACTTCTACGACCTGGTACTGCAGGGCCATCGCTTCGCCAATGCCCTGTCGGAAACCGGCGGCAAGACCGTGCAGGACATACGCACGCGCCTGGTCGCCGAAGGTGACGGCTATCGCATCGACGGGCGCAAGGGCTACTGCACCGGCTCGTTGTACGCCCATTGGCTGGGCGTGCTGGCGCTGGACGAGCAGGACCGTGCGCAGTTGGCATTCGTCCAGCGCGGCAGCGCCGGGCTGGTGATTGTCGACGACTGGAGCAGCATGGGCCAGCGCACCACCTCCAGCGGCACGGTGCTGCTCGACGGCCTGCGGGTGCCGGCGTTCAACCTGTTCCCCAGCTACCGCTCCTACGAAAGCCCGACCCTCGCCGGGCCTTTCGCCCAGTTGACCACCGCAGCCATCGACGCCGGCATCGGCCGCGCAGCGCTGGACGACACCATTGCCTTCGTGCGCGAACATGCCCGGCCGTGGATCGATGCCCAGGTCGACAAGGCCAGCGAAGACCCGCTGACCATTATCCAGGTCGGTTCGCTGGAAATTCGCCAGGAGGCCGCCGAGGCACTGCTCGAACGTGCAGGCCAGGCCCTGGATGCGGCAAGGCCCGCACCGAACGAAGACAACGTGGCCCTGGCTTCGATTGCGGTGGCCAAGGCCAAGGTACTCACCACCGAGGCCGCCATCGAGGCCAGCAACCGCCTGTTCGAACTGGGCGGCACGCGCTCGTCGCTGACCCGCCACAACTTCGACCGCCACTGGCGCAACGCCCGCGTGCACACCCTGCACGACCCGGTGCGCTGGAAGTACCACCTGGTCGGCAACTGGGCACTGAACGGCATCAAGCCGCCTCGCCACGACTGGAACTGAGGTCACGCCAATGAACGACCTGCTGACCAACGTCGACTGGGCGGAAATCGCCCAGGCCTGCCTGGAAACACTGAGCATGCTGGGCGCCGCGCTGGGCTTTACCGTGCTGTTCGGGCTGCCCCTTGGCGTACTGCTGTACCTGACCGGGCAGCGCCAGTTGCTGGCGCACGGCCCGCTGTACCGAAGCCTGTCGGTGGTGGTCAACGTGCTGCGCTCGCTGCCGTTCATCATCCTGCTGATCGTGCTGATTCCGCTGACCACCCTGTTGACCGGCACCTCGCTGGGGGTCAAGGGCACCATCCCGCCGCTGGTGGTCGGCTGCACGCCGTTCTTTGCGCGGCTGGTAGAAACCGCCCTGCGCGAGGTGGACCGCGGCCTGGTCGAGGCCAGCCAGGCCATGGGCGGCAGCATCGCGCAGATCATCCGCTACACCCTGCTGCCCGAAGCGCGCACCGGGCTGATCGCGGCGGTCACCGTCACTGCCATCGTGCTGGTGGACTACACCGCCATGGCCGGGGTGATCGGCGGTGGCGGCCTGGGCGACCTGGCGATCCGCTTTGGCTACCAACGCTTCCAGACCGATGTGATGGTGGTCACCGTGCTGCTGTTGATCCTGCTGGTGCAGGCGCTGCAGATGAGCGGTGACCGTCTTGTAAGACATTTCACCCGCCGCTGAGCCCCTACTCTTCTCAGGTACCGACCATGAAAAAGACCCTCACCGCCCTCGCCGCTTTGCTCGCCTTCAGTGCCCAGGCCGCCGAACACCTGGTGGTCGGCGCCACGCCGGTGCCGCATGCGGAAATCCTCGAATTCGTCAAACCGGCCCTGGCCAAACAAGGGGTCGACCTGGACATCAAGGTGTTCAACGACTTCATCCAGCCCAACCTGCAACTGGCGCAGAAGAACCTGGACGCCAACTACTACCAGTACCGGCCATTCCTGAACGACTTCAACAAAACCCGGCACACCGACCTGGTGCCGGTGGTGGGCGTGCACATCGAACCGTTCGGCGCCTACTCGGCCAAGTACACGAACCTGGCAGAGCTGCCCGATGGCGCCAGCGTTGCCATCCCCAACGACCCGGTCAACACTGGCCGTGCCCTGGTGCTGCTGGCCGAGGCCGGGCTGCTCAAGCTGAAGGACCCGGCCAACCCGCAGTCCACCCAGCGCGACATCACCGACAACCCCCGCCACCTGAAAATCCGCGAGCTGGAGGGCGCCATGCTGGCCCGCTCGGTGAAACAGGTCGACCTTGCCTTCGTCTTCGCCAACTACGCCCTGGAGGCCGGCATCGATACCAACAGCGCGCTGATCGTGGAAAAAGGCAAGGACCTGTACGTGGAATACCTGGTCGCCCGCCCCGACAACCTGCAGGACCCAGGTATCCAGAAGCTGGCCAAGGCGCTCAACTCGCCTGAGGTGCGCAACTTCATCCTGACCCGTTACAAAGGCCAGATCGCCCCTGGCTTCTGACCCCTGACGCCCTCTGGTGACAGAGGGCATGGAACCCGAACATGAGCCGTTACCAGCAGCAAATCCAGCCAACCGATGCGCAGCTGTGCCTGCGCGGCATCCACAAACACTATGGCGCGGTCAGTGCGCTGGACAATATCGACCTGCAGGTACGCCGTGGCGAGGTGTTCGGCATCATCGGCCGCAGCGGTGCGGGCAAATCCTCGCTGCTGCGCCTGCTCAATCGCCTGGAAGCCCCCAGCGCCGGCCAGGTACTGATCGACGGCCAGGACATCGCCGGGCTGCACGGCAAGCCCTTGCACGCGCTGCGGCGCAAGGTGGCAATGATCTTCCAGCACTTCAACCTGCTGGCCAACAGCACTGTGGCCGAGAACATCGAGTTGCCGATGCGCATGGCCGGGGTGGCGCAGGCACAGCGCAGCGCCCGGGTGGAGGAACTGTTGCGCCTGGTCGGCCTGGCCGGCCGTGGCGGCGCTTACCCCGCACAACTGTCCGGTGGCCAGAAGCAGCGCGTGGGCATTGCCCGGGCACTGGTGCTGGAGCCACAGATTCTGTTGTGCGACGAAGCCACGTCGGCGCTGGACCCGGAAAGCACCCAGGCGATCCTCGACCTGCTGCGCAGCATCAACCAGCGGCTGGGCCTGACCATCGTCCTGATCACCCACGAAATGCAGGTAATCCGCGACCTGTGCGACCGTGTAGCCGTGCTGGAACAAGGCCGCATCGTCGAAACCGGCGCGGTGTGGGAAGTGTTCGGCAACCCCCGGCACGCCGTCAGCCGCATTCTGCTCCGCGAGGCCGCGCCGGCCGCACAGGCCAGTACTGCCGGCAAGCGCTACCTGGACTTGCACTACACCGGCGGCAAAGGGCTGAAGCCCGACCTGGCGGCCATCGGTGCCGCACTGGGCGATGAGGTGAGCCTGTTCTCGGGCTCGATCGCGCCGATCCAGGGGCGGTTCCTTGGGCAACTGCGCCTGGCCATCGCCAGTGCGACGCCGGATGACGAGCTGTTGCGCCAGGCCAGGCTGCTGGCAGACCGCGCCGAGTGGGCCTGAGTGAAACGCGCGACTACACCGGCAGCTCGGTGGTCAGCTTGATCTTTTCCATCGGCACTTCGGTCTTCACGTTCTGCACCACGCTCAGGCTGGTCAGGTGCTTGATCTGGAAGCGTCGATAGTCTTCCAGGTCTGCCGCCACCACCCGCAACAGCAAGTCGCAATCGCCCGCCATCACATGGCACTCCACCACCTCAGGCAACTGCCGCACGGCCTCGACAAACTCGTCGGTGGTGTCCTGGTCCTGGCGCTTGAGCCACACCCGCACAAACAGGGTGAGGCCCAACGCTACCTTGGCCGGGTCAACCAGTGCCACGTAGCGCTCGATCACCCCAGCCTCCTCCAACAAGCGCACCCGACGCAGGCACGGCGAAGCAGACAACCCCACCTGCTTGGCCAGCTCCTGGTTCTGCAACCTGCCGTCGCGCTGCAGCGCGCGCAGGATGCGCCGATCGATGGCATCGAGCTTGATTGGCATTGATAAACGTCTATTTCGATATTGTCGGCAGCAGATGCCAAATGGTCTGCGCACCAGTGCAACTACGCAAGCCAATTCCAGCGCTAGATTGGAATAATTTACCTCCACTGGAGGTGACCATGAATACCCATGAACCTGTACTGAACGATCCCCCCGCCACCCTGCCGCAAAGCGAACCGCGCCGCGGCGCCGTTGCCGCATTGCCGGCGCTGCTGGGGTTCATCCCTTTTGCCCTTGTCCTCGGCGCGCAGGTCGGGCCGCTGCTCGGGGACCTGCGCAGCTATGGCTTTGACATCGCCTGCGCCGCGGTCTTCCTGGTGCTGCTCAAGGGTATGTGGAGGGGCGTACACGCCGCCCTGGCCTGGCTGTTCAGCCTGATCACTGCCGCACTGTTCTACCTGCTGATTCCCGGTGGCTGGTACGTACTCGCGGGTACCGTGGCCGGCCTGGTTACCGCTTACCTGTGGGCCAAGCCATGCATGGCCGTGGACACCAACCTGACCCGTGCGCTGGGCTTTTTACTGCTGCGCAACGGCACCCTGGGACCGCAGCTGACCCAGGTACTGAACGCCGCGCCCGGCTGCGTGCTGATTGCCGTGATCGCACCCAAGTTCGTTTCCGGGCACCCGGCCGACCTGATTGCGCTGGGGCTTACGGTGTACGCAGCTACGCGGTTTTCCCTCTTGCCGGTGGTGGCGTTTGCCATCGTGATGACGGGGGTGCTGCGCCTCTTGTTGCCGGCATGATCCGCTGCGGCACCTACACTCCATTGACCCAAATCAAGCCGTCGCGCCGGGTTCGCGCGACGATGGCTGCAAGCAAGGAATGACTCAAGCACCGCCAGGCGCACAGTGCACAACCCTCGAACACTGTGCGCGGCCTTGGACAAGGAGCCCCACATGAACCCGCTGAAACACATACTGGTTGCCACCGACCTGTCCCCCCATGCCCGCAACGCAGCGGAGCGCGCTGCCTACCTGAGCAACGCGCAGCAGGCCTCACTGGACCTGCTCTACGTTGCCAACCCGGCGCCCTTCGAACGCCTCAAGCAGTTGGTGGCGCCTGATGACGACCTGCTGAAGCGCGTGCTGGCTAGCGCCGCCGAGAAAACCCGCGCACTGGCAGCCCTGCTGTTCCAGCGCTATGACATTTCCGCGGGCGTGCAGGTTGCCAGCGGCTCGGTGATCACGGAAATCAACCGGGTGGTGCAGGACAAACGCAGCGACCTGCTGGTGTGCGGCGCCAAGGGCCAGAGCGTGGCGCGGCGCCTGCTGCTGGGTTCGACCGTGCAGAGAATGCTCAACCACATGCCTTGCCCTTTGCTGGTGGTCAAGCCAGCCCCTCGTGATGCCTACCGCACCGTGCTGGTGCCAGTCGACTTCTCACCCGTTTCGCTGCGCGCCATCAAGCTGGCCAAGGCCATTGCCCCACAGGCCGAAATCATTCTGCTGCATGTGTACGAAGCCCCGTTCGAAGGCAGCGTGCGCTTTGCCCATATCGACCACGACACCCTCACCCACTACCGCAATGTCATCCGCAAGGATGCACAAGCGCAACTCGCTGCATTGAGTAAGGCTGCCGGCATGGCCGATGCACGGCAGGTCCTGGTACACGGTGATCCTGGCTGGCGCATTGCCGAGCAGGAACAGGAGCTGGAGTGCGACCTGATCGTGGTCGGCAAGCAGGGTGCCAGCGCGCTGGAGGAGCTGTTGGTTGGCAGCGTCACCAAGCATGTACTGAACGAATCGCAGTGTGATGTGCTGGTGGCCCCATAGGCTGCAGGAGGGCTGACCACCGCTACTCCAGGTACTGCTGCAGTGCCCGCGTCAGCCCGTCGAATACCTGCACAACCCGCCTTACCCGGCGCAAATCATGGTGCATGGCAACCCAGATATCCACGCGGAAAGCCACTTCACCCGGCAGCACCTGCACCAGCCCGTGCTGCCTGGCCAACTGGTTGGCACATACGCCAATACCGAGCCCCGCCCTAAGCGCTGCAAACTGGGCCAGATGGCAGTCGGTGCGGACAACGCTGCTCGCCAGGCTGCAGGCAAGGCCCTGCTGCCCCAGGAACGCAAGCTCTGTCAGGTTGCGGTCTGGCCCAATCAGCGGGTAGCGGCCCAGGTCATCGAGACTGCGCGGGGTGCCTTTGTGCGCAAGCAACGCTTCGGTTGCGTACAGCCCCACTCGCAGGTCCCCCACATGCCGCGTAACGACCGTCGCCTCGGTGGGCCGACGAATGCGCACTGCTACATCGGCCTCCTGCAACGCCAGGTCTTCCATGCGATTTGAAACGCTAAGCTCCAACGCCAACCCGGGGCTCGCTTCGCGCAGCGCTCGCAGCATTGGCGGCAGTACCTCGACACCCAGCAGCTGGCTGGCAGTGACCCGTACGGTGCCGCCGGCCTCACTGGCCTGGGCGGAAGCCGCGCGGGCGAAGGCTTCGGCGGCCAGCGCCATGGACTCGGCATGGGCGACCAGATCCCTGGCCGTGTCGGTCGGCATCAACCCTGCTGGCGAGCGGACAAACAGGCTGGTACCGACGCTGTGCTCCAACGCGTCGATCCGGCGCCGCGCCGTAGCCTGGGCGATCCCCAGCGCACGGGCGGCGGCAGAAAGGCTGCCAGTTCGAAGGACGGCGAGGAAAACCCGCTGGGTCTCCCACTGTAATTGCGGGGCATTCATACATTTCCTATGAGCAGGTAGGCAGCTTTGATCAGTTTCAATCAAGCAGGATCTGCCGCATCCTTTACCGAACCTGCTCCATCAATCAAGCGCCCCAGGCGTGAACAAGGAAGAAAACAACCATGCAACTTGCCGGTGAGTGCCGCTGCGGCGCTGTTACCTACCACTCCACAACCACGCTGCAGGCGGCGGTGTATGCCTGCCATTGCCAGCATTGCCAGGCATGGAGCGGCAGCAGCTTTGCCCTGCACGCCCTGCTACCAGAAGACGCGTTTACGCTGAACGGCCCCATGGTCGAATATCAGTACGAGCAGATGGGGCAGCAATCGCGGCACTACCTGTGCGCGACCTGCCACACCCGCATCTACAACACCACCTCGGCCGCACCCGGGCTGTGGGTACTCAGGGCTGGCACACTGCATGAACGCGCTGCGTTGCAGCCTGTTGCGCATATCTGGGTCAGGCACAAGCAACCTTGGCTGGCTTTGCCTGCCGGTATACCGGCCTGGGAAGAAAGCCCTACTGCGGAAGCATTCGCGGCTGCCTTAGGCGGGCATCGCACGTAAATTCGCTATATAGTTTTATATACAGCGAACCTTGAAAGACCAGATAATGTCGTGATGTACGCCCAACTCGATGTGCCAACCACTGCCAACACTGAAGCTGACGCCACGCACGGCGCACTGCATCACGCCTTGGGTAACCCCGGTATCCGGCGCAAGAATCACAAACTGATTCTGCAGGCTGCCAGCGAAGCGTTTGCAGCCGCCGGCTTCGCCGCTACCCATTCGCACGATATTGCCGAGCGCGCCGGGTTGCCCAAGGCCAATCTCTATTACTACTTCCAGACAAAAGAGAATTTGTACGTCCAGGTGCTGATGAGCTTCATCGAGCCGCTGGTGAGGGCTTCGGCAGCATTGCGAAAAAGCGACGACCCGATAGTGGGCCTGCGGGCCTATATCAAGGCCCGCATCCGCATCATTCGGCAGCACCCTTTCAGCGCCGCCGTGTTCAGCCAGGAGTTGCTCTCAGGGGGCAAGCGCCTGCCTGAGGTGTGCAAGAACATGCTGCAGGAGGAAGCCAGGCGCAACGTCGCCTGCCTGCGCAACTGGATCGATGATGGTCGGTTGGCGCCCTGTGACCCCGAGCACCTGATGATTTTCATCTGGTCGGCAACGCGCACCTATACCAATCTTGCCTGGCAGATGTCGCAGCTCAGAGGTATGGCTGTACCTGACAAGTTGGACTTTGATCGCGCCACCCGCACGGTCACCCAGATGGTGCTGGGCGGTGTCGTGCTGGTAAAGCAAACGGCTGTGACCCCGCCCTGAAACTTGGCTTGGTGGGCCCGCAACGCAGCACTTTCCGCTCTAAGCCAAGCGTTTCATCGATTACGCTGATGATTACTATCAAGCGGCCTGCCTGTCGGCCTGGCAAGGCGATCCCTATAATCGCCTGCAAATCCCTCCGCTCCTGCGCCTGCTACAGGCGACATCCCTCATGGAACCGACCCCCATGCCAAGCAACCGCCCGGCCCCTCGCGGCCTTCCCGAACATAATCAACAAAGTGTCACACAGCAATGGCTGGCAATCCTCTCGGTCGCCGTGGGTGCCTTCGCCCTGGTCACCAGCGAGTTCCTCCCGGTGGGGGTACTCAACGATGTGGCCAGTGACCTTGGCATCAGTGCAGGCCTTGCCGGCCTGATGGTGACGCTGCCCGGTATCATGGCCGCGCTGGCAGCGCCGTTGATTTCCGTGGGGGTCGGCGCGATGGACCGGCGCTACCTGCTGATCGGCCTGACGCTGATCATGATCATCGCCAACACCATCGTGGCCTATGCCGTCGACTTCAACCTGTTGTTGGTCGGCCGCGTGCTGTTGGGTGTCAGTATCGGTGGCTTCTGGGCGACCGCCATCGCCCTCAGCGGCCGCCTGGCCCCCGACGGCATGGGCGTAGCCAAGGCCAACTCGATCATCATGGCCGGCGTAACCCTGGCGACCGTAGTGGGCGTGCCCGTGGGCACCTGGCTGAGCGGGCTGATGGGCTGGCGCATGACTTTCCTGGTCACCGCACTGGTGGGCATACCCGTGCTGCTGGCGCAGGTATTGCTGCTGCCGCGGCTGCTGCCGGAAAAGGCCATTCGCATCAGCGACCTGCCGGCCTTGTTCATCAATCCTCAAGCGCGGGTCGGGCTGATTGCCGTGCTGCTGATCGGCCTGGCGCACTTTGCCGCGTACACCTATGTTGCCCCGTTCTTCAAACAGAATGCCGGCTTTGACGGGCCTACGATTGGCTCGCTGTTGCTGCTGTATGGCGTAGCCGGGTTCATGGGTAACATTTTCGCGGGCTACGCTGCCAACCGCAGCGTGCGGCATACCCTTATGCTGGTTGCGCTGATGATTGCAGTGAGCACCGCCCTGTTCCCGCACTTCGCCACCGGCATGACCGGCGCCGCGATGCTGATCGCGCTGTGGGGCTTCGCCTTCGGTGCGTTCCCGGCCTGCGCCAACATCTGGATGTTCGTGGTGGCACCCAAGGATGTTGAACGTGGCATGCCGCTGTTCGTGGCCATGTTCCAGGTGATCATTGCACTGGGCTCGTTCTTCGGCGGGCAGGTGGTCGACCATATGGGCACCGCGGTGCTGTTGAGCCTGGCTACCGCGTTGGTTGGCTGTGGTTTTGTCACCGTGCTGGTGCTGGGGCGCAACGTCAGCAATAACCTTGCTGCTCAGCCGGGCTGAGCAGCTGCCCAAAGCGACTGCGAAAAGCTTGAGCTGTCGGCACCGAGGCGCCTGCTTCGCGGGCCCCTCTCACAAGTACAGCGCCGGTTTCGGGCCCGCGCTGTACCTGTGGCAGCAACTGTCTTGCACAATTCTTGACCGCTGGCGCAATCACTGCGGGAGCGGGCTTGCCCCAAGTACAAACCGCAGACATCGTTTACATTTCAAACCCTGAACCGCCCCACCAATGCCGTCATCTCCCCCACCAGCCCCGACAGCGCCTTGCTCGCCTCGCTGGTCTGCTGGGCTCCCGTCGCCGAGTTGATCGACAGCTCGCGAATGTTCAGCAGGTTGCGGTCCACTTCCCGCGCCACCTGAGCTTGCTCTTCGGCCGCACTGGCGATGACCAGGTTGCGCTCGTTGATTTCGCCAATCGCACTGTAGATACCTTCCAGCACCTGCCCCGAGGCCAGGGTCACGTCCAGTGTCAACTGCGCTCGGTTGGTGCTGGCCTGCATCGACGCCACCGCCGCTTCGGTGCCCGCCTGCACGCGGCCGATCATCTGTTCGATTTCCTGGGTCGATTGTTGCGTGCGGTAGGCCAGCGTGCGCACCTCATCCGCCACTACCGCAAAGCCGCGCCCGGCCTCACCGGCACGGGCCGCCTCGATGGCAGCATTGAGCGCCAGCAGGTTGGTTTGCTCGGACACCGAGCGGATCACTTCCAGTACCTTGCCGATATCGCGCACCTGGCCGACCAGTTGCTCCAGGTGCGCACTGCTGGCCTGGATCTCGCGGGTCATGGCCTCGGTGCCGTCGATGTTTTCGCTGACTTGCTGGCGGCTTTGCGCGGCCAGCTGGTTGGACTCGCTGGTGGTTTGCGAGGTGGTGATGGCGTTGCGCGCAACCTCCTCCACGGCCGTGGTCATTTCGGTCACCGCGGTGGCTGCCTGCTCCAGCTCCTGCCCCTGCTGGCGCAGGTTGTTGGCGCTTTCCTCGGTAACCGCGTTCAACGCCGTGGCAGCGGCGTCCAGCTGCCGGGCACAGTGGTTGATCTGCCCCAGGGTGTCGCGCTGGCTCTGCTGCATGCGCTGCAGTTCGTGGAACAGCTGGCCGATCTCGTTGTTGCCCTGCCCTTGCACCGGCACGCTCAGGTCGCCACCGGCAATACGCTGGAAATGCCGACCGGCTTCACGCAGCGGGTGCAAAACACGCTGGGCAATGAAGGCCCAGCACAGCGCCGCCAGCAGCAAGGTCACCGCCAACAGCCCTAGGCTTAGCAGTTGGGCGCGGGCCAGGCGCCGGTCAGACTCAAGCATGATCTGCTGGCCACGTTCGCTCAATGCGCCAACCAGTTGCTGGCGCAGCGCTTGCAGCCGGCCCATGGCATTGCCGGCATCGCTGTTGACCTTGAAGTACTGCTCCAGCGAGCGCTGGCGGGTCGCCTCACGCTGCCCGGCCACCGCCTTGGCGTAATCGGCAAAGGTAGCCTGCAGCTGGGTTGCCAACGTGCGCAGGGCTGGCTCGCGGGTGTTTTCGACAAATTCGTCGACCAGCGTCTGGCTCTTGTCGTTCAGCTCGACCGACAGCGCCATACGCTTGGCTGCACTCTCGTCATGGCCACCCAGCTGCTCGATGAAGCCCGAGGACACATTGGCGCTGGCGCGAATCGCCATCAACAACGCGTTGTTCAGCCGGTCCGACTGGTGTGCGGTCTGGTCCAGTTCGGTGATCTGCTGGTCGCTGCCCACTGCTGCCCACCAGGCGCTGACGGTGGAAAACAGCAGGGTCAGGCTGAACAACGACAGCACCCAGAACATTCCGGTACGTATTTTCAGGTTGGCAAGCATGCGGGCAGTACTCCTTGTTGGCACCACTTCTGGTCGAGATTCGACGGTGGGTGTGCTGCTATCGGAGGTGCCCGCGCAGGCTTGAGGCGCAGGGAGTCGGTTATGGGCGGTAACCGAACAGATGTTGCCGGGCGCAGGCTGCGCCACCGCCAACCTCAGCGATCGAGGAAGTCGACTACCGCCTGCGCGAAGGCCTGCGGTTGGTCCAACATGACGAAGTGGAAGCTGCCATCGATACGTTTGAAGCTGATGTTTCGCGTCCCGGCGTAGGCGTTTGCGAAGGTTGCATCGACGCTGGCAGCGGGTATGCCATACAAGGGGTCATAGGCATAGACGACCTGCACCGGTGACTGGATGCCGCCAAGCTCCGGGCGCAGGTCGGTGGTCATCAGTTCATAGGTGGCCTCGGCTACCGTCTTGCGGTCCGAGTGCAGCGCGGCTTCGACCAGTGCCGGCCGGGCCGCCGCGGTCTTGGCCAGCCGGTCGATGGCTGTACGCTGCATGGCTTCGGCCTGCGCTGCCGGGGCCAGCAACATCCCATCACGGAATGCCGCAGCCTGCGGTGCAGCCGTTTCGGCAGTTGCCGTGGGGTCGATCAATAACGTGTAGAACGGCAGCGCATCGACAACCATCAGCCGCCCTACCTGCTCGGGGTGACGTGCGCCAAGCATCAGCGCCACCTCACCGCCCAGCGAATGGCCAATGATGGCTGGCGCCTCAAGGTGCTGGCTGCGGATATAGTCTGCAACCGCCTCGGCCACCGGAGCGGCCACGCGCCCGTCCACAGCGGGCACGGCAGGCGAACCGGCAAAGCCTGCAACCTGCACCAGGTGCAGGCGGTGCTGTTGGCGCAGTGTGCTGGCGAGCCCCGCCCAAACCTCACGGGACGAGGCCAGCCCGGGGATCAGGATGACGTCCGGCCCGGTGCCCTCGACCTTTACCGAAATACGTTCGCCCGCTACAGGCACTGGCTGGCTTGGCGCAGCCAATGCCGAGCCCAGCGACAAGCTGGTGCCGATTGCTGCAAGCAGGGTGCGTATGCGCATGGTCGCCATTCCTTTGACTTCAACGGAGAAAAGCCCGCCACTATAAGGCGCACGGCACCCCATGGGAAAACTATCGTTTGCAACCCGCTGCGCTGCACCGTTAAAGTCGGGGCCTGGGCGCCGGCTGCGCCTGCGGTCCGCGCAAAGGGGTTGCCCGAGCCATGCGTCACTCCATTTCCATACCAGCTCCCGGCTTGTCGGCGGACCGAGCCCCTAAGGAGTTGGCATGCCCGCCATAAATGCTTCACGCCACCACGGTTTGCTCGACCTGCCCGCCTTGCGCAAACGCGCCAAGCGCTTGCTGGCTGAACTGAAAAACCACCAAGCCGACGACGCCCGCGAGCAATTGCGCACGCTTGGCCTGCCCGGCCCCGACTACCGGCTTGCCGACACCCAATGGCTGGTGGCCCGCGAGGCCGGCTTTGCCAGCTGGCCAAGGCTCAAGGCCCATGCCGACGCCGTGGCTTTCGCAGCACGCCACCCCGGTTTTTCCGCCGATGACGAGGCCAGCGTGCAGCATTGGCGCTGCGGCAACGACATCGCCCACAGCTTGCGTACCGCCGGGTTTGCCGGCGCCTTCCAGATGTTCGACGACCCGATGGTCATGGGGCCTGTACCGGCGCTGCCCGACGAGCAGTACTGGCAGGTGCGCAGCGCCTACGTGCAACACGCGTTCGAGCTGAGCACCCAGGACCTTGAACAGCGCCAGGCGGCGCAGCATAGCGCATTGGCCGGGCTTAACCGCGACAGCGAAATTGTGCTGTGGTGCGAAGCTGACGCTTACGACCAGCTGTTCCTGATTCGCGTGCTCGCCAGCCTTCCCGGCCTGCCGCGTCGGCTGGAACTGATCGAAATTGACCAGGTGCCCGGTATCGAGCGTTTCATCGGCATCGGGCAACTGGCCCCCGACCTGCTGGCCTGGCTGTGGCCGCAACGTCGCGCACTGGGTGAGGATGCACTGGCCCTGGCCCGCGAGGCATGGGCAGCCTACACCGCACCCAATCCAAAGGCCTGGGCAAGCCTTGCTGGCCGCCAGCACTCGGCCTTGCCGTTGCTGGGCCGGGCACTGGCGCGCCAGCTGCAGGAGCTGCCGGGGGCACAGGACGGATTGAGCCTTACCGAACGCCTGCTGCTGCGCGTGCTGGCTTCACGCGGCGAGCTACCGGCCGGCCGCGTGTTTGGCCAGTTGATGATGCAGGATGACCCGCTGCCTTACCTCGGTGACCAGATGTTCCATGTGCTGCTGCAGCCGTTGATCCACGCGCCACAGCCGCTGCTGCTGGAAGGCCCGGGAGAGGCCTGGGCGCAGCGACCGCTGCGGCTGACCCCGCTTGCCGAGCAATTGCTTGAAGGCAAGGCTCACTGGCTTGATCACAACCCTGCACAGCGTTGGGTTGGAGGAGTGCTGGTGGATGCGGCTGACAGGCCTTGGGTAGTGACCGAACAAGGCGAGGTGTGGCAACGTTGATAACGTGCTCAACCCCAGGGCCGCTGTGCGGCCCATCGCCGGCAAGCCAGCTCCCACCTGGACCGCATTGACATCAGGTCTTGTATTACTCCTGTGGGAGCTGGCTTGCCGGCGATGAGGCCAGTCCAGGCGGCACTAGACAATTGAATCACAGTGGCCGTGAAATCACCTTTCTGCTGCCTGCGCCAGGCGCTGTACGGCCCATCGCCGGCAAGCCAGCGCCCACCTGGAACACATTGACCTCAGGTCTTGTATGAATCCTGTGCGAGCTGGCTTGCCGGCGATGAGGCCAGTCCAGGCGGCACCACACATTTGAATCACAGTGACCGTGAAATCACCTTTCTGCTGCCTGCGCCAGGCGCTGTGCGGGCCATCGCCGGCGAGCCAGCTCCCACCTGGAACACATTGACCTCAGGTCTTGTATGAATCCTGTGGGAGCTGGCTTGCCGGCGATGAGGCCAGTCCAGACGGCACCAGACGATTGAATCACAGTGACCGTGAAATCACCTTTCTGCTGCCTGCGCCAGGCGCTGTACGGCCCATCGACG